>JACCDG011155916.1_pt1 | contig 78498 bp, 98 predicted proteins | sample 7442471 | NCBI WGS metagenome assembly JACCDG01 (sample SAMN15323444, study PRJNA562643) | freshwater metagenome | isolation source: river surface water | place: USA:Blue River Watershed | collected 2017-08-17 | reverse complement strand
TGAATATTCTCTTTTAGTAGAGGATGGTGGAATCTCCAAAGTTGATGCTGACAAGTTATTAACAGCTATTGAAAAATGCGGATACAGTGAGTATTTTTCACCAACAACTGTTCAACACATTGTTGAAGCCGACGCAAAAATTGGGTCTTCAAAGTATTTAACAGATGACGAAATCAAATCGTTCAACACTATGGTTGGACCATTGAGACGTGCTGGCGATTTTAACGACAATGACTTAAAACAAGTTGATCTAAGTTTGGCGTATAACAAGCCAGCAGAACGTTTTCCTGGCGATGTTCATGTACCCAATGGTTTGACCTACGATGAAATGGTTGAATTGGTGTCAAATCCAGAAAAACGTAAAGAGTATGGAATTCCCGAAAATCTTGAGTTAAGTTTTACAAATTCAAATACAAAGTTGAGACTCAAGTTTGGACCCAAGTTGGTCTCAATGATCAACGTACCACAGGGATTGAAAATTGGAACTCCCGGTTGGAGATCTGCGTTGTTGTATTTACAATTGTATCGTTCACTTGGTGATTTATTGAAGTCGAAGACGGTTAAGGCAAGTGGTATTGAACAAGAGAAGATTAAGGCTGATCAACTTAACGAGTGGTTCAAAGAAAACAATCCAGAGAAAGTTGTATTTGATCTTCACGTTTGGGACAAGGGAGAACACGTTAACACTGGCGTAAAGGTTGATTCCGCCGTACATCTACAATTGGGTACTGGAGAAAAAGCAGACATTGCTATGTTGGAACGTGGACGTGAAGTATTTTGGATTTCCTTCAAGGGCGGTGATTTTAAGGAAGGAATGAGTGCTAGTGAATTGGCTAATGTTGATTTTCCACAATATGGTGGATTTGTTGGGTTGGATGACATCTATAAGACCGACAAAGTGTGGTTGAGCGTAAAATCCAAGATGGTGTCTGGTATTGTTAAGAACTATCCAAACCGTATTGAAGTAAATCCCAAGACTACTACATTTGATGAAAAAGGAAACCTTGTTAATTTCAACGGAGTTCCTGCCATTGAAGCATTAAGGGGCCAAGGTGAAATGTACAATTTATTGATTGGTGCCTTTAAGAAGGGATTTTATCGATTTGTTACATCTCCTGACACTAAACGTAAGTATCTGTACATGATGAATAACTTTGATGCTTACTTGGATTTCTTGGATGGATCGCCAAAGACAAAAGAAATTGCAGGAAAAGCTATTTATGGCACAGATTTCACTTTGGATAAAAGAAAACCATTTAGTCGTCAAAATTGTAGCATTTTGATGCAATCAAGAACTCCCTTGATAATGTCCAGAATTCCTACTAAGTCAAAGAAGAATGTACAATTGTTGATTAGAACAGATGAAAACGGACACGTATTGTTCAATCCAAATCTTCCTTTGCCAAAGAACGCTCAAGATCCATTTCAAAAGTACAAGCCGGTGATGTACTTTAGATCCGGAACAAACGAACAGTTTACTACTGATTACAATGGTGATGGATATATGTTTATGAGAGCCAGAATTGTAATCATTCCAGCAGCCAAGATTGCTCCAAAGGCAATTAACCTTGCAAGTTAAAAATGAAAAAGACTTACAAAAACATTTCAGACTTTTTGCTTTCTGAACTCTGTTTAGACAATAGAGTTGAGGATGGTATATTTGATATATTCAACAACGATCACATGGATGTTCTACGAGAAAAACTCGTAGAAATGGGAATTCCAAAAAGTGAAGTGGTTGAATTAGCAAATAAGGTTATTGAGGGTAAATATCCAGAAAGACAAGCATACAATTCCAAGGGTATTTTGGTTACGTTCCCAAATGCGGAATATAAACAACGTGCAATACGTCGTGGAACTCATTTTGAAGAAGATCCAACCAAGGGTCAGACCAATTTGGATTTTGCTACGCCTGCACAACCAGTACAAGAACCAACATCACCAAATGAAAAACCTATTCAAATTGAGCCAGGTGCTCAACAAGGTAATCAACCTATTCAGCAAAATCAAGAACCAACCGGAACCGGTCAAGTCCAAGGACAATCAGGAGTTGATACAACCGATCTTGAAACCCGAAGTGGTGAACAAAAAGAAAAAGACGCCAAAGAAATCGAAAAAATCTTAACTACTGAGTTTTCTTTGGAAGAAGCCAAACAAAACAATTGGATCAAAAACAAAAACCGTTGGTATAATTCTGACGGAGTTTTGGTAGGTTATGAGTGGTACAATGTGGATAGCCACAAAACAACAATATTGTCCGCAAGATGAAAGACACTCAACTTCTCTGTACTTTTACAATGCCATCAGAGTATCAAATTTTGGTGGCACACGTAAAGTCATTCTACACATTATCAAACAACAAAATTTTTGTGTTTAATAATGAAAAAAACAATAATGAGTTGTATCTCACTTATAATATCGTTTACACCGAGGCAGCTTCTAAAAAGCTGCCTAATACCATTAGTATACATCGTAAGAAACAAACCAATACTTTGTATACACTCAACGCCATGAACAAGTTAATCACTGAAGAAAACAATGGCGTTTTCGATAAAACTTTCCAGTTGAATTGGGAGTTTTATAAGAACTCTTTAATTATAACTAACGAGGTTTCTGTTAAAATTATTCCACTGAAAATTTTCGATATTATAAGTTGATTTTTTCGGAATTTGGTCTATAGTTATACCAGAATTAGTTATGATTGTTTAGTTTCGAGTGAGACTAAATGGATTAGCTAATTACTACTTAACAATTAATAAATTAACAATTATGGCAATTGACTTGTCGAAGATTAAGAGCCGTTTGAACTCCCTTTCAAACACAAACCAAAAGTCCAACCTCATTTGGAAGCCCAAGCCGGGTAAGCAGACGATCCGTATTGTTCCCTATAAGTTTCAACCTGATACTCCGTTTATTGAACTCAAGTTCCATTACGGTATCAACAACAAGACTTATCTCTCTCCGGATAGTTTCAATCGTCCAGATCCTATCGTTGAGTTCAGCAATCGACTCAAGAAGACTGGTTCCAAAGAGGACTGGCAGACTGGTCGTAAGATGGAACCCAAGATGCGTACTTTTGCTCCTGTCATCGTTCGTGGTGAAGAGCATGAAGGTGTCAAGTTTTGGGGATTCGGAAAGCAGGTTTATCAGGAGATTCTATCGGTCATGGCTGACCCTGATTACGGTGATATTACCGACCTTTCTTCCGGACGTGATATCGTTGTGGAGTTTCGTACCGCTGACGAAAGTGGTAAGAACTTCCCAGAGACTTCAATCCGTGTGAAGCCAAACAGCACTCCGGCGGTTGATCCGAAGGATGCTCGTATGATCGACTCAATCAAGAATCAGGTTGATATTCTTGATTTGTTCCCAGAACCCAAGTATGAGGAACTCAAGGAGGTTATGAATGCCTGGCTCAACCCTGAGAATGGTCCTGCTGAGACTGTCTCTAATGCTGTGGTTGATGAGGAATCTACGCAACCTGTTGTTGCGGCTGCTGACTCTGCTCCGTTTGCTACTACGAAGACTTCTAGTAAGTCTCCTACAGCAACCGCTGCTAAGTCTAATACTGACGACCTCACCAAGGCGTTTGATAATCTGTTCAACAGTTAATCAATAATACTAGGAGAGGCGGTAGTAAAATGCCGCCTCTCCTTTTTCATTTCACTATAAGTTATGGCTGAAGAAACACCAAAAAAGAAAAAAGGATCAACTCATGTTACGCATGAAGTTGCATCACAGAGAGATGAACTCGTTGAGTCTCTAGCTGATGTGTTAAACAAGGCCAACAAGGACGCAGGTAAGTGTGCGTTTTTCTTGGACCAAAAGGAAGATCCTTCCACGATTACGGACTGGATCAGTACAGGTTGCGACATCTTGGATCTCGCAATTTCAAATCGTCCACATGCAGGTATTCCTGTTGGACGTATTACCGAAATTACCGGACTTGAAGCATCTGGTAAGAGTTTGTTGTCAGCTCATTTGCTTGCTGAAACTCAAAAGAAGGGCGGACTTGCTGTATTTATTGATACTGAACAGTCTGTGTCTCATGATTTCCTCAGTGCAATTGGAGTTGATGTTCCTAAAATGTTGTATGTTGCTGCACATACCGTCGAAGACATTTTTGAAAAGATCGAATTGTTGATTTCACAAGTTCGTAAATCAAACAAGGATCGATTGGTTACAATCGTTGTGGATAGCGTTGCTGCTGCCTCTACCAAGGCTGAGTTGGAAGCTGATCATGGCAAGGATGGTTATGCCACTGGAAAAGCTATTATCATTTCCAAGGCAATGCGAAAGATCAATGATATGATCGGTAAGCAACGTATTGCGTTGGTATTCACCAATCAACTACGTGTCAATCTTCAGGCAGCAATGTTTGGAGACAAGTATATCACCAGTGGTGGTAAAGCTATTCAGTATCATGCTAGTTTGCGTCTTCGTTTGAAGGGTATGGGAGCATTGAAGGTTACACAGAATGGCGAACCAGTTCATATTGGTGTCAAGACCCGTGCTGTAGTTGTCAAGAATCGTATGGGACCACCCATGAAATATGCTGACTTTAGTATTTTTTATGATAGTGGTATTGATAATTATGGTAACTGGATTGAAGTGTTGAAGAAACACTCAATCATCACAGGTGCTAAGTCACCTTACAATTACACCAAGAACAATGGTGAGGTTGTTAAGATTGATGTCAAGTCGTTTGCTAAGGATATGAAGACTGATGCTGAACTTCGTGAGGAGTTGTATCAGAAGATTGCTGAGGTAACGATTATGAAGTACAAGTCACCTGACAGTGAAATCCGAGAAGATGTCGAAGTAGACGCTTCTGAAGACGCAGAAGAAGTTGGTGGAGATGAAGAATAATATATGAGTTTTAATCAAGAGGAAAAGAAAAGGTTGTTCTCGCTGTTTGAGAACGTTTCACAAGACGACAAGAACACACTATCTAACCGAAGTGAGAATTCGGATGTACTCTTGGTTGATGGACTCAATACGTTTATTCGAGCATATTCGGTGATGCCGTCCATGAATGAAGATGGACTTCACACGGGCGGCATCGCCGGATTTCTAAAAAGTGTTGGATACGCAATCAAATTGTTGAATCCCACACGTTGTGTTATTATTTTTGACGGTAATGGTGGAAGTATGAAACGTCGTAAGATTTACCCACCATACAAAGACAAACGTCATACAAAGATTCGTCTTAATAGAGCATATTCAGAAATGTCCACTTCTGAATTGGAAGAAAAAAACATGAAGGCTCAACTATTAAGATCTGTTCATTATTTGGACTGTCTGCCTATTTCAACTATGGCTATTGATCATATTGAAGCAGATGACACCATTGCATATATTGCACAACAGTATTATAAGAATAACAATGTGCATATCATGAGTGCAGACAAAGATTTTCTACAATTGGCAAGTGAAAAAATCAAAGTTTGGAGTCCAACCAAGAAGAAACTGTATGGTTGTGCTGAAATTTTGAATGAATATGGAGTTAGCTGTCAGAACTTTATTTGGTATAGAGTTTTGGAGGGGGATGACTCTGATAACATTGACGGTATACATGGTGCTGGTTTGAAGACCATTATCAAGTGTTTTCCGTTCTTTGCCGAAAGTCGAACTGTGGATTTGCAAGAAATCTACACATATTGTGAAAACAATCAGAGCAAATACAAGCTCTATCGTACAATCCTTGAAAATAAGGATATCGTTGAACGTAACTATACGTTGATGCAACTAAAGGAGACTGAGATTCAAAGCTTCTCACAACTCCGCATAAATGAAATCTTGGATCTGCCAACAAAGAAGCTTGATAGAGTTGGTTTTTCCAAGTTGGTTACCGAAGATAAAATGTGGAACAACATTCCAAATTATCAAATTTGGCTCAATGAATGCTTCGGTAAGTTGACCACATTGGTCAGATAATAAATCGGTTAAAATAACTATACATTGACGGGTACGTAACCTATACTGGATTACGTAAAAGAATACTATTATGAATGAGAACCATGTAATTGACAATTTGAAAAAGTATGGACCTGAATTCCAGATCAAATGCATCTCCGGAATTTTGAGTGACAAGACTTTTCTGGAAAGACTATCAGATATCATTGATCCGACATCATTTGAATCTGATTCACATCAGTGGATTGTAAAACAAACTGTTGCATACTTTATGCAATACAAAGATTTGCCAACTTTGAATGTCTTTAAGATCAAGGTTGAAGCAATTGAAAATGGAATTTTAAAGGAGAGTGTTGTTACACAACTTCGAAACGTGTATCAAAAGATCACGGACAGTGATTTGAAGTTTGTGAAGGAACAGTATCTTGAATTTTGTAAGAGTCAGAAACTCAAGTCTGCCATTCTTGAAAGTGTTGATCATCTCAAGACTGGAAATTATGAACAGGTTAAGGCGTTGGTTGACAACGCAATGAAGGCGGGAATGGAACGCAATATTGGTCATGAGTATATGGTTGATGTTGAGAAGCGTATGAGTGTTATGGCACGAAATACGATCAAAACAAATTGGACTGAGATTGACAATATCATGGATGGTGGACTTGCTGCGGGTGAATTGGGTATTGTTACTGCTTGTGCTGGTGCTGGTAAGAGTTGGGTACTTGCTAAGTTGGGTGCTGAGGCCATGAAGCAAGGAAAGAACGTGGTTCATATTACGTTGGAGTTGAATGAAAACTATGTGGGTCTTCGTTATGATAGTTGTTTCACAGGAATTGACTTTCAGAACATTCGTAACAATGTGGATATTGTTCGTCAGAAGATTGAAAAGGTGCCTGGCAAGTTGTTCATCAAGTATTTTCCGATCAAAACGGTTAGTGCACATCATTTGAAGATGCACACTGAACGTGTTATGATGTTGGGAACCAAGGTTGACATGATTATTGTTGACTACGCCGACATTCTTCGTCCGTATCAGAGTGAGCGTAACAGCAACAGTTATAGTGAGGCTGGTGGTATTTATGAAGAACTTCGTAGTATCGCAGGTGAACTTCAAATTCCTATTTGGACTGCTTCACAAAGTAACCGTAGTGCTATGGAAGAAGACATTATTCAAGCCAACAGTATCGCTGACAGTTATCGAAAGATCATGACAGCTGACTTCGTTATGAGTGTTAGTCGTAAAGTTACCGATAAAGTTGCTAATACTGCTCGGTTCCACATCATCAAGAATCGATTTGGTCCAGATGGATTGACATTCCCAAGTCGTATGAATGCTGGTTGTGGCGATATTCAGATCTTTGCTGAGAATTCTAAGGATGGTATGTCTATTATTAACGAAATGGGTGATAGTGAGAATTTGGTTAAGAAAGCACTATCAAACAAGTGGAATGCTCACATGGGAGATGAAGACGAATGATAGTATGTTACATCTCCAAAGCGTTGAAAAAAATTATCAAAAATGAACATTAACCTATAAAATTTAGAACGTAACTAACATAGTTATTTTTTGTCTATATGAACAAAGAAATCTGTATCAAAAAAAGAAGCGGGTCATTGGAGAAATTCAGTGCTGACAAAATCAACAAGGTTTTGCAGTGGGCAACTGATGGTATCAAAAATGTTTCGTTTGAAGAAGTTGCAATGAACGCACATTTGTCGTTCTTTGATGGAATGACATCGGGTGATATACACGCAATGTTAATTGAAGCGGCTGCAAATTTGATCACGGTTGAAAAGCCGAACTATCAATTTGTGGCATCAAGGTTGTTGAATTATCAACTTCGTAAGAAAGTGTGGGGTGGAAAGAATCCTCCCAAGTTGTATGATCTTGTTAAGACCAACATTGACAAGTTGGTGTACGATGACGCCATTTTGGAATGGTATTCCAAGAAGGATTTTGACAAGTTGGATGAATACTTGAAGCATGACCGTGACTTTGATTTCACTTATGCGGGAATCAAACAGTTGTGTGATAAGTATTTGATCCAAAATCGTAGTACCAAGGAGATCTACGAGACTCCGCAATTCGCTTATATGCTAATTGCAATGACTTTCTTCAAGGACTACACTGATAACCGTATTGAGTACGTCAAGAAGGCTTATAACTACTTCAGCAAACACAAGATCAACCTTCCAACTCCGATTATGGCAGGTGTTCGATCAGTCATGAAGAGTTATGCTTCATGTAGTTTGTTTACCGTTGATGATACACTCAAGAGTATCTTTAGTAATAACAGTGCTGTGGGATTTGCAACAGCTAGTCGTTATGGAATCGGACTCAATTTGAGTCGTTTGCGTGCCACTAATGCTCCAATTCGTAATGGAGAGGTGATTCATACAGGCCCAATTCCCTTTGCAAAGGCTTTTGAGTCTACGGTGAAGTGTTGTCACCAAAACGGTATTCGTGGCGGTAGTGCGACTGTCAATTTTGCATGGTTTCATTACGACATCATGGATATTTTGGTGTTGAAGAACAACGCTGGAACCGACGATAACCGTGTTCGTAAGTTGGATTACTGTATTGGTCTTGACAAGTTGATCTTTGAACGTTTCTTGGAGAACAAGGACGTAACATTGTTCAGTTATCATGAATGTGAAAGTCTCTGGAACACGTTCGGATATCCTGAATTCAAGGAAAAATACGAAAAGGCTGAAGCCAACAAGAACATCAAGTTCAAGAAGAAGATCAAAGCTCGTGAATTGATGGGTCTTCTTGCTAAGGAACGTCTTGAAACTGGTCGTATTTACACAATGTTCGTAGATCATGCTAATGAACATGGAAGTTGGTTGGATCAAGTTGATACGAGCAATCTTTGTCTTGAGGTGAATCATCCTTTGATTCCTATTGAGGATGTGAATGATCCTAATGGTGAGATTGGTGTGTGTATTTTGGCCGCCGTAAACTGGTTGGAAATCAAGGACGACGAAGAAATGAAGAGCGTATGTGACGTTATCGTTCGTATGTTGGATTCTTTGATTGAACACCAAAACTATTTCGTTCCTGCTGCCGAGAATTTCGCTAAAAAGCGTCGTAGTCTTGGTGTCGGAGTGAGTAACTTGGCTGCTCTACTTGCTAGAGAAGGTTTGAAGTATTGGGATAAGGATGCTCCTAACTTTGTTGCCAAGTGGATGGAGAAGATGAGTTACTACTTGATTGACGCAAGTGCTGAAATGGCTAAGGAACGTGGTGTGTGTGAAAAGTTTGCACGTACCAAGTTTAGTCAGGGTATTTTGCCAATCGATACATACAAGAAGGATGTTGACGAGTTCATTACTGAACCTTTGCACATGGACTGGGAAGAATTACGTGCCAAGATCAAACAACATGGAATGCGTCACAGTACGTTGACTGCTTGTATGCCTGTTGAATCTAGTAGTGTGATTCAGAGCAGTACCAATGGAATTGAACCTCCTCGTAGTTTGATTAGCTACAAGGGTAGTAAGGCTAACATTTTGCCGGTGGTTGTACCTGGCATTGATAAGTATAGTGAAAATTACACGTTTGCGTTTGACATGCCAGACAATAGTGGGTATCTTAAGGTGGCAGCAGCCATTCAGAAGTTTACTGATATGAGTATCAGCACCAATACTTACTATGTTCCGTCACGATACGCTCAAAATAAAGTTCCTGTTCAAGAGGTGATTAAGGATATTTTGTTGGCATACAAGTATGGCATCAAGAATCTTTATTACGCTAATACAGATGATGGTGACAAGCAGACTGCAATGGAAGACAATAAACAAAACGTTAAGGTTATTGAACCAAAAATCGAAGAAGAGTCAACTGGTTGTACCAGTGGGGCTTGTGCTATGTAACATATGAAAACTGTATTGAATAAAAAGAACATCGACCAACTGAGAAACCCAATGTTTTTCGGTGAGGATCTATCTCTTCAGAGATATGATAAAATCAAATATCAAAAGTTCTATGAACTTTATGATCAACAACTCAACTTCTTTTGGCGTCCTCAAGAAGTGAACCTTGTGAAGGACATTAGTGACTACAAGGTTTTGTCTGACGAGGAAAGGTTTGTGTTTGATAGCAATCTCAAGTTTCAAACCATGACCGATAGTATGTTGAGTCGTAGTATTCATGAATTGATGAAGCATTGTACAAATCCAGAACTGGAAATTTGTATGAATACTTGGTCATTCTTTGAAACTATTCATAGCAACAGTTATACATACATTTTGAATAATGTGTATCCTGATGCTACCAAGTTCTTCAACAGCATTTTGGAAGATCCTGAGATCGTTAAACGTGCTACGGCAATTTCCAAGAAGTATGATGAACTTTTGACGGGTGGTAAGGATGAACGTCAACAATTGTTTGATGCTGTTCTTGCTACGCAGATCACTGAAGGATTGATTTTCTATGTGAGTTTTGCTTGTAGTTTCTACTTTGGCTATCGTGGAAAGATGGAGGGAAACTCAAAGATCATCAAGTTTATCAGTCGTGATGAAAATCTTCACGTTGCTATCACTCAGAACATCATGAAGAATTGGATTAACAATCCTGATGAAGGATTTCAAGATATCGTCAAGAATAACGAAGAGAAAATCTATGCTGCTTATGAAATGGCAGTGAACGCAGAAAAGGATTGGGCTGATTATTTGTTCAGCAAGGGCAATTTGGTGGGATTGACTTCAGAAAGTCTTAAACACTATGTTGAGTGGTTGGCAAATAACAGACTATCCAGTCTCGGTTACAAGAAAATTTATAATAACGCTAAAACTAATCCTTTGTCTGGATGGTTGGATAGTTATTATGACAGTAAGAAACTGCAAGTTGCCCCTCAAGAGACAGAACTGAGTAGTTATGTCAAGGGAGTGGACAATACAATCAATGATGATGCGTTTGATGGATTCAAACTCTAATCATCAAGTTATAACAAAAGGAAAACATATGCCAAAGCCAACACCAACTCCAAAGCCAACCGCTTCAGCCGGTGCTAATGGATCAAGTGGTTCTAAGCCTGCTACCAAGCCAACAAGTTCTGGTGGCAAGTCTGGATCTTCAGGATCCTCGGGATCATCTGGATCACAACGTCGTTAATTCGATAGATCGAACAGTCAAAGAACACTCCAAAAGGGTGTTCTTTTTTTGTTGTTATATGTTAACTACCTATATTTATAGACATAATATGAAAATTGATCAATTGCGCCAACTCGTTTCCGAATCAATTAAGGAAGTAATTGCTGAACGTAAAGAACAAAAGAAGCGGTTAGATGAAAACACTAAGTTTGCTACCCTTCTCAAGGGACTTATCGCTGAAGTGATTGAGGAAAAGTCCACTGAATTCGAAAAGACTTGTACTGAAATTGAAGAAGAACTCAATAAAGAAGCAAAAAAGATCAACAAGAGTTACAGCGTAACCAAAAATGACGCAGGTAACTTTGAATTGTGTGGTTGTGAACCATATCATATTCACGTTCGTCCTCGTTGGAACAACAGTTTTGAAGTATTGGCATACAAAGACAAGACGGATCGTACCAAGAAGATTGGTTTGACATATGATGAAGTCAAAGAGTTCATCAAGGACTATTTAACCAGCGATAAACCAAATTATCTTGATGCTGCTTACAACAAGGCAGCAGAAAACAGCGTTGATAAGGAAAAGAAGAAGAATCAGGGAGACAAACCACAAGAAACCTCTGAAAAGGTTGTGGATGCAGTTGAAAAGAAGGAAGATCTACCTGATCAACCTATGCAAGATGTGAATCTCAAGAAGGTTGAAAAGCAATCTGATCACTCTGTTAAGGGTGAAAAGCCAAAATACAAGTATCCTAAGCAAAAGGATGACGAGTTGACCATCAAATTTAAGTGAATTGATTGAATTCGGGATTATCCGTAGCAGTCAAGTCACTGTTGGATAAAACCTATGAAAAGAACACTAATTGCATCAATTGTCGTTGGACTGCTTTCAATTGCCTCTGTTAATGCTGGAGGATTTAGTTGGGGAGTCTCAATTGGCTTCGGACATCCTGTCGTTTACACACAGCCAGTATACGTTCCACAGCCACAAGTTGTTTACGTAGCACCACAACCAGTGGTTTACGCACAACCGACAGTTGTATATGTTCCACAACCAGTTGTTTATGCTGCTCCTGTGGTCACCTATTGTCCTCAGCCAGTTGTTTGGGTGGGTGGACATCGACATCATCATGTACGCAGGTAACAGAATTTAGTTGCCACATACAGTTCACGAAAGCCGCTAAAATAATAGCGGCTTTTTTGTTGACTTTTTTTAGCGGGGGTGTAGGATAAAGAAAATCAAATCTAAGTTATGAAAACCGCTCCCGTTAATCAAATCCTCGCCACCGCAGTTTCTAAGCGTCCGGATGATGTGATCATCTCGGACACCAAGTGGAAGTACTTGGTGCGTTCTGCCCTCTACGGTAAGAACGTTCTTATGATCGGACCCACTGGTTGTGGTAAGACTCTCGCTGCTCAGACTGTGGCGAAGGTTCTTGGTCGTCCATTCTTCTACTTCAACATGGGATCCACTCAGGATGCTCGTAGTGCTCTTATTGGTAACACTCACTTTGAGAAGGATACCGGTACCATTTTTGCTGAATCCACTTTTATTCGTGCCATTCAGACTCCTGGCGCTGTAATTCTTCTGGATGAAATCAGCCGTGCTCACCATGATGCTGCAAACATCATGATGACGGTTCTCGACTCTCTTCAACGTTATCTTCGATTGGATGAACGTAAGGACAGTGCTGTGGTCAACGTGGCAGAAGGTGTGTGTTTCATTGGTACTGCCAATATCGGTAATCAGTATACTGCTACCCGTGTTATGGACCGTGCTTTGATGGATCGATTCTCTGTCAAGATTGAGATGGATTTTCTGGACAAGCAGTCTGAACTCAATTTGATGGTCAAACGTTTCAATATTGATACGGACAATACTCAGTTGTTCAACACCGTTTCTTCTATTTGTGACATTGCGTCTCACACCCGTGATCAGTATCGCCAAGAGGATGGTCGTATCACCAACTTTGTTTCAACCCGTGCTGTGTGTGAAATGGTTGAATTGTCAAAGGATGGATTTAGTCTTCGTGAGATTGCTGAAGCTGCCATTTATCCGGAGTTTTCAAACGATGGTGGCATTGAGAGTGAACGTACCTACGTTAAGCAGGTTGTTCAAAAGTATATTCCGAGTGAGGCCACTGAAGATCCGTTGATGAACGATCCGTTTGTGAAAACTCAACCTCCTTTCTAAAAAAAGTGGTTGACAAAGTTATAACAATCCAGTAGGATGTTAACACTATGAAAAACAACTCTACAATTCATTCTGATTTTTGGATGGATGACTTCGACTTTGAAGAGTTCGAAAGTCAGGATGATACTGCTCGGCTTATTCGTATGAATATGACCCGGAGAGCTATTTCCAATTTTGTTAACATCCTTACTGGAAAGTCTATTCCTGTCATTTACAACGATGCCGGTGCAAATATGACCGATGGTAAAACGGTGTATTTGTCCGCTGACATTGATAATCCAGAAGATTTTGATACGATGGTGGGTCTTGCCCTCCATGAAGGATCACACGTTGCCTTGACCGATTTCCGTGTTGTTACGGATATTTGGCAGAATGTTCCCCGTGAGTTGTACGATATCGCTGGACCCAAGGGATTTTCAAAGATGGAAGTGGTGGAGTTCTTGAAGAATGTTCACAACGTTGTTGAGGATCGATTTATTGATAACTATGTGTATCAAACTGCTCCCGGTTATCGTGGATATTATTTGGCTCTGTATGAAAAGTATTTCTACAGTAAACACGTTGATTCGATGTTGAAGTCTGATCTATATCGTAGTAAGACTGTTCAATCATATGATGCTCGTTTGATCAATCTTGCCAATCGTAATACCGATCTGGATGCGTTGCCTGGTTTTCGTGACATTGCTAATATTATTGATCTCAAGAACATTGGTCGTCTTACCACCACCAAAGATCGTTTCGACGTGGCAGTAGAAGTTTGTAAGATCATTTATGCCAATGTTGATACACAAGATCAACAGAACGAAGACAATACTGCTTCAAATCAATCTGGTTCAAGCGTCATTGTGATTGTTGATGACGGAACTGATAGTGGGTCCGATATGTCTGGGTCCAGTGCAAGTAACGTTTTCGGTGGTGTTGAATCTACCTGTAGCAATTCTAGTGCTGCACAGTCAAACGAAGAGACCACTAAAAAGAAAAACGAAGAGTCTGGTGTTTCTCAATCTAAGCGTAATCTAATTGATAAGGCGTTGAACAAACAAAAGGTGTTTATTCTTGGTCAAATAAAGAAACGCAAGGTTACTGCTCGTGAAGCCAAGATTCTGGGTGATCTTGAAAAGGCAGGAGTGACCATTGTGAATGTTGGAACCAAGATGGACGACAGTTCACCGATCACTTCTGGCGTTGAGTGTGTGGTTGTGAAGAACCTTACCAAGGAACTTCTTATGTCCGATCAGTTTCCGTGTTCACGTTTTGATCTGGCAGGAAATCCTGATTCTGAGAATCTTGCCGCAGTGAATCGGGGTATTCAACTTGGCAATCTGTTGGGTAAACGTCTGAGTGTTCGTAGTGAAGTGAATGTTACGAAGTACATGAGAAAGTCGATGGGTAAGATTGATCGACGTGTATTGTCTGAACTTGGTATCAATAATGAGAATGTGTTTTATCGTAACGAGGTTGATCAATACAAGCATGCTTATCTTCATCTCAGTATTGATGCTAGTTCTAGTATGGTTGGTGATAAGTGGCGAAAGACTATCACTGCTGCAACCGCCATTTGCAAGGCTGCTTCAATGATTAACAATCTGAAGGTGAGTGTGAGTATTCGTGCTACTAGTAGGGGTAATTCACTTCCGTATATTGCTATGGTGTATGATTCTACAAAAGACTCATTCGCCAAGGTTCGTAATATGTTTCCGTATTTGGTAGCTAATGGAAGTACGCCTGAGGGACTTTGTTTTGAAGCCATTATGGATATGTTGCGTGACAAGGAAGAAAACGAGGATTGTTACTTTGTGAACTTTTCTGATGGCGAACCGTGTTACAGTTACAGCAAGAACGGTGCATACATTTACTACAGTTACCAGAATGGAGCGAATCATACGCGTAAACAGGTTAATGAAATTCGAAAGAAGGGATATACCGTTCTGTCGTATTACATTGGAACCCGAAACGAAAATGCACAGTCACAGCCACATTTCAAAACGATGTATGGTCAAGACGCTCGTTATATTGATGTGACCAACATTGTGAGTGTGGCAAAAACTTTGAATGATATGTTTTTGAGCAGTACAAGTAAAATCTAAACAAATAAGAAAGGATAATATAAAATATGAAAAAGACTAATCGACAGAACAAGACCGGACTGACCGTTAACTGGCCTACTGGTTTTTACACGATGGAGACCTGTGAGTCCCATCCTAACATTCCCAGTCTTTGGGATCACAACCAGCAATTCATTTTGATTACGCTTCGGGTGCGTCTTACCAACGCTATCGAAGAGAAACAAGTGGTGAAGTTGGGTACTCTCAAGGGTGTTAAGGGTCGTCCTAAGTTGGTGTTTGCCAATGCTCCTGTTTCACAAGCCACCGTTGAGGCAGCTCGTAATGCTGGAGTTATTGTTGATGAGAACATTCCCAACATGGTTAATGTTGTGAGTGTGGCAGCCACTACGGTTGAAACTGAAGAGTCAGTGGTGTCAGAGCCGGTGATTGCCAAGGTTGAGGGACAGGTTCCTGAGACTGTTTAAAATAACCAAGATAGTGTTTTCTGTTCTATGTATATGAGTGAATAACTCAATACTATGAAGAGAAAGCACTATTATTATTTTCAATTGGCGAAGGGTGACGCGTACTTTTTGTACGATGGGGAGAGTCTAAAAGAATTAGACTCTCCTCTTTCTATTGGTGAAGAACGAGAAGTTAAGTTAGCAGTAACAAAACTGCCAAAGGATTGTATTTTGACTTACTGTGAAATAAAGAATATAGATATAAGGTCTGATTCGATTAAGTTTGACTTTAAGCGTATTCGTACTGTAGATTTCTTAGAGAGAAATAAACCTAAAACAGAATGACTAATTTTTTTGATATGGAAGGCATTGAGTTTAACTATGAACTTGAAAAAAAGAAGTTCATAGCTAACATGAATGCGTTAAAGTCCATGAGTGTGGAAGAAGCTACATTCTATAAAAAGTGGGAAGAAGTCAAACAATATCAGAGCTACGCTAGTAGATCAGATGACGTAAAATGCAAAATTTGGAAACCCAAGGATATTAATGATGAAGCTCTTACATTGAAACAGTTGGATGAAATGAATCCTACCATGGTTCATGTAACTACCGAACAACAAGAATTGGATTGGTTGATGTTGCGGTTGTTTTGCCATACCATGGAATTTAGTCAGACACCGGGAAGGTTTTTGAAGTTTCTGATCACAGACGGTAATGAAGAACGCCCACGGTACCTAGGAGCGGTTTCTGTATCAAGTGACGTGATTACGATCAATGACCGAGACAAGTACGTAGGATGGACTGCTGAGAATAAGTTGGCTGATCGTAAGTTGGTACATAGTGCAATCGGAAGTTGTATTATGAGTACGCAACCGTTTGGATTCAACTTTTTGGGTGGAAAATTGGTTGCGTGTTTGGTGACATCATCAGTAGTACGTGATGTTTGGAAGAAGCTGTATGATCAAACCTTGGTAGGAATGACTACTACGAGTCTTTATGGTAGTTACAGTATGTATAACAGTTTGAAGTGGTGGCATAAGTGTGGAACCAGTGCCGGTAAGATTCCTATTAAGCCAGACGATACTGTGTATGAATCATGGCATGACTGGATTAAGGAACACAAAAAGGGAGAATACGACAAGAAAATGACTCAAAAGGACAATATTTCTGGTCCTGTTACTGGTGCAAAACAAAGAGTTATTAGTATGATCTTCCAAGAATTGAAGTTAAAGACTCAAGAATACGTTCATGGGTATGAACGGGGTGTGTATTACAGTTGTTTTTATGAAAATACCAAGGAATTCTTGCAAAACAAGGTTTCTGAGGATAAATTGGTTATGAAACCGTTGTTTAAGGACGATACCAAGGCTATTTTAGACTGGTGGAGACCCAAAGCCAAGGATAGGTATTTGAAGTTGAAGAGTGAAAACAATTTGAAAAACGAGGTTTTGTACTATAACAGTATGATTGATATGACCTATCCACAGGCGAAAGAACACTTTTTTAAAGAAGTTGGACGTTGACTTTATATTTATATGGCACAATAAATAGGACCATTTGTGCTCGACTTCATTTCATATAACCGTTTTACTACATTTATTGATCGATTGATAACTGTACAGAAATTGTACAGTTCATCGACGTATGTAGATAATTCTCCAAATGGACTGTTTACTGGACCGGTAGGAACCATTTTACAAAAGCGTGGTAATATATTTTCATACAAATATCCGCATGAATCTTCATTTACCACAATCAACTATGTAAATAACAGCATTCAAAGATTGTGTTCAAATCCAGCTTTGAGTGGCGGTATCAATAAAAATGTTACTTGGGTTAAAATGGACGACAGTCCCGGTACAAAGTGGCAAAACAGAGGTTTACAAAGTGAAATTTGTACAATTTGTGAAATTACACCAGCTTTGCCATGTAATACTCCGATAGTAACATATATTTTTCCTACTCCAACTCCGTATGTAACACCAACTCCAACGCCAACGCCATACACTTACGACTTGGGAGATATTACAGTTGGAACGTTAACCGTTACAACCCTAATTGTTGACAGTGAAACTCCATGTCCTCCTACGGGTGCAGGTACCTTTGGACAAGTGTCAGTGTGTGATAATTATCTTTACATTTACGACGGAGTTGAATGGAAACGTTCTGAACTTTCTGTATATTACTGATTATGCCAACCACTTACGATGAAGCTATAGCAGGCACAGCAACAGTTACTACATTGATTGTAGATAATTCTGCGGCGTGTGAACCAACACCAACAACCTCAGGAATTGTTGGACAGATTATCATTTGTGAGAATTACATTTATGTGTACGATGGTGATCGTTGGAAACGTGGCGAGTTGACCAAATTTTCTTAAAAAAAGTCTTTACATGACTGTACCCACATGATACAGTCTTTTATGCGTAAATATCGTTACAGTCTGTGTTGTATCTCTCTTCAACTTCAAGAACAGGGAATTCAAGCGTCAACCATGACCAAAACTCGGTTTCTTCAGTTGGAACGTAGCAATGCTGAACGAATTGTTGCTGATCGTACTCTCAACAACGTGGTTGTAACTCGTAAGACTCTTGAGTTTTGTGCATCTCGTAACTGGAACTATCGTGTCAGTAGCGGTATGATGCCTCTGGAAACTCTTCCCGAAGCCAATCTTGTTCTGGAAAACACCTACAATTTCAATTTGATCAAACAGGAGTTTGATATTGCTGCTGAAGTGATTCGGAAAAACAACATTCGTTGTAGCACTCACCCTGATCAATTTGTTGTACCTGCTAGTGCAAACGTTCAAACTGTGGCTAAGTCGATCATCGAACTTCATGCTCACGGTAAAATGATGGATTATCTTCAACTTCCACGTTCGTATGAGGCTCCCATCAACATTCACATGAACTGCTTCAAGGGTGCTGATCTAAAGGATATTGCAAAACGCTTTATTGACGTATACAACGATCTTGATGACTCGGTGAAGAGTAGACTGGTCTTGGAGAATGAAGACAAGCCTAACAGTTGGAATGTTGAACAGTTGTATGAACACGTGTATCAACAGACTGGAATTCCTATCACCTATGACAATCTTCATTTTCGTTGCAATCCCGGTCGTCAAACAGCTGACGAAGCTCTGAAAATGGCTGTTAGTACATGGTCAAACTTTGTGCCACTGTTTCACTTTAGTGACAATGACCCCAACGAAAAGAATCCTCGGTCACATGGCGGTTATGTTCGTGAGTTTCCTGTTGAGTATCGTAACTACGATGGTTCGTTGGATCTGGAAATGGAGTTTAAAGCCAAAGATTACGCAATCGAAAAATTTCAAAACGAGTTCAAATAAAAAAAGAATTCGGTTGACAAATAGAGTAAGTATGATATGATTATATCACGTTAGTAATAAAACTAACAGAAACAAAGAAATAAAAATAAGTTATGAAGATCATTAATGATTCACGTCGCAAGACGTATTTTGTTCAACGCAAGACCTCCGCAATCAATACTTATATTGCGGGACCAACCAACGGTGCTCATCGCGCGACCCGTTTGACTGTCCAAGTCGGTAAGACCCGATTGGATCTCAACGGTCGTCAGATTCGTGCCCTTCGTGAGGTTCTTGACAAGAGCCGTACCCTCGCTGGTACTCGTTCTCGTCGTACTAAGTAAAAACAACTAACAAGACAATAGAGTATGGGTAAGACTTATAGGCGTAACGATGACAACTTCAAGCGTCCTAAGCGTAACAATAAGCTTAATAAGTTTGAAGGAAAGAGCAAGCCATCAAAGTTCAACAAGAACAAGTTGCATGAGATGAATGAAGAAGAGTAATTATGATACACAAGATTCTACTAGCCACAATGGCAGTATTGTCTTTGTTAACCTATAAGTTTCCTATTGCAATACCACTGGGATTTTTCCTAGTGGTATTTTACTTATATCTGGTTCACAAAGCATTACTAAATAACAAACAAATAGTTGACGAAAATACCACCGAATTAAATCGGACTATAACAACTTTACTAACCAATCAGAAGGTGTTATCGTCTGATATCAAATCACTAAAGATAGTGGTGGACAAAAATCATGGCGACAAAAAAATCATCTCCCAAGAAGTCAAAAAAGGTCTCAGACGAATCGAATGAACCCGCTGTAAAAGCAGTGGGATTGTTTGATCATGTGAACCAAATCAAAGGTGTACAAAATCCAAACTATTTTGATACACTCAGTGAAGCAGACAAAAAGAGTTTTGCTCATGTAATGATATTGAAGTTTCTGTCGATGGATAGAGCCAACATAGATACATTGTCGTATATTTCAAAGTATCAGGATACCATTCCATCCAAGAACTTTTATACGTTGCTCATATCAGCAATTCCAAAGACCAATCAGTTTCACAAATACATCAAAGCTGCTAAGAATAGATTTCCAGATGAATTCTATCAACTACTGGCACGATGGTTTGAATGTTCGTCATCTGAAGCTGAAGAATATGCTGAAATTTTAATTCAGACAGACGCTGGTTTGAATGAGATGATCAATATATGCAAGGCATACGGATTGACAGAAAAAGAAGTAGAAAAGTTAATGGATAATGAAAACTAAACGTTATATTGGTATCTCTGGAGTTGCACGATCTGGAAAGAACTTATTTTGTGACATTTCAAAAAAGATTTTGACTGAAGAATATGGCTACAAGTGTAGTTCATACGCTTTGGCTTACAATCTCAAGAATGACTGTAAAGAATTCATTCAAGATAAGTTGGGACTAGATGTATTCACTGAAAACTCAGAAGACAAGAAAGTCTTTCGAGATATGCTTGTGTGGTACGGTGATGTGAAACGTAAACAAACCGAAGGAAGATATTGGACTGAAAAGTTACAACGTCAGATGGAATCGGATGATTCTAACATCATCTTCATCACCGATGTCCGATATAATTTCTATCCCAAGGATGAAGTACACTGGATTCAGAACGAGTTGAATGGCTCCTTGATTCACGTTTCCAAGTACACGTATGGATTTCCTCCACATGAACGCAGAGTACGGCCAGAATACGACAAGAACGTCAAAGTCTATATCGAACCAGCAAACGATCATGAACGGTGGAATGACCCCAAGGTGAAGGCTGCTGCTGATTATTGTTTGGAGTGGAAACACGTTAGCACCGAAGGTAAAACTTACGAAGAAATTCTCAAAGAAGAGTATTTGAATGACGTAGTAAGAGAAATTTACAAACGTGCAAACCTATGAAAGGAATCATTTTATCTGGTGGAACTGGATCTAGGTTATACCCGTTGACAACAGTTGTTAACAAACAATTGTTGCCAATATTTGATAAGCCGATGATTTATTATCCACTATCAACATTGATTTCTTGCGGAATCAAAGACATTTGCATCATATCATCATATGATTTTCTTCCGTTGTATCAAAAGTTATTTGGTGATGGTGAACGTTTGGGGTTGAATTTTACCTATAAAGTACAACCCAAACCAGATGGTATTGCACAATCGTTTTTGATCGCTGAAGACTTTATCGGCAATGACAGTGTTTGTTTGATTTTAGGTGACAATGTGTTTCATGGATTCAACCGTATGAAGGTTGATTTCACCGGCGCAGTTGTTTTTGCTTACAAAGTCAACAACCCTCAAGAATATGGTGTAGTTGATTTTGATTCCAACGGTAAGGCGTTGTCTATTGAAGAGAAGCCAACGATGCCTAAAAGCAAATATGCGATTCCTGGCCTATATTTCTACGACAAGAACGTGATTGAATATGCTAGAGTATTGAAACCATCCAAACGTGGGGAATATGAAATCACAGATATCAACCGTAGATACATGGAAGAGGGTAATTTGAATGTGATAAAAATGCCAAAAGGAACTGTGTGGTTAGATGCGGGATCACCAACAACTTTATCTCAGGCAAGTAATTACATACAAACCGTTCAGGAACGTCAAGGATGTAAGATTGCATGTATTGAAGAAGACTGTTTAAATCAGGGATTTATTGATAAAAAACAGTTTATTAAATTAATGGAAAAGACACCAAAGTCGGAATATAGAAATTATTTGGAGTCTATCCAATCATATATATGATCGGTTATGATTTTACTATTAGGTTCTACCGGTTATATCGGTAAAGAGTTTTACAAACAACTATTCCAAAAAGGAAACGTTGTGCGTCCATGTTTGGTTCCTTCAAAAGAACTGACATATTCACAGTTGGAACTATTGCACAAAACGTTAAAGTTGACCACCATTGTCAATTGTGCTGGGTATACAGGTAAGCCAAACGTGGATGCGTGTGAATTTGACAAACATAATACCATTTATGGAAACGTGGTATTACCACAAATGGTGTCACAGTTTTGTGGAAACAATAACATTACGTTTGCACATGTATCCAGTGGATGTATTTATACAGGACGACGTAGTGATGGTTCTCCGTTTACCGAATTGGATCCGCCTAACTTTAGTTTTGAACAAAACAACTGTAGCTTTTACAGTGGAACTAAAGCTATGGCTGAGAACATTATCATTAAAAATGCTCCTAAACACTATATCTGGAGATTGAGAATACCATTTGAAGATGTAGATAATCCTAGAAATTATCTGTCCAAAATGTTGAATTATAAAAAACTATTGGATGCAGAAAATTCTATATCTAATAAACAAGAGTTTGTTAGTGCTTGTATTGAAACTATTACTCGTCAAGTACCATATGGTATTTACAATGTTACTAATACTGGTTTTGTAACCACAAAACAAGTTATTGAAATGATGCAAAAGACTATCGCTAAAGATAAGATCTTTGAATTTTTTGATAACGAAGAATCGTTTTATACCACAGCCGCAAAAACTCCACGTTCTAACTGTGTTATGAGCAATCAACGATTGTTGTCAACCGGAATCAAAATGAGAACTGTGGATGAAGCTCTGGATTACTGTTTAAATAATTGGAAATCACAATGAAATATACTGAAAAAGTTTCTGTTTGTCGGGTAGCAAATGATCCTTTGGTGCCACTATTCACCTTGGGTAATTTGTTTATTTCAAATTTTGTCAAAAAGCAACCTTCTAATGACTACAAGTCTGAAATGAAGTTGATGTATTCACCCACATCAAAGTTGGTTCAATTGGAACAAGGTGCTGACCCAAGCAAAATGTACGGTCAATATTGGTATCGTTCCGGTACCAATCAAACTATGCGTAACCAACTGAAGAACGTGGTGGATAGTTGTGTAAATGTACATACACCGTCTGACACACCTCTGTGGCTCGACATTGCATGCAATGACGGAACGTTGTTGAGTTACGTTCCTACACCCTATGCTAGGTTGGGAATTGATCCTGCTGATGATTCATATACCAAGGAGAGTGTCAAGTTCGCTGATCAAGTGATTCAGGACTACTTCTCAAAGGACGCATTTGACCGTAGTATTTTCAAGGGACGTAAGTGTGACGTAATTACGTGTATTGCGATGTTCTATGACCTGCCTGACCCCGTTGCGTTCTTGAATGAAGTGTATCAAGTCTTGAACGATGAAGGAATGTTTGTGGTACAAATGAGTTATACTCCATTGATGATTCAACAGATGGCATTCGACAACATTTGTCATGAACACTTGATGTACTATTCTCTACATTCCTTCAAGCACGTTGCTGAAAAGGCAAAGTTCAAGATTGTTGATTGTGAGTTGAACGATGTCAATGGGGGATCATTCAGAGTCTATTTACAGAAAGATATCGCAAAGGTCACTTCTTTCGCCACTGCGCCATATCGTGATGTTGCTCAATATCGTGTAAACTCTATCTTGGAGTATGAAAACAAGATTGGTGCAAACACTATTGAGTTTTACATGGAGTTCTATCACAAACTTCAAGAGTTGAAGTTGAAGACTTATAGTTTCATTAAACAAGAGAAGGAACGTGGTAAGAAGATTTGGGTATATGGTGCTTCTACCAAGGGTAATACTCTATTGCAGTATTTTGGACTGGACAAATCTTTGATTGATGGTGCAGCAGAACGTAGTCCATATAAGTTTGGATTGAGGACTGTTGGTACCGACATTCCAATTTATTCTGAAGCTGAAATGAGAAAGGCCAATCCTGATTATCTTTTGATTTTGCCTTGGCATTTTATCGATGAATTCAAACGTCGTGAAGCACCATATTTGATGGCAGGTGGTCATTTTATTGTTCCGTGTCCAAAATTTGAAATTGTATGAGTAAAAATATAATGGTTACAGGTGGTTGTGGATTTATTGGTTCACACTTTATTGAAAAGTTGCTCAGTGATCCCGATGTTAAAGTCATCATTAATGTTGATAAGTTGACATATGCGGCTAACAAGGATCTACGATTCAACACCGATCCAAGGTATAAGCATTATGTCGCTGATATCAATGATGGTGTCATATTGTGGCAAACATTGAACAAGTTTGAAATCACCCATGTTGTTAATTTTGCAGCAGAAACTCACGTAGACAATTCAATTTATAGTCCGGATCCGTTTGTTATGACCAACATTATGGGTACCTATAATTTGATTAAAGCTATCTACGATTATGGTAAGGTTGAAAAGTTTATTCACATTTCAACCGATGAAGTGTATGGTTCATTGAACGCAAAGGAAACATCGTTCAACATTGATACACCTTACAAGCCAAACAGTCCATATGCGGCCACAAAGGCTGCAAGTGACTTGTTGGTCCGTAGCTACTTCAAGACCTATAAACTACCTGCAATTGTCACTAATTGTAGCAATAACTTTGGTCCTCGACAACATGTTGAGAAGTTCATTCCAACTTGCATTCGTAAGTTGAAGAATAAAGAACCAATTCCGATCTATGGAAATGGAGAAAATGTTCGTGATTGGATTTATGTAAAGGATCATGTTAACTGCGTTTGGGATGTATTGGAACGTGGTGATATAGGTAAACAATATTTGATTGGCGGAAATAATGAAATATCAAACATACAGTTGATGTATCTTATTGCGGCTACATACGAAAACATTACGAATCAGAGACTTGATTGGGAATGGTTTGAACATGTTGATGACAGAAAAGGGCATGATTTCAGATATTCTATTGATACGTTTGATTACGAACAAAAGTTTGGTAAGATCAAATATTATAACTTTACTGATGCTCTCAATGACACTATAGTTAGTTATCTATGATAAATCAATTTTTCGAACCGGTTTGGGAAAATCAATACAAGGAATATAAACACAAAGTTTTAGTTTGGCCAAACATTACTTACTCGGATAACCTTGAAAAGGACTCTTATGTGGTGGTTCTTGCCAATATCATTCGTAGTTTAAATGAAGTACGTGATGATATTTTTTGGTCTATTGTTACACCACGCCACGTAAAAAGTCTACAGTATGAAAATACAGAACAGTTACACTATCAGTTCCCTACTTATCCGAATTCGATGCGAGTTCATTTTGATGTGGATAAAGTTGCAAATATACTTGATCTATATAACAAAGATTATGATGTAATCTATTCACATCTACCAGAACAAACTCTTCAACTATCTAACTACATTTTCAACAATGCTGGTATCAAGCCAAAGATTGTGGGTTACTGTCATTGGTATGAGGTTAAAGAAAATACCGGATACGCTAAGAATGTGTTTGATATGAACGTTCTTGGTACACTTGAAATGGAACAGTGTGGAGTCAATTCACAGTGGCTAAAGACTTTGGTATTGGAACGTGCAGCTGAACATTTCAATATCTCGGTGGTCAAGAAGCTCAATCAAATCATTCAACCTCATTATTTGGGAACTGATACTGATTTTGAAGGTATTGGATTGATCAACAAGTCTATCTTCTTCAATCATCGTCCCAACGAATATACTGGTTGGAATGAGTTTCTAAAGGTTATGGACAAACTGTATGAGAAGCGTCAGGACTTTACTGTCTACGTTACTTTGGCAGAAGAGTGTCGTCCATATATCAAGAAAGTTGAACTGGATCGTGATCGTTATTATGACTTCATTAAACAGATGCATGTGGGTGTAGGATACTTCCAGACCTATTCTGCTTGGTCTATTTCAGTTACCGATGGATTGAGTCGTGGATTGCCATATTTGCTTCCCAATAAGTTGTGTTATCCTGAAATGGTTGGACATGATTATCCATTGTTTTATGAAAATGAAGCTGAGTTTTTGAACAAGTTGGAAGCTGCTTTGGATAACAAGTCCTTTAAGACTGACAATTTGGCACTAATGAAGAAGATCACGAACAATTTGAAGTGGGCAAACACTGTTAATTCGTGGTTTAACAATTGGAATATTCTGGATGAGTATGAAACGGTAAAACGCAGTAAGGCTTACACCGATATTGTGAATTACATCAAAGAAAAGCACTATGTTTCCAAACGGGACATTTTGGATTATTTGAATTGGGGACGACAAATATCGTTTACCCCTTATAGAAATGCTTTGAGAGAAGATCCAAGAATTATACTAACACGTGATGGTTACGTGTTTAGAGACTAAACTCTTTGATAAGAGCGTTGTTATAAACAAAACGAATGTGATTGGCACCCAACGAACTATGAAACAAATTGATGTTGTTAGCAACTTCGTTTGTTACAAGTAGTCGATAACGGTTTTCACATTCGTTTTTTAGTCTTTGTTTTTCACCACCTCGGTTACAACTGCATGTGGATTTGAAAGATTCTACCAACAACACATATTCTCTTAATGCAGGAACACTGTTGGGAATATTTGCATGCGTTTTGAGTATGTTGTAGAACTCACTGAAATTCTGGACCAATGTCATAAATTACTTGAAAAATTTGTTAACGATTATTAGATATATAACAATTGTCAACACGTAAATTATCGGAAACATATAAATTGTAGAGAAAAACAAACAATTTAATACTGTAAGCCAAAAACCAATACACCAAGGACAGTTGATTAGTCGTGTAAAAAAGTTTGGATATGTTGATTTGATCCACGGCAAATACTCTAGTGTAAAGTCACTGTCGTATGCTTTTTCAAATTTGTCGATCTTGAATAATTTGGAAATACCAAATAACTTGCTGTATTCAATAAATGCTTCAGTATGAAACCATACAATCAGCATGATGACTCCTGTGCAAATCGTGTTTGAAATGTCAATCATAGTTGTTTGAATGCGTATTGGTTTTTGTTAACAAAGTCTCTTAGGCAATCGCCCAACGCTGCCTCGGCCTTACTCTTGAAGTTGTTTCGATCTTCAAAGTAAGTCACATAATTTTTGTACGGATTGTGTCTCAAAGAATAGTTTTCAGCGACGATGATGTTCTCCATCAAATACTGTTCTAGTTTTACGCCATTCAGTTTCATTATTTGAGCAGCAAACATGACGAAGGTGTCGTCAACACCATATGGTCCGAGTACGTCAGGAATGTCGGTGAACTTAAGAAGATTAGAACTGATCATATTGAACCAACCACCACCAAACTTGATAGGATTACATTTGATTAGATTAACACTATCGACGTATGATTTACGATTGACTTCAAAATACGGATTGATTATCTTTTCACTGCCGTATTTGTTGTTGACAAATTGATGGTTGACCAAATGATCCCACGTTTGATCCCAGATTTTGGTTATCTGAGGAGAAACAATATAATAGTCATTCTTGATTTGTTGTGCACAATGAATTGAATATGCTAAAATGCCAGACGGAAACACCAAATCAGAATCAAGGTAAATGAATGCGTCCACTTGATCTGCATACTTTCTAATGCTGTTACGACGTTTATCGTTGATTCCTCGACACGTTCCATGATCATCAACGTCAAAAATATGGTTTCTTGCCCATGATGTTTTAGTGACGTACTGAGTTAATGCCTCAAACTTATCCACGAAGAAGTTTTTTGGAATCTGAGTTTTATCCCAGTCAACCGTATTGAGGTTTAAGGTTACATCCAAAGTGACTTCCGTTTCTCCGATAATTTCTTGACTCAATACAGTCAATTGACGTTCAAATTCGTCAAGTTCATGCGGCAACAGATGTGTAACAATTTGTACTTTCATTTTATAGTAAGGATTTAATTACGTTTAATAGTTGTGATTGAGGAGATATTTTTCTAAAAAAGAATACGTTTGGCATGTTTTTCGTTTCATTTATTATCTTGACATTTTCTTCGTTTTCGATTTCAAATGTATAAGGAGACATTCCGTCACCACGTGACCAATCAACATATGTAGTAATTGTATCAATAACATTATCTGATGTCAATAAATTTTTTTCACACAACATTGATGAAAAATATGATTCTTCTGGATAGTGGACTTTTGTTTCAAACTCAGTTCTGAATTTATTGTTTAGAAAAATATCAAAATGTTGTTTGTCCAAAATACACCACTGATGATTGCCATGTAAAAAATCATAATGTGTTCGATGTCTTGATAGAGCGTCTTTCCAATCGTTAAACATTGATACATATTTGATATAAGATTTCTTTGTACAAAGATGTGAATACAAATATGTCAATGGTTTAATTGGAACACATGTATCAGATAGTAGAATAACTTTATCTGCGTTTTTATCTTTAGCATGTTGTAATAAAAACAGTTCTACTTGCAATAATCTTGACCATGCACTGGGTGTTTGTTTTACATAAACCGTAGTGTTTAAGTTTTTGAGTATGGTTATTCCATCATAATCAGCGCAGTGTATTAAAATTTCATAATCCGAACATGATTTTAGATACTCATACCACAAGGTTTCTTGTGATAATTTATTTTTGATTAGAAATGCAAACACTACTTTCATAGTTTTTTACAGGTATGAAGAGCCGCACCAAGTACTTGGTGCATATCATAGTAACGATATTCAGCCAATCTGCCGCCAAAGATATATTTGGTCTCTGAGTCTGTCAATGCTTTGTATTTTTCGTAGGTAGGAGTGTTTACTTTATCGTTAATTGGATAATATGGTTCCATACCTTCTCCATATTCTCTTGGATATTCTTTTGTAATGTAGGTATATGGAGTATCAACGTAGTCAAAATGTTTGTGTTCCAAAATACGAGTGTAGGGAATATACGTTTCAGTATAATTGATTACTGCGTTTCCTTGATAATCTGGAACTTCTACACGCTCGGTTTCGAATTTCAGACTTCGATAGTTTAACTGACCATATGCGTAATTGTAAAAAGCATCAATTGGACCAGTGTAAATAACTTTTTTTGTCGCCAGTTTGTTAAATTCATTTCGATTTGCCAAATAGTCGGTGTTGAGTTTGACTTCAATACCATTCAACATTTTTTCAAATATCTGGGTATATCCACCGATAGGAATGCCTTGATAGGGATCGTTGTAGTAGTTATCGTCGTGATTGAATCGAATTGGAAGACGTTTAATTATGGATGCGGGTAGATCCATAGGATGTCGTCCCCATTGTTTGGTGGTGTATCCTTTGATGAATTTGACGTAAATGTCCACACCAACCTGTGAAATTATCCACTCTTCCAAATTGTTTGGATTGTCATTCTTTACACGTACTTCTTCCAACTTTTGTTTAGCTTGTTCCGGAGTAGTTACACCATAAAGTTGATGTAGTGTAAACAAGTTAATAGGAAATGAGTATAAGATATCTTTGTAGTTTACCTTAACTCTGTTAACGTAGTTGTTGAATTGGGCGAACTGATTAATGTAATCCCAAATTTCTTTATTGGATGTGTGGAAAATATGAGCACCATATTTGTGAATGTTGATACCATCTTTATTTTCAGTATAACAATTGCCACCAATATGGTTACGTTTTTCCAAAACCAAACATTTGTTTCCTTTTTTAGTTAGTTCGTGTGCACAAACTGATCCAAACATGCCGCTGCCAACAATAACATAATCGTACATAACTTATTTTGAAATAATTTGATTTACAACATTCATGTATTTTTGCACTACGTTTTCCCATGCAAAGTTTTGAATTCCGTACTCTCTAATCTCATTACGACGTTTCAACGATTCTTGTTTGTTTGTTTCGATAACTCCACGAACAAAGTTCAAATCATAGATTTTGTCTTCGGGTATCACGTTAATAAACGGCTTGGATAAATCCAAGTTTGCAGTAGAACACTCTGAAACAACAACACCAAGACCCGCAATAAGAGCTTCTTTGGTAACAAGTGGATCTGCTTCACCATCACTCAACAAAACCAAATTGGCATAATCTGTGAGGTTGTGATACAACGTGTCTTTATCCCACTCACCAAGATAGTTACTTCGATTAAAATTGAATCTAATGTCATCTTTGTTGCCAACGAAATCGATATCATTGATATTTTGATACAACCATTGACGTTTTCTGTCAGTGATTTTTGCTAGATATACGCTTTTGTCCTGTTTGGTTGGTGTGTCAGTGTATCTAAACAGATCTTTTCTTGCACCATTGCCAACCACATATAGTCTATTTTCATTGACTCCGTAGTGCTTATATACCTTTTTGATTCCTTCTGATAAACAAATGATGTTGAAATCACCTTGAAGGAATGCTGAAAACACTCTACCGTATCCGCCATAACGATGTGGTTGTTCAAGATAACCATAATGTGTTGTGGCAGCCTTGTGTTTACAGTTAATATAAGGCATCACATTGTACAAATCATCATATTGTAGATGAACAAAATCGGGGTTAAAAGAATTGACTTGATTGACAATTTCTTGTTGGTTCTGTGTATTGACGATTTGTACATCGTGGCCTAAATTCTTGAGTTCGATGTTATAGTCCCAAATGAGAGATTCTACAGCACCCCAACCTTTGGGTGGAATTGGCATGATGCCTGGTCCGATGATTGAAATTTTCATAACTCTTTTTCGTAGATATCGTTATCCCAGATCTTTTCGATAAATTTATAACCGCGTTCGATCATGTATTGACGATATGATTCTTCTTTAAATAGATTTTCCAAGATGACGACTTTGGGATTAATTAGAGACAATCCTTTCATGACTTCCAACTCCCAACCTTCGACATCCACTGACAATATATCTATGTTTTCAATTTGGTAATCTTTTATTATAGTATCAAGTTTTCTAACATTGACCTTGATCATTGTATGTTTTAACCTGTCTACCCAGTTGTTTGCAATTTGACGATACGAGTCTTTGACTTTTAATGAAGAAAATGAATGATCAGTAACCTTTCCCGAATTAGCATGAACAACGACAAAATCTACGTTATCTTCGTCTTTGTCTGAACACGCTAGTTCATATATTTCATTGCCGATTTTACGGTGTTCTTCACAAAACGTAGGATTTGGTTCAATCACAATAGCTCTCCATCCGTTCAACTTGAAATGACGAGACATCGAAAGATACTCTGGGGTTGCACCTCCCACTTCTACAATGGTTCCTTTGTATGAAAAGTCTGGAAAATATCTATTTCTGATAGTTTCGTCAATGTTTTGATCGCCAAAATAAGAGGTGTTCATATTATTCTAATATCTTTAAAACCGGAAGATGTTGTCCGTTCAGTTTGATATAAATATTGAATAAAGACGGTTCACGTTTACATATAAACGCAAGTGCAATCTGTTCATTGTTGATCATGTTCTTATCCAACATTTCTTCTTGTAAGAACTTTAGAGTCAAATCTGACACTTTTGTTACATACTCAGTTGGTCCGCCAAAAAATGTACCTACAAGAACACAATCTGACATCCACTTATAATGTTCATCTATAGGAATACGGTTGGTGTTCACGTTTCCCTGAATTAGAAACTTTGGAGGAAGGTTATTGTGATTCGGAAACGACTTAGATAGTCCATCAAAGAATCTACTACAACCAGCGTCCATCCAGAAAAAGTATGATGATCCAAATGGATTTTCTTTGATGGTACGTTTCAACCACTCAAATTTTGAATACTGAATGACGGTATACATTGGAAGTACACATTCCACTCTGGTTGGATGTTTAATTTGTGAAAGATATGTTCTGTCACTCAGAATGCTTTGAATGTGTCCTTGTTTGTGATACAAAGGTATTTCGTCAGGCGAAGTTACAACCACTTTAATGTTGGGTTGTTTGGGAATATATGGAACAACTCCAATTTCTGTATAAATGACGTAGTTACAGGACAAAGATAAGGTTTCGGGTAACCATTTCAAATAATCATGAAAAGGTCGTCCGTCACCTTCTCGTTCACGGTTAATATTGTATAATGCTGTGACAATTGTTATCATATAAATATTTAAATTGATGGACCAACGGATGACTCGTCATATTCCAATATGGTTGACGATTACATTCTATTATTTCCGGATTGAAAGTTTCTTTTTCTCCTTGTAATGCAAATAGTATCGGTAAAATCACATCATGTGCATAAATGGCATAAAATGTTTGTGCTATTCGTGACAAAAACGTTTGATTTTGTTCCATTACATATTTGTAAGACTTCAAAAACGTTTGATTATGAATGATCGCAGGTGTTGCTCCCCAACAATCAATATCAATAGCACCCGGAGTTTTTAACAAAATCTCTCGTAATGCCGATGGAAGTCCTTGATTGATACGTGTACCCAACAGTTTCACACCTCTAGGAATGTTGAGGGGGCCACGTACAAGTGTATCTGGGTCCATCAACAACAAATAATCACTTTGACAATACTCAATAGCTTTTGACACTCTTGTTAAGAATGCATTTGTTGCCACAATCATTTTGTTTTGAAAATGTGGTTCGGTAAAGTTCTGATCTGTGATATGACGAATAAAATACATGGTATCAGCAACGTGGTTGATACTGATATTTTCCAATGACAACAGTCTGCTATAATCCGAAGAACGACTTTCGGTTGTTAGGTATATTTTTACATGCGGATATATCTGACGAAATATTGTCAACGAATACTCTACTGCTGACACTTCATTATAACATGTAACCAATACTCCTAACTTATTCATTTTGTAACGTCGTTAATGTTATGTTCAAATACTTCAATAAACTTATTGTGTGACCAACTATTATAATATTGTTCTAACGGTGTAATACCTACGTTAATTATGTCAGTCAATGCCATTTCTTCAACACAAATTGATGGTTTGGTATTCCATATGTGTGAAAACATGTTGCTTTTACATATTGCGATAGGACGTTTAACCGACAATGCATAATCTACAGACGATGATATTCCATTGTATTCGTGATACTTTTGATAAAAAAAGATGTTAAGATCATTTCCCGCAAGAAAATCTAAAAGATCATCATCACTAATGAAGTCTGTAGTGATAACCAAGTTAATGTTAGGATTGTTAAGTATTCGTGATGCGTTGTACTTGATGTTCTGAATGTCTCTTGAATTTTCACAAAAATGTGAATGCGTCAGATGTAGTCTCAATTCAACTGGAACGTTTGTTCTTAAAAAATTATCACGTACACATGCGCATAACTGTTCGTATTGTTTTGATGCAAATCCAAATCCAAACGATCCAATTTTGATTTTGTGTGGATCAACAGCAACCGATTTGTTGTATTCAAACAATGGACGCAACAACTTATAATTGTTTTGGTGAACGTTATAGTTTGGATCCTGATGTAAATAAAAGTCGAAAAATGTGGAGTATGCTACGTTATGTACGATGGTTCCTTGTTTAATTCCTCGTTGACGAAGTTGATTAACAAAAGTTGTATCTACCCAAGGCATTGTTCCTGTCAAATGATTGTAAACAATAACAGATGGATTGTGAATGTTTACTTGTGTTAGAAAATCGTTGCTGTCGTCCATTTCGAGATAATGAACCAACAAGTTTTTTGACTTGGTTAGAATAGACGCAACACGTTTTCCATACTGGTATACTCCACAATTTTTGACTTTATGATTTACCAGAAAGACTGTCATAGTTGCGCAATTAAATCTTCAGGATAGATGTGATTAAACATATAATGATTCTTTTGCAAAGATGGATGAACCCACCAATCTTCAAATCCGTTGTTATCCAAATGATTGAGAGTGCTTAAAGATCTAAAATGTCTATCAGGAACACGTACATCTGAACCCAATAGATGATAACCAAGTGACTTTAAAAACTCACGTTGCGGTTGCCTATAACGATTGCCGTAGATATAACCATCGTGTTCTATTGTAATCACTCCAAACTTGTATTTATCGTGTGGCAATAACTTAATGGCATCAATGCTCAGTTCATCAATATCAACCGAGAGATAGTCTATAAACAATGGAGCATTATCATTTTCAAGAACGTTAGTGTAGTCAACTGTAAGTGCGTTTTGGTTTATAAACGTACACCTACGTTCCGAATAACTTGGTGCGTAACCTTTATCAATTTCAACGCATATTCCTCGCCATCCAAGAGATTCGAAAAAGTATGAGTTGTTTGAGTTGATTGCACCACAACTTCCAATATCTACGAAATATCCGTGACGTTTTTGGTTGAGAAGTTTGTATACAAATTGATCTTGATATGCGTCTGATCTAAACATAAATTATAAAATTGAAAACATGCTTGTGATTCTGTTGATATAGGTATGATTTTCTTTTACGTATAACATCGATTTTTTGATAGTTTCATAATCGGTACGTTTTTCCATTCCTAGACGAAATAGTTCTTGAGGATTTGGATTGTATATACAGTTTCCATCCATCTCTTTGTAAATTTCCTCTGAGTTGGTCAATCCAAGATGTCCATAACTGATATTTTTGAATATTCGACACGTTATGATGCCGGTTTTTGCATGTTCTGGTCCACGTATATCAATGCCCAAAATTGATTTTTGAACCAACTCTTTGACTTTATCATCTGATAAAGGATTTTTCCACGGATCATTATGATAAAATGCAATACCATGTTTTTTGCATTCGTTTATAAACGGTAGCCAATTACTCAGATTCTCACAAATACCTGAACCGGAAAGACTGCCACAGAAATAGATTGCGTTTTCTCGTTTGAGATATACGTCTTCCATGTTGAATTCTGATGGAAGTAGATTGGTTGCCCAACTCAAATAGAATTTATCAAAATCGTCTATGGTATAATCTATGTAATTGTTTTTAACATGAACTTTGTTATTTGTTTTTGGAACAAAATAACACGAAGGTCCAACTTTTTGAGTGGTTGTTTTGTCTACTGAATAAGAGTGTATGTGATCATTATGATCTTTTGCAACACATCGCACGTCAATATACCGTTTAACTCCTGCATCCAAATACTTTTTTGGAGAGGGACAATACATCACAAAGTATGTGCTGGATGAATTTAATGGAATGTTTGCGTCTGCAAATCCCTCAGTAATAAACGTGGTGTTGGAATAGTCGAAGTCTTTTGGGTAGTCTTGATCGTGAAACCAATAAACTTCGTGTCCCATTGATTTTGCAGCCTTGTAATAAGACGAGTGAACATAAGAGTGGGTATGTGAATATAGTGGATGTCCCCAAATAACAATTTTCATTGCGGTGTAGCTCCTTTGAATCGTGGATAATCAACCATGTTTTTATCTTTGTGAATAACAAGTTTGTTAACTGGCAAGTTCCAATGTTCGGGATATGCCATACTTGGACTCAAAATGATAACGTCCTTTACATTATCTACCATAAACTTATTCAAGTGTGATTCATCATGCCAAATTGCAATAAGGTTTTTTGACAAGTCTGTATTGATATTGTTTTTCATGGTATTGACCATCGTTTCAATATTGGCTCCACGACTGCCCCAAACGCATCCTTGAACATATACACACCGATTACGATTTTGGATATATGCAGTAGATTCTGAATTGGTTTCAACGGGCCAGAAATTAAGATTGTTTACCACCGAAGGATGACAAACCGCATAATACTTTTTGTTGCCGATATCAAATGATGTCAACGTGTCTACAAATTCCATATCGCTGTCAAAATAGAACACGTAATCGTATTCTTTGAGTTGGTCAAGACATGTGGATATAAACTCAAACCGTTTTAATGTGATATAAGGCCATGGTTGATGTTCGATTTTATGCCACTTTACTGATGAATCAAACCAATCAAGACTTTCATCGGTGAATAGATAAAAGTCTTTTTGTACATTGGGAATAAAATGCGTTTTAACTGATTCGACTAACGGACGTAAAAAGTCTTTATATTTGTTTGTGGCGATTGATATAACGGCAATTTTCATAAATTAGTAAGATTGTATGTAGTCGATTTCTTTATAGTAGTTTGTTAACTCGTCTTTGTTCATGGAGCCTAGTTTTTTATACAAAGAGTTATTGTGTTCAAAGAATGGATTTTTCTCATTTGAGTCGGTACCACGACTGTGTTCTATATGATATACATATCCCTTTTCCAAATGTGTCACATTTCTTTCAAGTTTTTTGAACCGTTCATATCGTTCACGGTCTTCTGGTCCATATGAAACAAAATGTTCATTTTCCCATCCGTAGGTTTTATATGATTGCGTATTGAAGAACTGACAATGACCGTATTCACATTGACAATCCGAATAATCTTGGGGAGTTAATTCTACAACAGATGACTTATCCAATAACTTCTTTCTTCCAGAGTCATTTACTTTCTTTTGATATTTTCCAATAGCAAATGGATAGACCAAATCATAATCTTGACGTACAATTTTTTTGTATGCCATCAGATATGATTCTATAGGAAGAACCACATCAATATCATAATTTACGGTAACCGTAGTATTAACAAGACTCAACATTCGGTTAAGATACTTGGTTCTGTGAAAAGTTGAAGTTTCTGTTTGTTTATCAAAGATGTAAGTAACATCATTTCGAATCAAGTCTATTGCAGTTTTTTCTTTGGAACATTCGTATATAATAATGTTTGTTTCAAAGTTACGACTCAAATAGTCATACACAATTGTGAAATTTTTACGGCGATCTTCACTTTCAATACGTACAGGAATGATAAAAGTACAATCGTGCAAAGGAATCAAACCATCAGTGATGGTTTCTGCTTTTCGAATTAATTGTATCTCTTGTGGAATTTTCATATAATAATCCAATCGGACAAGTATAAATCTTTTGTGTTTAAAGGCACACCCGGACCAAACCAACGTGAAGGCGCAATAACCTTTTTGTTTGGTGACGTATTTAACCAAGCACCCCACCAACTAAATGTGCTATTCGCAATGATATTATGATTACATAGAGTCATGATACACATATCAACAAACTGGTTGTGTGTTTCTGAAATAAAGAAATTATCAGATCCGACAAATGTAGATTTTGCCCATTCAATATCGTCTGTCATTATAACAAAATTGTACTGTTTATCGGTAAAATGTTCTAGTGCTTTGATATAATATGATAAATCACATGCTCCATGATGTGCTAGTTGTAGATAGTCACCCCGTCGAACGTGTAGTGCCACAGTTTCGTTAAACTGTTTGTCTTTTAAGTAATCTTTGGCTACGTCAACAATTTCTTTTTTGAAAGTGAATTCGGATCGAACTTTGGATTCAATGTGTTTGAAATACTTTTCGGTCTGAAAATAACCGTGTAGATGAACATCATCACCAGTATTAAAGAAATCCGGATTGAAATGAAAGTGACTATATTCATTGATTACGTTATACTTTTCTTCACAGTGTAACGCTGACAAATGAAATGCTTTGGGTAATACCAAAGTGTATAGGTTCAATTCTCGGTCATCTGGAAATTCGTTCCATTTATGTCCTGAACCAAATTTATAATTGATACCATACAAACAGTTTTGTTTATCTGCGATACCCATCAAAGATGCATATTGAAACATCTGATTTCCAAATCTGCCATTTGTTCCTATTGTAATTGTGATCATTTAACAAGATAATCTAGTTGTTCTAATTTGAGGCCCATGCTAGTGTTACGATTGTTTGCAATAGTAAAGTTTGCATGAAACAATATTGTGTTTGTACGATCAATTTGATCAAGGTTAATTAGTTGATGTAAACACGAATAAGCCTCTGTATTGTTGTTACATATAGTACATTCTAAAGGAATTCGTTTTAAGGATGTAAATTGTAAATACCTTGAATCAAATACACCAATATTAATGGGTGGGAGTTTGTCTCTAAAATGATTAATTCCATCCATATCATGAACGTATTCTTCTTTACATACTTCCAACAACCGTTCAAAAAAGTTGACGGTTACATCATTACACTGAATTTTAGCAAACGCAGGATTTAACACCGAAGATTCTGGAAACCAATGTTCTTTCAAAATGGTCAAGTGTTCGTCGTATGATGATAAATCGATTTTTGAAATAAATCGAATGTCAATATCACTCCATACAATAACTCGTCCAACGTTTTCTTTTATGGTTTTTAGCATCATTGTGGTTTTTTGATGCATACATTCCATGTATCCTTTTGTGTTATAGTTTCCATTTCCTTCAACTTCCGTATCAAAAACGGTTAGATCAAACACGTCGCTATTGAATTGCATGAATGAAGGATAAAAATGATTCTCAAAGATTGTTTTCATTTGAGAAGAATACAAACAGTACATCGGTATTTTTTCCATAAATTACTTTCGATAATTATCTTCGTGGGAGAATTCTTTCATATATCTTGTATTGTCGTTACGTTGTTTTTCAATAGTCTTTGTATGATACAACGACAACTCTTCTATAGCTGGAATACGAGCATACTCTTTGAATCCCACAATGGTTTCGTGAAGTTTACGATCCCATTTGATATGTGAAAGATTCTTGTATATGCGTGACTGATAGTCGGGCCACATGATATGACCCTTTTCATTTGTATGCCATCCGTAATTTTTGATATCTTCTGGTGTAACACCAATAAAGTTGTTTACACGTGGAACCCAAAACATTTCACATGATGGATTAGATTGCAACAATGCATACAAATTAACCAGCAAAACCTCGCTGGGTAATTCATCTGCGTCAATTTGAAACACATATTCTCCATCACACTGTTGTGTGCCATAAGTTTTATGTGCACCATAATCTTTATTGAGATGATGTGTAACCAATTTAACACCAACAACTGATTGATATTCATGTAATACTTCTAAAGTAATTGGATCTGTAGAATAATCATCCAATACCACGATTTGATTTCCTTCTGAGTACTTCAGAAGAAGAGATAAAAGGGTGCGCAATTGCACACCCTCGTTATGACATGTTACCAAATATGAAATGAATGGTTTCATACAACAACTTTAGGAACTGACGGAACATTCATTTTTAGTTGTGGAATAACAATCTTTTGTTCTACAGCAAACTCTGGAACATACTTTTCAAAAATTGCGTGCAAAGTTTTATCCATTGCTTGTGTTGAAAAGTGTTCAGCGTTGTGGTTGGCAAGCGTCAATGCATTGTCTTTGATACGTTGACTCATACTAAAGTAATATTGTTTCATACGTTCTTCTGCCAAACTATATGATACATTGAACCACGCAGATTCTTTGATTAACCACTGATTTGCAGATCCAGCAGGAATTAGTTCAACACGTCCTGGCAACAAACAATCTTTGTTGGTTGACAAAAAGTCCAAATGACCACTCCAATCAGATACAAGCAATGGTTTTCCACTAAGTGATGCCAACAGAAGAGGGTGACCAAATCCTTCACCGTGGGTGAAACTGATATGACACTTGACCTTTTCATGATTGAAAAGAGCGTTCATTTCGATGTCATTTAGTTCGCCATGAATCAAATAGACTTTTGGAAGATCACCTTGAACTTGTGATTGGACGATCTTAATCTTTTTCAAGATTGCGTCTTTATCCATCTTAGAATAGTTGGTACCACTTGTCTTGAGAATCAAACAAGGCTTGTTGGGACGATCTTTAAATGCATTCAAGAACGTCTTAATAAGGTTGCCTATGTCTTTTCTGTCAAAGAATGGATGATCGTGGGTCCATTGACCAACAAACAAAAATGCGTATTGTTCTGGAATGGTACTCATAACCTTTTCAACAGAGTCAACCTTTTGATCGGTGATCTTGTAAATATCGGTATTTGCTCCCCAGAAACATACCTCCATAGGTTTTGTACTACGAAGTTGTTCTTTACGACCGCTTCCATCTTGAAATTCCTTGGTGTAGTCTGCATCATCAAACACCTTCTTGGAATGTCGTGACGTAACAACATTCATATCCATTTTGTTCAACCCCTCAATCCATTCACCGGCAGCAGCGGTAGTTTCAATACCGGCTGTCATACCAATGTTATATTTGCCAATGGGTTTGAACTCATTGGGAATTGAAATTTGAATGAATAGGTCGGGTTGACGATTGAGTGGTTCCTTCAACATCTTGTCAAAAAGAGCAAGATTTAGAGGATCATTGAAATCAAGATCGTCTTGAAAACGTTTGATCGGATTGTTTCCCCACTTGGTTGTAGCAATCTTCAAATCATATTTTCCGTATCTAAGAACACTCTTAGCTACTTCTCTCGACCAATCACCATATCCACTACGACTGAATACAGGAGCTTGTATAACACATAACGGTTTATTCATATTAGTTTCCAAAAATTTTGTTGTCTCTTTCTTTAATCATTTCCGAATACTTTAAAGTATTAGCCTGAAATGTAATTTCTTTTTGTTTAATTAGATCTTCAATTGATTTACCTGCCGATTGTGGTGGTGCAACGAGTTTAGGAGTATCTGTACTTCCAAAACCTCCATCACCTCTATTAGTAGAATCTAGTTCATCCACCAAAACAAATTCTACATTTTCAACCTTTGTTACTTTGAGTTGACATACTTTATCACCCTTATTATAGAGTTTAGTAAAGTTAACATGTCCTTCCAATAGATTATCCGTTCTAATTCTATAATCTTCTGGTTGCCAGATATACTTGAAACGAAGCAATACTTCACCACGATAATCTGCGTCAATCAATCCGATACAATTGGCTAATACTAGATTATACTTACTAACACTACTACGAGGAAATGCTAGAATGTCATAATCCAAATCGGTATAACCAAAGTTACTGAATTGACGATCTTTTTGAACTGCCAACTTAAGATTGGTCTTGTATTGAATGTAGTCAATACGTTTGTATGAACCATTCTCATACAGTTCGCCAACGATTTCTGGATCACTCGTAACAACTACATCAAAACCAGTAGCTCTATCAGTACCTTTCTTGGGTAGATTGTCCGTAGACTGGTATGTCTCATTCTTTAATACTTGAATCTTCATAGAATTTCCTTTTTAACTTTTTCAATATCGACCTTTCCAAAATCCACACCCATACAATTATCTGGTAGAGATTGTCCAACAAATTCATCGGTTGTATGAATACTAAACGGTTCACTTGGAGTGAAATTGTTTAGAGTATAATCCATAGCTGTAATGAATTGATTACACATGTTGTTCGCGTTGATACCGCCTTCATTTATTGCCCAGTTACGACCAACTTCACCACGACGAGTACGTTCTTCGTCAGGAATCAAGTACCAATACATCATTGCTTCTGCAATATCACGTGCATCAGTCATATCATCAAAGATGTATGGTGTTTGATTGCTTCCGTGTGTATCTAATACTTTTGGCCAAACTGGTTTTGCCCATACACCGTGGTTTTTATACTTGCCGATGTTATTGGTTCCAAATTCTTTGGTGAATTCCACGGGATTGCCGTTGTCATCCACTTGACCGATTTGATCTTGCAAACCACCGGTTACATTTACAATAATTGGAGTTCCAGCCATAATTGATTCTGCAACACTGAGTCCAAAACCTTCGTTGCTTGAAACATTGATGGTTACATCCGATAGATTGTACATCAAGTTCATTTCTCCCGGTGTGATTTTCTTTTGTGAAAAGAACACTGTATAGTTTTTACAAATAGCTTCTTTTACAGCGGGAAGATCTGTACCGTGTCCGTTTTGACCAACTGCTTCTGTATGAAGAATCAAACATACCTTTTTAGCTTCTTCTGATGACAAACTGTCACAAAAGATTCGGAATGCCAAAAGTACGTTAGAAACTTGTTTACGTTTGACGTTACGACTATTGAAAAAGATTGAATAGTCGTATGTTGCTCCGTTAAAAAATCTCTTCTTTCCTTCTACTAGATTTTTTTCTGTTTTATCAAATGGACGAAATACTTCTTGGTTGATTCCATGAGGTACATAGTGCAATAGTGTTTTTCCTTTAATTGGCATATTATACGTTCTCCTTTACTACATTTCCATCTTTATCAAAGTCACCGTCAATTGAAGTACAATTTTCTGGTCCCAGTACCCATTTGTTGATGTTATAGGTTTGTTTGCTGATACTAAACAAAGCGTCACAACTTTCATAGAAAGGTTTGTTCCACATTGGATATGGTAGATCGTCCCAGATGTTTAGGTATGTAATAGGAATCTTCTTACGAAGTTCACGTTCAATAGCATATAACCATGTCCAATAACGAGGATCAGTGAAGTGCATTATGACATCTGGATTTTCACGTGCCATAACAGCGTACAAAATGTCATCGCTACCATATCCAGCGGTGGGATATAGAACCACGTATGCATCTTTGACACCTGTTCCTTTTTGGACTTCATCAGACATGTTAATAACCTTTCCTTTATCAGGATGGTTAATAGCTCCTGCAATTTGAACCCAATCATAATGATGAACGGTTCCCATAACTAATTCACGACTCATTGTAGAGACGCCACTGTGCATTCTCAGATCATCGCTGAGCAATAGAATTTTCTTTTTTGCCATAACTTATTGTTGAGTTTGTTGAAGACTTGGTAAAACGGTTTCTTGACTTTCCTTTGACAATACAGGCACATTGTAATTGTACACTGTATCTCGAAACGTAGAATCGTTCATAAACAAATATAACGATCTATTTACTAGATCTTGGAGGTGAAACTTGCGGTTGATGCAAATTTGTTTGAATTGTTCGTATACGTCCTTGTCAACCTTGACGCTCGTAAATGCTTTAGACATAACTTGTATATTTGAATATACATATATGCGCATATACGAGCGTCTTATTTTTAATTATCGTCTTTAGTTTCTTTGCCATCACAATTGGTTTTGTAATGAGTACAATACTTACAATTCTTTTTTGATTTACCGGGAACTTTTGGATAATAACCGTCTTCTTTATATGTACCTTCTGGAGTAAAACACTCGTCAATAAACGATGTAAATGTCACCAATGACTTGGATACATAACTCTTGGTATTAGACGGTTCAAAAATCTGAATACGACTTTGTGGAAAAGCAACGTTTTCGTACAGTTTACGTTTTAGAATAAAGAATTCAACGTCGATTGCGTCAAGGGGAACATTAAACTGTTTTGCATAAAAAGCCTTATACAACAACAACTGTGCGTATTTACTTTCATCAGCCAGTTGGTACTTGTTCCAACCCATGGCACTGGTCTTAAAATCCCAAATCTTGTATTTGCCACTGGTTTTATCACGTAGAATCAAATCGACATACGCAATGAACCGCACGTTGTTTTTGATAGGAACATCCAGTGGAACTTCAACTCCAATAAACTCGTACTTTCGACTTGGAAAATACTTGATTCGATTGGCAGAGTTGCTGAAGGTTTTCAAGATATCTTCACCGTCAAACAAAAATCCAGTGACATCATCATCTGTAAATGGTTCTTTGATGGTGTGTTTTTCTTCAGCTAAAATCTTGTTAAAGTCCTCACGAAACTTCTTAACAAGATCCATTTCATCTGCAACTTCTGGACCCTCAGTGTAAAGTGACTTAATATAATCTTGAATCGTATTGTGAATGGCAGTACCAAAACAGGTATTTAAACTGGCTTCATAAGTACGCAAACCTTTCAAATAGTTGAGGTACCAACTGTGGGGACACTTGAACCATCCAGAATATTGTGAAAAGCTGACCGTCTTTTTGTTTTTTTCTTCTTTAATATCAGACATACTTATATAGAGTATCAGACTCAATCCCAAAAGTCTACATCTTATAAACGTATGAAGAATATATTAATCTCACTGTTGTTCACTTTCTCAGTTTACGCTAATGGCGTATTCTACATTCAAAAATCATCAGGTGAAGTAGTTTTGGAAAATGTGAAAAATAACGTGTTGTCAACCAACGCCCCTACAGTTGGACAAACATATACCGTTAATGGAAACAACTATGCATTCAAAACATCAACCAACTCGGAAGTCACCGTGGCATTTTCCGACGACGTGTACGTCAACGTTAAAGAAACTGCACATTTGACCGTTGACAACTTTGATCAAACCTTTGATAACCTAAACGAACTGCCAACAAAAACCAAGTATTCAACGTATACAAAATCAATTTCGTTGATATCTGGCGAGTTGGATGTATACTCTAATCAGGGTGGTGATACGTCATCTATTGCCACAATCAATACGTCTTTGGCATCAATTATTTTGTCCAAAGGTAAATTTGTCATTCAGGCTGATGATCGTACCACGGTGGTGATTGTTCTTGACGGTTCTGCTGTAATCTTGGATAACTCTTCAAAACGCAAAGAAAACGTAAAAGCCAATCAAACTGTGGTGATTGTTCCTGCTCCTAAATTTCAGGGACGTGGTGTTGATACCATGCGACGTGGAAACATTTTCTCAATTAAAGAAACTGCTAAGGGAGACGGTGAGTCATATCTATTGGGTGTAAACGCCGTAGATGAAGATGCCAAACATGTTCGATTTTGTATAATTGACAAAACAGTTCGGGGCGTTAGAATAGATTGACATTTTGTCACTCATCAATTAAGGTTATAAAATGAGATTAGAACAATTACATTCTCTAACTGAGGATGAAACTGCCATGTTATGGTTTATGATCAACAAAGTCTATAAACCTGCCATCGTTGGTATTGAAATGGAACCAGCAATTTTTCCTTCTATCAAACATGGTTGGCTTGTACATAGAATCGGGCAGTTAAAAGACAACATCAAAGACGAACATCGTCCTATCTATGATAGTCTAAAAGCAAAGTTGGAAATTCAATAAGTTATGTATCAGAACATTTATATCGACAAAAAGACTGATGAAGTGCATTTGTGGGATGACGAAAAGGGTTATGTCAAGTTTCCCATGCCAAAGTATGCGTATCGTAAGAAACCCGGAGGACGGTATCGTTCAGTGTATGGTGATGAACTTGAAAAGGTCACCATGTTCAATCGAAATGATCCGTCTGTTTTTGAAGGAGATGTTCCTTCTGAAACACGTGTCTTGATTGATGCTTATGAGGATAGTGATGAACCTTCCAAGGGACATCGTGTTGTCTTTTTCGATATTGAGGTGAGTTCCGAAGGTGGATTTCCCGTTGTGGAAGAAGGAGACAAGGAACTTACTGCTATTGCTTTGTATGATTCTGTGACGAAGAAGTATACCGCCTTTATCTTGGACAAAGAAGGTAAACTTCAAGACAGTGAGACTGAAGAAACTACAATTCTGAGTTATGATAACGAGGAGTCGTTGATTAGTCATTTCATGAACAAGTGGGAAGAAATTCAACCCACGATCATTACAGGATGGAACATTGACGGATTCGACGTGCCGTACTTGTATAATCGTATCAAACGAGTGATGGGTGCTCACTTTGCCAAACGGTTGAGTCCCATTCAGGAGTGTTATTACAATACGTATTCCAAACGTATGGTTGTTGCTGGTGTGTCTTGTATGGACTATCTGACTTTGTATCAGAAGTTCAGTGGTAAGAATGAACCAAGTTATACGCTAGGTGCTATTGGTAAGAAGGTGGTCAATATCGAAAAGATCAGTTATACCGGAAGTTTGAATGACTTGTACAGGGACGACATCAAGAAGTACATTGATTACAACTTGAACGACGTTAAGATCGTTGTGGCTTTGGATAAAAAGTTACAATTCATTGATCTGGCTCGTCGTATTTGTCATACCGGACACGTTGGATATGAACAATTTGGAACTTCATCACGTTATCTGGAAGGTGCAATTTTGATGTATTTGCGTCGTCAGGGACGTGTTGCTCCAAATAAACCAGTGGAAGGACGAGAAGAATATGAACAACGACTTGAAGAAGGAGAAGAGGGATTTGAAGGTGCGTTTGTTAAAGATCCTGTTCCTGGCAGGTATAACTGGGTGTTTGATTTGGACCTCACATCAATGTATCCGAATATCATCATCAGCCTTAACATCAGCCCTGAGACCAAGATAGCTAAGGTTGAAAACTGGAATGCTGAGGACTTTGTTCGTGGAAAGTTGAGTGAAGTGATCTTGAGTGGTCAAAAGTATAGTGCCAAAGAGTTCAGTGAAATGTTGATTCAGAATAACCTGAGTGTGGCTAGTAATGGTGCTGTGTATCGTTTGCCAAAGGAAACTGGACAAGAAGGTACAATTCCAAGCATTTTGATTAAGTGGTTCAATCAACGCAAAGAAATGCGTAAGATGGCCAGTAAATATGCTGAAGAAAAGAATTGGGAAATGTATGAGTTCTATGACCAACGTCAGAAGGTGCAAAAGATTTTGCTCAACTCCATTTACGGTTGTTTGGGTTTGCCTGTGTTTCGGTTTTATGATAAGGACAACGCCGAAGCTGTAACCTTGAGTGGTGTCAGTATCATCAAGACAGCAAACATGGCGATCAATCAGTATTACAGAAACGTTCTTGGCGAAGATGCTAAGGGAGAGGATTATGTAATCTATGTTGATACTGATTCATGTTTTGCTAGTGCTTTGCCGATCATCAAGAAAACAATGCCTGACATTGATATGAACGATGAAAAGCAAATGACTGAGGCTATTCTGAAGGTCACAAGTGAGGCTCAAAACTATGTCAACAAGATGTTTGATGTGATGGCACTTCGTTTGTTTAACGTCAAGAATCATCGATTTGATGCAAAACAAGAAGTGATTGCTAAGTCATCATTCTGGTTGGCAAAGAAACGATATTGTCAGTTCATCATCAACAAGGGTGGTGTGGAATGTGATGAATTGGAAGTCAAGGGAATTGATGTTGTACGAACTTCATTTCCTGCCAAGTTCCGTGTGTTCATGAAAGAAATTCTGATTGACTTTCTGAAGAACGTGGATGAACAAACCATCAATAAGAAGATTTTGGATTTCAAATCTAAAATGAAGGAGTATACCATCATTGAACTTGCTAAGAATACTAGTGTGAAGTTCAAGAGTCAGGATAAGAAGAAGGATTACAATCCGAAGGGAAGACAGCCGTTTCAAATTATCAGTGGAACTCCTGCTCAGGTGAAAGCTGCTTTGATTTACAACGATCTATTGGAAAAACACGGTCTCACAAAGATTATTCCGCCAATATTTCATGGACAAAAGATCAAGTGGGTTTATGTAAAACAAAATGAGTTTGGAGTTGAATGTATGGCTATGAAGGCTGACGGAACCGATCCACAACCTATTTTGGACTTTATTGAGAAGTATATTGACAGAGATGCAATGTATGAACAGGAACTCAAGAGCAAGTTGATGGAGTTCTACAACGTGTTGAAGTGGGATTATCCCAATGCAAATTGGGAAGCTGCAGCAAACTTTTTTGAATTCTAATTATGAAGATCGCTATATTGATGTCGGGGAGAACAGATTTGTTTGACAGAGTTGTCGATTTGAATCTGGAGAATTTGATTGGCCCTCTCAAATCTGCGGGTCATCAAGTTGATATGTTTGGATCATTCTGGAAAGAAGATACAACAGATCCATGCATCAACGCGTATCTTGAGTATTGGAAGGTTATAGACGTTGAAAGTTTTACACCATATACAAGTGGACTGATAAAAAACTTCAGAGAACATCAACAGTTGGTTCAAACGTATCAACATACACAAGACAATAAAGTGTCCAACACATTGTATTGGCTATATAAATTGAATAGACTGTTTAGTATAGTCAAAGAATATGAACATCAGAACAATACGAAGTATGATTATTATATACGTCTTCGTCCTGATGTAGGTCTTCACAGACCGTTTGATCCGGATCATTTGTATTGTTTGACAGACAATAACATTATTACTCACGTTGATCATGTTGTTCATATTGACGGAAAAATATATGGCTGTGGAAATGGATGGATTGATGACAATTTCTGTATTGCTAAACACGATCCATTTTATGTGTACTGTAAAGTGTATGACGATATTATTAAGCTGTGTATCGATTGTAATAATTGCATTTCACATCTTTTATTTAAACGTCAGTTTGAATTGTACAATATAAAAACTTTACTTCCAAACTCAATATTAGTTATGCCTAAACGTATGCCAGGGGGTGTATTCAACTATTTGTATTTTGAATATATCTATGATTACTTTGGATGCAAATATGCCGACTTTAAGATTGAGAAATGTGTATGATTAAACTGATCGTATTTGATTTGGATGGAGTATTGGTTGAAACTAAGAAATTACATTATGATGCTTTGAATAAATCATTACGTGATGTTGACCCCAAGTATGAGATTTCATATGATGAACATCTTTCCAAATATGATGGTTTGAGTACATACAAGAAGTTGGACATACTTGGTAGAGAAAAGGGACTAAGTGGAATGGAGTTTGAAAGTATATGGATGCGTAAACAACTGTATACTTCTCAGATGTTAAGAGAGTTACAACCAGATGTTCGACTAATTGAAGTTCTCAGAAAGTTGAGACAAAAGTGTCAAATTGCGGTTGCTAGTAATAGCATTCGTGACAGTGTTAAGATTACGCTTTTGAAACTGGGATTTTTGGAGTATGTTGATTTTTACTTATCAAATGAGGATGTAAAATATCCAAAACCACATCCTGAGATTTATTTGAGGGCGATGATTGAGTCTGGTGTTACACCCAAAGAAACGTTGATCGTTGAAGATAGTGTTATTGGACGTAATGCTGCAAACAACAGTGGTGCGTATTTACTTGGAGTCAACAATCCACATGATGTAACCTATGAAAGAATCATGGAACACATTGACTGTATCAACAAAAATGTTAAAAGGCCCAAATGGCAAGGAGGAACGATGAATGTTTTAATACCGATGGCAGGAGCAGGCAGTAGATTTGAAAAGGCTGGATATACATTTCCAAAGCCTTTGATTGATGTTCGTGGAAAGCCGATGATTCAGTGGGTAGTGGATAACTTGAATGTAGAAGCCAAGTATATCTTTATCGTTCAAAAAAGTCATTTTGAAAAGTACAACCTCAAAGATACCCTCAACAACTTTTGTCCAAACAACGAAATTGTTCAGGTGGAAGGAATCACTGAAGGTGCTGCTTGTACCACATTATTGGCTAAACAATACATTGACAAAGATGAACCGTTGATTATTGCCAACAGTGATCAGTTTGTTGAATGGAACAATGAGGAGTTTATTTATACCTCGACAACCTCTGATTTGGATGGTAACATTCTTACGTTCAAGTCTACGCATCCCAAGTGGAGTTATGCAAAACTCGACCAACTTGGATATGTGACCGAAGTTGCAGAAAAGCGTCCTATAAGTGACGTGGCGACGGTAGGCATCTACTATTGGAGACGTGGTAGTGACTATGTAAAGTATGCTGAACAGATGATTGCTAAGAACACCCGAGTCAACAATGAATTTTATGTGTGTCCAGTGTTTAATGAAGCCATTGCTGATGGTAAGCGTATTCGTACATTCAACATTGAAAAGATGTGGGGACTTGGAACTCCTGAAGACTTGGAACACTTTTTGAAACATTATGAAGTTAATATCACACCGAGGTAATTTAACTGGGGTTATTCCTGAAAAGGAAAACCATCCAGATTATATCAACATTGCCGAAAAGGCTGGCTACGATGTTGAAATTGATGTTTGGTACATTAGAAATAAATGGTATCTTGGACACGATGAACCATTGTATGAAGTTAAGTATGATTTTCTTACCAATCGTAAGTTTTGGCTTCATGCAAAAAATGGACACGCATTTGATATTTTGTTTCGGGATTATTCGGTTAACGTATTTTGGCATACCACCGAAGATTGGGTGTTGACCAGCAAACGGTACATTTGGACCTATCCGGGTAAACAGTTGTATCCCGAAAGTGTGTGTGTTTTGCCAGAAAAAGGATGGATGGGAGATCTGACAAAATGCCATGCCGTTTGCACGGATTTTGTAATCGAATTTCCTGAACAGTTTGAAAACGAATATTGGTTAAATTAAATGGACAAATCAAATCAGTTAGACTATAGTATGAGGAACAATTAAAAAGTTATGACAAAGACAAATCTACAAAAATTCATTAGTAAGTATTCTCTGAATGGAGAAGTCACCGCAGTCAAGTGGACCGTTTCCGTTAAGGATAAGCAACTTGGTGTGAGTGCAATCACAAACGATAAGAGTTTGGTGTATGACGTGTTTTGGAAGGATTTCTCCGACCTCACCACGAATTTGGAAATCGGTGTGTATGATACCGACAAGCTTCAAAAGATGTTGAAGGCGTTGGGCAATGACATCACTGTTAACGTTAACGAAAATGACGGACGTGTTACGTCGTTGACTTTCGCTGACGGAACTTCTGAAATTCAGTTTATGACGGCTGAACTGACGGTTATTCCTAAGTCTTCACGTCTCAAGACTGAACCTCCGTATCATTTTGAGATTGATCTGACTGAGGACTTCATTGCAAAGTATCGTAGTGCCAAGGATGCTTTGTCTGAGGAAACCAAGTTCACTCTGTTGATGAACAAGAAGACCAAGAAGGTACAGTTGGTTATTGGCTATGCTTCGATCAACAGCAACCGTGTTACGTTGGATGTTCCGATCAAGAGTGGTACTCCCAAGTTGGAGAAGCCGTTGAATTTCAACGCTGACTTCTTCAAGGCGGTGTTGGATGCTAACAGTGAGTGTGAGAATGCTGTGTTGAAGGTGTCTGAGGCAGGACTTGCTTCAGTTTCTTTCAATACTGATACGTTTAATTCGGTGTATCACTTTGGTCCGGTTCAAGCTAACGACTAATTATTATGGATGCCTTTTTTGAAGAGGTTAGTCATACTGACGATAAAAAGGTTCATAGTTTGTGGGTTGAAAAGTATCGACCCACAACTCTTGAAAACTATATCGGCAATGAAAACATCATTACTACGATCAAGGCTTACATTGATCAACAGAACATCCCACATTTGATGTTGTATGGCGGTGCTGGTACTGGCAAGACTACTCTTGCTAAGTTGTTGACCAAACAGATCAATTGTGATGTGTTGTATATCAACGCTTCTGATGAAAACAAAGTTGACAACGTTCGAACCAAGATCAAGAGTTTTGCTTCGTGTGTTGGAATCAAACCGCTGAAGGTTATCATTCTTGATGAGTGTGATTATATGTCACCTGAAGCTCAGGCTGCTCTTCGTAATCTTATGGAGACGTTCAGTATGTCTACGAGGTTTATTCTGACGTGTAACTATCATGAGAAGATGATTCTGCCGATTGTTTCACGTTGTATGACATTTGAGATCGCTCCGATGACCAAGGTTTCGGTTGCGGTTCATTTGACAAAGATTCTAAAGACAGAGAATGTTCAGTACCAGAATGATGATCTGGCTTATATTGTTAACAATTATTATCCAGATATTCGCAAGATTATCAATGTGGCACAACAGTCCACACATGAGGGTAAGTTGACAATTAACAAGGAATCGTCGTTGAAGACTGATACGCATCAGAAGTTGGTAGATATGATCAAGAATGGAATTGGTAAGCCTACCGCTTTCAATGAAATTCGTCAGTTTCTCGCTGATCAGAAGATCAAGACCTATGATGATTACTTTGCCGTATTGTATCAGAAGGTTGATGAATTTGCTAATGGCAAACAAGCAATCGCTACAATTGTTATTGCCGAATATATGTATCAGTGTAGTTTGTTGATACCTCCGTTGAAGGAAATCGCTTTGATGGCTTGTATCAGTAAGTTGTTAACTGATCTACGCAAATGAAACTTATTAAACTTATAGAAGACAAATACGGAAAACGTCCTTGGTATAACCGGTTAGAAAACGGCATAAACAAACGTGAGTTTATTATTTATGCCAATTACTATCCGTATACTGAGGATGGTAAGGTCTATGACTTTGCTAAGTCAAACAAAATTAAAATAAGTATTCGTCCGTTGGGTACATAATATGTATACGGACAAATATGGTTACAATCAGTGTCGATGAAGGTTATGCGTTTGATATCTTGAGTATCTTTGAAGTCAAGATGACGCAATGTATTGATCCTGATAAAAAACAACGTAGTGAACAAGGTTACAACGTTTTATATACTGAATTGGTACAACAAATCGGTGTAGACCGTGTTCATGAAATACTAAACTCCGAAGAATACCACCAACTGTTAAGGGAAAATGTAAAAACCTTTCAGTTGGTGGATATTATACGCGCAAGTAACGAGATTTCTGTTGGAAAAAGCATTGATGAAACCAATTTGTGTAGATTTAAAGCGAAATACGATCTACAGACTAAGTTTTTTAACACTTCAATGGTAGAAACAAAAACACAATATGACAAATAAAATGAAAATTCTGAAAGAGGTTTGGGATAATTGGGCCAGCAAGGAGTGGTTCAAGTATGCAAACTATGAAAATGAGAATTCAAACAAGATTATCATTCAAGCCAATTATCATCCGACACTCGAAATGCCGCAGTTTAGGATTTTCATGGGAAAATATCCAGAAATTCAGTATGAAGTGAAGTATCCACAGGGTTAAACTATGGGAATGTTTGATACAATACTGTGTAAGGTTTCTCTTCCTATGCCAGATGATCCAAAAGGATATTCTGGATCTTCTTCTTTTCAAACAAAGGACTTTGACTGTGCATTGGACAATTATATTATTGATGAAAACAATAATTTACTGATTGTTCAAACAGAGTTGAAACATATTGAAGGTGATTCCAACGATAAATCTTTTTTTGGAAGATTCGGACGTATGGAAAAGGTCAAAGAGTGGACTGAGCCTACAAACATCACCAGATGTATTGAAATGTATGACTACATTCAATCAGATGACACCGATTATGACTATGCAATCAGTTACAATGTTTATTTAAGTTCAGGGCACGTTGAACGTATAACATTAAACAGGTTTGAAGCGTATGATAATGTTCAACGAAAAAAGGATGATGCGGAATTTATAGAAAGACTTAAAAAACTAAAGAAATTTCATGACAGTTTTTTATACAGACATTTTTATACTCATATCAATAGTGTCACACGTCTTCTATGTTCATTAATTTATAAGTTTGGTGTTGTATTATCAAATAGTGCTAGTAAAATGGACGTTAAACTCAGAATATGAATACGCAAATATTCAATCTTCTTCCGAACATCGTTAAACAAGTTAAGGTTGTCGAAACCAAAAATAATGTAATAGACTATATTTGTGGTTTTGATTATAAAACTGTTGATACGAATGAATGGATCATTTTTTTCCCTGAAAAGTATGATCTTGAACCTGATGGTTTGTTTTGGTCAAAGCCTAAGTTTACGTTCACGCCAATCTTTCCGTTCAACAAACGGTTTAAAGAAGCACGTTTTACACTGTCATTAAGTCCGGTTAAGAATGTATTGAAAGTGGTTTCTAACGGTGAGACCATTTTTGAGACGGACGTTTACAATCAACACATAGAGATTGTATTGCCATATCGTCAGAAATACGAGTTTGAAACCAATCCGTATATTCCACCAAACGATGATAGACAGTTGGGAATTTATATTAGTAAAATAGATATCGTTGATTTAGATAATTCGGTACAAACGTTAAAATACAGTAATCTGACATCATGTGATATTTCAGCAGTTAAGTGTGTAAATTATGAATAAAGTAAAAACCGTTTTGTTTATAACTCACGATTGTTCTAAAACGGGTGCTCCCATCGTTTTGGAATTAGTGATAGACTATTTCATCAAAAATAATCCTAACACTAAAGTATATGTTGCGTGTATTGATAAACCATATATCAAACGTGAAAATTACGAAGAATGGAATAAAAAGTACAATTGTTTTTGGCTCAAAGCTATAGACAACAAAAACGATGTTAACTTTGATTACTATCGTGTGTTGGATAAAGTTATTAATGCAGATGTCGTTTATGGAAATACAATTTTGACTTTGCCATATTTGACAATGTTCAAAAAGGTAAACCCCGAAATCAAAACGGTATTACACCTTCATGAAAATTCTACGTTTTTCAAACATTATGAATCGCAAGTAGGCAAATTAAGTGGTGCATACAAGTATATAGATAAGTTTATTACGGTATCGCAATGGCAAACTCAGATGCTGTTGAGTTCGTCCGTATATGATAAGAATATCTTTTATACTCCTGCTTGTATCAATACAGATGCTTTTGATGTACTTGTTAATAATTGTCAGAAAGTTCCTAAGAGTAAAACCAAAATTATTGGAATTGGAACTCCGTCTGTAAGAAAAGGACTGGATCGGTTTATTCAGGTCTCCAGATCATTTGATTCTAACAAATATGAATTTGTATGGATAGGACCAAAGCCTGAATATTATCAGGGGTTTATTAAGATTGATGGATACGGAACCTACGAGGACATGTATGCTGAAGAATCAAATGTTGTTTTCGCAGGAGAAACTAATGATATTGCACAGGTTCTTTTATCTGCTGATATCTTTTTGTTATTGTCGAGAGAAGATCCATGTCCATTGGTAATGTTGGAATCATTGTATTTTGGATTGGGAACGGTCACCATAAAGTCATCAGGAGATTCTTACTTATACTGTACACAACATGATGAAGTATTGTCTGAATACAATTCGGATGATGTGGTTCAGTCTATATCACGTTTAGAGAATAAGTTAAAAGATCCATTTGTAAAATACTCCAAATCAAATTATCATAAACAGCTTAAAAAGCATGTATCCAATGATGTTGTGTGTAAGTCTATAATGGGAGAAATTTCAAATCTTTTTAGTGATTTGGATTTGAACAAAACGATTACTTATGTTTTTGTAGACGACATGTATCCAGAACGGTGTTTGAAGATTATTGACACGTATGTTGCACGTGGCATTACCAACATAAAATTGTTGACATCCAGAAATATTGAGTCACCGTATGTGGTTAAAATAGATCCGATTACATCAAAAACAGAATACAGTGAGTTTACATTGAAAAAATTAGTAAACTATATCAATACCGAGTTTTGTTTGATCAGTCAGTGGGATGGATTTATTGTTGACTTTGATAAATGGAATTCTGACTTTTTAAGTTACGATTACATTGGTGCTCCATGGTTTTGGAAACACAATAAAACGTTAGGGGGTAATGGCGGATTTTCACTTCGTTCAAAACGTATCATGGAGTTTATCAAGAACCTACCATACGATCCAAAATATGCTGAAGATGAATTTATCTGTGAAATCAACGGACAACATTTAGTAGATAATGGATTTTCATTTCCACCTGAACAATTGGCAAAAACATTTTCTATTGAGGGTGAAAAGTATAATGGTTCGTATGGTTTTCATAGCTTTACCACTATAAACGTTCCCAACCTAAAAAAGATATGTGGATTGAAGTATCATCATTCTGGTGATTTGGGTGATATTATCTACTCATTGCCGTTTATGAAATGTAACGGAAAAGGAATGTTGATTTTGACCAGTGACTATCAAGAGATGCCGGTACGGTCTCCTATGACATGGGAAACGTGTATGCAGCTTAATGAACTGTTGGTGGGACAATCATACATTACTGATGTTCAATCTGCAATTAAAAAGCCAGACGATATTGACGTTGATTTGAACAATTTTAGAAAAACGTTTATTGATTGGGGTCTTGGAAAATTTACAAAAGAAGAAGAAGATACTGTTCGTAAAATTCCATTGACTCAATTGTATCGAATAAACATTGATAATCATATTCCTAGTGATTTTGATAATGATCCGTGGATCAAACTTGATTTAAAAGTTCAGTTTGATAGTAAACCTATTGTGGTCAATAGAACTGTCAGATATCACCGTCATAATTTTCCATGGCAACAATTAGTAAATGACTACGGACACAAAATGGTGTTTGTAGGAACCAAATCTGAGTTCAATTCGTTTGTTGAAGAGTTTGGATATATCAAATACCACGCCACACAACGAATCGTACACTTAGCACAGGTTTTAAATGGAGCAAAACTATTTATTGGCAATCAGAGTTTTCCATATTCGTTGGTAGAAGCTATGAAAAAACCAGCATTACAAGAAACCAACTCTCATTTGGTGCCAAACTGTATGTTTCACCGTGATAATGCTTATTTGACGTTTACGGAGGAATCTTTAAATTACTCGAAAATCAAACAATTTATCAATCAATATATATGAATTTCAACATCAATGACATTGTTTACGATGATGTGGTAGCCGTAAGCGAAACCATGTATCGTAGACATTTAACCGTACCATACTGCATGGGTAATGGTGTGGATCTGGGTTCTGGTGGATCGCCTGTTGTACCTTGGGCGATTCAAATAGAACAGTGTCAAGAACCACATTTTGGCAATCGTATTAATTACATTGGTAATGCGGCAAACCTTCCATTTAAAGACGAAACCCTTGATTTTGTATATTCAAGTCATTTGATAGAAGATTTTCTGGACTGGAAACCTTTATTGGATGAATGGAATCGTGTACTTAAAGTGGGAGGAAATATTGTAATTATGGTACCAGATCGTGCTGTATTTAGACAATATGTTGCCAATGGACAGTCAGATAATCCCGCACACAAACATGAAAGTTATCCGGGTGAATTGACTGCATTTTATAACGCCAACTATAAAAACTTTGAAGTAATACATGATTATATTACTGATGGATATAACATTTTATTTGTTGCTAAGAAATTAGAATAAACATGAAGTCAAAATTCATAGAGTCATACATTGGTTTGTATAACAAACTTAACTTTGATGTATCGATACGTGAAATAAAAGATATAGCTCAAAAGAATAACACTAGACTTGCACATTATCGAATAAAAGGAAAAGATGTAACTTATGTAGACGACGGAGAATATTTTGAAACACAATATAATTCTTCACAGTTTATGTTGATGTTAAAGTTGGTTGCAGAAAAATACCAAGATTTAGATATGGAACTCCTATATTGTTTATGGGATTTTCCAATATTGCAAAATTTGCCTGTATTTTCAATGGCTAACAATCCTCAAAAAAATGTATATAACCCAGTTGTGTTTTATGAACATGCCCATTTGATCAAAATGTTTGAAGACCGTCATCAAGTACAATCGAAATTTGTTGATAAAAAGAAACGTGTGTATGGCAGATACGGAATTACAGGACTTCAAGGAATACATCTTAATAATTGGACAGAGTATTACAAAGTTCAATTTGCATTAGCCAGTATAAGTTGTCCACATCTTATAGATATCAAGTTTACACTTGTACCTCATGATCTAAAATATTGGGAAAGATGTATTAATGAAACAATGTCGCCTAACATTAGAGAGTTATTTTTTTCCATTCCATTTTTCGATACAAGTGTGAGTTACATATGGACCGAGGTTATAGATCAAGCATTTGATTCACAGATATGTATTTTCAGTGAGGGTAATAGTATTGCTTCGCCCGGACGTATTTTAACCTGTCTTCATAACGATGGTGTTGCAATGAAAATAGGCAAAAACAATAACAAGTCGTTTTTAGATTTGGTTATTGATAGTATTGATGATAAAGTTGTTTATTCAATTCACGATTCACCTGATAATAACTTCTACTCAACAGTTGAAAAGAGTTTGAGTGATGATGATTATCGAATCAACAAAAACAAACTTGTAAAAGAATATTTCAATCAAAAAACCATGATTGATCTGACATATGAAACGCTTAAGTTATACAGCGTATTGGTCAAGAAGTAACTTTAACATTTCTGGAGTGCGATCATATTGATGTACAATGCTAACGGGTTTATCATTTACACATACGACATTATCAACGTATGTAAATGAACCATCTAGTAGATAATTAATAACAAAGTTATTTTTGTGAGGAAGCACCTCACAATAACTTAATTTATCTATAGCCAAAAGTTTATTGATAATGATCTGATCACATACTGGTATTCGCGTTGTAACACATGATACATTATTTTTTACATACAAATTGTCTTTCAAAACGTCATCAATTAGTTTTAAGTAATTTTCGATTGAGCCAAGAAATACACCACTATTAATTGCATATCCAACATATGACATAATAGCATTGTATGTAGGTTCGTCAAATTTGTACATTTCGAACTGTGGAGATGTCCAACTGTTAATATAGGGTAAACATTCTTCACCAAAAGTTAATTTTGATGTGAGTGTAGAGTTAAATGGATCATTTTGAAATATAGCATCACGACTATCGATGAATAAGATGTTATCATTAATATCGATGTTATTTTCTTCAATGTACAGTTTTTTAACATATAGTCTTTTAACGGAATTATCTTCAAGACCCGAAATTAGAGGATAATTGTTTTTATGAAATCGGTCTGTTATGTCTTGAACTGGAACAATAGTAACATCCAGACCTTTGATAAACGGTTTCAATCTATCAGGAGATTCTGTGAATAACACAAGTTTGCCGTTGAATGTTATTCTGCGTAACGACTCACAAAATGCACCAATATAGTTTCGTGATAAAAAATCAGAACCGGGATAATAATCGACATTATAAGAAAAAATGTAGTTCATAGTAAATGTTAATAATCTTTAAAAAATGGACTGTGACATAAATCTGGATACATATGTGAACTGCGTCCGGGTATACAAGATGCAACTTTTCTATTGTTTTTACGTACATCAATAAATCCTTGATAATCGTAGAACCAAATATTATTGACGACTTGATTCATCCAAATGTCATAGTCTTCAATCAATGTTTGTTTTTTAAACGCAAACGTACCCGTCGTTGAATTTGTATACTTCCAATGTGAATGTTCTGTTAAAAACACTACGGTTTTTTCTCCAAGATCCGTTAACTCTGGATTTGGGTGTGGAAACGATGAATACTTGTCAGGGTGATCGTATAATGTAACATAATCTGCATGTTGTAATCCTTCTTGTATTAATACGTCAGATCCAGAATAGTGCATATAATCGTCTTCAACCATATATACAATATCTTCCGGAGAAAAGTTGTTGATACAAAACTCAAACTTATCACGCATGTATTGATCTTTACCACGTACTTTATTATCTAGTGTTACGTTAAAGGACATTACAAACGACATTAGATTGGTATCTAAATCATCACCCAAGACATAAATTGAATGATCTCTGAATACAGAACACAAATTTTCAAAGCATTTACGCTTTGGATATGGTGATCTGGATTTTTCACATAAAGACAAAACTACATTCATATCTTAATATATATGGACGATAAAAAACCAAAGAGTTGTGGTTTTCATATATATTTATAGGTTATGACGTATAAAGACTTTTTCAAAGAATATAACATGAGTCAGATTCCAATTGGTGGACAACCATCAATTTCGGGTCAATCTGGTACATATGCATCACCAGATGTGACACAGAACCCCGGATCGTTTCCTGCCGACAGTTCTAATGTCAATATTGTTCCTCCGGTTGATCAAGATATCAAGTCCAAGATCGATCCTGAACAATATAAAAAAGATGTTGAAGACGTTAAAATGAAGGTCACTCCTGATGACATTATTCAGGGAATGCAATATGAATTGAAGAAACAGATTTACAAGAACAAAATGGTTGCAAAAGAAACCGTGGTTCAGAATCTAAAGGAAAACCCACGTTACTATCGTGATCTTGGAATGTTGGGGATGACACCCGATATGATGAACGAGTCATATGAACCACTTTTGCTTGAAGAAGAAGATTTAAATGAAAAGTTAGATTTGCGTAAACGTGGTGATACTATCGTGGTAATATCCACTTTGGAGAATCCAAGAGAAGCAGGTAACGAAACATATCGTAACAAAGATGCGTTGAAGGGTAATGGATTTAGATGGGATCCAAGTATTACTGCGTGGACAATTGGACTAGATAAGTTTGGTATTGCTACGTCAGTGATTCGTAATATCAATTCGGGATTCAAATGGGATGGTCGTAAAAACACATGGATAGAACCTACCGGTGGAGATTCTAAACTAGAAGATCTCATTCAAAAGGTGGAAGATCTTCCTGATTTTGTAGCAAACGACTCAAATATCAGTAGAAACCAAGAATTGGCCATCAAGATTGATAACTTCATCAAAGAATTAGCTGATGCGGTTCAAGGTGAGGCAACAAGTGGAAAAGTAGCGGAATATCTTAACTTCAAGAAGAGATTTAGAAAATACAGTTTTAACAACAGCATATTGATCTTTATTCAAAATCCAAAAGCAACTTATGTTGCTGGATTTAGTGCATGGAAAAAGATGGGTGTATCGGTCAATAAAGGTGCCAAAGCTATTTATATTTACGCTCCTATTGCTAAAAAAGAGGAAGAACTAAAACCAAATGATGATGGATCTGAAGGTAAGGAAGTAACGGATAGAACCAGAATGTATTTTAGAGCAGTTCCAGTATTTGATATTGCCGATACAAATGCTGCTGAAAAGGGTATTCAACCTCAAAGTCCCGAATGGCATGATCCAAACACTCCAAGTGAAACTGCTGACAGAATTTATGAGTATGTTTTAGAGTTCTGTAAAGACAAGGGAATTAAGATTACACACAGTGACGCAAAAGGTGGAGAAATGGGATGGGCAAGCGGTGATCACATTAACTTGACAAGCAATGTTTCTGGATTGAATCGTTTGTCTACGTTGATTCACGAAATTGCACATTCACTGCTTCATTTTAAAGACAGTTCGGTATTTTTTGGTGATGAATATACATCAAAGTTAACCCGTGAACAGGCAGAACTTCAAGCAGAAGCAGTAGCTTATACAGTTTTAAGAAATTATGATTTACCAGTAAAACATAGTGCGACATATCTTGCATTGTGGAGAGCTGACAAAGACACCGTAATTAAGAATCAAACCATTATTAGTAAGGTTTCTAACTTTATTATTGATGGAATTAATCAGATTGCGGAAGAAAAACAAAAAGAACAACCAATGAACGAAACTCAAAAGGAAAAGATTGGAAGTATCATACGTGATATGGCCAATGAATCCAAAACACGTGAACGTGTTGAACAAAAATATGGCAACTTTGAAGCAATCAAGAAATTGATGGACGAAAAGTGGGAAGAAAAGAAAAAGAGACGTAACTATGGATTCTAAACCACCGGGGGATTGGTATATTATTGGATCGCAGAAGAAAATTCAAGATCCATTGATTGGTCATCCAGCGATGAAAGGTCGTAGATGGCAAATCGATTATGCATATCCTTCTAACGGTTACAGTAAAATGCAACAAGCAGAAAAAGAAGCTTCACAACATAAACACAAGAGTAACAACAGACCATGAAGTATAAAGACTTTTATCTTAACGAGGACAATCAACTTACCGGTGGAGTTGGTGATGCAACGGCACCTTCAAACGTAAATCCAGCACAACTTGCATTGGGTGTTCAAGTTGAAATGGAACATACTAACAATGAAAAGGTTGCCACTGAAATTGCATTGGATCATCTAACTGAAGACCCTGAATATTACACCAAGTTGGTAAATGCTGGACTTGCAAAAGAGTTTAAACCACAAGCAAATTCGGGGTTTGGTGATCCAAAACAGAGTTTCAATGATAAAGCTCGTCTTGGAAACACTGTGTCCTGTACTCCGGGCAACAACGTTGTGGGAAGTATGGATAAAACCCCAATTGGAACGGTAAAAGGTAGCACTCCAGTGGGACCAACATCAGATGTTGAATTGGATATCAACGAACCATCTTTAGATGAAGATAGATGCACAGACATTGCCAAACGCAAATACAAGAAGTGGCCAAGTGCATACGCAAGCGGAGCAGTTGTACGTTGTAGAGCAGGTAAAATTTGGAAGAAAAAAGAAGAATCTATTGAGTTAGAAGAGAAAAAAGACTTTAGTAAAGAAAAGAAACAAGGTCTACATGGATGGTTTGCACGTCGTGGAGGTAAAGGTGGAAAAGGATGGGTTGACTGTAATACATGTCGGAAAGATCCAAAGACAGGAACTAAGAAATGTAAATCATGTGGTCGTCAATCCGGTGAGAAAAGAGCCAAGTATCCGGCATGTCGTCCAACACCGTCACAATGTAACAAAAAGGGAACCAGTAAGAAAAAAGGTCCAAGTTCAGTTTCTTGGCAAAAGAAAAAGAATGAATCAGTTGACAAACCAACTCCTATCAAGTTAACTGATCTACTTAAAGACATATTGAAAGACACATGATCAAACTATCGGACATAGCAAGAGAAATCATTTCGGAAGAAAATAGTAAGAAACTCTTTGGGTCATTATCCAACAGAGTTACTACTGAAGAAATGCATGGTGTATTTGGTGAGTTGAGAAAGAAACTTGCCAAGAAATTCTCTAGCTTCAATAATACCACCAAGTTGTCGAGTCGTATGGACCACGGTGATATCGACATTGTGGTTGTTGCACCCGCTGGGCAATCTACACGTGATATTGTTTTAAACAGTTTGGGCAACAATGTTACTGTCAATACGTCATCGCAACCTGTTGTTACATCCAATGGACAGGTTTATCAACCGAATCAGAAGTTTGTTACCACCAACGGTAACATTTTTTCTATTTTGTATACCCCAGATAAGTTGGATAAACACGTTCATATCGATTTTATCGTTGCCAAAGATGAAGAAGATGCTCGTAACAAACAAGACTATCTTGCATACAACGACTTTTCAGGAATCGTAGGTGTAATTGCTCGTAAATTGGGATTCAAATACGGTAGCGAAGGATTCTTCAAGATCTTTGTTGATAAAAAAGGTCAAAACCGTGATATTTTGATCACCAAGAATTTACGTGAAGCGCAAAAGATCCTTGGATTTCGTAAGGTTGACACCAACTTCTCAAACATCAAGAGCGAGGATGATATCGTCGAGTATATCAAGACATCTCCACTGTTTGATGTGCGTCAGATTGCGGGAGAATTGAATCGTGGTGATCGAAAGAAGATGCGTGCTGAACGTAAGTCTGCTCAATATATTCGTGATCAATTGATGTTGAGTGGCCAACGTCGTACCGTACAGGACGATGACTATTTTTTCAAGACGTTGTTTCCATCATTGTATGAAAAGGTGGAACAAGAAAAGCAAAAGTTGGATGCCGACGTTATCAAGACCGACAAATACACTGGTGACTGGCTCATAAACACCTTCAATTTGAAGCCAGGCAGGGTTATAGGACAAGTTAAGGACTTTTTGAACAAGAAGTATGGTGACAACTTGGATAACACTCCAGAAGAAGAAGTTGTTGCGTCTGTAAAACAATATTTATCTGAACTATGAATGAATTAACTAAAGATCAATGGGAACGCTCTATGTCTACAGGATTTGGAGATCCAGACCACCCTGTCAATACCGATGTAAAACATCATGTGGGTAAATTGAAAGTTCAGGTTGAAAATGCTGAAATGGCTATGAGTGATGTAACTAAACTTATCAAGTATAGTGAAGCTCTACAGAAAATGTTTAATCCTTCTGAGGATCTTGAGGATTGGGTGGAAGCAAAACTCAATCATGCATGTGATTACGTAGCTACTGTCCGTGATTATTTGAAGTTTTACCGTGACGAAAAAGAAGCTGGAACGCCAGAAGATCAAATCAACGAAAAGTGGAGTAGAAAATACAAACAGGGTATTGATTGTTCACATCCAAAAGGATTTAGTCAAAGAGCACATTGTGCAGGTCGTAGAGCTAGACGAGCAGGAAGACGTACAACGAGTAGTTCAGTGAGTGAAGTGGAACTATACAACGATGTATTGAAAGATCTTGTTGAAGAATTAACTGAAGAGATTGGAAACAGTTATATGGCTATGGGTGCGTTGAAACAAATCAACAATGATGCCAAAGAACTTCAATCGATGTTGAAACCCGACACACAATTGGAAGATTGGGTTAAAGCCAAGTTGAATTTGGCTGGGGAATATCTTGATGATGTATATCATCACTTGGATCATTTTGGATCGGAGGGTAGAAAGTTAGACGATGTAGACGAGGCAGTGACAGATCCACGTTTTCTTGCATTTAAAAAAATGTCTCCCGAAGAATTGGAACGTTACATTCACAACACACAAGAAAAGAAGAAAAAAGAGTCTTCGACGGTTCTTTTACAAAAAGCATATTGGATTGATCCACAAGGAAATTTAATTGCTGTGAATAGTCATGATGCGTGGGCAAAAGAAAAATACCCCAATGTATCTGATCCTAAAATGGAAGCTTTCCGAAACGGATATATTCGTATGGTTTATTCTGTACGTAATAATGGCAGTGTAGATGTCGAATTTCAAAATGTTCAATCTCCATCTGGAGAAATTTTCAATAAGCATGGTAATTCCTCATTAGGAATACCACCGGTTAAATCACAGGTAATTGATGTTATACGTCAATTTATCAGAGATAAAAACAGTTTGACCTCTGATGTTACTGGTGGTAATCTGGAGGAAGCCATGAACATCGAAGAAAATTGGAAAAACTGGAAACAAGCGTTGGCAACAACTGCGCTTGCTACATCTATGTTGGGTGCTCCCAAAGCGGATGCTGCTCCAGAAAAAATAGTTTCACCACAAACGGTATCAGCAACTTCACAACAATACGGATATACCGTTGAAGATATTATTGCAGCCACTCTTGTAGATGAAGCTGGTGGAGAAAAGAATGCTGGTGAAGGCATGCATGCTGTATTGAACGTCATCATGAACCGTGCAAAAGGCAATATACGTAATGCAGCAATAGAGTGTCTCAAACCAAAACAGTTTAGTGGGTGGAATAAGATAAATAAAAAGGATGTTAACGATATTAAAAAGTTCATTGATTCCAAGAAGAATCACTCTAAATACAAAGAAGCTATAAAGTTGGTACAACAAGCAAAGAGTGGAACTTTAAAAGACATCACTAAAGGATCCAATCACTTTTTGAATGTACATCTCACAAAACAACAAAGAAGCGGTGGAAAACTTCCAAGTTGGTATGACCCAAAAAAGGTTGTAACTGATTTTGGCAAACACCGTTTCTTGAAACTTGAAGAAGTATATGAACTCGCTTGAAATCGGAACATCAGTAAACGATCCTATATTTCAATCGTTGGTTCGTAGAAAGAAACAGGGGGATGATACAACTCTTCCTCCCGTTCAACAATTTCCTCAATCAGATATTGATGAATTGGAGTCTTTCTGTAAAGCCCACGGTATACTAGGATTCAATTGTGGACGTATGAATCCTAAGGCAGCATTACAAATGTTGAAAGGCAAATTGGGTGTGTTGAGTCACAACGAAGTAACCGCACCACAAATCAAACATATACTAAAAGGTTAAGACCAAATACCTACAGAAATACGTTTCCATCTATTTTGAACGTATACATAAATGTAGTTATCATCCAATCTAACTTCACCAATTGAGCCAGGGTCACTCGGAGTATTCGGAGCTGACCCTGTTGTGTTTAATTGGAAGAAGATAAACGATCCGCTTGGTGCTGAAACAGAACCAGTTACGTATAAACTACCACTAATGGTTTGATCCCCGTAAAACGTATTACTTCCGGTTGTGGCACCACCTTCTGGTTGAATAGTAGTTGGGTCGATTCCTACGATGTTACCAGTTGAATCTGTACCAAACAAAATGTTGGAGCCAGATACATATTTTTCATCAAATCTGGTATTTGACGCATTTCTCTGAGAAAATATAATGCTTAATGGATATAGTGGCATACAGTACCTATAAATATAATAAAAAACGGTATATCTATGTTTTAAAGTATATTTATTGGTGGTATGGACTTAGAATCACAACTTTTAATCAAGATAGAACAATTGGACGAAGACTTGATTAAATGGTTTGGTAAGGGTAAATCATCAGTCAGAGTCAGTTACAAAGAAAGTTTGTGTGAGGTATTCAATGTTGCTCATAAAGATACATTTAAAAAAGATTTGATACAGTTTTTAGATAACGAATTTAAACGGGGTGATTTGACATCTGTACATCAGGGTTTAAGTACTACTGATTATCAATACAAAGATTGGTTAGAAACCATTGCTGATAACATTGTTAATCGTTTGATTCAATATTTTGAAGCCACCCGAGGACAAACAGAAAGAAACCTATAAAAGGAACTATATGAAAAAGTTTTATTCAATTCTATTTTTGTTGTTGTTCACCAGTTGTGTGACCACTCCTACAGAAAATGCTGATAAAGTCAATGCCGCTAAAAATAATGTTCAGTCAACCATAAATGCGTTGAATGATAACGGCAAAGACAAAATGAAACAAATTCAAACCACAGCCAGCGGTGTGGATTATGCGTTGTCTAAAGTTACAAATGCTCAACCAGCGGTCACAGTTGCAAAGGAGTTAAATGATCGAACTGTAAGTATTGCTGGTGCACCACCTGTTGAAGAACTCAACAAAATGAAAAAGATGGTGGATGATTTGACTTCACAAGTAGTTGAAGAACAAAAACGTGGTAAAAAGTCTTTGGAAGAAAAAGATAAAGAAATAACCGCAATTCAACAAGAACGTGAACAGTTAAAACAAGAACTGAAAGAAAAAGAAAGCAAACTTCAAAAGGCAGCAGATGAAGTTGCTAAAAAGGCTGATGAATACAAAGTTACTGTAGATGAAGTCAACAGTTGGTTTGGTCTGGGTGGAGTAATCTTCGGTGTCAAGAAGTTTGTGAAAACCTGTGTGATTTTCATATTGGTATTTGGTATTATCTTCTTGGCATTACGTATTTTTGCTGCTGTTAATCCTATTGCAGGTGCTGCATTTTCTATATTTGATATGATTGGTGGAGTAATACTACAAGGTGTCAAAGCGTTAATGCCAAACTCTTTCAACGTAGCACATTTTGTTGAAGGAACCAAGTTCAACGAGTATAAGTCTACATTATCTAAAATTATAGATACCATTCAGGAATGTCAGTCTGCCAAGGATAAAGGTGGACCATCATGTACAGTTGATGACCTACTAAAACAATTCTCAATGAGTATGAGCGATCATGAAAAAGATCTAGTAAAAACTCTCAAGAAAGAATTACGGTGGTAAGTACTATAAATTAAATTGTACATTGTAACGATATAAGATACACTGTGTTTATCGTTAAAAATATAATTTCATTGATTCAATATCAATGACTAGTTATAGATGTATGAACATAAAGTATTATATTATCGACAAACAAGTCAGTCATCAACCTGCAATTTTCAATTCACTACAAGAGGTAGTTTCTACTCTTGAACGTGTTGTACAATACAAGTTCAAGATGAATCGAAAGCAGTACATGCAAAACTTGATTGATTTGGGTTATGGTGTTGATGATTCGTTGGGCAGAACCTTTACCGAATCGATGTCCGAATATGTTGAGATTGGTGTAATTAAGAATAATTCATGCGTCCGTTGTAATATACACGAAGTGGCACATCATGCCAAGTATATTAACGAAATGGGACATTGATATGATCAATTTGGATATTCAGTGGGGTGAACCCTATCAAATGTCGGATGATAAAGGAATGTGGAGACGAGAGTGGCTCATACCCACTGAATATCGTAATCCTTTCTTTGTATATTGGAAGACTAACAGTTTTAAACTCAAAGATAAGGGTTATAGTGTCTCCAAACGAGACAACGATTGGTATTTGATAGAGACACAAACTACCAAAGATCAATTTAGCAAATCCAAAGCCAATAAAAAGGAACTGATATCAGAAGATGTGGTGTTAAAGCCACATACTATGAAACACTCTGATGGTCTCAGACCGTGGCAAGTTGAAAGTGTTGCTAAGTTATGTTCAGTAATTAACAAATGGGGATGTGGAATTGACGGCAGTGACGTTGGCATTGGTAAAACCTACGTCGCATGCGGTGTTGCCCGTGAATTGGACATGGATATTCTGATTGTGTGTCCCAAAGCGGTTATGGAGAGCTGGAGACGGGTTATAGTGAACCATTTCAAGATGAAAAACCGTTTGATTGGTATCATAAACTATGAACTTCTTCGTATGGGACGTAGTGACTCTCTGATTGCATCTTATGTGAAGAATAGAAAAACACACAAAGAAGAGTTTAAGTGGAAGATTCCCAAGTCTACGTTGATTGTGTGGGACGAAAGTCAAAAGTTGAAAGGTGCCAACACCAAAAACAGTGAAGTGTGTTTGTTGGCACTCAAGGAAAAATACAAGATGTTGTTTTGTAGTGCTACTAACGCTACAAATCCTCTTGAATTAAAAACGGTAGGAATGGCAATAAAACTATTTGAAAACAACAAACAATATTATCAGTGGTTGTATGCTCATGGTGTATCAAAAGGACGTTTTGGGCTTCAATTCAACAACAACAAAGATGTATTGAAGAAACTTCACAAAGACATTTTTGTGAATCGTGGTTCACGTCTTACCAGAGACACCATTCCAAACTTTCCAGAAAGTCAAATCATTGCAGAATGTTATGACATGGAAGAAGAAGCACAAAACAAGATCAATTCCATTTATGATGAAATGGAAGCAGAACTTGCCAAACTCAAGAAGAAGATCAAAAAGGAAAAACTGGACAGTGCAAGTGAATTGACTGCTATCTTGAGAGCCAGACAAAAGGTGGAATTGGTGAAGGTTCCATTGTTTGTGGAAATGGTAGAAGAGGCATTGGAAAACAACATGAGTGTGGTGTTGTTTTTGAATTTTACAGAAACCATCGATGCACTTTCTAAACGTCTTGGAACCAAGTGTATTGTCAATGGTGTGGTATCAGATGTAGATCGACAAAACAGTATTGATGCGTTTCAGGCAGACAAAGAACGTGTTATTCTGGTCAACATTGCAGCTGGTGGTGCTGGATTGTCATTGCATGATTTGAATGGTAAGCATCCTAGATTGGCATTGATTAGTCCTTCATATTCTGCTGTACAAATGAGACAAGCCACTGGACGTGTATGGCGTGATAGTGCAAAGAGTAAGAGTGTTCAAAAGATTGTATTTGTTGCAAAGACTGTAGAAGAAAAGGTTTGTACATCTGTAAACGAGAAACTAAAAAACATGGATTTATTGAACGACGGTGATTTAAAGTATGAAAAAAACTAACATTGTAGTAAAATTGCAGACTGAAACATATACGTTTCCTATTGAAGACATTTTTGACGATCCATTTATGGAAGCGTGTACTCGTCTTGTAGAATACAAATGTAAAACTCAAAGTGATTTTGCAATTCCCCCATGTTTGTTTGCGTCATTGGATCGTAAAGGTGCCAAACATCATGTGTACAATAGTTACATGGTTATGGTCAACGCGGGATTTCATAAGTATGCTGAAATTCTACGTGCAAACTTTATAAAGAATACCGGAGTTGATTTACAAAAAGAACCAATCAAATCGAAATGATATGGATATTCCAGAAAATTTACCATCCAACTTTTTGTCTGAACTTGAAAAGTTAAAACAAGAAGTACGAGAAATCAAACAACTTCAAGGACTCGGAGAATCAATCGCCGAAGAAATTCAACGTGAAGTTGCAGAAAAGTTGGACATTCCTCACCTACGAGACAAACAAACCAGTCTCCAAGTTAAACTCAAGAGAGGACATGGTGCAAGACCACTGTTGCAATCAGAAATTGCGGCTGCCCAAGCCGTTTCTAAGAGTGCTAGAGAAGCTGCTCGTAAGTTGGGAGTCAACTATCTAACCTATAGAAAATATGCACGTATGTACAACATGCATAATCTATTGAATCCATATAACAGGGGTATCAAGAAAGACGTTAATCCGGAATTTGGTAAGTATCCTATCAGTGAAATCTTGGAAGGCAAACACCCAGATTATCCTGTATATAGATTGAAGGATAAATTGATACGGTCCAAGAAAAAAGAGGCACGTTGTGAAATGTGCAATTATCATGAACGTAGAATTGTGGATGGAAAGATTCCTTTGTTATTAAACTTTGAAGATGGAAATCCTAAAAATCATAAATTAGAAAATATCAAGTTGTTGTGTTACAATTGTACCTTTGTTGCGGGTAAAGGATTTATCAAACGTGGTAATAAACAATTTGATCCGGATGTAATGCAAGGTTCGAAAGATTTATTTGTAGCCAGATTCTAACATATTTATACACATATGCAAACATGTGATCATCTATTAGCTAAGTATGGTGTAATGTCCAACTTTTCGATTGCGAAGAAGGTCACTTCAGCGCGGATCAAGAAGTTGTCACAACGACTAGATACTGTTGACGAACACTCTGAAACGTTTCAGGAGGAATTGAAAAAGGAGATTCTGAAAGAAACTCAATTGGCGATGTTCAACAACACTATACCCGGATTGATTACAAATTCCAAGAAACCACTCAATTCAAAAACATCTAGCATATTGTTAACTGAAAAAGAAAAACGCAAAATAACTCTAATGACAACAGTACTGCTTCAGGCCATTTTGGAAAAAGATTTGAGCAAAGATGAAACTTGTTTGCTGATAATTCAGTTGGTCAACGGTCTTGGCTTGAAAGATACCGACTTTCAAAAATTTAACAAAACGTATAATCCAACTGATGTTGATGATCTTGACGATGAAGATGACGAAGACTTTGATTAGTAAAAGTAGACTTTGATTTTATCATTAGACTCTACAATACTAAGTCCTTCATACTTCCAATTTTCAGCTTTTGCTTTTCGTATCAAACGAAGATATTCTTCTCTATTTTTTACTTCGATCACTCTACCATCAACTCGTAGCGAGTTTTGGTTTTCTTTGAGATAGTTTGATACAAACGTCTTGAAATATTCATCCGATTCATAAAACCTAAATATTTGATCTTTACAAACTTGGTTATGTTCTTCAGAAGCGTTTTGACGATATGAAGTTATGTAGGAATATAACCCCGGAAATTGTTTAATTAAGGTGTTACTAAACTTATTGTCGCTGAGTATCAAATAGAATAAATCTTCTTTCATAACCATTCATATATATGAATCAAGAACAGTTTACAGGTTATTTTAAATATGCTAACACAAAATCTTCGTGAAACATTGCTCGGTAAAAAAATCGATAACGCAAACATTTTGAGTATATCTGATGCCAAGTTAGTACGAGACGAAAAACTTCGTCAAGATCTTGATTATAAAATCGTCATTATTACCGGAGTAACCGGACAAGACGGCAGTCACATGGTTGACTATCTTCTCAGACACACCAACGCAATCATATTTGGTGGTGTACGTCGATTGAGTGTCTATAACCACAAAAATTTAGCACACATTAGTTCAGATCGATTCTTTTTGGTAAACTTTGATCTTACCGACTCTCACTCCATTGCATCCATCATTGATAAAATTAGACCCGATTACTTCATCAATTTCGCTGCCCAGAGTTTTGTTGCTAGTAGCTGGGACTTTGCTAGACAAACATGGGAAACCAACTGTACGGCGGTTTTAGACATTCTGGAGGCTATTCGGTTGTATCGTCCTAACTGTAGATTCTACAATGCAGGTAGTAGCGAAGAGTTTGGTAATGTTTCATACTCTCCTCAAAACGAAACACATCCTCTCAAACCTCGTAGTCCATATGGTGCTAGTAAAGCCGCTGCCCGTCAAATTGTGAAGGTGTATCGTGATAGTTACAACATATACGCAATTCAAAGTTGGCTGTTCAACCACGAAGGAACACGTCGTGGTGAAGAGTTTGTGACTCGAAAGATTTCAAAGGGAGTTGCCAGAATTTCACACGAAATATCTCAGGGTGTTGTTCCTACTCCAATTGAGTTGGGTAACATTTATGCAAAACGTGACTGGAGTGATAGTGAAGACTTTGTACAATGTGTGTGGATGATGTTGAATCAAGAACGTTATCGTAGTGAATTGAATCCTACACAATATTGTGTTCCTGTTTATAGTCCAAAAGCAATTGAGTCTTTGAAAGAATATGTGTTGTCGAGTAACGAAACTCATACGATCAAAGAGTTTATTGAACTGGCATTCGCTTGTTTGCGTATTAATGGTCGTTGGGAAGGAACTGACATCAATGAGAAATACATTGATAACAATACCAACCATGTGTTGATTAGTATCAACAGCAATTTCTATCGTCCTGCTGAAGTTGAACTGTTGTTGGGCGATAGTACAGAGTTTCGTAAAGACTTTAATTGGACTCCTCAGACATCGTTCAAAGAATTGGTTCAAAAGATGGTGTCTCATGATCATGCTGATCAATGTCGGGCTTTTCTGAATAGATCAATCAGGTAATATTTATAACTTGATATGAGTGACGAAACCTATACACTATACAACAAAACCGTAATGGATCACTTCATGAACCCACGAAATATGGGTGACATTGAAAATGCAGATGCTGTTGGTGAAGTTGGTGCAGCTGCATGTGGTGATATCATGAAAATAAGTCTAAAAATTGATGATCAATCTGGAACAATTACCGACGCAAGATTTAAAACTTTTGGCTGCGGTAGTGCTATTGCTGCTTCTAGTATGGCCACAGAACTCATCAAAGGACGGTCGATAGATGATGTTGAAAAAAACTTTACTAACGATCAAATCGTTGATGCTCTTGGCGGTCTTCCACCTGTTAAAATTCATTGCAGTGTACTTGCTCATGAAGCATTACAAGCAGCTTTAGACGATTATCGTACTAGAAAAGGAATAAAGTAACTTGAAAAGAGCATATCTGTTATTTGCAGTAGGACAGAGTTATATTGATAAGGTCCAAATACTGGTAGATTATTTGTTGAGATATTCTGCCTATGACATTGTTTTGTGTTACTCGGAAGGAACTGTAAAGTTTACCAACAAACGTTTGGTATCAATTCCAATGTCGATTGATTATGTAATCGACTTTAATGTTCCTCCGCACAAACCTACAAGTGTACGATACATGTATTTGATGTCGTTTAAACCAATTGCATGTCAACTAGCAATTCAAAAAACCGACTTTGATGAATTTGTATATTTGGATTCGGATGTATTACCCACTCCAAACATTGATTCGATGTTTGATATATGGTCACGTGAATGTACATTGTATCCTTTGTTGAGTAAGTATCCACCAAATCATTATTTTATTGAAGGAAGACCTTTGGTTTTAGATAAAGTCTTGAATATTTTGGGTATATCACGAAACTTACAATCAGTACCATCGTTGAACGCGGGGTTTTTCTTTTTTAATAGAAACTGTTTGTCGTTTATCAAAACGTGGACTGCATTTCTTCAAAGCAAAGAATACATTGATGCTTTTGTAAAACGTGATGAATTTGGAAATTTAGAAATGTGTCAGTATGGAGATGAAGGTGCAGCAAATGCACTGATGTGGTTATATGGTTATGATAAATACATCGGGCCAATGGTATGGACTTCATTGGGAGAGTGTGTAAAATATGTATTGGACAGTTATCGTAACCCAATTTCAATTACTTTACATCCAGATTATCCCGACACTCATGGTTGGACTCCTGATAATTATGCTTATCCGTATGTAGGAAATGCGTCAGTGTTTCCAGTACACAAAAAGGATTTGTTCGCGTTTCATGCCATTAAAGACACAAACGAGTTTCTCTTGGGTATACGATATGTTGACGAACTTTATTGACCGTTATACAACATGAATGCAATAAGTTTATTATAGAACTTTTCGATTCCACGTTTGGTTACTCTTTTCTTACGTGTGGTATGTTTGTATCGTTCAATCAAGTCACTAGTCAATTCAAGTTCAGTATTGTCCACTATAATTGTTTGGGATTTGAGCATAAAAAATCCAGATGACACATAAATATCATCTGGACTTTTTGTTTTTTTAAATTTGTATCAACTCATCAAAAAATGTTTCCAATCTTCATGTTTTGCTTCTTTAATTAGAGCATACACCGGAATTGGCTGAGGAGCAACAGGAGCTTTCAACAAAGTCAATCCCGCTTCGCTGTTGGTCTTGTTTCCTTTTTTGCTGTTGATATCTTTTGAACACAACACAAGATTGGTCCAACTATCTGCACCACCTTTGCTACGAGGAACAATGTGGTCAACAGTTGCACTGTGACGATCCACCTTTTTTCCAGAATATTGACAAATGCCGTTATCCCGGTTGTAGATTGCGTCTTTACTTGGCTTGCCCTTGAAGTATTTCACTGGCATCTTTGAATAGTTGGTAGCAATAATGACAGTGGGAACACGATAAATTCTATTGACACTTGAAATAGTCAAGTCCCAACTACGAATAGGAAGCAACATCCATTCTGCCCAACTGACTGGATTCATGCTTTTGGCTTCACTCATGATTGGATCACCGTTTTGATCAAGTTCATAGTCGATGTCAAGAGCCAAAGAAGTAGGTTTGCCGTTGTTATCACTACCGCAGAGGTCGATAATAGCATCTTTGACCGTCTTGAATCCGACGGGTTGCCAGTTTGCATTTAAGTTCAGACAGATAGCTTTATTTACAACGCTTCCATTCATAACGTCATCCTATCACAGGGTTAAACTAAGTCAATTCCTTTTTTATTGTTTTCATACAACTCCAATTGTTCATCCAATCGGGGTTTTGCCATATGAAGATCCACTTCAAACCACTCATTCTTGATTGATTTTGCAAATGGCTTCATCGTTTCCTTGATTTGTTTCTCCGCATCAAGGTACTTGGGATGTTGGATTGAATACACCAACTTATAATCTCTGAATGGTGAGGATGTTTGGTATTGTTGAAGTCTCTTTTTAAGATCCATCGTTACACCAACTTTTACAAATCCCGGCCACGCTTGATTAGTTATGATATACAGATATCCAGCACCTGACATGCTGGATATATATCATACAATTTCGTCAACTAACCCGTATTTTATACATTCTTCAGCATTTAGATACGTGTCATGTTTGAGTATTTCAACCAAATCACTTTCTGGAATGTTGGTATGTTCCAGATAGATTTGTTTGATGTATCGCATAATAAGTTCAAGGTTTTGGATTTCATCTTGAAACTCAGCAAATGATCCCCAGAGTCCGCTGCGAACTTGGTGAATTAACATAAATCCGTTTTTACGAATATATCGTTTATGAGCACATACACTCAACAATGTTGCAGCACTGGCACAAAATCCTTCAACGTAAGTGTGAACGGGTACTGGTGATGATTTAATACGGTCAACTGCGCTAAAAGCACTAAATACCTCTCCACCTTCACTATTGATAAACAAATCGATTGCAGGGGAAACTGGGAGGTTATAATGTATGTTTAACAACTGTATTGCTTTAGCTGTTGAATCTAACTGTCTATTGAGGGAATATATTGTTTGACGACTTACATCGTCATAGAAAAATACTTGGTTACTGCTTATACTGACGAAATCCTTTGAAAGTTTTTGTTGTTCGACATCGGTTTCTTCATCCGACATCAAGTAGACTGGTGTATAAGTGGTTTTTTTGGTCATAAACGTTTGTAATCTCAACCTTTTCTAATAAATATACCTTATCGTGATGAAATCCGGATAATATCTCGTCAATATTCAAAAAACGATGATCTTCATCACAAATACAACACATTTTGACCGTTTGACCTTTTTTTGTAGTAGGTTTGTGACAGTATACGCATTGGATTTTCATACATCTTAAAGTATAAAAACCCAGAATCTAACTTCACGGAGTCACTGTTTTGTAACTACTGTTACACCAACGTCACAATAAATAATTTTCTAAATGTTCCACTGGATCTCCAGTGAAAATGTAATGCCATAGATATTCAAATACTCTAGCACTGGCATAAGAATGTTTGAATTTGTCTGGATCACCCACATATAGTCGTTTGTCAAGATCTGTGGTTTCTAGCCAACGTAGTATTCGTTTGTAAAACTCTATAGAATGACGTAATACCAAGTGTTTTGATACCATGAACTGACCAAACCCAAGAAACCAAAGACTCTTAGGTAACTCTAACTCGTTATTAAAGATATCCTGCCAGTTGTTTTTCAACCACAAATCGTAACTACGACGGTAATTGTTTTCACAGTCTTCGTAATCGCCTTCCCAAATACACTGCATCTCACCGTTTTCCCAAAAAGCATGATCGTTAACGTTAATATAGTTGAATTTATCCCAGTTTAGATTGTTTGCAATATACCAAGATGGATGCGTTTGATGAAATGATGTTTCGTGACCGTGTAGAAACAACATTTTATCTGGAAGACTGTGGTAATTCTGCACAATGAAATAAACGTAGGTCCAACTTTCATGGCCTACGTTTAGTTTCAGTACTTCTTTTGATAAAACAGTGTACGGAACGTTTAGATGCTTTACCCAATTTAAGTCTTCATTGTAGTGAGCAATGATGACGTGTTTGTTCATTTCTTTTTCACCTTCTTTGGACGCCCCCAATCAATAGAGTCATAATTTTTGTCCCATTTAGACTTGTTGACTGGACGAGGTGAATCGCCTTTTCCTGCTTGAGTTTTATTTTCCGAGTTCTTCATAATCTTTTGATTCTTTTAATATTGATTTTGGATTGGTTTTGATTGTGTTAAAAAACTTGTTAATTTGATCACTGTGCATAGAAAATCCAAGTCGCGCATACTTCATACATCTCGTCATGAAGTTTCTAGGATTGGATACGTGGTTAACGGATATATAACGATTTTTGATTGCATCAATCGTGTCCTCAGCAACATACAACTTTTTACCGTCGTATGCCAGTTGACAAATATTCATGTCAAAATCATCCAATAGATTACATGGACTATTAAAAAAGTGACCGTGAATCAACTGAATAGTGTAAGATCGTGTTCTATATGCAATTATGACGTTTTGTACCCACTTTGTATCTTCTCCTCTTGAAATAACTTTGAATTGATTACTTTTAACAAGTTCGTTTAGATAGTGATTCTTCTGCTCAATATTGGCAAAAAATACATCGATGTCGGTTGACATTGGAAGTTCAAGATATGTTCTCAACAAACATCCACCGGCAATCCATGGACCTTTTTCATCCAATTTAGGCAACACTTCCAACAAAAACTCTAATTCGGTCACTTTCTTTGTGTGACTAGTAATCGAAGTGAGTGGGACTTTGGTATAATTTGGCACAGATTTTTTATCTCCTATATGTTGACTATACTCACAAGTCACGTTCATGTCAACTCACAATGTTCGTCAATCTCAGAAAAACATTCGTGGCACAGTTGTCCTACACCCTCGACATAGTTGTGACGATAATCAACGTGTAAATCAATCGGAACCTCAGTGACTCTGTTACATGTTACACACGTTTCATAGTGTTCCACTTTAAAGTCATTATTAGAGATGATAGTAATTTTGTTGTTCATAGAATTTATTTCCAAAGTACTTGTAATGCGACAATTAGTCCACTCAATCCAATCAATACCAATGTTTTGGCATTCAATTTTTCATTGAAGTAGATCTGTGTTAACATTGTAAACATAACTATGCCTATGCTAAATGTGAGTATTCGGTTTGGCCACATTTTGCCGTCAAAATATTCACTGATAAGTCGTACACTGTAAATTGACAACAGTGTGCTGGGTATACTCAGTAGTACCAACCAATATTGGTACTTTTTGTAAAACTCGTTGATGAACTGACCATATAGTTGATGCCACCCGATGATGTAGACGAAGATTAGAATTGTTACTCCTATAACCAATTTCATATATTTATAAAATATGCGTAACCCACACAAGAAGATCAATCGGGGTAGAGGTAAATTCATAATTAACATTTACAACACTCCTCCTGAAGAGAAGACAGTAGACTTAAAACAAGAAATTGTCAATGAAGTAAAACACATTTCTTGGTATCGTAGATTGATCGGATGGATCTGGGGTGTTATTATATCGTTTTTCAGATGGTTGTGGAGTCATCCGAAAAAGTTAATCACTTCTGCATTAGCTGGATTGTTGTTGTGGCTATCATCATTTTTTCCATTTAAACTTCCTTCATTTCCGTTTTTACCAAAACTACCAACCATTGAAAAACAAAATGAGAATCCTAAAAAGTCTGAAGAAACACAAAAACAAGATTCTGGAAATACTAAGCCTGATACTAATAACAACAAGCCTACTAATTCTGTTCCTAGCAATGATGATGTCAAAATCACCACTAAAATTTTAACAAATACCGTAACTCAAACTAATATAGTAAGTCAAACCAATTATGTAACAGAAACCAAGTATGTTACTAATTTTGTAATTCAACCTATTGTGGTTACAAACACTGTATATAAAGAAGTTCCTATTACAGTGACAAACGTGTTGGTAATCAAAAATAGTGTGAGTAGTTCCGATACCAATAATAACAAAAATAGCGTTATTACAGGGCCAGCATTTTATTTTACAGATGATTTTAATACATTGTTACAAAATCAACAACAAAATCCGGTCAGAACTAGACCTTTAAATTAATCTACCCAACTACCAAACCAATTGTTCCATAGACTTTGGAAGAAACTTGGTTGTGCAGGTTGTGCATTACCACCGTTTCCATTACCGTTTCCTCCGGGCGTGGGTGTAGGTGTCGGTGTTGTAGTTCCACCTGTATTGCCTCCACTGCCTGTGGCACCTTCGTCATTGGTGCTATTGCCGCCACCGGGAGGTGGAGGATCATCACCGTTTCCTATACCATTGTTACCTTTAGGACCGCCACCGTTGCCACCAGAGTTGTTACCATTATTTCCGTTATTGGAATTACCCGAATTATTATTTCCATTATTAGTGCCTGTAGATGTACCATTA
>JACCDG010799900.1_pt1 | contig 78506 bp, 81 predicted proteins | sample 7442471 | NCBI WGS metagenome assembly JACCDG01 (sample SAMN15323444, study PRJNA562643) | freshwater metagenome | isolation source: river surface water | place: USA:Blue River Watershed | collected 2017-08-17 | reverse complement strand
TTCGGAAGGAAAGAATTACGAAAAGGGCTTACAAGGAGAATAAGCCGATACCATCGCAAGAAACCCTAGATAAGTTCTCAGAGACATATAACAAGAATATACATCAAAGTAATACTACCTTTGATTCAGGGGTATTGAGTATTGAACAAATGGCAAATTTTATCCTAAAAGATTTAGGGGTTTTAAAAGACTAACTACAACATTTCCCACTCATTCGCGCATAGGTTTTGACTCAATAAAATAAATATGAAAAGTTAGCGGGTCTATTGAGTATTCTTCTCCTAAAGACCTTATTTCCAAGCTCAAAACTGTCTTCCACTTTCAAGAATAGCCTTTCGAACATCATCCCAAGTTCGGAGTAAATTTCATCATGCTATTTCAATGTTAATAATTTTAACCTGATATACTTTCAAGGATGAAAAAAATTACTATTTGTGGTGTCCCGGCTTCTGGAAAATCAACCCTGGCTAATAAAATTGGAAGTGGTCTTGGTATTCCTGTGTACCATTTAGACAAAATATCTTGGAAAGATGGTGGAGTATTCGCATCACAAGAAGAAATAATTGGGAAGGTATCAGAAATTTTAGAAAAGTCAGAATGGATTATTGAAGGGAGTCTTCCAAGATCGAAAACGTTCGATATGAGAATCCGCGAAGCTGACATAATCATTCTCCTAGACGTACCTATTTGGCTCATACTATGGAGGCAAACCAAGCGGTTTCTCATGCACTATGGCACAACAAGACCTGATATGGGCGGAAATAATAAACAAAAATATCCTTTTACTTTCAAAGAAGTAAAATATGTTCTAAATTATCCGACCGAAGAACTGTATCAAAAGATACTCCCCTTCCGAGGAACTAAAAAAGTGTTTATTATCAATAATAAAAAAACTGAAGAGGCTGCTCTTAAAGAATTGTTAGCCTATAGGTAGATTTGGATCAGATAGTATGGGATGGGATTTCTTATGATACTGTAAGACTATGAAGAAACGTCTACTATCAATAGCCATACTCATCACCTACAGCGCGATCCTGATCAAGATAATGGTGTTTAAAGATGTGCCGATTATACACATAGGCCAACTGATGCTTAATTTTGGAGGAACGGACGGAGGTCATCCGGCCAACTTTGTGCCATTCGCGACTATTGTGCCATATCTCCTTGGTCACAAAGGATGGATTATTGCGGGTATTAATTTAGTCGGAAACATCGCATTGCTTGTACCAATAGGAATACTTCTTCCATTAATCTATCGAAATATCTCTTGGAAAAAGACTCTTGTATTCGCCTTTGTCTCGGGTCTTGCTATCGAGACACTACAAACAGTGCTTCGCGTAGGTATATTTGACATCGACGACGTGATATTAAATGCGCTCGGCGTCATGATTGGCTATTTCGCGTTTATAATTGTCGCAAAGTGGGTAAACGCCAGAAAATATACGAACATACTTATTGCAGGAATTATAGTTATGACTGCCACCGTAGGCGCACTCTATGCTATATACCCGCTCCCGGCGCATAGCGAGCTTTCAGCTTTTACATGGCGCTATCAAGCAGGCGCTTTAAATCTCGATGGTATCCCCGGTACTAAAATCTTTCTCGATGCAGTGTATGACAATGGGAATGTGCTTTCAAGAGAAATTGACGAGGTTGATGGTTCTTGTAATGAAATTCTTCCTTCAGAGGAAGATGCCGATATTATAGATGGTTCAACCAAGATTCAATGCTATGCCGCCGGATTAGGACAATGGTTTAAAATTACGAAAGGAGAAAGTTCCTATTTAGTACTTCGCAAAACTTTTGAGGAGGCACTACCCGATTACGCTTCGCCATCGTATCAATATGAATCAATTGCTGAGTTTCCGACTGTGTATTAATAATGAATACTTCACGAGGAAATCGATGTCCTCATGTACACGAAATGGGGCTCAGGAATGATATAATTTTTAAATAATGAATCGGAATGAAATCATCGCTCGACTAGTTGAAATTGGTGTCATCTCAAGTGGATCAATTACTTTACGCAACGGCGAGAAATCAGAAATATACTGCGACATGCGCAAGTCTATGGGTTATCCTGATATTCGCAACGCACTCGCAGATGAAGTAGCGAAAAAAATTCCTGCCGGCACCACAGTGATTGCCGCCTCAGGCTATGGTGGGCTACCACTTGGTATGCTCGTCGCCGAGAAATTAGGACTAAAGTTTACCGGAGTGCGAACATCCGTAAAAGATCATGGTAAAACTGAAGCCATTACAGGATACACTCCAACTCTAAATGACAGAGTGACTATTGTTGATGATGTCCTCACCAGCGGAAGCAGTATCAAAGAAACCTTAAGTGCCCTTGAAATAACTGGTGCCCATCCGATCTCTGCACTTGTGCTTGTTGCGCGCGCAACCCCTACCCTTCCTCTCCCCTACGAATATGTTTTTCGACTTGAAGAATTGACTGGGAAATAAATTTTAGTGCTTCACACTTGGATCGCTAACATCAGGAATTTCATTTTCCAGTGCAGCACGTGTCGTACTCTTGTCCGTAAAACGTTCTAATACTTTTTCTAATTTATCTCGATTAATGGGCACAACATTTTCCGGCGCCTTTGGATCAGGAGTAAATATGCTTTCATTTATAATTTGGTAGAAAAGAAAAAGTGAGGCGCCTATGACAATGAGAAGTGCACTTGCAAAAACTACGAGCAATCGATACCACGCTCGATGTCCATAGACACCAGGATGCGCACTCTGATAGTGAGCGAGCGTTGGTGTCCGGTTGTTTTTGAAAAGTGCGATTTTCATAATTATTCGTATGAGTGAATTACGAGCGAGAGGGCCAGTGTCCACTCTGGGTTTGGATTGTATACTACCTCACCTTCAGAAAGGGTTTCACGCTTAACGGTCATTTGTTCGTTTGTAATTGAAACCTCATAAGGTAAGAGTTCGATGAGCTGTGCAAGTTTGTATATCTCAGCATATGTTCCTACGGCATTGAGTGAGACGAGTAAAGTTGGCTTCACCTCAAGTTTTTTCTGTGCAGCTGTTGCTTTGGGATCAAGAACGGCAGACTTCTCTGAAACACTCACATCAGAAATCATTACTTCTGCGCCTGTCGTACCAGAAAGAGATTCGAGGTCAGAGAGAAAAACTGCCACAGTTTCATTCGTTAGAATATGGGACGAAAGACTCTTGAGGCTCGCCTCAGTTTCAAGTGCTGCCCGTCGTGCTTCATTGGAAATCGAACGTGCTTCTTCGAGCTTGGTACTCTCTTGTGTCATCGCCACTACCTCCGTTCCTATAGCGCGAATTTTATATTTAAGTCCAATAGGTATGAGTAAGAGTCCTAGTGAGAGGACGCTGAGCGACAATATAAGTATACCGTGATGAGTGTGCTTCATATTGGTACTGTAGTTAGTGTAAGTGAAAATTGGAGATTCTGGTTTGAGATGAAACTCGATAGTGGCAGGATCACATCTGCAATTCGTGGATCTTTTTTGAGTAGAGCTGAAAATGAAAGAAGAGCATCACGATTATCTGCAAATCCTGTGAGTACAACCTGGTATGATTTCTCAATTTTTGAAATACCTATCTGGTCGAGCACAATCCTTCTAGGTAATACACTCGAAATAAAATCCAGTAACTGTATCGGAGTAATTTCTGGCTCAGTTGGACTAAAAAATCCAAGTGCATGATTGATTTTACTGACCGTATCACTCGCTAGTGGTGTCCCCGCTAAAGCGAACGCTTCTTTTAAGCCCTCAAGCTTTGTTTCAGCAGCATGTGCCTTAGTACTGATGAGTAAGTAGGATGGAATAAGAAGTACAGTAAAAATAATTCCTGTGCAAGCAATCATAAGAAACCCGACAATAGAGATACGAGCATAAAATTCTTTTTTTAGTGAGTGTTTATACTCCTCTGGAAGGACATTAATCATATTTGAAATCGCCAAGCGCAAGTCCTAGTGCTGACGTATAGGAAAGTGAATTCTCACGCGAAAGTTCTGGTAAATAGTGCTCAAGGGAATTGATATTCTCCCATGGATTGGCAAGTCCCACGGCCACACCGATCGTACTTTTAAGATAATCTGTTAAACCTGGAAGATTAGCATTGCCACCACAGAGGAGGAGTCGACTAATTTCAGGTCGAGGATTCCCGTTCTCATCTTTGTGAGTATGCCAATAGACATAGTGTTTATTAATTTCATCACGGAGTGCTGCGACGCTACCTAGAATGATTGGAAAAGCCTCACTTTTGCCGTCACGCGCGCCAAGACCTTCTCCGCTTTTGATTTTCTCTGCTTCACTGAAAGTTATAGAGAGTGTATGTGCAAGTGCGGTACTGATCGCAATACCGCCAATATTAAGCGTCGATGTAAACCGTACCCCGCCGCCAGAGACAATTGAAATGCCTGTTCGTGTTTGGCCAAAATCAACGATCATATATGTACCCAAATCGCCATTTGCAATAACCGAACGTGCAATCGCATGAGTCTCAAGCTCACATGAGAGTACTGTAAGCCCAGCTTCTTCGAATGGTTTGAGGTAACTCTGCACAAAGTTCTCTGGAACTGCAGTGACTTCCACAACAATCGATCCATTCTTTTCTGAAAGCACTGCGTAATCAAACACCACGTCACTCGCCTTAATAGGAATATGCTCTTCCAGAGAAAGCTCCAGTGCACTTCGAAGTTCTTTAGGTGGCACTGCGTCCATTGAAAGTGTATAGAGATACATTTGTTCTTCTGGAAGGGAGATACGCACTCGATCGAATTTGTGATTTTTTTTAAACTCAAGGAGAAATTTTTTGAACTCAGCCGGTTTCTCAACTCTTCCAGAATTCAACACACCTTCAGGGATTGGGGTCTCACCATAGCGAGCGAGCACAAGTCCTCCTTTTCCAGGAGCAAGCTCTGCAAATTTCATTGATCGGTCTGAGATATCAAAACCAACCGAACTCATTCGCACAAACGATGGAGTTGGAAATATACGTTCAACGAGCGACACCTTCATTCGTCTATTATAGCACTTTCTTTTTCTTCAGATAACTTTTTATACCTGCATAAATCACTGGAATGCTTGAAATCACAATGACAGAAATGATAATCGGAAGTACATAACGTTCAATATCGGGAATAACTTGTCCAAGCGTGTAACCCAATAGCGACAGTGACACTACCCAGGTGATACCGCCAATAATATTGTACGTAAGGAAAGTTCGATACTCCATTTTGCCAGCACCGGCGAGCATGGGAGCAAACATTCGAACATATGCGATATAGCGCGCAAGGACAATAGTTTTCTTTCCGTGCTTTTTATAAAATATTTCTGCTTTTAATAAATTGTCTTTGTGAAATAGGAGCGAGTCTTCACGGGTGAAGAGTGCTGGGCCTGTCTTTCTACCAAACCAATATCCTAATTGGTCACCCAATATTGCCCCAATAGTGCCGAGCACGATGAGAAGTGGTAAATTAATTGCGCCCGTAGAGGCAAGAATACCTGCTGAAATCAGAAGTGAATCACCAGGCAGAATAAATCCGAGAAAAGTGCCACTTTCTGCAAACAAAATTGCAGCAACACCAATCACGCCAAAGACTTGGATGAGGTGCTCGGGCTTTAAGAAATCAATAAATGTATCAATCATACTTATTTTGCCAGTGTCCCTGGTGGAATTGAGCTATTAGGTTCAAGTAACGAAAAACTACCATCTTCTGTTGAAACTGCGAAGAGCATACCATTGGATTCGAACCCGCGAATCGTACGTGGTTCGAGATTGGTCACAAACATGGCCATTCGATTCACGAGTGTCTCAGGATTTTCAAAATATCCAGCAATACCCGAAACTATTTGTCGTGGTGCCTCTTCAGCAAAATCAACTGTGAGGCGCAAAAGCTTGTCTGTTTCGGGTACTTTTTCTGCCGAGAGAATTTTGCCGGCTCTGATTTCAACTTTCTTAAATTCCTCGTAACTAATCATTGCCCGAGTATACTCTATACGAGAGTTAACGCATAGCGAATCAATTCGTGATTGTTTGTAGATATCTTTGAAGAATCAGTGCCGCAGCTTGTGCGTCTACTTTACTCAGCTCACTTCCCCTCCGCGCTTCGACTGTAGTCAGACTCTCATTCATAAACTCAACTTTGATTGGGTGCTCCTCGGTAAGTTTTTTAACAAATATATGTACCTCTTCCATCAGTGCATTTTCTCGGCCATCGCCTTTGAGTGATTCCCCAATAACAATCTGACCAATTTCTTTCTCTACAATCAATACCACGAGCTCACGCACAAGTGAGGGACTGTTGGGTATCGTGCCAAGTGGAAAGGCAATCTTCTCCTCGGGGTCGGAGAGGGCGAGTCCTACCCGTTTGGTGCCATAGTCAATTCCAAGAATTCTCATGTTAATATTTTATCACACTGTAGTATAAAGAATTTAATAAATTAAAAACTCCCTTCTGGGAGTTTTTAATTTATTACTAACAATATATTTTATTGAGCAATCGGGAGTCCGCTATATTCTTGCGGACAGTTTCCAGCAACTACTTCTTTGTACGCCATTGGAATTGTAATCGCGTCAATCGCATCATCTTCACCTAAGCTGTGATTAGACTCAGGGAAGCACTGGAAGTAGCTTGGCACTTCAAACCCATTCAAAGCCTCAGTAAAGATTTGACCTGTATCACATGTCCAACCATGGGTTACATCAAGTCCTCCCAAGAATAGAGCGGTCGGTGGATCGCCAGCGTCAGCAAGATTGTTGGTCGATACCATAGGTGCACCAGAATTGCTTTTGGCCATACAACTCCATGAAGGCACTGTCATACCATTTGTATATGTTTGATTCGTTCTGTTGATGAGAGTATCAGTTGTTGGAAACCAACTGGTGTTATCAAGATTATTACCTGTAGTTGCAGCCTCCATTGCAGTTGTACCCCCCGCAGAAACACCGGCGAGAATAACTTTATTAGGATCAATACCGTACTCACTTGCATGAAGTCTCGCGAAACGTACTAGTGAGTGCATATCCGAAGTAGCACGCTTTTGTTCTACTGATGAGAATCCTGCGATCGTATTATCATTACGATAAATCCCTGACATACAGACAAAACCGAGTCGAGCAGCTTGACCACATGGTGCGGCACCACTCTCAGCAGTACCACCACCTCCTGGGAAGAATATTTCAACTGGGCGATTTTTTACTGTATCGGTGAGCGGTGGCGTATAGAGATCAAAGGTGAGGCTGGTTCCAGCAATCGTTGAATAAAGGATTCCAGGGGTAACAATGATCTCACTTTCATCAAAGATTTCATTACAATAGCGGAGTGTGCCGACAGTTCCCGCATTTGCTGCCGTACAATCCCCTGCTACCTGACTTCCTGGTACTACTGCAGTGATACCGGTTTGGATATTATTATTCGAAGGAGCATTTACTTTGTCTCTGAGATTAAATATTCTCGCGACAAAACCTCCCTCGTGCATGTTGTAGCCTACAAATCCGCCCACAATGAGAAAAAAGGCGAAAAACACAAAGAGTTTTAAAGAATCGTTTTGATGGTCCATAAATTTATGAATACATTAGTTACTAGTATTGAGAGAAGTATACCATATTGACCATCTCTTTCTTGCAAAGTCAGTCACACGGGTAAAATAATCCTGCGCATGAATATCTTCCTTGCTTCATTGAAAAAAAACTGATTTCGAGGTAAGGTGGAGAGGTTCAACTTAGAGGGAAGCGTGGCTGAGTGGTTGAAGGCAACAGTCTTGAAAACTGTCATGTCCGAAAGGGCATCGTGAGTTCGAATCTCACCGCTTCCGCAAACAAAATTGTTTGCAATTTTGTGCTGAAGCGGAGCGAGTGAACTACTTCACTCGCGTTGAGATTCGAAAGGCGCAGTGATATTTTTTGTTTAGAAAAATCACGAGCCGGGGTCGAGAATACTTAGTCCGCGCAATTCTGTCTCAGAATGAGCAGACTTAGTAACTCGTGACCGAATCATTCACCGTCTCCACAATTTTTCAAAACACAAAAGTGTGTACTGAAACTGTAAGTTTCGAAAAGTGTACTCACGGTCTCACCGCTTCCGCATTTAGTCATCTGGAACAGGTAATTATTTCTCGTACACATTAATCTCTTGATTGATTGTGAATTTTGGTTCTGATAGATGTGTTTGCAAAAATTCAGACATTCGAGAAAGATTCTCTTCTGAATGAGTTAGATCCATTAAATATAGGCACTGTTTCGTCAGTTCAAGAAATGTAGGGCTTGTGAGTTTGGCCGTAAAAGGAAATGACTTCACTTTTTTATACCCATATGGAAAACTATCAATTTTAACCTCTGGATTTGCATCAGGAAAGTTAGAAAGACTAAACTTCATTATCTCGCCAAGAAAATCATCATTTACATCTTCTATAAGGACAATCCTTTTGGCCTTAACCTCTGCAAGGGCTAGCCGAAGTTTATTCAAATCTCCATCAATAAATTGCTGAACATGAGACATGAATAAGGTAGTAATAGGCATCAGACTTTTCATTAATTCTATATTTAGAAAGTCACCTTTTATTCTGATGTGGGCAGTAGGAATCTTCACATCAGAAAAATCAAGTACGTCCAGATGCACGACTTTCTTATCGGGGATAACTTCAGAAAGAATGTCGGCCGTGCCGCCTCCAACGTCGACAATTAATTCTTCAAAATAGGACAGAAACTCTTTTTTAAGCAAGTCTTTAATAATCGCGTTCTCGTCGCAATATGTGACCTTAAAATTCTTAACGTCGTTTGCTGATATAGTGATATTTTTATCGTTGATCATAGTGGTATTTGTGATTCATAAGTTGATGTAGGTAATCCTTAACTTTTTTCAGATCAAGTGACTGTCCAGTTTTGAGCTTTGTTTCAGAGTCAATTGAGAAGTTAATTTTGTATTGCTCTTTCATATCAAAATACAAATCGAGAGAATTTGGTCCAAAACCGCCGTAAATAGCGATATCATTGATACCCTTTGACAGGAGTTTGTTTATTTTCTTGATGACGTTTGTCTTTGAGTCTTGTACACCGGTCCCATGACTATTATCGAGTAACACAAATGCCTTGTGTTTGTGAACCTCTTCAACGAATTCATCATTATCTACGAGGTGAAAATCTTTGTCGGATAGAGGTATGTCGACAAGAAAGAACTTATTGGCATACTTAAGAACTTTTAAATGGTCAGATACTAAGTCGTTGAGTTGGATATATTTCACATACGGCATTTTTTCACGAATGTTTGCAATATCCTTTACCTGATCAACAGAAAATTTGAAAGTGAAGTGTAAAATCGGCACAAATCCCTCGTAGTGGTCAGCCGACTTGAAAATTGCCTCAATCTTTTTTAATTCTTGCAAGTCATTCAAGATGTGTGTATCAGCGTAGACACCCATACAAATTTTAAGGAATGGATCTTTCTTTTCATTTGCCATAAATACACCAATCTCAGCTACTTGTTCCGGTGATTCAACATAGGAGAATTGATAAAAATAGTTGCTCTCGTCTTTTCCGAAGAAATGCTTAAATTTTTGGCGTTTTGTTTCAAAATAGCGACGGTTGTAATGATTGCTCTCAATCACCAATGGCACACGTTCAATTACTTTGAGGCCAAGACGAGAGATTTCAGCAACTTTTGATGGATTGTTTGTGATAAGTCTAATTTCTTTTACACTTAAATTATCCAATACTTTCTTCACCCATGAGTATTCACGGTAGTCAGGTTTGTGTCCAAGAAGGATATTTGCCTCGTGAGTGTCGTAGCCTTTGTCTTGCAGAATATACGCTTTGATTTTTTCATACAAACCAATTCCACGACCTTCCTGGCGAAGATAGATAAAGACACCATTGCCACTTTCTGAAATCATGGAGAGCGATCGATCTTTCTGCTCACCACAATCACAACGATAGCTATGAAACACATCTCCAGTCATGCATTCGCTATGCACGCGTACCAAAACTGGCTTCGTCACATCAAGATTGGGAGTTTGAAGGAAAATTATTTCTTCTCCTTTTTTCTGATTCCATACGCCAAATGAGAAAACTCCCTGCTTAGTAGGAAGCTGGGTCATAACGATATCGTTTTGTGAGATTGGCATATCCTCCAAATGACCAGTGCGAATAGCATCGACTGGTACGCTATAAAGATCAGAAAGTAATTTTGCTTGGCTGAGCGTTAACTCCTTCTCTTCTGCCTCTACAAGGGCGTATGTAGGACGTGAAATGCCGAGACGACTCGCTATTTCGCTTTGCGGCAAATTGATTGATTTTCTAAGCCTTTCTAGCAATTTTTGCTTCTTTTTCATTTGACGACATTATATACCATGTAAAGATTGTTGTCAACACATTTGTAAAATAAATTAACAAATTATATCTCCTTTATGGGCCAAAACAGGTTTTTGGGAGAAATAAAAAACCGATCGCATGTTGTGCAATCGGTCTTGTAGGGTTCGCTCGATCCCCTATTTTGTTTTCTTTTTAGCGAAATGTGCTTTTATCTTTTTAATTAATTTTGGACTAAAATGTTCTATAGATCTGCCATTGCGCCAAAAATTCTGAAACCAATCTGGCTTTACTGAGCGATAACTTCTTACAAAATATGCTATCGCTTTTCTGCTGGCAACACCCTGTCTCACTAATTCATGAATATGTGCCCATCCTTCTAAATTGGACTTTTTCTTTTTCGAAAAATAATATCTCATCAACCTAGCCATTGCCGGGTTAACATACTCATGTACCAAAGTTAGCCCAAAACTTACCTTTTTAGTTATTCCAAAATGATTCTTTGAAAAATAATCAACAAATTTTCTTACTGATGGTAGCGAGGTTAACTTTTCTAGAGTAAACATACTTATTGGAACCCAATCATCATTAATTAGACGATTGGCGAACTCAACTCTAATAATCTCAATGAACTTCGGTTCATAATATTTGGTGAAGTATCCTGCATTCCATAGATTTACACACAAATGATTCTTTTCATGAATATCTACAAAAGACTTGATTGCTGCTCTTCCTCCAACACCTTCTTTCTCCAAATCCCCTATTGATTTCCATCCATTAGAAATGAAAAAATATTTCTTTTTAAAATGGTATATTGTGAGCCTAGTTAGAGCCGGGCTAAAATGAGGAGATTTACGTTGCAAAAAAATTAAATCTTTATAATGTTGCTTTTTTGCTTTGTATTTTTTTAGGAAGGAGTATATATTTGTCCTTTTTACATCATAACCAGAAAGAATCTTGCAAATTCCTGTGACATTCTTCCAACCTGAATGTGCCTCTAAACCCAGGAATTCTGGATAGCCTGGGAAATCTGGATAAACAACATTTGGGTTTGAGGGCAATCGTGGATCACATTGGTAATAGCGTTTCTGATAATCTCTTCTGCCTGTAAACCCATACTTTAATAAAGCATTTTTTGCTTCTTGCCAAGTTTGATACCAACCTAAACGTATGGCTTCAATAACTTTAAGCATATTTACCACCTTATCAGTAAAAAAGAAATCAAAACCTTCTCCTGAGACGTGCAAAAGATTTTTTTGTAAATCATTTTGCATGATGTATTCTGCAGCAAATTTTTCTATGCGTCTCATTATCTCTTGCATCAGAATTAAACGCTCAGCATTCGCAACAAAGTCCAGTACAATAAGTTTATTCTTTCCTTTCACTTTTCGTAGACCTCTCCCGATTTGCTGCGCCCAAATATTGTACGAATCAGTCGCTCGCAAAAGTGCAATCAGCTCTACATTTGGCACATCAATATCCTCATTGAGTTTATTCACTGACACAAGGAATTGGATCTTACCCCCACGGAAAGCCTGCATCACATCTTTGTTGTGACTTTTCGAAAGCTTCGAATGAATCCTTTCCACTTTCACTCCATCCTTTTTGAAGGATTCATAGACCCGATCTGCGTGAATTGTATTTTCGCAATACACCAAGGCTTGTAATGGTTTCCGATCAATTGGAAGTGCATAGCGATAAATTTCCTTTCTCGTCTCTTCCTCAAGCATTTCAACAAAGATACTCTCATTGAGCTGCTTGATGGAAATCCGCTTACCTTCTTCCAATACTTCCTTACAAATCTTTTTCAGGCGCTGGGTCGAAAGTCCATGTGACATTATGTGGTACTCTATTTTAGCAACACGACCAAGAGCAATTGCTTCTTCAAGTAACATCTCAAAGAGCACTTCTTCATAAAGATTCCGAATATCTTTTCCATCCATACGATCAGGCGTACCAGTCATTCCAATATGTGGACACTCGAAATATTCGATAACCTCTTTGTACGTTGTTGCCTCACTGTGATGCGCCTCATTAATAATCTTGAAATCAAAAAAATTCTTTGGGAAAGTCTTGTACAATTTTTTCTTATGATTGTTCAAGGATTGGAAGGAAGCAAAAACTATATCTGCTTCACCCAAAGAATCTTTCTTTCCTCCAAAAAGATTTGCAAAGGTTGCATCATTTTCACCAAAAACTTTCCGGAAATTCTTCCCGGCTTGATCCAGTCCTTCATTTTCACTGTAGAGATATAGTCCTCGCTTACCATGAAGAAGGGTGCAGATCCGGGCAAGAAAAGCAGCTTCAGTACTTTTGCCCGTAGCAGTCGGTTGAATAACCAAACCGCTTTTACCTTTAAGAATCTGGTCCAACATCTTTTTGATGATGGGAGCTTGCCAGTCGTATGGCACGAAAGGTGGTGGCAATATCTTGCCCCGCCTCTTTTTTTGAGATTGAGCAATTAAGTTTTCCATATTCAATTGTAGTTTTTCTGCCACGACTATATAGTGAAATATTGAAAAAGTCAATGCTTATTATTTAATGCTTTTCTTATTTATACATTAGAATAATATTATTATTTAAAATTTCAAAAATGCTTAAGTCTAAAGAATATTGGGAAAAAAAATATGAAAATAACGATACTCCATGGACTACTGGTATACCCGATCCTTTTTTGGTTTCTCTAATTACGAATGGAACAATTAAGCCTTGTCGAGCGCTCGATATTGGCTGCGAAACTGGTAATGAGTCAATATACCTCGCTCAAAATGGTTTTAAAGTTACAGGAATTGACCTCAGCGAGAAGGCTATCGAAGAAGCTACGAGTCGAGCAACTTTACTCTCTTTGAATCTAGAGCTTTCAGTTGGAGACTTCTTAGAATTATTGCCTGGAGAAACTATCTACGAATTCGCAATCGATCGAAGAATGTTTCATTTTCTTGACCCAGAAGAACGTCCTCTCTACATTGAAAAATTGGATGCACTTCTAACACCAAAGGCATTTTTCCTCATCAATGTTTCAAGCGAGTTTGAAAAAAGTACGAATCGTTACCAATTTTCTAAGGATGCGCTTATTGAAATCTTCTCGGGCGTATTTGATCTTGTGAGTGCACAATTTGTTACACTTGAAAATCATACTGAAAAACCTTTGTCTTTGGTCTGCTTATTTCAGAAAAAAAATTAAGTGTATTTACAACTTCAAATGAAGTGAGTCCCAAATTTCTTTTGGTTTCTTTTTGACAATACCGAAAATATAAATGAGTTCGAGGATTGAAAAGGTATTGATCACCAGAAGCACAATAAACCAGATCGTCTGCTTGCGACCGGCAGCAAGCCACAGTGCATAGCCTTTCCAAGGTAATACCCAAAGGAGAATGATAACGATGAGCCAGAAATTATGAGGAATCATGTCCATAAGTGATGTCATTATGATTTGAGTATAACAAAAAACCTTAATTTTTGAAACGAGAAAAGTTCTCAAATCTGTCACATATGCGCTATACTCATCGTTAATTATGCCGGGGAAGAAAAGTAGTAAAGCCGAGGAGAAAATAGATCCTAAAGTGTTCTCTCGCCTTATTGAGCAAGCTCGTAAGGGTGATCAACGTGCATTTGAAGAAGTCTACAACGCCTGGTACACTCCGCTCTATCGCTTCATCCGTATGCGCACCAATATCGCTGTCGAAGACGCCGAGGATCTCACTCAGACCGTATTCATGAAATTTTATGAATCATGTGTCAAAGCAAGCTACGTGAACGAATCCCCAAGAGCACTTCTCTACCAAATTGCGAGGACATCGATCATTGATGAGTGGCGTAAACACCGTCATGCGCCAGTCGCCAACGACGAGATTGTCATGCGTGCATCCGACACCGAACATGACACCGGTGACATGGTTCGCGAAGAAGAAACAAAGGAGCTTGTGCAGACCGCACTCGTGTCACTCCGCGATGAGCAACGAGAAATCGTCACACTACGCTATCTACAGGAGCTTTCTTCTGATGAAATTGCTAAGATAGTGGGCAAGAGCAGTGAAGCGGTCCGCCAAACACTCTCACGAGCACTTAAAGTCATGCGCACTTTTATTGAATCCCATACCTAATTTTTATATGAAACATTTTACTCCAACAGAAAACGAGCTCATCAAACTCCTACCAGAGGCTTTTGTTGTTGAATCCCCTAGTCGAGAACGCTTCAATACTTTTTTCACAACTTTACTTGATTCCCCTGGTCCAAAGCTAGCGCCGGAGTATCCGAAATTTGTCTCACTACTCTTCCGTTCGCCATATCTTTCTCTTAGTGTTGGCGCCTTGGCAGTCATTTTAGTACTCACGGGAGTCTCTTCACATCGACTCAACAGCGTTTCTATTTCAAAAAACTCCTATGAATCTTCCACACTATTATCAAAAGAAACATTTGCTTTCCTATCTGATGAGGAAAGCTCAGCAATAGACAGTCTTATCAATGAAATCGATGCCTCAAGCATGGATGATTTCAACTCACTCGAAAATGGTCCAGACTCAAGTGAATTGTCATTTGAGAGTGAAATTTAATTTACTATGAAAAAAATTTCTACTGCTATTTTTATACTCGCGCTAGGATGCATTATATCGATCCCTTTCCAAATCCATGCAGAGACGACAAGCTCCCCAAAGGCTGTCTGTGCATCATTACCTGAGTATAAAACACGCATGATGACAGAACTTCGCGAACGGAAGTCTGCCTACACCAATCGGCAAATTACACGTACTGACCATCTCATGAGCACTCACGCAGACCGTGTGACTCGCACCTCATCTACACGAGCACGTGCAGATGAAAGTCGCGCGCTTATGTATCAGCATATTGAAACACTAGCTACGACCCCTGAGAAGATTGATGCGGTAAACCAATTTAAAGCGACGATTGATAGCGCACTTAAAGCGCGACGTGCAGGAGTTGATGATGTTGTCACTACGTATGAACAGAATCTTTCTGAACTCGTTGACTCAAAATTCGCTACGGCAAAATCAGCCTTTGAAAAATATGAGGACGCACTCACGTCAACATTTGCTGAAGTAGAGCGTCTCTGTAATGATGGAAATATTCAGCCAAAAACAGTGCGTACGCTTCTACAAGAAGACCTCAGAGAGGCACGTACACTTTTCAAAAAGACACTCGTCCACACAAGTTTCAAAGCTTCCCTTGAAGAACTCCAGTCAGCACGCAAGAAGGCTATCGAAGATGCGACAAGTACCTATCAAAAGATACTCCAGGATTCTCGTATAACACTTGAGAAGACGTTGGCACAATAATTTCACTCTCTCCTACACAAAACACCATCGATTCGCGATGGTGTTTTGTTGTATAAGTTCTCACACTTGATATACTTACTCTATTAATTATGGATGAAAAAATTGCTCTACCACTTGCGTGGTCAGCTCCCGAATATGATTTTCGACCAAAAAGTGTCGATTGGTTTTGGGCATTTGGTCTCATCATCGTCTCAGTCACTATTATTACTTTCCTTCTAAAAGATTATCTTTTTGGTATTTTTATTATTATTGCCGGGATTGCAATTGTTTACTTTTCACTCCACCGTCCTCGTGATGTCTCCTATGAAATCACTCGTCAGGGCATCAGGATTGATCGCGAGCTCTTCCCATTCTCACGTATTCGACATTTCTGGATCAATCCTGAGCGTCCACACCATGAGCAGACACTTTTGATTTATTCTGAGCGTTTATTTATGCCTGAAATGGCAATTCCCCTCCCCTACGAATTTGATCGTGACAAACTTCGTGCAACGCTAAAAGATTTCATCCCCGAAGAAGAGATTCGTGAGTCAAATTCACATAGAATTTTTGATTTGATAGGACTGTAGTCACAAGAGTAAAACGTGGTAAAATAGAAGCAGAAAAACATTCGCAATGTACGCACTTTTGATTTTTATCGTGCATTGGTATCTAGTGATATTAATGCAATCTTTCTGGGACCATCGGATTGCCAGTCATGGCAGCCTAAAGGCAAGGGTTACAAGAATAAAACTCTTTTTCTTTGAAATTAAGATTAATTGGGAGAAAGTTTTTGCATTTATCTCATGGATTGTTTCTGGTGCATCGTATCTAACTGCCTATACCTATGCCGTACTCCATAGACTTCACCATCTCCACGCTGACACTCCAAAAGATCCTCATTCTCCAAGTCATTACGCTCATATGAAAGGATTCTGGGGTCAGATGTTAGGGTTTCTATTGATGATGCAGAGAACCGCCATCATTTATGGAAAAATCAGAAAAGATACTTATGATTTCGTTGAGGATAGAGAAGTGATCTTTAAGGATTACATTCCTCGATGGGAAAAATTTGATAACTTTGCCGGTCATTGGATCACTCGAATTCTATGGGGATTAGTATACGCATATGTGTACTACTCAACCGGCGCACCACTCTGGGTTTGGATTCCGCTCTGTATAGGCAGCTTGGTTATGAATCCACTTCATGGTGGATTAGTGAACTGGCTTTCGCATAAATACGGTGATCGACCATATGATCTTGGTAAAGTAACTGCAACTAACTTACTTGGTCGCTTTATATACGACATCGTTCTCCTTGGTGAATTTCTTCACAATAACCATCACAGAAATCAGTACCGAATCAACTTCGCCCATAGAAAAGGAGAAATTGATATTGTATACCAAGCTATGATTAGGCCACTACTATATCTAAAAGTTCTTGAGCTAATAAGACCCCAACCAGCCGCAGGATAAATGCGGCTTTTTTATTTTTACGCCTATAGAATAAGTGAATGCTGCGCATACAAAATTGTGTGGTCAGGGATATTTTGTTTGCCAGTCGCACACAAAATTCCACGACCCTGCCTACCGGCAGGCAGGCCTGGCTCAGCTGTTTTCTCTGCTGAGAAAACATGCTTCCGCCTGTCACACAAGAGAAAAAGACTGAATGTTTCCATGAAAAATTATGTGATCACGAATCACTAAGTATTTTTGTTCGCAGAGCTCCAAAAATACTTAGTGTTCGCGACCCCGCCTCGGCGACAAGTATTTTGTTAGCATAAAATACTTGTATACCGCCTGTGGTTCACCACATCAGAAAAATCCCAAGCCATTGGGATTGTTTCTGTATGTGGTGACCCCGCCAAGAATCGAACTTGGATCACAAGATCCGCAATCTTGCATTCTATCCGTTGAACTACGGGGCCGTATGGATCACTTTATCCGATTTATCTCTCTGGAGCAAGCGTGTATACTATTCCTTATGCAATTTAAAACAAAGTACTATTTCTTCATCGCAGTCGCTTTTGTCGCACTTCTCCTCATTTCAAATACCGTTGCAGTAAAAGTTATCGCACTTGGACCATTCACCCTTGCCGGGTCAATCCTCATCTTCCCTTTCACCTATGTCCTTGGTGACATCCTAACTGAAGTCTATGGTTACCGGGGAGCACGGCCTATTATTTGGACTGGTTTTGTACTCCTTTTTTTCATGGCGCTTATGTACACCCTCGTGAGACTACTCCCTGCAGCACCATTTTGGGATCACAATGATGCGTTCGCGACCATCCTCGGCCAAGCACCGAGAATTGTCATTGCTTCACTTCTCGGCTATGCCATGGGTTCATTTTCTAATTCTCTTGTCCTCTCTAAAATGAAAGTTTGGATGCGAGGTAAATATCTCTGGGTGCGCACAATTGGTTCGACAATCATCGGCGAGGCGCTCGATTCGGTTATTTTTGTCACAGTTGCCTTTGCCGGCACACTTCCCAATCACGGCCTCATCGCTCTCATAATATCAAGCTATATCGTAAAAGTTGCGATTGAAGTTATCGTCACACCTATTACATACAAAGTCGTGCGTTTTCTAAAATCTCGCGAACAGATAGATACCTACGACGAGAATATTTCGTACAACCCATTCCGCTCATAGAAGTTCTCATTACTGATCAAAAATAAAAACCGCACTATGGTACGGTATCTTTCTTCTCATATGGATAGCGCTTACGTTTGAGGCGCAGTTTTATTTCCGAGTCTCTAAGTTTAATTTGGTCTTCTTCAAATAAGTATAGTTCTGCATTCTTCATATACATATATTGATAGAACTTGAGCAGACCACTGGCATAACAGGTAAATTCGAAAATGCCATATTCATTATTAAATGACAGAAGTATGCCACTCTCTTCATGTATAACTTTCAAAGATGAGACCATGGGATCATTCGAATCAAGATCCGGGTCAAGTTCATAGACAATTCTGGCAATCCGCTCGGCATTTTTTATGGCTAACTCTGTTGTCGGTGGAAGTGGGTGTGCTCCAACACTAGTTCTTCTATCTTTAGTGTTGATCATTTCAAGTGCTTTTTCTAACGACATAGAGAAAATTTTCTGATTTCACTCTACGCGTTCCTACACTACAAGTCAATTTGATCAAAATAAAAAACTCGTAATTCGTAACCTGGCTGCCGGCAGGTTCTTAATTCTTAATTGCCCCTCCCGCCCACTCTTTCAATTCCTCATACTCAACTTCGCCACAGAGATGTGCTTTGGTTTCTGTGTTCCAGAAAAATGGCACCCCTCCGCAGAGATCTCCATTATCAATCGCTTCAAGCTTTTTCATATTATCTTCATCGTGCCAGACTTCCACTCGCTCGACAGTGAGGCCAGTTTCTTGTTCAAGCTTTTGGATAAGCTTCTCCATTCGCTCACAGTGTGGGCACTCAGTGCCAAAGTATGATTGTAGTGCCATATTATAACTCTGTCGTAATAGGTGTAGTCATATGATGTTCTCCATGTACCTCGCCATGGGAAGTATGGGTAAAGAGGTGACTCAGTAAGAAAACACCTAATGCTGCGCCAGAGAAGAATATGATAAGAAAATCATTCCAAGATATTTGTTGCATAGGGGGATTGTAGCAAATTATGTTCCGTGGAGAAACGTGACTGGAATGGTGATGGTATCAACAACACCCATGCCTGACGGATCATCTTCAGTAATCACGATATGTTTGTTTGGCGAATCCATTTCTTTGACTGAGAGCGATCCGGTGAAGAGTACTGGCTCCGTCGTCATCCACTCCTCTCTCGTCTCGAGTATCGTGCTATCAATAACCCTACCATCTTCATCAACAAGTTCGGCTTTACCTCCGACACCCTCAAACACCACCCAGTTACATGAAGCGTCTGCGGGATGCGCAACGACAAGCTCTACTTGGATACTTTCATGAACAACTTCGTTTGGCTTTGGACTCACTAACTGTGCCCCACATTTCTCTGTAATCGGAGTTTCTACCCCAGTTGGGATGCCTGGTGTGAGATGCTCATCGACAACAGCGACAAAACCCTGATCCTTGGAAATCGGTTTAAAAAACAAAAAAAGCCCCACGAGTGCGACGATGAGGAGCGCGAGATAAACAAGGGATTTCCCAAAGCGGGTCATACTGCCTTCAGATACTTCATTACAATAAATGCCACTATCATAATCATATAGTAGCATTGACGGACAGAGTCTTAAAATCTTTCTGAGGGACTAGCCTTTGGCGAGCGCTCGGGCGAGACGGGACTTTCTGCGTGAGGCGGTGCCGAATTTGATGACTCCTCGCTTTGCAGCCTTATCAATTGCCGCATACGCTTCGCTGAGTGATTTGACACTTTCAGCTTGGTTTTTAGCCTTGATGAGCTTTTCAGTCTTTTTGATTGATTCTTTGACGGTCTTTTTGATACGGTCGTTGACGAGCTTCTTGCGAGCTCCGACACGAAGGGCTTTTTTGGCTGAACTGGTGATTGGCATGGATAGTTAGGTTATAGCGAATAGGTTATAGGATATAGTAATCTTCAAAAAATGAATGGGGTTATATTAGCATAAAATTTCTATTTGGCAAATAAAAATGCCGTGATATACGGCATCAATTTTTATGAACAAACTTTCACTGTTTGCAGTGATGAAGAATGGTAAAGGCGCTTTTTGGAATAGTAATATGGTCAGACTGAAGTCGTTTGACAGGAAGGTGCTTTTGTAAAAATGTAAGTGCTAAAATAAGCACTCCTTTCTGTTGGCTTAATACGCCTTCAGGAATAAATACTTTCTTGCCCGCAAGAGCTCTTCTTGCGTGAGCCGAGAGCCCTTCGATATTAGGGTCTTTACTGAACCTGATTATACTTCCACTTTTCTGTTGTGAGCCAGTATCGTTCCGGCTACTTTTTTGCGAAGAGGTTAGGCTTCTTCGTGCTGTCGCATTCATGTGCTGTCTTGGCATACAAAGTTGATTTTGGTTTTAGTTCTGGGTCGAATACTACCACTTACCTATATCTTGTCAATTCACTTGCAACTATCCCCTATTCCCTATACGCTAACTCATATGATCGGTTCTCTCAAAGGCAACGTCCAATCAATTAATCTACGGTTCGCACTTATTGATGTGGGTGGTGTTGGCTACAAGGTATATCTCTCAGAATCAACACTCTCACGTATTCACGAAGGAGAGGAGATTTTTGTCTTCACGTATTTGTCTGTGCGCGAAGACGCACTTGATATGTATGGATTCATTGATGCCGAAGAATTAGATTTCTTTGAGATGTTGCTCTCTGTCTCTGGTATTGGTCCGAAATCAGCTCAAACAATTCTCTCAGTGACGACCGTGGATACTCTCAAGCAAGCAATCGGTACGGGCGACACCAGCTATCTGACTAAAGTTTCTGGTATTGGTAGGAAGACTGCTGAGAAAATTGTGATTGAACTACGCGACAAACTCCGTGCCCATGCCGACACACATGGTGGCAACAGCAGTCTCCGGGCCGAGAGTGATACCATCGAAGCACTCCGCGCGCTGGGTTATTCGCTCGAAGAAGCTCGTGATGCTCTCCGCGATATTGATCAGTCGCTTGATACCAATGCGAAAATAAAGGAAGCACTGAAGATTTTGGGAAGAAAATAAAAAACAGTCTTTTTAATTACTGTTTTGCATTCTTATTATATGCTTTTCGCATTTCACTCCAGTTATATTGGAAACTGGATAGAAATTCTAAGAGCTCATTTTTGGTCTCAAGGGGTTCTTCCTCAGAGGCAAGAGAGATACTCATTTCAATAAAATATATTTTCATATCCGCTACCATTCCCCATAAGCCCTCCTCGACCCTACTCGAATCCATGTCCTGCACAGAATCACCCACCAATAGTCCGACAGACTGCCGGTATATTTTGAACACCTCGGCCAATCTATTATTTTGGTCAGAAATAGTATACAAATAGTAGCCAAAAGAATACTGGCTCCCATTTTCAATTATGTCTTTGAGGACCACTGCCTCAGCTTCAACCTTTTGCGCCCAGTATTCACTGACTGATTGAGCTTGAGTATTCTCAGCTAGAAGAATACTCACAAACAATAGTATTGTTTTCATTCGAGCAGATTTTCTAAAGCGAGAATACTCCTCAGTTCTCCCGTAGTCAATTACCTTGCACCTTCAAGCTTGTAGCTTTAAGCTAGTAGAATGCCAGAACTTCCTGAAGTACAGACAACTGTGGACGGTTTGCGGAAGACCGTCGTGGGACTTTCTATTCGCGATGTCTGGACTGATCTTGCGGTCGGAGCACATATGACTCCCCACCTTCGTGAATCACTGAAGGACAAGAAGTTTTTTGCCCGATTCAAAAAGCTTGTGGTCGGTGCCAAAATTATTTCCGCTGAGCGCAGGGCAAAAAATATTCTCATCAATCTCTCGAACAAACATACTATTCTCATTCATATGAAAATGACTGGGCACCTCATGGTCGGTAAATATGAAAATACATCAAAAGTGATTTGGGAACCATCAAAGAATGAGAACAATGAAGCACTCCGTGATCCATACAATAAATTCCTTCATGTCGTTTTCACCCTCTCAGACGGCAAACACTTAGTGCTCTCTGATGTCCGAAAGTTTGCCAAAGTCACCATTGTCCCTACCAAAGACCTTCCCACAAGCATCCACATCGGCCATCTCGGACCAGAGCCACTTGAGAAGACTTTCACATTCCCTCTCTTTAAAGCCCGGCTCGATAAGCGATCTGGCAGCAAAATCAAAGAAGTTCTCATGGATCAATCCATCATCGCCGGTATTGGTAATATTTACTCAGATGAAATGCTGTGGGAATCATGCATTCATCCACTCTCAATTGTTAAGAAAATCCCGTCCGACACGGTAAAGAAATTATTTACCGCCATGAAATCAACGCTCAAGAAAGGCATTGATTTTGGCGGAGACTCGACAAGTGATTACCGAGATGTCTATGGGAAGAAAGGTACATTTCAGGGTGCACACAACGCCTATCGTCTCACCGGCAAATCCTGCAAGAAGCCTCGCTGTCATGGTGCCATCAAGCGAATAGTGGTCGGCGGACGGAGCGCACATTTCTGTCCTGTCCACCAAAAGCTCTTTACGTAGTGCCTTTTAACTTCTACCCCAAGTTGCTATACTCGAACTATGAAAATGGCGGTCACACTTTTTTTCGAAATACTTATTTTCCTCCTTATTATCTGGGTAGTTTGGGTACTTCTCGGTGGTCCCGCGCGTTATGAGTCAGAGAACAAACCCTTCATCCGCTCACCTATCGAAGAGAACCCCCTCACTCCCTACGGACCAACCATCAACTAATCAAGTAATGAAAAGAGTGCAATACCTGTTGCAACGGCGACATTGAGCGATTCCTTCCCGCCTTCGTCAGGAAGACGATTACGGGCAAGCTTCCCCCTCATTGGAATTTCAATAATTGAATCGACAAGACTAAGCGCACGCTCATCAATCCCGCCCACTTCATTTCCAACAATAAGCGCAATAGGACCTTTAGTTGCGTATGATTTGTAATGAACTGCATTCTCTGATTGTTCGAGGGCAATAATATGTACGCCTTCACTTTTTAATTTCTCTATCACTGGCTCAATGGTTTCAGAATGTGACCACAGCACAGTAGTCTCAGCACCAAGCGCGACTTTAGCAATGTCTTTACGAACTCGACCGAAGCGATCAAGTGGTGTGGGTGTAATACCGATTAAGTACACATGCGAAACACCCGCCGCATCAGCAGTGCGGAAGATTGATCCGACATTGTGAACACTGCGGATATTGTCGAGGATGAGGGAAATATTTTTATGCATTGAGAGATTTTATAATCATCTGATACTTTTCAGTCGGATTTGGTTTGAGTAGGAGATCTGGATTAATTGGTTTATATGTCCATACTAGAAATGGCCAGATCTTTATTTTTACTCTTTTGTATCTTTCAGTCCCCTCAACCTTGTCCAATATTAAAATATATTTTTTAGGAATAAAGTAAATTCTTCCGCGACATTTTGAATCCTTATCTTTAACAAGACCGTACGTAGTATGAATGCCATCTTTTGCAACCATGAAATAACCTGATTTATAGCCATGAATTTGATGCGTGCCGAAATTGAGAAAATATGGAACAAATCTTTTTAGTTCCTTTGGACTTGAGAATGCACCGTATGTAAATAAAGGCATAAAAAATAACACAAAAAATTATAATCCAGTAGGATCGCGAGTACGCTTATCTCCCTCGACTAAAACTTTTTCGTCAAAAAGTTTTGTCTGGGCACCAGCTCGTCTATTTTTCTTGCTAGAAAAATATGACTCCGCTGTTCGATTCCTACACGCGAGATGCGCAGGCATCTCGCTCGGGCGGACAAACTCCGTTTGTCCGCCCGGTAGGAATCGAACCTACGACCCTCTCCTTAAAAGGGAGCTGCTCTACCAACTGAGCTACGGGCGGATTATGAACTTACAAGCCTAGTACTTGAAGTGAGGATAGTTTAGCAAAATCGGCCAAAAAAGCCAGTGTTTAATAAGTTTTTCTGGAATCTATCCCAACAAATACTTATCCACAGGAGTAGACTCATATCCAGATATTGAATTAGTGTATACTTATAAGCAGGTCATCGTATCATTGCTCGAACTTACCCAGTTAGGGTTTAAAACAACTGAGCAATAAAGTATACAATTGAGTTCTTTACAGTAGTCTGTAGAGCCGAGTTGCGCATGTTAGGCCATAAGCCCAACAAAATTTTTTTCTCCTTCGCGCAATAACCGCGCAAAAATACCTATCTAAGGATTGTTCTTTAAAGCCCCCTCTTAAAAAGGTCACCAGAAGAGTGCTCGCAAGTTTCTTGCGATGACGAGCTCCCTTCCGGTGACCTTTTTTGTTTTTATACTACGACAGTGTCGCAAGGAGAAGTGACTCAAGCCCTTCAGTGAGTTCTACTTCACCTACTTGTGCGCAATGATAGAGTGAGACCAAATTTCCATTCATAGTCGTGAGCTCCTCTTTAGAAAAATTCTTGGCAAAGCGAGTGGCTTTCTGTGCCACAAACGGTTTCATTTCAATTTGAGAAAGTTCGCTTGAGGAGAGAACCTTGCATTCAAGCATAGACTTCGCGATCCAAACTAGTACGCCATGAATTTCTCTCGGTTCAATATGGGCGCGTTCAATTGCTTCGCGATAAATGAGCCATGAACCAAGCTTGTCTCGCTCACCAAACGAATCAGTCAGCGCAAAAACATTAAATTTCTGTTTTGAAACTCTCTCTTCACTCTTTAATTCTTTATGGTTTACTCCATCGGCAAATAGTTTGAGATCCTTTTTCAGAAGACTCGGAACTGTCAGGATAAATATATTATGTGAATCAATAAATGACTGATTCATTTCTATAAGATAGTCCCAGATTTCTTTCTCTTCATTGGCATTAGAAATGACGAGTGCAATCTGAGCATCAAATAAACTCTGCGATTCTCGCACCGTATCAAGTTCAAGCACTGTCGTATCAGTGCCTGCACGAGTAATCACCTGGACCGAATCTTGACCCTTGTTCTCATGCTTGATTATTTCATTAATCGCTCGCTCTCGTGCATTCGAATCCCCGCCAGAAATAATATAAAGCATGGTAACTAAAATTTAATTTTCTTTTTGTAACTCTCGTACGCTTCGCCATATTTTTCGACAAGCATTTCTTCTTCACGATAGACAAACACATAACGAGAAACGATGAATGCAATTCCAACCGTAATCACAAGTACCACTGATTCAAGAACAAGTGCAAGTCCGAGAATGAGAAGTGCGAGACCAATGTGAGTTGGACTTCTGACAAATTTATACGGTCCACGGAAAAAATCAGTGTGCTCAAGTGAGCCTTTAACCTGTCTGATTTTTGGATTCTCTCGGCTTGTCTGTTGTGCCCAAAGTACTATGAGAGTACCTAAGCAGAGTAATATAAAGCCAATCGGTACAAAAAGAGGATTGCTAAATCTAACGTTAAAGAGTGCTTGAAACACAAGCCCTAGTACAATGGCACTGAAAAACACCAAATATGAGTGGGCAAGTACGTGATGAATTGAGGTATCTTTGTTTCTAGGTAGACGTGTCATGATAGTTCGTATTCTAGCGCAAATACCCTGAATATGGAACGCGTGTTAGAAAATGCTTAGATTTACTACTTTGTAATTCGTAATTCTCAATTCGTAACCTGCCTGCCGGCAGGCAGGTTTTTAATTCGTAACTACTTAAGCTCTCCCCAATTCTTCCCTACTGCCACATGGACTTCTAGTGGCACTGGCACTCTGTGGAGCAGGAAATCTTGCGGAATAACTTGTCCCATAGCTTTTTCAATGAGTGCGCTCGCACGCGTGACATCTTTGTCTTCTATTTCATACACGAGTTCGTCGTGTACTTGGAGTACTAGATGCACGCTCTCTGTTAGCTTCTCTCGCTCAAGCATATTGGTAACGTCACGCATGGCAATTTTGATACAGTCAGCAGCAGTGCCTTGAATTGGTGCATTGATCGCCATACGCTCTGCCATCGCTCGCACAAATGGCATAGAGGACTTGAGTCCTGGGAAATAGCGCCTGCGACCAAAGAGCGTTTCTGTGAAGCCTTGTGCATAGGCATTCTTTTTAACTCCTTCCAAATAGTTTTGGATTGTTGGAAATTCAGCAAAGTAGTTTTGGTAGAATACTTCAGCATCCTTTCGATCCGTGCCGAGGTTCTCTCGAAGCGCGTTCACACCCATACCATAGAGAATACCGAAGTTAATGATCTTAGCGCGCCGACGCATTTCTGGCGTCACCTCACTCTCACCTACCCCAAAGACGCGTGAAGCCACAGCTGCATGAATATCTTTGCCTTCTTTGAACACTTTGATCATGAACGTATCTTCGGACATAAGCGCTGCGATTCGAAGTTCGATTTGCGAATAGTCGAATGAGACAAGCTTGTAGCCCTTGTCGGCGACAAACGCGTTACGAATCTTTTTACCTGATTCACTTCGAATTGGAATGTTCTGCAGATTTGGATTGTCAGATGAGAACCTCCCAGTCGCCGCACCTGCTTGATTGAATGTCGCATGGACGCGACCATCAGTACCGATAAGAAGAGGGATAGTATCAATATAGGTTGAGAGTAATTTCTGCAGTTCTCTGTAGGCGAAAATTTTATCAACAATTGGATGATGCTCGCGAAGCTTCATAAGTTCACTCTCCCGTGTTGAGCGTGCCCCGCCTTCGGTTTTCTTCATACGAACACCTTTGCCTTCGCCGATCTTCAGTTCATCAAAGAGCACAACGCCAAGTTGTTGTGGAGAATTAATATTAAATTCATGGCCAGCACTGGTGTAAATTTCCTTCCGCAAAATCTCAAGCTCAGCATGATATTCAACAGAGAGTTTTTTTAGATATGTACTATCAACCTTAATTCCCCACTTCGTCATTTCTAGAATTGTTAGAATTATGGCGCATTCAATATCATTGTAGACATAGAGAAGTTTCTTTTCGGTAAGGATTTTCGTAAGTTCGTGTTCGGCTTCTTCAAATGAATCTTTCTTGGTGTAATCGAGAATGTCGGCGAGGGTGATGTTGGTACGATCTGAGTCCAGCAACCAAAGTGCCAGGCGAGCTTTTCTTAGTCTCACTTCATCAACTTCACTCTCTCCTACTACTGGGGCAATTGGAGTAATACTAAACACTTTCTCTAATCTTGTGACAAGACTCCTAAATTCAAGCTCTTTGAATAGTGCAATGATGCGTTCACTCTCGAGTCCCTCACGGAATGTTTTCGTGGGGAGCGTAAAGGTAATTGGCGCATCTCGTCTAATCGTCGCGAGTGTTTTGGAGAAAAGCGCCTCTTCTTCTCCCTCTTCGAGTAATTTTATTATTCGCTCAGTAACGCCCGCATCTTTAAATTTTGGTTTTGTTTTTGAATTTTTGAGCGCTTTATAAATTTGCTCGATACTTCCAAATGTCTGGATGAGTGTGGTCGCAGTTTTCTCTCCAATCCCTGCAATACCAATGATATTGTCTGATGGATCACCGCGAAGCCCTTTGTAGTCAGGTAAAAGCTCTGGTCCAAAACCAAACCGAGTCTGAACCGCGTCTTCATCATAGAGAATTGTATCGTTAATACCTTTCTTCAGTGTAAAGACTTGCACCTTTTTGTCTTTCACAAGCTGAAGTGTATCCATATCGCCAGAGGCAATAATGATATTTAGATTTCCAGTTTTCGACTTCGAATCTTCAACTTGCGCGACAATCGTGCCGAGCATGTCGTCTGCTTCAAATCCTGGCTTGTCGTACATGGGAATCCCAAAGGCTTCAAAGAGTTTCCTCGAACTCACTAACTGCTTCACAAGTGCATCATCAGCTTTGGCACGCCCAGCTTTGTAGTCGTCATAAGCTTCGTGACGAAAGGTCTTCTCAGGAAGATCATAGGTCGCCACAATGTAGTCGGGCTTGAGGTCAGTCACAATCTTCATGAGCATGGTCGCAATACCATAGAGCGCACCAGTGGGTTCACCTTTTGAATTGGAGAATTCTGGTAGCGCATGGTAGGCCCGATGAATAATGGCATGAGAGTCGAGGAGGACGAGGAGTTTGGGTTTCTCGACTTTTTTAGAAGCAGTTTTCGGCATATAAATTGAGTATACTCTCCTCGATAGATTTGAGGAAGATTGACTCGTCAAAAATAAAAACTGACCCCTAGAGGTCAGGCATTTGATGCGCTTACTATAGTTTTTCCGGCCTTGAGTGTCTTTACTAAAACAATAAAAGACTGAATGAGTCCTGTTGAATGGATCACCCATATATCGAGTCCCAGAAACCATATATTTGCAGCAAACCGAGCATTGTCAGTGTCAGAGAAAATTCCAACACTAATAAATATAAATCTAAAAATTGTTACTATGAGCACGCTTTGCACAAAGCTTTCTTTGTATCGAAGAAATATTGACATGAATTTCGGCAAACGGTTGATATTGCCAATTAATACTGAGTAAAAAAACGCAATACCTACTGTAAGCGATATCATCATCATCCAAAAAAAGCTGTGCATGTAAAAAAGATTCTTACCAAACAAAACTATCCCATTGTTAATTCCGACAAGGGACAAGGCGAGGGAAATAAACGATAAAGCAAAAAGATTTACCGCCGCTTCTCTTAAGGAAGCATCTTGACTAAAAACATCTTGATTCATAAAGTATGATTTTCTAGACTGAGATTACTGAACATTTAATTATGAGTCAATAGTCTGGAAAAATAAAAAGTCCGGACTTATCGGACTATAATAATTTCTTCGATAATATATTTTTTTAACAATTCTTTCTTGTGGGTCTGAAAGTTTTCCTTCTCCATCGGAATATCAAAGTAAGACTTACTCACCTTACCAAGACACACTCCTAGGCCGATCGCCACAGCGTAGCAATGTGCATCTTTAAGTAATTTAAGAAAGATTTTCCATTCTGGATGATCTTTATATGATTTTTCCACTTGCTGTTTACTAAGAATCGCAAGTGACCATCTGAGATAGTCCTGTAAATACGGCTCTTTGTAAATCTCCATAAATCTATGATTTCTTCGCTGAGTCTATTATTAAAATAAATAAAAGGCAATGTATGAATTTAGCCTCTGATTTCTATGGAACGTTTTTCTCCTTTATGCTCAAGGTAGATTTTAATTGCATCCTTCGGGATAAGTTTTTTTACTCGCTCTGGCCATTCAATGAAAATAAGATTTGTTTGGTCAGCAATCATTTTCTCCCAGCCGAGATGTTCTAATTCTTTTTCGGAATCAAATCGATATGCATCAATATGGATTAATTTTTTAAATTCATAACCTGCCTTGCCGGCAGGCAGGTTCGTAACTCGTAATTCGTAACTTTTTATAAGCACAAATGTCGGAGAGTTCACATTTTCTTTTATGCCGAGCTGTCGAGCGATTTCTTTCGTTAGTGTTGTTTTACCAGCACCAAGATCACCGTAGAGCGCGACAACTGTCGCAGTCTTCCGTCTATGCTCCTTGGTCGTTAGTATATGTAATACCTCTGTGGCGATTTCAGGAATTTGGTTTTCGGTAAATACCCTCTTCATGTGCGCTACTTTAGCACAAAATCCGCTTGATGCGGATTTTGTGCTCTCTATTTACTATTTACTAATTACTTAACCTTTCTCTCATCATAGAGTCGTGTACCAATCAGTACCAGCACATAGATAAGTGCGATGAGGATAAGCCAGCCCCAGAACGTATTAGGGAAGAAACTGAAACCTGAGAAAAGTGCTCCCGCGGCAAGATTGCTACTATTTCTATTTGAAATTTCTGTTGTAGCAAAGACGCTGGCATCTTCACGTGAGTTAGAACTTCCTTGTGTGAATGAGAGTGTCGCTTCAATTGGGAGTGTGTCGCCTATACGAACAGTATTCGCGATTGCGACAAGCACACTCACCTCACCTCGCTCTCCAACTGAAAGTGTATCGAGGTCAACGACGACTGAATGATCGCCACTCGAATATGCACCATGTGTTGCTGACATAAATCGTTCGTCGAGGGGAATCTGAATGTGAAGCATTACATCACTAAGCGTACGTCCAGAGATATTCTTGTATGAGACTGTATAGCGAAGTTGGTCGCCACGCATAGCAAAACTTGTGACAGGAGTAATTGAAAGCATCACAAAACTTACGCCTGAACCACTGACGGTCTGTATAATTTGAGGTCCTGGTGTATAGATTGGAATTTGGGCAATATTTGATTCGTCGGTATCTCCGCTAGAACTACAACCAATATCATTCATATCGATGAAGCCATCAAAGTCATTATCAAGCCCGTCTGCACAATACGGAATGAATGCGATGTCGTCACTAAGATCACCATCTTCTCCATCTGTGGTAAATGATTTAATACTTCCACAGTCTTCACCAAAACTACTATCAATACAGGCTCGGAAGTAATATTTGGTATCAGAATCAAGGCCAGATATGGTTGCGTCAAAATCTTCTGAGTCGTCTTGGTTGACATCACAACTTGCGTCTTTGGTCTCGTCGAGATCGTCATCATCCTCTCCCCACTCGAACCAACAATCTGTTACATCGTCATCATTAGCATCAACATTACCGTTGAGTTGTGCGGAATTATCATCAACTGAAGATGCACTATCTGTCGTAACGTTTGGTTCATTATCATTTCCACCACCATTACCATCTGAATCTTCTGAATTGTCACTATCACTGTCACAACCGTCATCATTTAAATCAGTGTCGCCGTCATTATCATTATCAATATTGTCTGAACATTCGTACGTAGTAGTTGATCCGCTTGTTGTGAATGAAAGTGTCTGACCGACTGATTTTTTACCGCCAACATTTATCGCCACCGCGCGGAAGTAGTAGGTAGTATTGGCTGATGTTGAAATAGTCTCTGAGAAATTTCCATAGAGCGCACTTTGGTACGTCACACTTGTTTCGTTTCCAAATGCACTTGTGGTTCCGTATTCGAATTGAGTTGAAATATTTGCACCGTTACCATTGAAATAGCCGTTGAGTGTCACAATTGTACCACCGGTGTAGTTCGTTGCTGGGTTAGTCTGAATTGATGCAGTTGTATATTCGGGCACCTTGAAAGTAAATGTCGTACCGTATCCTGGACCAGAGGCATTATCACCAAATGCACGGAAATAGATTGTCGCGCCAGGAGCAACGGGGATGGTTGCACTGTAATTTCCAAATGTACCACCTGCCTTTGACACTTGTGAGGTTGTACTAGTCATCAGTGGCGTATTGCCATATTGAAACCACACAGTCGTATCACTTCCGTTGGTGTTGAAATAGCCGTTGAGTGTCGCCCCAGTCTGAGTGACGTTTGTTTGGACAGTAGTCTGAATTGTTGGTGGGATACCAGCAAAAGCCGTCCCTGTAAGGATAAGTGTCCCGAAGACAAAAAAGCTAGCAAATATAAGGTTTTTCTGTGTGTTTTTCATAGGTTTAATGTGCTTATTGTATCAGAAACACAGGATTTGTCAAGTATTATATTGACTTATACAGATTTAGATGTTAAAGTCAGTGTAGAAACAAAAACAAATAAATACATGAGAAACATCATTCTTACTGCAGCAATCTGCTTGTTTGCGCTGAAAACTCAGGCGAACACAGTTACCCTTGATTCATTGAAAGCAGGAGTTGCTTCGGCAACCGCGTACGTCCACGGAACCGTGGATTCAGGTGAAGCCCAACTGATTTATCAGTGGGACTTCCTCCCGAATTTTCTGAATGTGAATTACGCTTCAGGCTCGATAGTAAGTGGGGTATTCGCAACAACAGATATCATCCCTTACCTACCGGCAAATTACACTTTGTATTTTCGCGCCGGTGCAGTTCAGGGCATTGATACAATATGGGCACCTATTTTTCTACAGGCATCCATTTTGGATACGCCTGTGGTGCCAATATTTAATATCACGAGTACAGAACCCACACTCACTGGAGCAATCCAGACCTACTATTTCAATTCAGGAAATGTAACAGCGACTGTAAAACCTTATATCTCCTATGTTGGACCAGCAACTGGTTTCAACCTCCATGAACCGTTTGAGTTAAATGGAGAAGGTAATGGGAGTTATCTCTGGGACGGTATTCCTCCTGGATTTACATTTTGGTGCTACTTCGTCACTACCAACCCTGTTGGAGAAGCAGTGAGTACTGTCTTTACTATCACCACACTGTCTGAACCCGCAATGCCTTGGATTTCACTTTATGAATTTGAGGCTCCGCCGGATTCACTCCGCGCACGTGTTCTTGTAATGGGAAATTCTTTACCTACGACAGTGACTATGACATGGTCAAGCTCAAATGGAGTCATTGGAGCAGTCGTGAGTATGATTTCAGGTTCAAACCAATTAGATACTCTCTGGCTTGAAACTGGAGGGGTTGGCATGGAATCGGTTGTACTCTTTGATATATGTGCTTCAAATTCAATGGGAAATCCATGTGTTGGTGAAATGATAACAACTACAAATACAAAAGCATTTGTTACAGTTGATTCATTTAAAGCAACTACCTGGAACCACGGAGTTGCTTACTGCACGGCACATGTGCCAGCTGGATCTGTAGTAAATACAGGATACATTCTATCAAAGAACGAAAATCTGTTACCGATTACTGATCAGTCCGATACCATGAAAATTCATTATCAAACTGAGAGTTATCAAATTCCACTTGCAGGACTATACGATCAAATCAACTATTATCTTTACGTCTATGGCAATGCCACGGACGGGACAATATTTGATACTTTGTATCAGTTTCAGTTCGATGAGGCTGGAGTGGGAGTAGCTACTCTAAATAGTTCTTCAGCTCCAACACTTTGGTGTGACGGAAATACCGTCACTGTAAATTCTAAGGAGAATCAAATACTTACCGTGAGCTCAGTGCTTGGTATTGTACGAGAAACTAAAATTTCCCCAGGCAGTACAGACCTCACATATCATCCTGGATTTTATTCGTATAAATTCAGTAGGGGAAAATCCGGTAAATTTCTCATCACTCATTAAGTTTAAGTTCTTTTCACTCTTCCCCTTTGGCTTCGGCCAGAGGGGATTTTCTTTTGCACTTACATTAGCAAACGAAAACACGTCGCATTTCTGCGACGTGTTTTCTCTTTATCACCTTTATCTACTAACTAGTTATCGAGGTAATGTCGGAGGGACATTGTTACTCATTGTAGTGGTAGTAGTTGAAGTCATCACTCGGCGTGTCATATAGAGACGTCGTGCGATGTAGTAAATCGCAAGGATGATGAGGATGAGAAGCAACCAACCTGCAAGTGTGTGTGGGAAGAAGTCAAAGAATGCAAATGCACCAAGACTATTTCCACAGAAGCGATTTGAGGTTGAGAGATCATACGCGATCGCACTCTCTTGTGCTTTTGACACAGGGTGTGTAAACGCGAGTGTTGCCGCTGCAACCATTTGGTCACGATCGACTACTGAACTCTTGATAGTAGCGCGGATTGCAAATGTATCCTCTTCACCGATATCAAGTGTATCGAGTCTGACTACGACAGTGTGATCAGACACTGAGTACTCGCCACGAGTTGAGTCAATAAAGACTGTATCTTGTGGAAGTGCGACTGTGAGGATTGCATCAGAGAGTGTACGTCCACCAATGTTTTTGAAGTGAACTGAATACTCAATCGTACTACCAACACAAACACTACCGAAGAGATTCTTGATATCGAGCTGGACGAGGGATGAACCACTGCCAGTTCCTGAAACGATGACTACTGGTGCAGGCGCAACTGAGAGGGAAAGTGTGCGGAAGGTCTGAATTTGACCATAGGCAACTTGTCCGTTTGTAGATTGCACAACTGCGCGGTAGTAGTAATACGTTCCAGACGAGAGTCCTGTAACTGTCGTGAAGTAGTTAGTTGAAGTAGTTGAGCCAAGTGACTGCGCTGGTGTTTGGTTCGAAAGTGAAGTTGTACTTCCCCATTGGAACCAGCCAGTAAGAGATGAACTTGTACCTGAACTTGTCGCAAGGCCATTTAATTGGGCACTTGATTGAGTAATTCCTGAGGCGAAAAGAGTGGCAGCACCCACATTGGCTTGTGTTGATCCAGAAGTAAAGAAACTAAGTGTGCTTCCACAGTCTTCATCGTTATCATCATCTTGTGCACAGGCGCGATAGAAGTATTTTGTATTGTCATCGAGACCAGAGAGGGTTTTGGCAATGTCTTCAGAATCATCAGAATCGATAGAACATGAGACATCGAGGGTGTGATTGAGATCATCGTCTCCTTCACTCCACTCAAACCAACAATCTGTTACATCAGCATCTCCAGCATCAACTTCTCCGCGAAGTTCTGCTGAATCAGCATCGATGTTACTTGGTGAATTAGTAGTAACTGAAAAGTCATTATTGTTACCATCGTCATCAGTGTTGAATGATTCAATAGAACCACAGTCCTCACCAAATTGGTTTTGGGCACAGGCGCGGTAGAAGTATTCAGTATCAGAATCGAGATTCGAAATTGAAGCGTCGAAATCTTCTGAATCATTTTCGTTCACATCACAACTTGCGTCTTTGACATGATCGAGATCACTGATGTTGTCATTATCTCCCCACTCAAACCAACAATCGCTGACATTGTCATCATTGGCATCAACGTTACCGTTGAGCTGTGCAGATTCTTCATCAACATCTGAAGCGTTGTCAGTGGTGACCGTTGGCGCTGAGCCGTTATTGTCATCATCATTATCATCATCAGAGTTACTGATTTTGTAGTGAACAACGACCGTACCTTGGTGACAGAAACTACCTTCCGAAGAAGAGCAGGTTGAGTCTGGTTGCACGGTACCGAGATTGAGTCCACTTGAACTTGTAATTGCTGAACCAGTCATCTGGCTACAGTCGTCCTTGCCGTGATCACGACAGACACTCACATAGTTAGGATCAAATGAGAGTGATTGTGAACTCGTAAGGGTGACAGTGGCAGTACCACTATCAACATTTGAATTGTCAGCCCAGACCGTACCGGTAAAGGTATGACTGGTGCCGTCGCTGGTACTTCCAGGCGTAATCTTCACGCGAAGATTTTGTGCCGCTTCAGAACCAGAGTTATGGTAATAAATCGAAAACGCCACAGTTTCTCCGGCATCAGCCGAATCAGAACTTGTGAAGTTGGTTGAGTTTGGTGAGTCACTAATGTTGACTACGCCAATCGTCGAATATCCAAGATAGCCCTGATCGTAGGTGCCACCATTGATAGTCGTATTTGCAAATGCCGGAGTTCCCACCATTGAAAGGAGAATGACAGCACTTGCGGTGAATGTTTTTATGATGTTTTTCATACTGTATTTAATAATAGTGATAATTGGCATTTGCTAACTTTCAGGCCTCAACCTCTCTGGTTAAAGACTGAAAGAAAGCCTCATGCAAAGACTAAAAGAGTTTGCATGAGGGGTAATTTTAAATAAAGGAATTTTTTAGCGAGTTGCACCGGGGCGGTTGCTCACTGAGCCACCACTTCCAGTATTTGTACCCGTACGTTGGCTTACACTACCGCCTCCCTGATTAGTAGTTTGTCTTTTTTGAGAAGACATCATATTGCTACTACTTGGGGAAGTTGGGGTGCGATTTGCCTGCATGTTTGCACCAGTTCTGGTTGTACTTGGCTGGCCAACTTCCGTGTTCCGGCTTTTTTGCACAGACACAGACTGTTCACGCGACGCATTAGTAGCAGCTCCTGACCTCTCACCAACTTTCGTTGATTGGTCAATTGCTCCTTGTCTGCTTGATGCAGTAGTGTTACCGCTTGTACGAGTAGAGAAGTTTCCTCCTCCTTCGTTGCGAGTTGCTACTACTGCTGCACCTTCACGACCGCGCATTTCCTGATCAGGAGCATTGTATCGGCTTTGGTTGTTCGTATTACTACGATCTACCGCAGCTTTTTCTTCTGCACCTGAGCGGCCACGATACTCAATAGTTGGCTTATTCTCCGGTGTTGAATGCTGCGCTGTTTCTCCTCTCGAAGCTATAGCTGCACTGTTATCCGAAGACCATGATGATGCATCATTTCTGTTTGTAACATTATTAGTGCTTTTAACGGCACCAGTCTTGTTACCTGCAAAACTTGGGAGTGAATTCTCTGCTTTAATTGCAGAAGTTTTTTGGTTCCATGAAGCAGCTGTGTTTCTTCCGAAACCTGAACCGGCTGCCCATTTGCCGTTATCACTACCGCCTTGCTGGCCAGGAACGTCACCGCCCCCACCACCATTGTTGTTGTCATCATTGTCATCGTTACCATTATTGTCTGCATATCCCCCACCTTGCTGGCCGGGGAAATCGATTGGGTTAGCAGGTGTAAAAGGGATGGTTTGGTAATTATTGAAGCTGTGATCATAATCCGTATTAAACGAATTATTTATCGAGTTGTCGTAATAATAACTATTGTAATAATTATCACCACCATAACCACCTCCATAATTTCCTCCTCCACAATAACTGGAGTTGTTGGAGTATCCTCCACCACAGCTACTGCTGTATCCGCCACCATATCCATAACCGAAGTTAAGGCTGGCAGAAACACCAAATCCACAACCACTACTATACCCACCGCCATAATAATTAGGCTGGTAGGAATAGCCACTTTCATACTGATAACCCGAAGGCTCTTCGTATGCGGTAGCTTGTTTTTTGATCACATCACCTTCAACGATAATAGTATCGCCCTCGATGATGATTGTTTTCCCTGGCACTGTCGCACCATTTGAAGCCACTGCCTGTTTAGCCGGAGTCTGAACAAAATTAACTTTCGGAAATTCCGTCAGTTTGTCCACTATCAGTCCATTAACACAGCTCAACCGTGAAATTGGCCATAAATGGTAGCTTCCGGAGTCATCTGCATAAGGAATCAAATTTGGATTAAGATAAAGGACTTGTGAAAGTCCTTCAGCAGCTCCATCTTCCCACTTAAGTTTCGATAATTTAGTATCTTTCGCAGATACTTTATACCGTGTGTTCGGAAAATGTTCTTCCTTCAGCTCATACATTCCCCAAATTATCATTGAATCAATTAATGAAGCGTCTGTAAAAACAGGCGTTTTTCCTCCATGCCACGTGAAGCCATCAAGGGCAACACAATGGTTAATTGGCTCTAAAATAATAGTGTCCAGCTCTGTGCTGGTCACAAAGGAACCAATATTTTTCAATCCTGTTGGGTTTCCTGTCAGTTCTGCAATTTGCATTGGTTGATAGAAGCTGGGATAGACCTTATACGGAAAAGAAGGTTGGTAACGATTGCCACCATTCGTGGTAGCGTCGCTTTTTTGACTAAATCCTTTATTTACGGTCCCTAAAAGGGCACCGAATGTAAGGAGCATAAGTAACCATGTTCTTGTTTTCATAGCTTTTCTTTGGTTTTTTTCTAATCAAAGTCTATCATATTAAGCCATAAATGTCAAGGAGCGCTCCTGTCTATTTTCTGTTGCTATGTAAGAACAGCGCAACAGAAAATAGACACTCGCTTAGGGTGAAAACTTCGTAAAAACCAAGCTCAGCAGGCTTCATACGGTCATGAAAAACCCTTTACTCCGTTTGTGCTAAAGAAAACCAAAAGAAAAAGCAGCATCTTGGGAGATGCTGCGATTTTGGTTATGCTGATTCTGTCATTCTTCTTTATTGAAACGAGAATCAAGCATGAAATTAAATTTCAGAAAAAGTCCTGGGGTGTGTGGGGTTGCTCGTATAAACGAAGCTCCTACTGCCACCGACATGTCACCGGCTTTCGGAATAAATCCTACACGTAGGTACCCGCTTAGAGTTCCAACTACTTCGTAGTTGTGATCAGACAGATACATCCCCTCTACACCAAGCGCAACATAAGCCTTTTCCGAATTTGGGTTCAACGGAACTGAGAGGTCCACTTTGAGTACCTTATCGAGGTCTATGTTTACACTTCCGATTCCGGAGAGCCAGACTGGTCCCCGGTAATCAAAGTAGCCATTTCCTGACCAAGTGACTGAACCATAATTCAAATGGTTTGTTATTGAGACACCCGGACCAATCCCGATTCTGAGTTGTTCATTGTGGTACCCGATAATGCCAAAGGCATTCTGGTTCCGCCACACTGGTGGTGGCACGTAGCAGCCACAGTTGTCATAGGGTGCACGTTCTCCACCAACATTGACACCTATCCCTAACCACATCCCAGACTCTTTGGTATTGAATCCAAGAACGGTATGACCCGAAGGAAATAAATTTCCTTGGGTAATTACTGAACTGTAGCTGGCGGTCAAAATCCCGCCGATTTCACTCTCTGTCTGCGCACTTGTGCGCGAGAGCGTGGCTCCGAAAAGTAGGAGTAAAATGTGTATCTTTTTCATTTTTTCTGTTTTGTTTCTGTTCAATATGATATCATAAATAAATGATATTGTCAAACAACATTTTCTCCTAATTTTGTGGATTTATCACAAGAATAAATCTACTATTCATGCGATACTTAGATACATGCCCAGTGATTTTGACGAGAGCGCACAGAATAAAAAGATTGATGACCTGAAAAAGCGCGAGGAAGAAGAAGTTGTCGAAATCCTCGCCCTATCAAAATACTCTCTCCCCTACATCAACCTCCAGAACGCCGCGATTGATAATGAGGCGCTTCGACTGATTCCAGAGAAAGAAGCACGCGCCGCTGAAGTCGCGCCATTTCAAATTGTCGGCAAAAGTGTCCACCTCGGTGTCCATGCACCTTCGCGTCCAGAAATTCAGGGAATCGTCGATAGTATCAAGACACATGGATTTGATGTCTCACTTTTCATGGTCTCACACGCTTCACTTGAGAAAGCGTGGTCTCGCTATGTCGAACTCTCACATGCTGAACAAACCAAAGCGGGCGGTATTGATATCTCAAGTGATATTGTGGCGGATCTCGCCAAGCAAATTAAATCTGTGGCTGACGTTGCGCGTGTTGTTGATGAACTCTCGCAAGCACAAACCACGCATAGAATTTCACGAATCTTTGAAGTGATTCTCGCTGGCGCCATAAGTGTCAAAGCTTCCGATGTACATATTGAACCAGAAGAAAAGCGAGTACGCGTACGTTTCCGCCTCGATGGTGTGCTCGAAGATATTTTGTTTTTCACAGATGACACCTACCGACTTCTAAACTCACGTATCAAATTACTCTCAGGACTAAAGCTTACTCTCAAAAGTGTCGCCCAAGATGGACGTTTCTCGATTTTCATCGAAGGAGCTGAAGTCAGTATTCGTACTTCAATTATTCCTGGTGCTTATGGTGAATCAATCGTCATGCGTCTCTTGGATCCGAAATCAATTCAAGTCAAACTCGAAGAACTCGGCATGCAATCAAATTTGTACAAAATTGTCGACGAACAGATCACCAAACCAAATGGACTTATACTGCTGACTGGCCCAACCGGCTCTGGAAAGACCACGGCGCTCTACGCATTTCTCCGCAGAATTTATTCTGAGGAAATCAAAATCATCACTATCGAAGACCCAATCGAGTATCATCTCGACGGCATTACACAGACACAAGTTGAGAAAAATTACTCATTTCTTGATGGTCTTCGCGCGGCACTCCGCCAAGACCCTGACGTCATCATGGTCGGTGAAATTCGTGATCCTGATACTGCCAAAACTGCTGTCGAAGCTGCCCTCACTGGTCACTTAGTTTTCTCGACCCTCCACACCAATTCGGCAAGTGGTGTCATTCCACGTCTCATTGATTTAGAAGTGAATGCCAAAATCATGGGCTCGGCACTCCGTCTCAGTATCGCTCAAAGACTCGTACGCAAGCTCTGCCTTGTCTGTCGCAAAGAGCGCCTGGCAAATCCTGAAGAACAAACGATAATCAAAAAGATTCTCACTGATGCAATTGCAGCCGGTAAAGATGTCGCAAGCTATGGCGTCTCACCAGATATGGAAATGAAAGTGTTTGATGCCGTCGGTTGTGAGGCGTGCAACAAAACTGGCTACAAAGGACGCCTCGGAATATTTGAAGCGATCCACACCAGCGCCGAACTCGAACAGTTAATTCCAAACAATCCATCTGAGCGTGAAATTAAAAAAGTTGCCAACAAGCAAGGAATTCTCGATATGAAAGAAGACGGTGTCGTCAAAGTACTCAAAGGCATTACCACACTTGCGGAAGTGAAGGAAGAGGTAGAACTAGTTGAGAGCTAAAAGCCTGCCTGCCGACAAATAGGTGAAAATAAAAAACCCGAACTTATCGCGAGTATAATTTATTTATTATTTTTTAAGTTCTCTTCAATCTTAAAACTTACAGCTTCCACCTAACGAAAAAAGAACCTAAATCTCTAAACAACCCTTCCTACGACAAGCGTAAGAAGTAATGGTGCATTCAAGGATAGACCCAGTAATTATAAAATAACACCAGAACGTCCTGTCGCGCCCCATATGGGTTGCCGGTTGCTTAGAGATTTAAGTCCTCTTTACCCGCCTGGAATTTCCTTTGAAATTTTGGAAGGTTTGAAATGTGCAGTTCGTAGTAGGAGTCTCAGTGTAGCAAGCTCACTTGTGCGAGCAAACGAATTACCAAGATTCTCGGGGAAAAGCTGTGGAATACTGGGGATAAGAATAAAAAAATCCTTATTCCAAAGGCCTTTCTGATATGCGGGCAAAATGCCCTTTTCCAATATTTAACTGTGGCTATTATAAACAAATCATGCTCATTTGTCAAGTACACCACTACCGTCCGTTTTTAGGTCATTTTCTGTATAAAAAACTAATTCATGCTTCAACTTCCCCATGGTACTATGATGCTAATGTCAGAACTCAAGAAAAAAGAAGTGGCCAGTAAGGATGATGATTCATTTCTCGACCAGACACTTCGTCCAGCCAAGTGGGATGAATATATTGGCCAAGATTCAATTAAAGAAAATCTCCGCATTCTCTTGCGCGCCGCTGAAGAACGCAACCATCCAGCAGAACACGTCCTCTTCTATGGACCACCTGGACTTGGTAAAACCACACTCGCACATTTGATTGCACGGGAGAGTGGTCGGCAAATGAAAGCTACTTCTGGACCAGCTATTGAACGCGTGGGAGATCTCGCTTCAATTCTCACAAATCTCTCGCCTGGCGATATTCTCTTTATCGATGAAGTACACCGGCTCAATAAAATGGTTGAGGAAGTTCTCTACCCTGCAATGGAGAGCGGTGTACTCGATATCATTATTGGTAAGGGTCCCTCGGCACGTACCATTCAGCTTGATCTCCCCGCCTTCACACTCATTGCTGCAACCACGCGCGCCGCTATGATCTCAGCCCCGCTCCGTTCACGTTTCTCTGGCGGTGTCTTCCGCCTTGAGTTTTATAAACCGGAAGAGATTGAACAGATCATTCGTCGGTCGGCAAAAATTCTTGGTATTGGAATCGATGATGAGGCAGTACATGAAATCGCTATTCGGAGTCGTTTCACTCCTCGCACTGCAAACTATTTCTTGAAGCGCTGTCGTGACTATGCACAGGTGCACAAAAGCGATCTTGATAAGAAAAGTGTCTTCCTCGCGCTCTCACTTCTTGGAATCGATGAGCTTGGGCTCTCAGAAATCGATCGCACTGTCCTCTCGACGCTTATTACGAAATTTAATGGCGGACCAGCCGGACTCAACACCCTCTCTGCAGCGACCAGTGAAGAAGAAGCGACTATTGAAGAAGTCATCGAGCCATATTTACTCCAGCAAGGCCTCATTGAGCGCACGAGCCGAGGCCGCGTCGCCACCAAGAAAGCCTACGAGCATCTAGGATTTGACGCGCCCGAACAAAAACTATTTTAGTTTTGTTTTAGGGAGTATCCCTAAGAACAGTAGTTTGTCCCAAAAATAAAAAGCTAGTAGTTCAACCAGCTTGTTTTAAATATTTTAACTATTCATGGTTTTTCAAAAAAAGAATCTATGTGCAAATCCCCATCCCTTATCCATTTTGCAATGGCTGTTAGGGTCTCGGGCTTGGAAAGGTCCTTTAGAAGAAATTTCTTGTACTTTCTGTCTTGAATTTGCAAGCTATCTTCTTCATGCATAAAGGAAGCTTGAAATAGAATTGTGGTGAGATCAACTTTTTTCCATCTTTCTCCTATTGCTACAAAATCGACGGATCTTTTTAAATAGGTGCCTGAATTTGAAGAATTGGGCGCAAAATAATCTATTACTATTGATAAAGCACCCTCTTCAACAGTAAAATCGTCTTCGTGTGTTGTTTCGACCTCAGAACCAATTGGTAATTGATCTGAAATTGCCTTTTTAAACTCCTTCAAAAAGTTGCCTTCTAAAAACTTGGAAGCTTGCTCAAAAGCGTCTTTAACAGTCCTGCTCATAGTGTGTCTTAATTTCTAGGCCCAGCTTACATTCAAAAATTTAAAAGTCAACAGCACCTATCATTAGAACTACGTACAAATACTGTACACTAACTATTATGCGTATTCTTGGCATCGATCCTGGCTATGACCGCCTTGGCATAGCAATACTAGAGAAAGCTCTCAACGGTAAAACATCAGTGCTCTTTTCTGAATGCTTCACGACAGATCGGTCCAATGAACACTTCATGCGACTGCGCGCTATTTGCGAACGAGTCGGACACGTGATTCACGAATGGGCTCCGGAACTCCTGGCGATTGAAATGCTCTATTTTTCTAAGAATCAGAAGACGGCACTCCAAGTTGCCGAGGCGCGCGGAGCACTTCTCGCCATATGCGCAAGTCACGGGCTTAAAGTCCGAGAGTTCCAGCCAGCAGAAATAAAAATTGCCATGACTGGCTACGGCAAAGCTGATAAACGTGCAGTCTTTGATATGGTGACTCGTCTCATCAAACTCCCCCACGAAACCACATCTGATGACGAGATCGATGCGATTGCCGTTGCAATAACGGCTTCAGTTACAAAATAACTCCAGTGGTGTTAATTTATAATTCGTAATTTTAAATTAATAATTAGCTCTTTGTGAGATATCCACAGATTTAATACGGACAAGCACTTGCATGCTTTTTCGCTTTTTGATACAAATGATCAATAAATATTTATGTTTGACGACGACGATAAAAAAAGTGAAGGTGGCGAAGAGGAACTCCTTTCTCCAGCAGTACTTGAAGCTGAGGAGGTGGATGTAGTTGATGTGCCAGGTGACGAGCTCGGCGGCCTAGACCTAGGTGATGGCGAGGAGGAAGATGAAGTATTTGGTGTCCATGGAGAAGACGAGGACGACAGTGCAGATATCTCTGGAAACGCCTGGTAATCTCCTATGCAAAGTTTGACTAGAAAAATCCTGAGAAATTCTCAGGATTTTTCTAGTTTAGATTTTAATTTTTACAAATCGATGCTTACCAATTTTAAGGGTTCCACCTTTTCCAAATGTTCTCTTTGGATCCGTCATAACCTCTTCTGCACTTTCTGTGATAAACCGTACTCCTCCTTGCTCAATCAATGCACGTGCTTGGGAATTTGAAGTCGCAAAACCTTCTCGAGTAAGGATATCAAGTAGGGTATCTTCTACTTGAATGGAAACCTCAGAAATATTTTCTGGAGTAAGTTTTTCTGAAAATGTCTTCACCCAAATTTCTTCTGCTTCCTGAGCCTTATCTTCTCCGTGATAGAACCCGACAATCTCACGAGCAAGTCGCTTTTTAAATTGCATTGGATTCTCACCACTCTCAATTTTCTTTTTCATATCATGAATTTCACTCATAGGAATTCTAGTGAGTAATTCAAAGTACTCAAGAATTACTTCGTCCACGACCGCCATAATTTTGCCGTACATATCAGAGGGCTCACTGGTAATCGGAATATAGTTTTGTAGACTCTTCCCCATTTGTCGGCCATCACTTCCGACAAGTGGACGCATAGCGATCGCAGACTGTGGTGTTTTACCAAAAAGTTGCATGAGTTTTCTACCAGCGAGGAGATTAAAGGTCTGATCAGTTCCTCCGAGCTCTATATCCGTATCGAGCATCACAGAATCATAGCCCTGCATGAGTGGGTAGAGAAATTCATCAAGTCCAATTGGCTTGCCTGCGCTATAGCGAAGTGCAAACGCCTCGCGATCAAGCATTTGGGAAACTGTGAAAGGTTGCGCGAGTTTAATCACATCGAGAAAGCCAAGTTTTGAGAGCCACTCAGAATTGTGTTTAATCTCCGTTCCTTCTTTTTTAATAGTTCGAAAGAATTGCTCTTGGTAATTTTTTTCATTTTCTTTAATTTGTTCAGAGCTTGCTTCAGCACGCATGTCGACTTTATCAGAATGATCTCCCACAAGTGTCGTGAAATCTCCAATAATGAGTGTCACCTTGTGGCCGAGTTCCTGTAAGTCTCTAATTTTTCTATGAATTGACGCATGGCCTAAGTGGAGATGCGGGCCTGTCACATCTGTGCCGAGTTTTATGTTAAGTACACGGCCAGAGAGTAATTTCTCTCTGAGATCCTCTTTGGTAAAAGCTTCGTGAACTCCTCGGGTAAGGATTTCTTCAATCTTTTCTGGACTCGTAATTACGTTAGACATAGAAAAAATATAGCATTTTATCGATTTTTTGTCCCTCTCATTATATTAGACCATCTATAATTATGATATGCTACAGCCTATGAAGAAAAAACACTTACACCATGTACGAAACGTCATCATTGGAGGACTTTCTTTGTGTTTCCTCTTTGGAGGCATGCTTATTGTGCTTGTGAGTCTTGCTGAGGTACCTGACTTTAGTTCCTTTAACGACAGAATTGTCGCAAACTCAACGAAGATATATGATCGAACTGGAGAAATACTACTCTATGATGTACATCAAGATATCAAACGCACTGAAATTGATCCGGCGACCATAAGTAGTAATCTCAAAAATGCCACAGTTGCCATTGAAGACTCTACATTCTATCAACACAAGGGTATTAAACCGATTGCTATTGTAAGAGCATTTCTTGTAAATATTACAAGTGGTACATTTTCTCAAGGTGGATCAACAATCACTCAACAAATTATTAAAAATACACTCCTCACTCAAGAAAAAACTCTCACAAGAAAAATTAAAGAATGGATTTTAGCACTTAAACTTGAAGGTGTTGCGTCCAAAGATGAAATTCTAGGAATTTATCTCAATGAGGTTCCCTACGGCGGAAATATCTACGGGGTTGAGGAAGCAGCGAAGACCTATTTTAATAAAAACGCCTCTGAACTCACACTTGCTGAGTCGGCATATCTTGCCGCCCTTCCGCGAGCACCATCATTTTATTCTCCGTATGGATCCCATCTCACTGAATTAGATAATCGGAAAAATCTTGTGCTCGCCCGCATGAAGGAGCTCAATTTTATTACAGAGGAAGAATACGAATCAGCCAAAAACGAGGTAGTGGTATTTTTACCGGCCGAAAAAACTGGTATTCGAGCACCCCACTTTGTTTTCTTTGTAAGAGAATACTTGGAACAAAAGTATGGTCCTGAAGCGATTGCCACCGGTGGACTACGAGTAACGACAACACTTGATTGGAAACTTGAAGAGAAAGCTGAACAAATTGTTGCAACCCAAGTTCCGATCAATGAAGCAAATTTCGATGGTAGTAATGCTGCCCTTGTCGCACTTGATCCAAAAACAGGTGAAATTCTCTCAATGGTTGGCTCAAGGAACTATTTCGATAAAGAAATTGATGGACAATTCAATGTAGCAACTGCTAAACGACAACCAGGATCTTCCTTCAAGCCATTTGTTTACGCAACAGCGTTTATGAAAGGTTACACACCTAAGACGATACTTTTTGATGTACCTACAGAGTTTCAAACTACTTGTGACGCTTATGGTCATGCTTTGCCTGGTAAAAACCAATCTGATTGTTACATGCCAGATGACTACGATGGAAAATTCCGTGGTCCGATGACCATACATGATGCACTCGCCCAATCTATCAACATCCCAGCTGTAAAAGCTATGTATCTTGTGGGAGTAAATGATTCAATTAAAACTTCCCGTGATATGGGAATTACTACCCTGACCGATCCAACGCGCTACGGTCTTACACTTGTGATTGGAGGTGGTGAAGTGACCCTACTTGATATGGCGAGTGCTTATGGAACATTTGCTGCAAATGGTGTTCATCACTCTTATGTTTCAATACTGAAAATTGAAGATGGGAGTGGAAAAGTATTAGAGGAATTCAAACCAACTCCTGGCACGGAAGTTCTCTCAAAAAATGTCGCCCTCCAAATAAGTGACATTTTAAGCGATAACCAGGCACGTATCCCTACGTTTGGCGCTAATTCATCACTGGTTGTTCCTGGAAGAGATGTCGCAGTGAAAACTGGAACTACTAACAACAATAAAGATGCTTGGACTGTAGGTTATACACCTTCTCTTGTTGTAGGAGTATGGGCTGGAAATAATGACAATACACCAATGAAAAAAGGTGGTGTGGCACTCGCGGGTCCAATTTGGAATCAAACTATAAATGCAGGCCTAAGTGAAACTTCTCCAGAATCATTTGAAACACCGGTAGCTGAAGATGAAAAAAATTTAAAACCAATTCTCCGTGGAGTATGGCAAGGGGGTGAAGTATTTACCATTGATTCTATTTCTGGAAAACTCGCAACTGAATTTACTCCTCCTCAGACTCAAGTTGAGAAAGTTCTTACAAATGTTCACGACATTCTTTTTTGGGTTGATCGAAATAATCCTCGAGGACCAATCCCAGAATCTCCAGAAAATGATTCACAATTTACACACTGGGAAACTGCAGTACAAAACTGGTGGCAATCTCATTCAAATCTCTATCCTCTCCAAACCACAGGAACCAAACCAACCGACTATGACGATGTACATCTTCCAAAGTACTTTCCTGAATTTAAAATTAATGGTGTACCAAATACAACAGTAAACCCAAGTGCCCCAATCACTATAAGTGTCTCTTATGATGGACACTTTCCACTTACCCGTGTTGATGCATTCTTAAATGGGACATTGGTGGGATCGGTGACTAATGCACCTTATACTATTTCATTCATTCCTAATGCAAACAATCTCACAAAAACCTCAAATGAACTTCGGGTAGTAGTGTACGACTCTGTTTATAACTCAAAAGATGAAACTGTAACACTAAATGTTTCTCTCTAATATATTCTTGTATACTTTCTTTTCGTCGTGAGAGAATCTAAAATGGCTTTTTGGTACATAAGTATTTTTTGACGCTTCAGTGGCGTTGTAATAATACGCAATGTAGTATTTTGACTTTTAAATTCTGATGAAGTAAGTAGAATTCCTGTAATGCCTTTAATGGTAGTAATAATACTAGACCTCTCTTTTTCATCGGAACTGAGCATTTCTTTGTGTTTAGCGAGCCCATCTCCAATATGTTTCATAACCGTATAAATCTTATTAGCGATTAAGAGGCATTAAAAGATACAGAAATGAGGTATCACCAATAGCTTTCATTAAAATAGGTTTTAAGGGACTTGTGATTGCAAAATGTACACTGTCAGTTGAAATTGATGAGAGTACTTCCTGAAGATGGCGTTGATTAATTGAAAACTCTACTGGTTCACCCTTAATAACCCCTACTACTTTTGACTCAAAATTTCCCACTTCACTATTTCCTGTTGAAAATACTATAGATTTATCCGAAGGGGTAATCCTAATAAGGATTTGATTAAATTTATTTGTAAACAAACTGGCAGTTTTGATAATTTTCACAAGGTCATCCTTAAGTACTGTTACTTCAGTTGTTTGATTTTTTGGAATTATTTGGGTGTAATCTGGAAACGTACCTTCAATGAGCCTACTCGTAAGATACACGTACTCACCTGTGAAGGAGATTTGATTTTTTGATGCCTCAATAAATACATCCTTTCTTTCATTTCCTAATATTGAAATAATTGTTTTAATATTCTTCAATGGAATAATAAAATGAACTTCTGGCATTATATCTTTACTTTCAATACTTTTTTCAGCTAACCGGAAAGTATCTGTTGCAACAAACATCAATACGGAGTCTTTCTCATACATAAACACACTAGCAATTTCTGGCTTAATTTCTGACACAGAGGCAGCAAATACTACTGACTGAAGTCCATCAATAAGTTTCTTTGCACTAATGGTAAATTCAGCAATTTTACCTTCTTTAATAACAGGTATTGAAGGAAAATCTTCATGAGGAAGTGTCACAAGCTCAACCACATGATTGTCTGTATAAACCTTAAGAGAACCTTTTGTATCCATTTGCTCAATAGTCACGGTATTCTCTCTTAAAGACAGAGTTAAGAACTGAATCAGTGCATCTCCACGAGTGACTACTACGCCTTCTGTGGTCACTTTTGCGGGGATTTCTGCTTCAACGCCAAGACTAAGGTTGGTTGATCGTAATTTAAGCGTTTTTCCTGAAGCAATAAGTAGGATTGATCCAAGGATTGGTAGAGAAAGATTCCTGCCAGTACCAATTTCAACTTTGGAAAGTATTTCGAGAAGATTTTTTGTATTACATTCTAGTTTCATATATAAATTTTTTTTTAAAATAAGTAGTGTTGTATATAGTTCTGTGGATATGTGTAAAACTTATTTATAGTATGTAGTTACTGGCTCGTAATGGATTTATTTTTTGATATATATGTGGAAAAGATTTTTTTATTTGTATATGTTTTCATTTTAGATATGTAAGATTATTTTATGCAAGACTTTCAATTGAGTTATACATACTTCAGGTATGAGTTTTACACAGCATTATCCCCTATCGAAACATTACACGAAGATGTTCTACTTCTTCAGAGAGTGTTGGATTAGTTTTTATTTCATCTTTAATTTTTAAACATGAATGGATGACTGTTGTGTGGTCTTTACCACCAAGTTTCTGTCCGATAAGAGGAAATGAGGCGCCAAAATCTTCTCGAAGTATAAACATGACTATCTGACGAGCTTTTACAATTTCTTTACGTCTTGTTTTATTATAAATAGCTCCCTCTTCAATTCCATAGTACTCAGAGACTATTTTAACCACATCTTTCACAGAAACCATCTTCTTAGGCTTAATATTGTTCTTTATTAAACTTTTTACTTCGGAAATTGTGAGTTCTCTATTTTTCAGGCGAATTTGGCATAAGACACTATTGAGGCTTCCTTCAAGTTCTCGTATATTACCAAAACTTGATGAGGCAAGAAATTCCATAACCTCAGCATTCATAGGGATTTCTTGTTCTTTTATTTTTGACCTTAAAATTGCCAAACGAGACTCATATTCAGGTTCCCCTATATCAACAATCATTCCTGCAGAGAAACGGGAGCGTACGCGATCCTCAAGGCCAGGGATGTAGTTAGGGTGTTTATCAGAGGAGAAGATAATCTGTTTATTAGCATCATAAAGGGCATTAAAGACATGAAAAAGTTCCTCCTGTGTCCTGTTTTTGTTTGTAATGAATTGGATATCGTCGATGATAAGAACATCATATTTGCGATATTTTTCTTTAAACAAGTTTGAACGATTTGCTTGAATTGCATTTACACAATCAATATAGAATTTTTCAAGAGTAATATAGTGCACCTTTTTCTCAGGAAATTGCTTTTTTATTGCATTTCCAATTGATTGGATAAGGTGAGTTTTACCAAGACCTGTACTACCATAGACAAAGAATGGATTGTAATTAAGTCCTGGTCGCTGAATAATTGCTTGGGAAGCGGCAAAAGCTAGCTCATTAAAAGAACCTACTATAAATGAGTCAAAGATATACCGAGGATTAAGATTGTCATCCTTGTTGATATAAAGGTCTTGAAGTGGAAGCTCATTAATATGAGGAGAAACTGGAGTTTTTTTCTCCTCATCAACTATTGGAGTGTGTTTCGAGATGATATATTCAACATTTCGGACATGAGGAGCATTGGTAGTAAGTGTTTTTAGTATCATTTTGTGATATTTATTCACCAACCAGTCTCTCACAAATTCATTTGGTACTCCGACTACAACAACACCACTATCTTGTTTAATAATATTCGTGTGTCCAAACCACGTACTGAAATTTGCTTTTGAAAGAGAACTCTCAATTTCGTGTAAACAAGAATTCCAAAGTTGTATATTTTCATTCATTGACCACAGTAGTATAGTGATTTTTATATATAGAGCAACACTAGACGTATGTGTTTAAAGCTGTTAATTACCTGTGGATTTTTTTGGGACTTTGAAATTCTCCCATTCTCCTCTATACTGCAGATATGAGTAGAACATACCAACCAAAAAAGCGTAAACGAGCCAAAACCCACGGCTTCCTCGTCCGAAAGAAAACCCCGGGTGGAAGAAAAACAATTGTTCGCCGCCGCCAAAAAGGTAGAAAAAAGCTTGCAGTATAAGGTTTTTTCATGCTTCCACGAAGTAGAATATTACGATCTATCGAAGTTACCAAAGTGCTGAAGTATGGTAAGTCTGTTTCCTATGGACAATTTGTTTTTAAGTATATAAAGAGTATTGAAAACACTTCCACCCGATTTTCAATTGCACCTTCAAAAAAGTTTTATAAACGAGCTGTTGATAGAAATACTATAAAAAGAAAAATATTCCGGTTAATTCGTGATTTTGGAGAAGTTCCTTCAGGGTACAAGATAGTTATCATGACCAAAGGTATTGTAGGCGAAGATACAATATTTAAAGCTGATATAGAAACATTTCTCAAAACAATTCGTTGATTTCTGGGCTAAAAAATGTACAATAGCCAGATGCTTCACAGTATTTGGACACTCCTCATCTACCAACCAATTTATAATGCGCTGGTGTTTTTTGCGACGCTCACAGGAGGAAATGTGGGGCTTGCAGTCATAAGTATGACGCTTATTGTTAAAATAATTCTCTACCCACTCGGTAAAAGAGCAATTATTACTCAACTAAAGACTCAGGAACTCCAGCCCCAACTTAAGGAAATAAACAAAATTACTGATCGAGCTGAGCGTGGAAAGAAGACTATTGAATTGTATCGAAAAAATAATGTTAGTCCCCTCTCTAGTATCTTTCTCCTTCTTGTGCAACTTCCAATTATTCTTGCTCTATATTTTGTCATTCAAAAAGGAATTGTACCTAATAGTGAGCTTCTTTACGGTATTGTTGATTTTCCAGCAGTAGTTAACACTCATTTCCTAGGCATTTTTAATTTGGCTGAGAGAAGTATTGTCCTCGCACTTCTCGCTGGTGTTACTCAGTATTTTCAAGCAGTGATTGTTTCCCCGAAGCTTCCCAAAAAGACAGATTCTGATACGGAAGATTTTAGTGACGCTCTGGCTCGCAATATGAGCATGATGAAGTATATTATGCCTGTTATTATTACTATTTTTGCCTACCAGCTCTCCGGTGCAGTGGCACTCTACTGGGCAGCAAATGGCGTCTTCTCGATCATTCAAGAGTTGCTTGTGAGACGAAACTATAGTAAACAGAAGGCATATATCTATGAACAAAAATCATGAAAGTCTTAAAAAAATACTCGAGTCCCTCATAGCAGTTACCCCATTTCGGATTGAATCTACCCAATTTGAGTTTAATGAGCTCGACGGTTCATACTGGTTTACTCTTACCACCAATGAGCCGCATGCCATTATTGGTAAAGACGGTGAAGTACTTTATGCGCTCACGACTCTGGCGCGGAGAATTATTGAGGAAGAAAAAGAAATTGAAGAACCGAGACCACAAATTGTCATTGAAGTTAATGATTACCAAAAAAAGAAAATAGAGAATCTCAAAACCATTGCTCACATGATGAGCGAAAGGGCTAAATATTTTAAATCAAGCATTAGTATTGATCCTATGAATGCCTATGAGCGTAAAATCATTCATTCATTTCTCCAGGACCGTACTGATATCAAAACTGAATCCGAAGGTGTTGGAAGAAATCGCCACATCGTCATCAAATATATTGGAGAGATATAAAAATTACGAATTACAAATTTTCAATTACAAGTTTTATTAATTCGTAACTCTTAATTCTTATTTAACTCAAGTACCCAAAGGGTGCTATTTTTTTTGTTGATGAAGTAGAGGTGGTTCCGCTCTTGTGAGAGTGCCGGTGCGACGAGATCGATGGACTCACCAACAGTTTCAGGATTATTGATAGTAATATATGTGTTATCAATTAAGTTTAGTTTCCAAATACTGTCTGAAAAGGACACCTTACCCTGATACCAGGCATCTGGATATGTAGATGATGGTAGAGATTTTGGAATTGCACAGTAGAGTATGTCATCAGAGTCCCAGGTACATTTCTCGGGCAGTGTTTTGAGTCCTAAATCTACAATTTCCTTAGTGCTGAGATCGTAAACTTTGACACTAAGTGTTCCCTTTCCTCCTTCACCAAAGAGAATCTTTTTGCCACTAGGACTTACGTTGGTTGTGAGTCCTGGAATTGCGCCAATAGTTTTGAGAAATGTTTTTGTGGTGGTATCAAAGGTATATGCATACCCTGGAACGAGCCCAGAAGGCTTTGTGGTGAAAAGAATAGTCTTATCGGTCATCCACTCAGTGTTCCATTCCTTTAGTCCTGAAGTGAACGTAGAGCCCTTGAGTGCATTTGTGAAATCAGCAGAGGTGCCGTAGGAACCATCTGGACGATCCTCAAGATAAAATACTCGGTCGCCCTTATCTGAAATACTAAGTGAGAGAATATTGGTAGGGAAAAACATGCCTAGAAGTTGACTCGGTTCTATTGGAGGCACTACATCTGAGGCATTCTCGGCTGGCAATTGTGCTAGTGGTAAAGAGGTACTACCAGAAAATGTCGTGATGGTTTTTCGGTCGTCTTCTAAATAACGAGCGATGACATTTTTCCCACCATTTCCAAAGTAAGCATCATAAATCCTTGGAATTGTCGTATTTGTAATGCGAGTTGCTTTTTTTGTATCAAGATAGAGATCGAAGATATTTCCAGAATTTTGCACTATATAACGAACACCAGGGACAGTAATAGTTTCTGTTGTTGGCTCTGCGGTGACTGGTACTTGAATTTCGACAGAGCTTGGAGTGGTAAAGGGACTCTCCTCGGTAATAGTTGGCGCTGTAGACTCTTCTGTAAATACTATTTTAGTAGCAGTGATTGGAATGAGTCCTGCAACGGGTTCAGTGGTTAGTTGAGTCAGTGCGAGAGGAATTTCTACAGGAGTTTCGGTAGTCTGATCATCTCCACCGTCTTCGATAGGTTTGCCGTCTGACGTAGGTACTGTAGTGTTGTCGTTATTTCCAAAAGGGAAAAATTGATTGATCGCAGAGATTGGATTGGTACCTGAAGCTTTTTCCCCTACCCCAAGGGATGAGAAAAGAAACACACCAAGACTTATAAGTCCAAGTAGGATGAAGAGCGTAATGAAGGTAACTGTTCGTCGTGACATAATTAATAGTATTCTAGCAAATTAACAACCGTTGGTGACACCGGGTTTACAATAAACCGAAAAATGTTCGGCAGTAATCCACGATGGATGAATTACATTAACTCCAGCATCTTTTAATTGGTTATAAAGCGTTGTCTGTGAGGGAGAAACTTCGTACACAGGTCCTAACCCTGCCGCAAGAGCTTTATCATAAAAAGATTTAATATTTGCGACAGTTTTATCATTAAGTCCTGCGTCAATACAGGTGCCATTGTAGTGACACTGTGCACAATGAATAGGCGCAGGAGCGTATGCCTCAGTGACACGCCAATTTGCAGCTCCTTCTGACTGGTTAAATGTTTCGAGTTTATCAGCAAGTGTATCAGTGGTTTGTTTTCCAGTTGATACTACAGTAATTCCAGAGAGCAAACGACATGTTGGGCATCCCTCATCAGTTTTAGGTTTAATTTTATTTGGACAACTTGTATAGTTATATGTTCCATCGGTATTTACGGAGGCCTCCTTCGAGGCTTCTTCATATGAAATATTGTAAGCTACTGGCCTCAGTCTAATTTTTAAATTCACTAGATCAGGATTAATTGAATTGAGGATGGCATATGATCCGATGAGTAACAGAAGTCCCAAGATAGCTCCTTCTACTTTTGCTAATCCCTCACCTTTTTTAAACACTGACTCCGATCCCATGTAAAGCACTCCACCATAGACAATCATCAGGACTGCAAATGCTGAACCGAGCATTAGAATAAGAGAAATAATTTTGGTGAAGTAGCCTTGTAGATCACTTGTATCAACGCTCGCACCAAATTGTGGAATTGGTTCAAGGAGACAATACTCCTCGGGGTGTGCTTTACAATATTCTGGAGTTTTGTCTGTTACAAGAGTGACTGGCAGAGTTGTGGGAACAATGATATCAGGGATTTGGGAAAAGATTGGGTGAATAATTTCTATGTCTGGCACCCCAGGTACAGATGAGGTTTGTAGTGATCGTGTCTCAGTCGTGATGTGATAGACATGCTGTGGTGTTGTGTCAGATAGAGGTATAGAGGAAGATCCATTAAAAGTTAATTTCCCACCAGCCACTACCGTAAATAACTGGCCACCAGAGAGGGTGCTTGATTGAGTGTCTTTAAAAACAACCCAAATCTTACTTCCCTCTGGGATATTTACAGACGAGAGACTGATACTTGCTTCTACTTTTCCGTTGCTTGCTGTGGTATATGTTGTGTCCTGATTTTGCCAAATACACATAAAACCTGCATTTGTGCAGTTTTCTTGATCCCATGGAAGTGTAGTTATGGATGGAAGTTTAATAGAGGAAGAACCCAGAGGATTATTTACCCAAACTTCATAGGTAGTTTCAGGTGTAAGGCCAGAAAAACTAACTGTCTGAGTAAGAGTCCCGGTTGAAAAAGCTACTTCGTCACTACTAGCGATTACATTTTTTTGTCCAAGATCAGTAACTCCGTTTGTTATATAGATTTTTGCACTATAGGTAAACGTAGTACCTGAGAACGCAGCTTTAATGGTCATTGAGGCGCTTTGGGAGCCGAGTGATGGTGGATTTGCGTATGAGAATGTAACTCCTGCTAATAATGATCGAACGGGCAAAATAATTGCCAAAATCCCAACTACTATTCCTAATACTATTTTGTGTCCTTGTCGCATAGAATTAATATGTCAGAGTAAGTTTGCCGAGCACATCTCCAAAGAGTTTAAATTTATTACTAATTGATACGCTAATATTCGATGATCCTCCTTGTGTAGGCTTTTGAATAGTAATTATGTTTGCAGGAAACGGAGTTGGTACTGCTGTGGTGCCTGCTTTCCAATCAAATACAAAAACGTTTGATGAGAGATCTTTTGGTCCGATATTGTATGGAGAAGCAAAAATAGTCATTTCATTTTTCTCAACTCTAAATCCATTTTCAAGTACTCTACTCAAGTTAAGCCCACCGAGTGGTGTTTCTTCATAAAAAAGCACCTCAGGTGTTTGCATGGCTACAGTGATATCGGCACTGCCTGAGAATCCACTGCCAGGATCAGTGCTAGTGACCTGCACAGATTCTGAAGAATTGAGATATGAATTTTTAATTGAGTAACTATCTTTTGAAAGTCCTGACGCAGAGGCGTCGGTGGTGAAAGCATGCTTCCAGTTATATACAAATGACGAAGGCTTCAGGTATCCGCCACTACTGGTTTTGACACTTGGAATTGCTACAAATTTCAGTGTTCCTTCACTTGAAGGGAGTGCCTTACCTTTATAAAACGGAGGGACGTATGACGAAGGAGCTTCCCAGAGAATATCGACATCAGTTGGAGTTAGGGTAATATCTTTCTCAAACACTGTGCCACCTGGGATAGTGACTGAGGCTTTAATGGTGAGAGATTGCCCCGAAGCGCCAGTCGTAGTCTCAAAGACTGTATTACCTGTGCCTGAATCAACCAGGGCGCCATTTAAGTACCACTTGATCGCAGAACGAGGCAAATCGATTGAGTAACTCTCAAGATCAACGCGAACCTTCTCGTTTGAGTGGGGTGTGATTGGGGTGACAATCATATTGAAACCCTTGGTCACCACTTGTGCACGCGAAACGAGGGGGAAAAAGACAAATATGAATGCCAAAACTAGTACTAGAATCCCTGAAGATTTCATTTCCTAAAGTATACCACTACCAATTATAAATTCGTAGTAGAAAGCGCTGAGTAATCCTACTTTTTGTCTGAGAGGTCTAAATCGTCCTTGGCTTTCTTAATCGCAAGAAGCTGCGATGGGTCACTAGTGATAATTTGATCTTCAGTATATGAAGCAATGATTTTGATTGCCACATGCTTGAGGCCTGCAAAAAAGATCCCTTCTCCGACATTTGATTCGAGAAGGAGGTATTTCTCCTCGTCAGTAAGGTTGAATGTTTTTTGGAGATTTTCGACAGTTGAGGCAGATTGTTTCAAAAGTATCTGGATAGAAGAGTTGGTCACAATAGGAAGCCCATACTCACTTTTCATGAAATCATCCACATCTTGTGTAATCGTGGCAAGTCCAAGGAAGTATTTACGGCCACGTTTTGCAATTGAGTAGAGGAATGATGCTGTGTCAGGCGATTTCATCATCCACCATGCTTCGTCGACGACCAGGAGACGCTTCTTGAGATTTTTACGAACTGAATTCCAGATATAGTGCGTGACAATATACATGGCGGCAGGTTTCAATTCATCTTCCATATCGCGGACCGAGAAGACGACTAACTTTTTATCAATATCAAGGTTTGATGGTTGATTGATAAATCCTCCCCATGATCCCGTAGTGTATTTTGTCAGACGTTGAAGCAGTGACTCAGAACCTTCCATACCTGAGAGCACCATTTGGAAGTCACTCATCAGAGGTGGTTCAATTTTAGTGAAATCAGAGCTTGGAGTGATATCTTTGAGCGCGTAGGTTTCACTAATAGCTCGATCAATAATCGCATCTTCCTCAGGCGTGAGGCCTCCCAGGAGAATTCTAAAGAGTCCAACGAGATTAATAGTATTGGCACGGAGAATTTCTGCACCGGTTTCATCTGACTGCGGAATTGGTAAATCAAATGGATTAATGTGGTGCTGAGAATTGAGGGAAATATTAAAATAGCGTCCACCTACTGCTTCAGCGAGGAATCGGTACTCCTGCTCAGGGTCGATCACGATTACATCTGTGTCAAACATTAGTGAGCGGAGAATCTCAAGTTTCGTTGCATAGGACTTTCCTGAACCAGACTTGGCAAAAGTGATTGAGTTGTAGTTTTCAAGACTAAACCGATCGAAAATGACGAGAGATGAATTATGGCGGTTTACACCATAAAGGATCCCCTTATCACTTGTGAGGTCAAATGAAACAAAAGGGAAAATAGAAGAGAGCGGTTCAGAATTAAGTTTTTGATAGACATTAAGTTCATCATGGCCAAGTGGAATGACACTCTTGAATCCCTCTTCTTGCTGGAAGAGCGCGGGTTTGAGATAGACGAGTTTAGCATCAAGAATAGATTTAATTTCAGATTCAGTCTTAAAGAGTTCGGTTTCATTGTCGGCATAGATAGTGACGTAGAGTCCGACATCGAAAACTTTTTGTGAGGCTTGTTGAAGTGAGTCGCGCAATTCTTCAATATCGTGATAGGCGGTATCGAGCACCGGATCGCGCACAAGACCTTTTGCTTCACGAGTACTAATCTGACTCTGAACCTCAGCAACCTTTTTTTGGAATTGGCGGAGAAGTTTTGCCGTATCAATTGGCTGGATTGAAATTGAAACATCAAATACCTTATCAAGGTTAATGATTGGGGTAAACCAATTGTCAGTTAGATAACGTGGATAAGAAATAACAAAAAATGTACGAGCAATTTTATCTCCCAGGTTCAATGATTTTGGTGCAATCTGTAGAGCTGAAGGAGCGATGATGTCTTGGAGTTCGAGCGTCGCTGCTTCGTAGATTTCTCTTGGTAAGACAGGAGTAACTCCCCCTCTTGCATCCGAAGGTTTTGTCTTTGTTCCAAAAAGTGTTGAGAGAATTCCCATAGATTATGCTAAATAATTAATTATGATTCCTGGTTACCAATCGAGAGTCCCTGGCTCGCGTCTCCTGGATTAAACGTTTTATAAAATAATTCCACAATTTCATGTGTACCAAGCCGTGCACTTCGGACGGAGCATCGGGAGAGACCACTTTCGATTACTCCAAGGCGTTGTTCCAATTGGTTGCGCTTCTCCTCAAAAAGCACTGACTCATCAGTCTTTTCGGTAGGCCCAGTCGTCTTACTTGCTCCAGGAATGAATGAGCGAATTTTTGTAAGAGGGTTCTCAAGCGATACTGATGTGTAGGACACGACGACGAAAAATGTTTTGGTCATGATATTCACATCATCATTGAACTTGCGAATGAATTCAATGTATTCCTTGGTCTGAATTTTAAGAAGAGGCTCAGTGAGTTCATGCATTCGATTTTCAAGTGTCACCAAATACGGGCGCACATCATAGCGGCGTGATTGCACGACAATTTGTACTGGAAAATCAAGCGAATTTAAGAAATTTTGAAATTGGAAAATGATCGCCTTTTGTTCGTCGTCTGATTTGAGTCCGAGGTTGACTGATGAAGCCATCAAGATTGCCCTGACCCCGCCATCTTTGAGTACTACGACGCCGTCACGAATTTCTTTGATAGGTACAAAATGTTGAGTAGTTTCTGAAGAAACAGCCATGAGACTATTATAAGTGATAACGAAGAAATTACGAACTACTCTCCCCTGCGTTGGCTATCAAGTACATCAAGACTCCATGAAATGTCATTGAGTTTACTTCCTGAGAGACGTGGCACATAGGATATCGTCTCAGATTTAACCGGCGCTTTTGAAGATGATTCTTTCTTAGGCTCTTTTTTCCATAAATAGAGCTTACCGCGGCGGATATAGTTGAACCACGCTTCAATAACCTCAATGAAAGGTTTGTTGTTTACTCGATAGAATGCGAGCGCGAGCGCAAGGGCTGCAACTGGAGCAATGAAGATGATGGCGATGAATGTCGGTAAGAGCCGGAGGAGTACATAGCACATACCAGCACCACCTGCGAGATAGATAAATTGTTTGAAGGTGAACGGTCCAAAGATTTTATCTTCAACGTCAATAAATTGTGGTACGCGAAATTGCATGATGACTTAAGTATACGTCACTCCTGCTGAATTTTAAAACAACCATAGGATAAGTTATCTTTTTGGTTCTTCTGCAGCTTCTCGATAAGGGTCAGAGCCTTTATATGTCCGTGCACTTATGTTTGGAAGGTCGTGTGAAGTGATAGTAGGTGCAATCGTATGGGGAGCTTGGAGTTTTTCTGCGACGATATTTTGTGTGCCTGAAGGTGCTTTTACAAACTCGGTAACTTTACCGGTGAGCTCCGAAGGAAATGCTTCAACTGCAGTTCCTGGATTTGTAGTAGGGGTTTCAATCTTTAGTACTTCGCTCGTCGCTGGCTCGTCTGGCTCGGCCAAAATTCGGTCCTCTTCATCGAGCTCAATCATGCGTGCGCGAATTGGTTTGAAGATTTGCTCATTAATATCTCCAACCACAGCATTAATTGTCTCTTTTGATAAACTGGTTGCTTCAAGAACATCTTTGCCGAAGTCTTCTGGTTTAGCTAAGCCAATTATGGTGTAGATGACTTGTGCTTGGAGTGCGCCAAGCGCGTCAATATGTACTGTATGTTTTTGGCCAAGCTCTGCGACAATTGTATCAGTGTCAAAGCTATAGAAAGCTTTTTTAAGATTCTTGGGCATTTTTTCAAATGCTTGATCAAGTTGTTCTCCAGTGATTATGGTCATTTGTTAGTTTTCTTACGAAGCTCACCAATTTTCTCCTCCATTCCTTGATAATTTTCGAGTCCTTTTTTGAGTGAATTAATAATATCTTCCTTTTCATCAATTTCACGTTTCATACGTACTGCTGCTGGAATATTACCGTCTTTCTTAGCTTGTTCGTAGTAGAGCTTAAGTTCGTCAAGTCCAGTTGCCACAATTCCATTATATGCCGGGCTAGTTGCCTGCATAGTTTCTTTAATATCTGTAATTCTCTTCTCAAGATCGACAGGATCAATTTTACTGATTTCAGGGTTAATGGTCTCTAGAATCTTTCCGAGTTTCTCAAATTCTCGCTCAGTTGTTTTTAACTCAGTGGCCGCCTTTGTGAGCGCCTTTCCTGAGAGTATTCCAGAATCCTTTTCAAAATCTCCAACTTGCTTGCGAAGGTCATTCACAAGCTCTTCATTTTGGCGAGAAAGTGAGCTTTTAATAATGTTATTATCCCGGTCTCTTTCTAGGTACTCAACCATTTTACCGTCAACAAGTATACCGCCTCCTTCACGCCACTTCTTCTCATCAAATTCTTTAGTTACTATTTTTCCTAACAAGGCTTCCTCTGCTCGCTTCTTATCAATGATTTCCTTCGTACGTGCACGAGCATTTATATAATCTTCGCCATACTCAACAATATCAGCCTGGTCTTTAATTCTAAGCTGATTCGTAGTTTTAGAATCAAGAACTTTTGGTGTACTCTTAAATATTTGCGTAGTACCACCTCTGTCGTATATAGGTTTTCCATTTGAGTCTTTGAGAATCTTAGTATCGCCATTCTCGTCATATATTTTCGCTGTACCCTTTTCATACAGAACCTTAAAGTTCTCTTCATTAAAGCTTGAACCCTCTTTTTTCTTAGTATTTTCCAAATCTTTATCATATTCTTTCTGCCAGTCTTTCGCTTTACGATCCTGTATGTCCGCTTCCATACCTTTGATTTTCATACGGTTAATATCCTCTGCTTCCCTTTTCTTGAATCGCTCAGTTCTCCCCTGTGCGCCACCTTTTGTAGAAATGTCGGTTGGGGCAAATCCAGTAATTCCGGGTGTTGCTAGAAATTGCTCAAGGCCCTTTGTTGCATTTGTATCAATCTTGAGTTTCTTGGCACCGAATTTTCCAATAGCAGTATCGCGAAGATCAAATGATCGTGTCGCCAGATATTCAGCCCGGCGAAGTTTCTGCTGTGCCCCAGCATCTCCTTTGGAAGCACGGTCTTGGAGGTCTTTATCAGCAAGTGTTTTCTGAGCATCTCTGCCAAACTTTGCTTGAAGACCCATTGCCACTGCTCCAGATGCCATTCCAACCCCAAATCCTCCAACATTTTTGTACGCATTTTCAGCAAAGCTCACAATATGCGCACCAAACTCTCCACCCATTTTCTTAGCAAAACCCGTTGCCATTTGGAGAAAGCCCATGATGATTAACATAGGGATTGCTACAAGAAGAAGTAACACTATAAAATCAGGTTTACTATCACGTAGTTGAGTAATACCGAGGATAAGGTCGCTCTTTGAGAGTAGTATGATCAAATAAATAAAAAACATGAAAATTGGTGCATTGAAAGCCAGTGTCATCAAGTTTGTCCACCACGATTTCCAACCAATTTCTTTAAACTGTGACTGAAGTGAGGGCATAATATAGGTCACACAGGCAATTGGTGCCAGGATAATTGCAAGCCAGAGTCCAATCAGACGTCCGAAAAGTGACATGGCGGCAATAAAGAAACACCACGATGCATAGAGAAAAATAATGCCAGAGAAAACGACGATAATCATAAGTTTTGCAACTTTGAAATCGGAAGTGTCTGTCACCGTGGTAATCCCGTTTGTCTTACTTACAAATGAACTCTTACCAGTAAATAAGTATAGAAATTCTTCACTATTGAGTATTTGCGGTTGAAACGCGGAGACAAATGCACCAGCAACATCTTTCTCATCAATATTGGTCAGAGATTTATCTATGACCTGAGTATAGGGAGCAGGATTTTTACTAGCATCATTGGCAGTGATGGTAATACGATTATAAAATACTAACGCTAAAATATTTGAAGTATCAATGATAACTTTGACAAAGAACATACTGAAGTTAATCAGAATCGCCACCATGATGAGTTTGGCAATTGTTTTCTTTGTACTTGAGCCAAAGCCAAGGATAGTCTGTAATGCGACGAAAAGCAGAATAAAGATAAAGAAAATGTTGGCAATATCGCGCACAATACTCCAGCCGTCCTCAATGAACGAAGAAAGATAATAGAGCTTTGAACTTAAGGTGAGACCAATGCTTGCATTAAAAAAGTTTGCAGTGAGTCCCAAAATTCCAGCGGGGATAGTATAGGCGATAAAGTAAAGTCCAGCAGCAATACAGTTCCCTACATTAAATTCCCATAAACTAGTACAGCCAAGCTCATTACGAAGGGCAGTTGTGTCACTGTTTAGAGGTGCAACAGGGCCCTGAGTTTGTGCAAAGACAGGAGTCATCGGTGCAAGTACTGTACCGATAATGATCAATGTTAGAATGCTCGAAATAAATATCTTCCCCACTTTCATGTAGCTCATAGTATAGCATGTAGTGTATATAAGAAGACTAGAAATATCCCACTATTTCTTCCAATAAAGTAATTTTTGTTTTGGAGTCTAGAAGTGCTAATAAATTCCCGTCCGTGCTTCAAATTCTGCAAACCAACTATTTAGTTTCCAAATTGCACTATTGATTGCTGCTGAATCCGTCGCGAGCATATGACCTGCATCGGTAAGGGTTTGAGGTGTTGAGGTAAACCAACATGTCCCATTGAGGTTGGGTACACAAGTACCGGCAGTTCCAGTAGTGAAGCTTGCATTTGGATACGGTAATGTTACACCGAAATAAGGTTGGCTATTGGCAACGATCCATGCATCGGCAGGAAAACTAGTGTTGAAGATATTTGGTGGAGTAATTTTTGTATTGTATTGGAACACTCCCGGGTATGGCATCCAGTTATCGAGACCTTTCGAATGTAATGTTGCAAGGGTGGTAGGGTTATTAATTTCACTGCTACACTGACTTAAAAGTGTGCGCACGAAGCTATCTTGTGAATCATAGAGGAGAACGTCACCTTGAAGGGCTATAAGGCTTTCAAGTGTTTCAATATTTGGTAGATATGAATTATAGATCAGTAGTAATCCATCCAACTGCGCTTTTTTTACTTCTTCTGAGAGTGCGGCATTGTTTGCAACAGCTTGGACACTGAGATTGAGCATCTGTAATTGCGTGATAAGTGTTGTGAGTGTGTCTGACTGAGCAGAAAGGGCGGTACTTTGTGATTCGTATGTTGGAATTTTATTAGCTTCAACAAAGATTTGGCTGGCTGAAGCAGGCAGATTTGCAAGCGTGTACCCATAGGTATCAATATGAATTTGATCGGTACCAACAAGTGCGTCATAAGGGTTGCCCGTGATTCTTGCAGAGTATTCGTCGTACGCTTGAGAGAGGGTCTCCCCGAGCTTAGGATCAAATGAAGAACTTGCACTGTTGATTTCAATCGCTTGGTTAATTTCAGCTACAGCGGTACTTGCCCAGTTTGGTCGAGGTCCTGGAATACAATAATCTGCAAACTTGGTGTCAGTGGTGAGTGTTGTAAGTGATTCAAGTACTTCTGGAATACCACCAAAGCCCGGTAGTGGATCAGTTCCGGTTGTTGATTGGCCTACAAACTTTTTCTGAATATCAATAATATCTTGGAGATCAGTGACAAGGTTAATTTCTCCGGTCGGTGCAGTATACCAACTGCCTCCAGTACTCGAATCAGTTGAATTATTTTGTCCAAACCCACTACCATAGACACCGCTTGCATCTGCACCTGAGTCTGTCTGGAGTGACTTGAGCCCATAACCAACCAGTTGATTAATCAATGCATCGAATACTGCTGCTAGAGACTCATTGATCTCATCTGCGAGTTCGAGCTGGCGCTGTGGTGAAGAAAGTGATGTGCTGAGCTGGTCAGCAATAATCATACCAGGCGTCTGGCTCTCCATTCGTTTACAGGTATTGTCTGAGATTATTTTATAATAGGCATCTATTTGTGCGTCAGAGAGTGTGTCGTCGGGATTGGCAAGGGCATTTCTCGCATCAGCCACTGCTTTGTCGGAGTCCTTGTTATAGGTTGCAGGGTCAACACATTTTTGAAAATCAAGAATCCCATTACCATGATTTAGTTGATCTTTGAGTTGTTCGGCAAGCGAATCGCTAGTGCCCACCAGACGGCCAGAGAGTTCGTCGGTAGTCATTTGATAGAATCCAACGGGATTGTTTTGAGGAAAGATTACTGTATCGAGGAATGCACTCCAGCCTCCTACCGTGAAGTCTTGCATGAAATCCACATGGGTAACTCCAGGATTATTCGCTGCGAGTGCGCGGTCAAGCGTGTACTGGGCATTTGACTCAAAATGATTTTGAGTTTTTTGGATGAGAGACTGTCCAACAGCTTTACCAAATGGGAAATTGATTTCATCAAATGCAATAATATCAATCAAGCCGCTCGTTTCTTGGTCGGCAATACTTTTGAAAAAGGCTTTTGGATTTTGAAGGAAGAGAGGTGAGCCTTTAAATCCGGTATTGATCCAATTGACCACACTTTTGGTAAACTCTGCGAGCACGATTTTGGCTGCGCTGGTCCAGACGGCATCCCAACAGGTTTCTTTTGAAGTGAGAGATTTCGTATTGTCATCCAAACTGTCAGTACTCTTTTTGATATCCTTCGTATTATCACGCACCCCGCTATCTTTGACAGGGACACTATTAATAGAAACACCCACTGAAACAACATCTTCAACTATTCCAGTTACACCTCCAGAAAAAATATCACCAACCCAATCCTTTATTTTCTTTTGTAATCCAGAACATGATGATGAAAGAAATGTTCCTACAACCCCACTTGCTGTACCCCCAAGGACCGCAGTTAGATCAGCCTGTGCTGTTTTAGGTGCAAGACTTGTACTTGCAATCATGATGACAATCAGAGTGGCAGAGATAAATTTTGTGAAAAAAAATTGCTTCATATAATTTTATTGGATGTAGAGTCCATGGGTGACTACATAATCGCGTAAACGTATATTGTATGAGAAAAACTCATCAGTTTCAATTTTATATTGAGAGAGACCTATGATCCCTACCATCGAATTATCTCGGAATTGTAAAAGATTTTCTAGCGATACTGAAATATTAGTTAAAGTATTTGCAAGGGAAAGTGTGATATCAGTTGCATCAGAGGGAGTAGAAATTTTTTTAACTGCAATAGCAAGTTCATTATATAATTTTGCCGATTGTTTCAAACTCCCCGTGCTTTTTGAAGAACCACTTCCCACAAATTCAGCAATCAGAGGAATTTCTTCGCCGATCGAGCCATAGGTTGCACTGGTGAATAAGCTATACAGGGCTTTTGCGTAGGCGGTACGAGAGAGTGAGTCAGGAGTTACTATAGTAATATCACCCATAGAATAGGTGTCAGGGAGTTGCTGCTGCTCGCTGATCGCAGTTGTCGTGTTATTTGCGATTACCTTGAGATTATCTTCTGTAAGATTACCTGATTCTTTGAGTGAGATAATCGAAGCGAAAATACTTCGAGCGAAGTCATCTGTTTCGGTCGGGTCGCTCTCTACAGTATCTGATGAGTCACTGAGTGCTGTCTTTTTTTCTGTAATCTCATCAAGATCAGAAATACCGTCATCGTCAGTGTCTGCTTTCACAGAGCTCGTGCCCCAGAGTGCCTCTTCCCAATCTCGTACGCCGTCATTGTCGTCATCTTGTTCAACAAGAGATGCAATCATTACGCTTTCTGATTTTACGTTTTTATTTTTTGTCTCTAGAGCGAGTGTGGGGTCGTTCTTTTTTGCAAAAGCTAATGTGTAGACGACAGTTCCAGACACGATAATTACTACGATCACTAGGGTCGTAAGAAGGAATCGTCTACTTGGTAAATATGAAGTGATCGACATGATGCAATATGTCGCTATGATGTTCCAGTAAGCTCAATAGTAAAAACTGGGAAAGGAATTTTTGCGTTTCCAGCCGGAATACTACAGAGAGTTAAATCAGGAACAATACTACGCTTTCCTAGGAGCCAACGACTAATAAAGACATTGTTATTGTCATACATTTTTGTACCAAATGTCGTTACAAATGGTCCAACACCTCCCGAGGCTGGGAAGACGAAAAATGGTCCATCCTTTATACCCGTACAAGTAACTCCAGGAACTGGACTGAGAATAACTAATCCACCAAATGGTGTGGTTAGTCCCTGAGCAAAGGTAGGTTTTCCATGGAGAAATAAGTACCCCACAAAGATACTTATTAAAATTACCACAAGGAGGGAATGATGAAATTTCATAAGGATTATTATACCTCCTAGAGATGTATTATAAAAGTATGTACCTAGAGAGCATTTCCAATATTTGCGAGCGCAAGCCATGCATTGAGTGAAACGTCCTCTGCTCTCACTGTAGTCTTGATTCCTGCACGGTCTAATTGTTCTACTGAAGCGACTCCAGTGAGGTTTTTCTGAAGCATTTTACGTGGATGAGCAAAACCAGCATGGATGAGTTCAAAAAACCGCTTCTCTCTGTCACTATTTCTGAAATGGACTCGGGAAATATTTGATATTTTAAGCACTGCCGAGTCAACTTTCGGAACAGGTTCGAATAGTGTCCGGTCTACATATCTGACAATTGAAGGATTACCATAGGCATGAATAGAAAGGGAAAGTAGGCTATGTTTGTTATTTTTTGCGACAATACGCTCAGCAACTTCTTTCTGTACCAGGAAAATAATTTCCTCTGGTAAGACATTGCTCTCAAATAGTTTCCGAAAAAGTGCTCCAGTAATATAGTACGGAATATTCCCAACAATTTTCCAACCTTCTTCATAGAATGAAAGTGTACTGAAATCAAAGTTGAGCACATCACGTTCAAGAAGTTCAAGCTTTCCATTCACAATTTCTTTTTGAAACTCTTTTTGTAGATAGGATATCATTCGAGGATCTTTCTCAATCGCAACCAATTTTCCAACAAATGGTAAAAGCATGCGAGTCAGCGCTCCCATGCCTGGTCCTATTTCAATAATAATTTCATTTGCAAGTGGATCAATCTCATCGCGAATACATGAAAGTACCTCTGTGTCATTGAGGAAATTCTGTCCGAGTGATTTTTTAGCTTTCATATGAAAAGTATACCAAAGTCACTTCCGCTACTTAGATATAGATAGTTTTAATAGCGTTGCTCGTATTCTCAAGTGTTATCAAATGTGCGGGAATGTCAGCCAGGAATGAAGATGGAATCGTAATGAGTCGTGTACCAAAGATTGAGCGCGTTTCGGCGTAGGAGAGATAGAGACGTTCTTTGGCCCGAGTGAGTGCGACATAAAAGAGTCGTCGCTCTTCCTCACTATCTGTTTTTTCACTCGAGACACGTTCGTGTGGGAAAAGCCCTTCTTCAAGTCCACTAATAAAGACATGAGCAAACTCCAGTCCTTTGGACGCATGAACGGTCATCAGTGTAATACCCGCTTGATCTTTTCCGACACCGTCGTCAGCAGATTCAAGTGCCGCATCGGTGAAAAGCTTGAGTATGCCGTCTTCGCGTGGGAGTGCATCGTAGCGTGAAGCGAGCGTGACCAATTCGCCGATATTTTGAAGTCGTTCCGCATCATCACTATCCCCGTTCTGAAGGCTCTCTTCAAGTCCACTTGCTTTCGTAATGTAGCGGAGTGTCTCAGAAATAGTATGACTTTCGTGATATTTTTTTACTTCGCTGAGTAATCGATAAAATTCAAATATTTTAAACTGCACACCTGCGGGCAGTTCATCTTTTTTGCCGGCAAAGAGTTTTACTAAGCTCACTTTACCAAGACCGCGGGCAGGGATGTTAATGATACGTTTAATGTCAGAGAGACTTTCTGGATCAAGGGCGGCGCGATAATAACTAAGCACGTCTTTAATTTCTCTACGCTCAAAAAAGCGCACGCCGAGCACTTTGTATGGAAGTGAGTAGCTAAGAAAGACTTCCTCCAGGACCCTCGATTGGAAATTTGCCCGGAATAATATCGCAATCTCATGTGCGGGGACACCTTGGTCGAGAAGCTCAACTGCGCGTCCTGCGATCGCTTGGGCCTCATCATTCTCCTCGAGTGCAGTCATAAGCGTAATCAGTTCCCCGGCACCTCGCCTAGTAAAGAGCGTTTTCGGAATCCGAGCAGTATTTTTCTCAATAACAGAGTTTGCTGCAGTGAGAATTGTTTCAGTTGATCGATAATTCTCTTCAAGGAAAATAATAGTGGCGTTTGGATAATCACGTTCGAAGTGAAGAATGTTTTTTATATTTGCACCTCGCCATGAATAAATGTTCTGATCAGCGTCACCGACAACACAAATGTTCTTACGCGTGCTTGCAAGCTCTCGAGCAAGTTCATATTGTGCCTCGTTCGTATCCTGGTACTCATCAATCAAAATATAGTGCCAGCGGTCTTGATATTTTTTGAGAATTTCTGGTTTTCTTTTAAAGAGTCTCACGACTTGCACCAAAAGGTCATCAAAGTCAAAGCCTTTGTGTTCTTTGAGCAGTTTTTCATAGCGTTCCCACACATTAGCGACCATCTCTTCAAACTGACTATGCGCGGAAGCCTCGCCTCGTTCATGTCCTAGAAGATCACCTTTTTTGCGAGAAATGATATTACGAATTCTTCGAGGATCGTGCTCCTTGGGGTCGAAACCAAGTTCCCGAAGTGCTTCTTTGATAAATTTGAGGGTCTCTTCCTCGTCAAAAATTCTAAAGTGCTTCGTAAAACCAAACTGACTCGATTCTTCACGCAGGATAAAAGCACCGAGCCCGTGGAATGTTGAGAGAAAAGGTCGTTCATATGTATCTTGTCCGAGCGCACTCTTTGAGAGTAGTCCACTGACTCTCTCTTCCATCTCGCGGGCTGCCTTATTGGTGAAGGTGACCGCAAGTATCTCCCCCGCTGGTACTCCAGAGTGGATTAATTCTACAATTCGAGCTGCCAAGGTCTTGGTTTTGCCAGCTCCAGCACCAGCGACAATCAGGAGGGGTCCCTCTTTCATTTTGGCCGCCCGAAGTTGTTCGCTATTGAGTCCATCAAGATGATTCACGAGGACACTATAGCATAAATAGCCTTTATATTACACATTATAATGGGTTTTCTGTCTATTTTTTGTTATCCACAGAACGGTTGACTCAGAGGGTCCGGGACGGTACCCTTATATATGTACGGGCACTATGCCCGTATGACTGACTCACTGACTGATCCAAATAGTGCCATAGGGCGTTATTTTTGACTGAGACTCTGAAATGATCGTAATGGAAGACCGTTTAGGTATTCTCCTAGGCAAATTCCAACAAATGTATCTTATAAAAATCGACCCTCACATATCCAAGGAGTCTGATTTCCTGACTCGAGCTTGGACCAAAATATCCTCTACACTAACCAGCCGTTCTTATTTCGGCTCTTTTTCGATGGCGGGTGGACTTATGATGCTTCTCCTCATTCCTATCCTTGTTGAGGCGCGAAGTCCAATCATGGCAGCACTTTTTGGGGCTGATGTCTTTGCAAGCGCTGATATAACGAGTGATAATCATAATACTCAGACGATGCCGTTACCCGAAGCTGGACTCTCACCGCTCACTGGTTCAAAAGATGAAGCAAAAGTTATTTCCCCACTAATCTTTTCAGACGGCTCTGCACTTTTTGCCATGACAAGTCCGCTTGGAGACGAGAGTGCTATTCAAGACGCCTCAAGTGACCTCTCACTTGATGATCTTTCAATTTATGTCGTCCACAAAGGTGATTCACTTGCTGCAGTCGCACAAATGTTTGGTGTGACCAAAAGCACCATTATTACTGCTAATGATCTCTCAGCTGAAGGTATTATTAAAGAGGGTGATGTACTCGTGATCCCTCCAATTTCAGGCATTACCTACACAATTAGTAAAGGTGATACGCTCAGTGGAATTTCAGATAAATACAAAATTCCTAGCGCTGATATTATTGAATTTAATGAATTAGGAACAAGTACGCTCAAGCTTGGTCAGAAGATTATTATCCCTGGGGCGACTGCAATTATTGCACCAAAGAAAGCAACAGCATCAACGAAGGTAAATAAAAAAGAAAGTTCAGGTGTGGCACAAATGCTCCGTGGCCAAAGTAATAAAAAAGTTATTAGTGATTTCTTTGTCTGGCCGGTTCCGGGAAGTACTCGTACAACCCAAGGAATCCATGATGGTGATGCGATTGATATTGGTGCAAAAACAGGCACACCGGTTGTAGCATCAGCTGGAGGAACAGTCGTTGTTTCCAAATTCAGTGGTTCTAAGGCTTGGTTTGGCGGATTTGGAAACTTTATCATTATTGATCACGGCAATGGTGTGAAGACGCTCTATGCCCACCTCTCAGGAGTGAGTATTGCTGTTGGACAAAAAGTCGGTGAAGGTGAAAAAATTGGCGTCGTTGGTAACACAGGCCGTTCGACCGGTCCACACCTCCACTTTGCAGTCATCGGTGCGCAACATCCGTATGTAGGAAGTACGTGGAAGAAATAATAAGGTGAGGCTTGAGGCTAGAATAATAAAAATAAAGCTCTGATATAAAGGGCTTTTTTATTTCTACGCGTCGTGTTAGATTTAGCGAAGAAAATTAATCTCATGAAAGTTACCTGCACCGTAAAAGGTACGCTTGAGGGATCTCAAATTCCTAAGCGGGTGTTCACTATCGCCTTACAAGAAGAAGAAACCATGTACATACTCGATTCTCCGTTCCATTTACTTACTCCGTCCGTAGAGCAGATTAATATTAGATTCCAAATATTTGATCGCGGTAGTGGAGATGATATTGTATTTCGAATGCTTCCCACCGACCAGTCTATATATTACATCTATTCAAAAACAGGATTTCCCAATAACAAAGACCACCTTGAGTACTTGGTAAGCCTTGGTGAAATTCCTATGCTCATGATTGCAGGAGGAGAAGAGATACCGACTGGATATGTACAATTTACTGCCGATCAATAAGGTCGGTTTTTTATTATGTGCCAACTTTCAACTTTATGACTTTCGACTCATTTAGTTCTCAATTTTTGGCCGATACTGGAGTGCTTCAAGTAAATGTGTGTCTTTGATTTCATTACTTTCGTCAAGATCAGCAATCGTGCGGGCAAGTTTGAGTACTCGATGATAACCGCGGGCAGAGAGCCCAAGCCGCTTGGCACCTTCTTCAATCAGGATACGATTTTTTTCTGAGAGTGTGATGTATTTTTCAATATCTTTTGCGCGCATATCGGCATTGGTCTTGAGATCTTTGTTCTCTCCAAATCTCGTACGTGCACGCGCTCGGGCGGCGATGACTTTCTCTTTTGCGAACACACTTCCGCTACTCTCTTTCTGATCAGCTTCATTTCTGGTACCAAGGGTTGCTACATCAATCGGCCCAACTGAAAGCCAGATATCGATACGATCCATGATAGGGCCAGAGAGTTTCCGTTTGTAGCGGACAATATCGGCAGGCATACAACGACAGACTTTGCCTTCAGATCCATAATTTCCGCACGGACATGGATTCATGGCGATGACGAGCATGAAGTTTGATGGAAAGAGTGCCGTCCCGCGCGCTCGGGCAATTGAGACGATGCCGTCTTCAAGTGGTTGACGAAGTGATTCGATAACACGTTTATCGAACTCAGGAAATTCATCAAGGAAGAGCACTCCTTTGTGTGCGAGTGTCACTTCACCCGGACGAATTGTGGCCCCTCCTCCAATCACAGACACGTACGAGCTTGTATGATGAGGCGCGCGAAATGGTGAACTCGTCACGAGAGCGCCACGGGAAGTGCCGGTTATCGAATGAATAGTGGTAACTTCAATGACTTCATCAGTTGAGAGTGGTGGCAAGATTCCTTGAAACGCTCGTGCAAGCATCGTCTTACCAGTTCCTGGCGGTCCATACATGGCGATGTTGTGTCCGCCTGCTGCAGCTACCAAGAGACCACGTTTAGCACTTTCTTGTCCACGAATGTCGTGGAAATCAATTCCCGCCTCTGTATCTTCATACAAAATCTCTGTCGCCGCTGCTGGTTCAATTTTCTCTGTAAGTATTTTCTCATCACTATCTTTTGTAACCTTGGTATTTAAATGACTGACGAGTGCCGAGAGTGACATGATTGGATAGACGAGAATACCCGTGACGAGCGCTGCTTCGCGCATATTTTCCTCTGGTACATAGAGTTCGAGAAATCCTCGCGCCCGAGCCGCGAGCGCCAGGGCAAGCACGCCCTTGATCGGGCGCACGGCGCCATCGAGTGCAAGCTCTCCCACAAATATCTTCCCTTCTGGATCAAAGGCGATAAGTCCTTCAGCGAGTAGATAGCCAAGTGCAATTGCCACATCAAAGAGTGCACCCTCTTTCTTGATATCAGCTGGTGAAAGTGAGACAACAATTTTCTGATTTGATCGTTTAGGAGATTCGAAGCCAGAGTTTTTAATCGCGGCACTGACACGATCTCGCGCTTCCTCAACTGCCTTGTCAGGCAGTCCAACAATCGAAAACGCGTGGAGTCCACGCGCGAGGTCGGTTTCGATGGTGACGATCTCTCCTTTCAGTGATTCAATTTGCGCACTGTAGACTCGAGAGAAAGACATAGTTAATTAGTTACGAATTAGTAATTAAAAATTACGAAATAATAATTAATTTTCTGTATAAATTCTAACTCTTAATTTGAAGCTCGTAACTCTTCTACATATGTTCCATACAAGTTTTGGCAGCAGGATTTGCTTCGAGGCGAGCGTTCTCAATGGGCTTACTGCAAACTTCACAGAGTCCATAGACACCACTTTCGATACGTGCGAGTGCAGAGACGATATCACTATGACGAGCTCCAAGGGTAGAGGTGATTCCTTCACGTTCGTTAAAATCTTCTTCTCGATCCGCTTGCTCATTTGGGTCCGCAATACTGTCATCTGGTGACTCAGGGACTGCTTCCCATTCAGTCTTAGCTCCATCCATTGGTCTACCGGCTTCGGCAAGTTCTTTCTCGATAGTTGCTCGCTCTTCTAAAAGCATCTGTTTAAATTTTGTTTTTTCTTCTTCAATCATATATAAACTTTAGCACAGTACTAGTGACTAGTGAATAGTGAGCCCGGTACCCCTTTATCTTTGATATTTCTTTTCTACTCACTACCAACTACTTACTACTCACTGATCTCGTCACAAGCCGATTCTGTAACTCGCTTATCATCGTGGGATCTTTCGCAATAAGAAGTGTCTTGGTGTCGAGAAAAGCATAAAAGAGCACCGGAGTTGTGGTGCTAGGTAAGTATACGACTCGGGTGTCTTGATTTTGATAGACTTTGTCGACGAATGGATCAGCTGAAAGCGAAAGCGATGTGGGAAGATCTCCAAGACTAAAGAGTGTCTCTAGATCATTAAGAAGTCGTGGTTCCCATTTGAGCATTTGCGCGAATACGGTATCGAAATCAGCGACTTCAAGCGCGACAAATGGCTCGTTACCCTTCTCTCCTCGATACACACCGAGCATAAATTCTTCACCAAGTGCACGCGCGAGAATCTGTCCGCTTGATGGACCAATGAGTGTGAGGAATTCATCTTTTGTAATTGCTGTGCCAACTGCCTCATGTTCAATATAGACATTTTCTATTGTGCCAATCACAAACGGTTCGTTAATTGTTTTGGCGAGTGCTGGGAGTATCGTGCCTTTAGCGAAGTTATCGTAATTAAAAGCGACACTAGTGTCAGCGTAGATAAATGAATTTTCACGCAAGGTCTCATCTGTCACTTCTGTGACCGTACTTCGTGTGAAATACTGAATTGCAAAGTATGCACCAACTCCTAGTGCGAGAAATATAATGCCGAGGAAGACAAATAAGAAGCTTTTACCTTTCTCTTTGACCTCAAGTGACTGACGTTCTTCGCGTCGAGTAGCTTCGGCAATGGCAATTTTTACCACTGATCCTTCATTTTTCTTAAGGGCGGTTGCCATATCGCCTGCATACGTTCGGAGTGTCGGGAGTTCTTCGTGTAATTGCCTAGGTGTCTCTGGAGGAGTTTGTGGGGGTATACTGTTATTTTGTTGAGGAGAAAGCGGATCCATACTTATATAATAACGCATGTCACGCATCTTTTCGAGCGTGTGTATGAGTTATTTCTTAATCACAAAATATTTTTTAAATATTCGTTTAATTTTTTCAGCTTTACGCGCATTGCGGCTGATTACTAATTTGTTTTTACCTCGAGTTTTAATAATTTCAGCAAGTCTTGATTCAGCGGCCTCATCCCACCCAACTGTATCTGTATAGAATGTGTTAATTGCTTCTGTAGTTTTCTGATCAAGCCAAGCCTCAATGAGGAAATCACCAAAGATATTAATGTAGTAGTTACTTTTAGGAAATAACTTCTCTTCCGTCATGTAGTAAAAACTTTTCTTATTATCAAATTCTTTGTTCACGTATTTATCAAGTAGAGTTTTTCCTCCCACAATCATGTATATTTCTTTCCCTCGATCGAGTACTTCATCAAAGAGTATTCTCTCACTCGCGTGTCGTGCGAGGAAGAACCATTCGTGTGGGTCGTACATATAGAGAGGCTCATGTCCACTCGTTGCGTTATTGAGAATTCCAAATGCGTGTCCCCAAAACTGATCCGTGAGATCTGGATTTTTAAATGTGTAAGAAATCTTGTCTCCATCGGTTAGTTTTAAGAAGTCTTCACTTGGTGTACTTGTCGATGTGTACATGCTTTCTGCTGTACGGAAGTAGTCTGCCATTTTATTGATCCAAATATGTGAGAGTGTTGCGCGTTTAGCATAGACCACTACCACCTCTTCTTTTTTGAGTTTCCTCAGTGCCTGATAGAAGCCCTGTTTTGTTGTTTTGGGGCGCACTACCTTAATTTTCTCTAGAAGCTCGATAGTTCCCGACGATCCCTTTTGTAAGTAGCTGAGAATGTGTTCTTCCAGGGTCTTTGGCTCATAAATCATCATATAAGTATAGCAAAGAGTCAAATGAAAGTAAACAAATTGGCTACTTTACATAGGATATAAGCTTATTTATAGACATAATTCTATATATATGTCATAGTATGCAAAGATCTGATTTGATTGGTGAAATGGGGAGATTCTAGAATCCCCTCTCACCAATTAAATCTAAAAATCATGAAAACAAAATCATTCTTAATTACCGGTGCTGCCTCCTACGTTGGCCGCTCTTTGATCGAAATGCTTAAAAATGAATCAGAAGTAAAACTTCTCATTACGACAAGAAAAAAATATCCTGAATTTCAGGAATTATATTCTGATCGTATCATGTATTTGCCATTCACTGATCTTCTCAATTCTGAAGACTTAAAGAAGTTAAGTGATGTAGCTGCCGGATTTTTTTCTGGGGTCTTTCATATTATTAATTGTGTTGGTGGCTACTGGGACCATATGCCCATGAGCAAGGTGTCGCATGAAGAATCAGTAAAAGTGATTAATGAAAATTTTATGACAGTATTTAATACTGCGTATTATTTGTTACCACTTTTAAAAATGAGGAAAGAGGAAAATGATACAAGTCTCAATGATGAGAACTTTGGTTGGCCGAATACTCATTTTGTGACGTTCGGATGTAATTCAACTCGGTATTTCTATCCGTGGATGGTTCCTTATACAGCGGCAAAACAAGCAGTAGCAACACTCACAAAATCATTGAGATCTGAATATTCTGCATGGAACTTTCAATTCAACTGTTTCATCCTTGCGACTGTTAATACCGAAAGGGAAAAGAAGTTTAAACCTTTTGGAGATCATGAGCATTGGTTAAAACCTGAAAAAATTGCAGAAGTTGTACTTGAGGTTGTAAGAGGAGAGACATCTCTCATAAATGGTAGTGAGATTGAATTATTTGACTACAGTCCTCATTACCACACGACTAGCTACTTCGGAAGAATTCGAAAATGATTGTTAGGGATTTCTTGCGTAATATCTACACAAGGAATCCCTTTATTATTCAGCTCATGAAGTTTCGTGAGTTGATAATGAAATAAATAACTAAGCTAATATGGAAAAATCAAACTGGAGAAATTTAGCTCCGAAACTCTGTCGTCAGCGTATTACTATTGAAGCCATTACTGATCACACTGTGACACCAGATGAATTCAAAGACTATCTTTTGAAACTCTCTGGTGTTGTCGGAATGCGATTACTCGAGCATGGTAGCGATCCCAATCCTTCGGCGTATGATGCAGAGAATATGGGTTACGGTGGTTGGATACATTGGGTGACCTCAGGTGCACACATGTATTCGTATCCGGCCGAGGTGACTGGCGGTGTAGGACATTTACTCAGTGTCGACGCGTACACCTGCAAACCATTCTCAGTCGACAAAGCTGTTGAATTCACAAGAGAATATTTCAAACCGTTAGATATTGTCTGGCGAGAATTCTAAAATGCAAAAACTGTCCTATTAGGGCAGTTTTTTATTTAGCCGATACTGTTTGACATTCTCATTATTTATTATAGTATCTGAAATAGATCTCACAAAAACAAAAAAAGGAGGCAAAATGAAATACTTTATGATTCCGCTTTTACTGATAAGTTTCGTAAAAGCTGAAATTCTCAATGTTCCTAAATGGGAATCATTGAACATGAAAGACGTTAAATATGATCCACAGAAAAATGTTTTCGTAGATTACCATGAATCGTGGGACACATGGATGTTCTCGCTCACTCTTGAGCAAAGAAAAAAGCTCATGGCCCCAATGGAAATTCCGGCAAAGAAGAAAGTTACGTTATCTCTGCGGGAAAATCTATTCACTGATGACAAGCAAACTTTTGCTTCAAGTGCATTTGCCGCAAGTTTCGTAAAAAAGGAAAAGAAGCGCCGCTTTGTGCTCATTAATGTCGAGGAAACCATTCTCGATAAGACCAAAGAAAGTGACCGACAATATCGGTCATGGCCACATTTAGGACTTCTTTTTGTTGGCACTGCCGCTCATGAAGAAAACTGGGAAGTAGTGCTCTGGGATGAACTCGTCCAGGGTTATGTTAATCTTGAAAAACTTGTTCAACCTGGGGACATTGTCGGCTTTAGCATGGTAGTGACTGGTATAGAGCGTGGAGTAGTTTTGGCCCATAAAGCTAAAGAGCTTGGAGCTCGATATTGTATAGCTGGTAATGATTCAGCAACCTTTCGTGTGAATCAGATTCTCTCAATGGAGGATAAACCGATTGATGCAGTATTCACTACAAACAGCGTGATGGCGGTCAAATCTTTTTTCAGACAGATTAACGATGTGCCAATTGAAGCATTGAGTATCCGAGGAGTCGAAACAAAATCTGAGACATCACAACGTTCTAACCAGCGTGAGTGTCTTGTCGCCGAACAGGATGAGCGAAAGAAACTCCATGGGCAAGGTAAGTTTGATTCAGAAGATGTGTTCATTGTGCCCAAGCTTGATCTGTACCCAGAGTCTTATTGGCGTGAAGTATGGGGTAATTATCAGAATCAATTTGGACACAAACATCCAAATCCAACTACTGTAAAAAATGCTTTGGCCTTGTTTGCACAAGGATGTACACGTACCCAAGGGCATGATGTCTGTAGCTACTGCACGATTGGAGGAGTTGCCGATATTCGCATCCCCTCTCGTGACTACATCATCAAATCTGCCCAAGCCTACAAAGACTTCGGTATTGATATGGTGTTTAATGTCACAGATTCTTCGTTTGAGATGACACCAGTCCTCAATACATTGATCGAAGAAGACATCCGATTCAATGCCATGATCATCTATGGTCGTGCACAAGGGCTCACTAAAATGCCACAGCAAATTGAGAAATGGCTCACAAGAGTCAGAGATCGTTTGCTAATTAATGTCGGTATGGATTCCGGGGATGAGACAATTCTCAAATCTGGAGTTGGAAAATCTTCTGTGACTGCAGGCTCGCGAGTGTATGAGAATAGATGTGCCGTTGAGAATATTAAGAAGACAGGTGCACACCTACACTACTCATTAATTTTCGGTTCACCTGGTGAGACGAGAGAATCGTGCGAGAGGAGTATAGAATCATTACAATGGAGCATTCAAACACTTGGTACGCAACTTGATGTCTGCGAAACAGATATCTATTGGTTGAATTTCGGTTCGCCAGCAAGTAGAGTGTTTCAAGATTATATGTACGCTGTCTATCTCTCGAGTCTTGCTAATAAATTTATTACACCCGAGGAATGGCAGAGAAATTTTCATGCCTTCAGGAATTACTTAGTTACGCCGCTTGAAGTTGAGAAAGCCTGGTATCATTATTTTACCAATATCGATTTGGATACCGCGCAGGAGTACAACAAGAGGTGCACTGACCTCATGGAGAAACATACCGGCAGTATCAGAGGAAGAGCCTTTAAGCCCTCTCTTAATAGTTGAGAATGTATTGTCCTTTACGAAGCCAGCTTTTAGAGCTGGTTTTTTCTTTTAATATAATTTCCAATTCTTATCACTAAACCACGGCCGTGGTTTAGCGATAAGAGAAGATGTTTTCAGATTTTATTCTTTTGATACTCCCCATAACACATCAAAGAGAGCTTTCATTGAGATGGCCAGGTCAGCGGATTCGACGATAAAGCCAAATAAATCTTTTTTTGTAGAAATAAATGCAACTTTTTTGCCGTAAATATAGATTG
>JACCDG010533866.1_pt1 | contig 78802 bp, 67 predicted proteins | sample 7442471 | NCBI WGS metagenome assembly JACCDG01 (sample SAMN15323444, study PRJNA562643) | freshwater metagenome | isolation source: river surface water | place: USA:Blue River Watershed | collected 2017-08-17 | reverse complement strand
CACAAGCCCACAAGCCCACAAGCCCACAAGCCCACAAGCCCACAAGGGGGAGACCTCTTTAGGGAGACGCCCTCAAGTTATTTATTCACTATAAAATATTTTTTACAAAGAATCCGAAAGTCGGCCCCAGAACTCTCACCCGCGCTAGGCCCGCTGCCCCTCGCGTCTCAAAACCTTCACCGACGCGAGTAAGACCGCCGCAGAAATCGCCGCACCCCAAGCCTTCACGCCCGCCATTTCAAGCGGCTTTACAAGTTCTTTACCGATAACCTGGGGGATAAAAAGGCCAATACAGCTTGTTCCCAGTAGCGCTAAGAAAATCAACCCAGGCCTGCGCGTCTCACACGCTCGGGCAAACGCAAACGCACAGAGCGGATAGACGAGAATATAGTAGTGATGCCAAGCCAACGGATGAATCACCACTCCAAGCGCGATCCAACCCACCCAGCGCTCGGGCTCCGACAAAATCTTAGATAGGCGATGCCAAATCGCGGCCAAGCTCACCGCGAGCCCCGACGCCACTAACGCGTCCGCTCGAGCATTGAGGTGATCTACATCCAACGTGCGCAAAATCAGCGCAGTAAATCCGTGGTTGCCTTGCCCACGAATCACTTCGAGTCCTAGCTCCGAGCCACCACTTGCAGCTGCGCGCGACCACTCCTGGTAGAGCTGAATCAAGACCGTGCTCGCGCTTTGGCCATGAAATCCGCCGCCCAACCAATACACCAGCAAGAAAATCACGTGGGTCGAGATAAAGATCGCGCCCCCCGCAAGTAGAACTCGAGCATTAAGAAAGCGTTTCCAAATTCCCGTCAGCGTAATCAGAGAGAAAACCTTGATGCTGACCAAGTAAACGAGAAGTGCATCCTTCCAAGCCGTCGACCAAGTCGACGGTTTTACCTGCGTCGCTACACCCGAGCGCGAGCCTAACGGACAGGCCCACAGGGCCACTACGAGAAGCAAGATCTCTACCTGACCCGCAGAAAAATGCGACTGCCACATCCACCAATAGAGATAGGCAATGAAAATCGCCATACGCCTCGGCACGCCCTGCGCGATCGTCCACCAAATGGAGTACCCCAGGCACGCCACTTCGAGCACATACCAAAAATACCGGCCGTGCTCATAAGTCAGCGGGGCCAGCGGCAAGAAGATCGGCAGCACCCATAGTGGATACTTGATGACGAACCCATGATCCTCAGAGCGAATCACATAGGGAGAGATTCCGGAAACCCATGCCTGGGCTGTTTTCCAATAGACGCGAAAGTCTTCGCAGTTTTTTTCACCTGCTAGAAAGAGCCGGTAGAGCGCACCCACCGCGAGCAGTAGAAAAAAACCGTCAAGCAAGCGCAAAAGCAGTCTGGACGGAGTAGCGGTCTTGGGCATGCTCCTCAACCTAGCACGGCATCAGCGCGCCAAACAGTCCATCAACCCCTGAATCACTGCTTTGAGCTGCGACGTAAAAATACCTCGCGCTGCCGGGCCAAAGGGAAACTTGTACCGAGGTCCCTCGATCATCGTGCCACTTGTCTCAAAGACTACGCCATCAGCAGTGGTGATCTTCGGACAAAGCTCGACGATGTAGTTGCTGATCTGATTGGAAATCTTAGGATCCGATTCGCGCAGGTCCATCGTCACGCGCCAGCCCCTCGCACACTCAGCTGCTTTGTAACTCACATCGGCGATCAAAACGCCCTTCTGGTGAATCCCAAAAACTGCAACGTCTGCGAGAAAGCTCATACGCGGCCAGGACTGAGGGCCGGCATCCACAACTAAGTAATTAGAGTAACCGACGCTCGCTGGGCGGTAGGCCCTCAAAATATCCGCAATGCGAACAATCGCCGCATCGACGCGGCTCTGGGCATCAGTGCCAGAGACCGTAAAACTCTGACGATTGAGCACTTCAATATCGCCTTCGTCCGCCCAAACACACTCTGAACTAAAACTTGCGAAAATCGCTAAGACGCCAGCCAGAACTCCAAAACGCTTCAACAACGCTTCCAAATGATGCATCCGGCTGCCGTACCACGGGCCCACGCATAATGCGCAAAGTCAATTTCACGCAACACCCTACCTTCGGGGAGTATTACCTTCCGATGCATGCACCTGATATCGCTCCCAATCTCCCCCCCTTCCCCCCGACAGCAATATGCATTAAAATTTAACTCTAGAGGGCGTTGCCACGGAAAGGCGTTCGCGAAAAATGAAAGGCGGAACATGAAAGGGATTTCATTACACGACGATGCCGCACTAAGTCGTCTCACCCGAATTCAAAAGGAAAAGGGCTGGGACCTCGAAAAAAGTTTTGATTGGAACGCTTCGATCAATCTGTCCAAGCTTCTAGTTCCGCTGGATCAAAAAGCTCTGTTCTTTCCAGGAGCAAGCCTCGATGAAAGATTGGCCATTTCTCAAGCTATGGGGCTTACCATCGCCGCCTCGATCTGCGAGATGGAAGATTGCCTACTGAAGTTCAAGCCGTTCGCTTGGGACGAGCTTGTCAGAAAAAGGGAGTTCAACCGAGGCTTCGAACAGCTCGGAGAGAACTTTTTTGTGGAAGAGGAAAAACATACTGCCTCCTTCCATCGTTACTTGGAGAAGTTCGCCAAGGAAACCGGCGTCGACCCCGAAGATCTCAAAGCGATCCTGCCTAAAGTCGGGGGTACGAAAACCGAATGGATCTTCAAGAAAAACCTCGAGACAGGCGGCAATGCTTTTTGGTGGACCGTCGCCGAGGTGGAGCAGGAGTTTCTGCTCCTGTATCGATCGATCAAACCATTTCGCGAAAAGATTGACCCGCTCTACTTCGAGCTGCACGAAAAGCACTTTGAGGAAGAAGTGCGCCATGCTCCTTTTCCGTACCTGATGATCGAGTGGCTCGTCTCCCAGCGCAAGGGAGCGGTGGGTATCATCCATCAAAAGACGGATCTTATGGCCTCGCAACTCATCAAAGCGCTTTGGACTGGGGCTTCGCTTCATCGCCTGACGATGCTCAAGAAACTAGCCGGCAAGCACGAGTTCTTCGCAACACTTGCGGGAGCGCTTACAAAACTGAGCGATCGCCCCCCTCAGGAGGCACTCGAAGCCATGCGCGGCTTGGTCACGACGACGCCTTACATCAGCGCGTTGATCAATTCTAGGTTTCATCCTAGAACTCAAAGGTTCGCAGATGAGATGGGGGCTTTGAGCATTCCATTTCCTGATCCTACTCCGGCCGCACTTGTTGGCACCTAAAGCGCCAACACAACGAAAGGCATCTCAGCATGAGCACCACTAACGCCTTCGATCGGTTGACCCAGTTTCTCTCTAGCCATCCGATAGCCCGCAAGGCATCGGCGGCGGCAGTTCAGGTGGCCGAGAAGCTGCGCGGGCAACAAACTCACTATGATGCCGAAGCGCTCGAAGGATTTAGGCGCTGCCAACGCCTCGCTTACGAATGCGCGACTCAGATCTCAAGCGAGATTCGAGAAGGCTGGACCGAAAAGCAAACCGCTAAGCTAATGGATACGTGGCTGCAGGATCATGGGGTCAATGTTTTTTTTCACAAGTCATTTGCTTGGTTTGGAGATCGTAGCGGATTTGAAGGTCTCCGCAATGTCTTGGACTTTTTGCCAAGCGATAAGCGGCGCTATCGGGTCGATAATGTCGCCATTCTCGACACCGCACCTATCCTCGACGGATACGCCGCAGACATCGGCTATACGTTCTGCCGAGTGAAGAACCCCGACTTCGAACGCGCTCAAAAACTACTGCTTAAGTTCAGGCGCGAGCTACCGGCACTTTTTGCGTCGGAGCTGACCACTCAAGAGATCTGGACAAAGATCGACGAAGACATTCGAGCCGAGGGCTTCTTGAATCGGCACAAAGCCTATCCTTTCTCCGTGCTCGCGCATCGCCTACATCGCATGCCGGAGGGCAGGATTCCTGGGGCGACGATCCCGTTTAGCCTCCACGCGTACTGGGCTTTATTCTCGCGCGGACTGCTACCTGAGCTTCTGGGGCCCGAGCACGAAGGCTCGAAGCTGGGACTTTGGGCAATCGAGCCTCACCTGGGTACGGCAAATGGCCCCGGCGCCTCATTTGGGGCAAAGTTCGAAGAAATTTTAGTCGTCGACGAAACCGGTGCGCGCTGGCTCGACGATGAAGTCCCCCATCTAAAATGGAGTGTCTCGTGACCGAGCTTAGAAACAAGTTAGTCGTCATCACAGGGGCCGCGTCCGGCATTGGCCGGGCTCTCGCTCTCGAGTATCTGGGCCGTGGCGCCCGCGTGGCTGCCCTCGACTTAGACAAACAAGGGTTGAGTTCCTTACCCCCTCCACTCAATGATTACACATGGACTGTAGATGTGACGGACGAAACGGCTATTTGGAGGGCAGCTCGCGAAATCGCCGAAAAGCTAGGCGCGCCTTCGATCTGGATCAACAACGCAGGCACCGTCAAGATGGGTCCGTTTGATCGCTGTTCATCCGCCGACTTCAGCCGCGTGATGCGAGTCAACTTTGATGGCGTCGTCTATGGCACTCGGGCGGCGCTTGAAGTGATGGCCGCGGGAGAGAAAGAAGCCCAAGCGACGGGAGCTCGGCGCACGATCGCCAACATCGCCTCTATCAACGGCCTAGTGCCTGCTCCATACATGGCCGCATACACGGCCTCCAAGCACGCGGTCGTCGGTTTCACGCGCGCGCTGCAAATCGAACATGAGCTGACCCACTCACCCATTCAGTTTGCGCTCGTCGCACCAGGATTTGTTCGCACGCCGATCATGCATACCGATCCGGATTTTGCGTTGCCAGACGCGCTCAACTTTCTGGTCGAGTCTCCTGAGGCTGCAGCAAGAGAGATCGTTGGCGGACTGGAACGAGGCAAAACGGAGATCTACCCTACGCTCAACGGCAAGCTGATCTTGCGCAGTTACCAACTCTCTCATCGCTTGGCGACGAGCTCGGCCCGACTGCTGACGGGCAAGGGACTCAGGCAGGCGCTAGGGCTTGAACCGATTCGCAAGTAGTCTGCATTTGGGTCTACTTGTCGCTTTTAAACTACCGAATCGACAAGATTCGATACTCGCGAGGAGCGCCCTGAGTCGCGACGCTCACCGTATCACCTACTTTTTTGCCCAGGAGCGCATCACCCAGCGGAGACTGAGGAGTGATCACTTGCAACGGCTCTCCTCCTACGCGCATCACCAACCCTCCCCCGTTGGGGACGACAAAATAGTAGGCTCGACGCTCACCCAACTGTAGCTCTACGAGCGAAGCCGGGCACACGACATCGCTCTCGGTAAAATCCCTCAGCGGCAGAAACTTATACATGGTCAATTGACGCTGAATCTCTTGAACACGCTCACCTACCTGCGCCGACACGGGGCGCTCTTCCTTTTCGGCAGCATTGAGCTCAGGCAGAAGTCCTGCAAGCTCTTGGGCTAAATGCGTTTGGATCTGAACCACCAACTGCCGCTTATCCATTCTCTGTGAGCTGCTTGTCATCGCCCCTATTGTGTGCGAATCCGCCTTGCTTCGCAATGGCGCCCTTGATTAGATGGTGCGCGATGGCACGCCGTAAAACGAAATGGCTTTGGGTCGCGCTCTTTGTCTGGATGGCGCTGTTGCTCGTCATACTGGCTACCGGCTGGAACCTTGTCCTCGTGCAAGACTATCGCCGGATGGTGGCCCTCGCTCACCAGCTTTCGGTGCCAGGCGATACTGAGGCGCCTTGGTTGACTCTGACTTTAGGTACGCTGGGATTTGTCGCAGCGCTAGGAACGATCGCACTATTCTTCATCAAAGTCCTCAAAGAGATGAGACTGAACCAGATTCAGTCTGAATTTTTGGCGACTGTCAGTCATGAGCTCAAGACGCCGATCGCCGCCATTGAGCTGAGCGCTTCCTTGTTGCGCGAAGGCGGATTGTCGAACGAAGAGGTCAAGCGGCTCTGGGCCTCTCATCAGGCTGAGCTCAAGAGACTTCACGAAGAAGTGAACACCTTGCTCGAGGCCGCGCGCCTGGAGGCTCGCGAACTACGCCCCAAGAACGCCAGCATTGAGCTTGAGACTTGGATCGGGCAATCGCTTTCTCGGTGGAACCGGATCTTGGGGCCAGGATCTCGATTGCGAAGAGAGGGAGAACCACTGCCGGTGGGCGTTCGCGTGGATCTGCGGACCCTGGATTTGATCGCTGACAACTTAGTTGATAATGCCCGCAAGTTTTCGCGCGAGAGTCCTGAGCTCGTAGTCGTAACCCGAAGAGTCCCCAAGCGTGGACTGTTCAAGAGGCCTCGCTGGCTGATTGAGTTTAGGGATCGAGGATGGGGATTTGATCCCTCTGATTCTAGGCGTATTTTTGGGCGCTTTTTTAGGGGGCGCACGGATGCGCCCTACTCGATTCCAGGCAGTGGCCTGGGACTGTACTTAGCTGAATCGGGAAGCAGAGCCTTAGGAATTACTCTTCGAGCCACGAGCCTAGGGGTTGGCCAAGGCGCCGTGTTCACTCTCGAGGGACGAGAGGAATGAACGAGCTCTTCGCATCTGCTTTATTGGTAGAAGATGAGCCAAATTTGGCATCGACGCTCTTGATAGCTTTGCGCAAGCTGCGGATCCCGGTACGCCACGCATCGACGTTGAAAGAGGCGCGAGCAGCGTTGAAGGCTGAGAATTGCGAGTTCATATTATTGGACCGTGCCCTACCAGATGGCGATGGGCTCCAGCTTTGCCAAGGATTGCGCAAAACAGGTTTTGCGGGCGCAATTTTAGTACTTACGGCTTCTGGAATGATCGAGGACCGCGTGCTCGGCCTCAATGCGGGCGCCGATGATTACTTGCCCAAACCTTTTTCTTGGGAAGAGTTGGAAGCGCGGATCCGCGCGCTGGCTCGACGTAGACTAGGGTTTAGCTTAGCGGCGAGTGTCACGGATAAAGCGATGAAGAACGGCACGGTTAGTGCGGCGCCAATCACCACGCCTCAACTCTGGCAGATGGACCCTGATCGCCTACGAGTCCACGGACCCCGCGGTTGGGTAGAATTGACAGTACTCGAGTACAAGCTGGCGTCACGGCTGATTTTGGCGGGTGGGGCAATCGTCACAAGAGATGAACTTTTGAAGGATGTCTGGGGCTTCACGCTGCTCCCCAAAACTCGGACGGTCGATCACTTTTTGGGGCGCCTGAGACGCCATTTTGAGCGCAATCCGGAAACGCCGGATTACTTCCTCACTGTGAGAGGAGCTGGCTATCGATTTAACTTGGAAGGTTTAAAAATTAGGGGTGCGAACGAATTGGGTGACGTAAGGGGGGGTTTGGGGGGATAGGGGACTAATTCCGCCATCCAATCCGTTCGCGGGACCCCATAAAGCAACCTCCATGCCACACTGCGTTACCTGAATTAGTCAATTATTTCAAGCTGCCCGCCCCGCCAAACTGTCTAAGGATTAGACAGGTGTACATGCCTATTTACACACTTCGCTCGGAAGACGCCCAGCATTGAACTCCTCGAAAATGCTGATCGGGGTGACTGCAAGACCTAAAGCTCACCCCAAAAGCGTTGAAGTTTCAGTAATCTAATGCTTCGCATTAATTGAAATGAAAGGGTAGCCCCCACCCACCCCACACCTTTCTGCTCTTCACGAAGTTTGGGCCCCATACTTACCAAAGTAGTACGGTGCGGCTGACCAAATCCCTATATGCGCTTTGCGCCGCTAAATTTTTTTTGCACCAAAAGACCTCGATACTTCAGCAACTTAACGCGTCGTACTCAAAAAAGATGCCAGGCACCCTAGCGGTCCCCCTCTTTACAGCCCCGACACTCGCGCTTAGCTTCAGTTTCTCAATCTACTCGATGGTTCGCTGAAGTCCGGTGCAAGTCCGGCGCTGTCCCGCAACGGTCATGGGAAATGGTTCCCTAAGCCCGATCGCACCACCGAGTTATTCTCTCTCGGTGGAAGAGTGTCATGCCCGGCTCAGCGGCTTTTCAAATCTATCTCCTCCACCTCGAATTTTTTAGCACCCTCAGCTCTCATGAGCACGCGCGCACCTCACAACTCACCCTCAGAACTTACCAACCAGGACAAGGAGCAGCCCAATAAATGCAAGTCATCAAGAGAGACGGTACTCGCGAAGAAGTGAAGATCGAGAAAATCCTCCACGCAGTGAACCGCGCGTCCCGCGGCCTTGAGAACGTCGAAGCGCTCGAGGTCGCCAAGCGCACGATCAACGGCCTGCACGAAGGCAGCACCACGCGCGAGCTCGACGAACTCTCCATCTCCAACGCCGTTAGCCTCATGACCGATGAGCCCAACTACTCCAAAGTCGCCGCGCGACTCCTGGCGGAAGGTATTCGCAAGGAAGTCGGCCGCGACATGGCGTTTCGCGACTATATCCGCAACGCTGCCGACTTGGGTCTTATCGGCTCCAATGTCATTGAGCTCGTCGGCCAAGAGTTCGATCAGATCGAATATGCCATCCGCCATGAGCGCGACGATCTGTTCGAATACTTTGGCCTCAAAACCGTTGCCGACCGATACCTGCTTCGTCATCCCAAAACCCGCAAACTCATCGAGCGCCCCCAGTGGCTCTTTATGCGCGTGGCTCTGGGCCTCTCACAAAATGCAGCCGAAGCGCTCGAGCTCTACGACATCGTGAGCCAGTTCCTATACTCTCCTGCTACACCTACATTGTTTAACTCTGGCACGCGCCATCCCCAGATGAGCTCTTGCTACCTACTCACTATCGGTGACGACAGCCTCGAAGGCATCTACAAGTCCATCGCTGACTGCGCGCAACTCTCTAAGTTTTCAGGCGGCATCGGCATCGACTGGACACCGGTGCGATCTTCCGGCGCGCTTATCCGCGGCACCAACGGGCTCAGCAACGGCATCGTGCCCTTTCTCAAGGTCTTTGATTCTTCCGTTCACGCAGTGAACCAAGGAGGTAAACGCAAGGGCGCCGCCGCGGTTTACCTCGAGCCTTGGCACGGTGATATCGAGTCTTTTCTCGAGCTCCGCAACAATACGGGCGCAGAAGAGCGTCGCACGCACCACCTCAATCTCGCGCTCTGGGTGCCAGACCTTTTCATGAAAAGGGTCGAAGCGGACCAGCAGTGGTCGCTTTTCTCGCCGAGCGACGTGCCTGAGCTGCTCACGACTTACGGACCCCAGTTCGATGAGCACTACGCACGCTATGAAAAAGAAGGCAAAGCCCTCAAGCAAATCCCAGCGCGCACCCTCTACGCTAAGATGATGCAAACTCTGGCTGAAAGCGGCAACGGCTGGATGTGTTTTAAGGACAAAGCCAATCTCCGCTCTGCGCAGACCGGGGCGCCTGGTCGCGTGATCCATAGCTCTAATCTTTGCACCGAAATCCTGGAGGTCACGTCCAAAGAGCAAACCGCCGTTTGCAACCTAGGAAGCATCAATCTCTCCGCTTTCGTCACGCGCGACAAGAAGTTCGACTTCGACCGCCTCAAAACCGTGACCACAACCGCGGTAAAGTTCCTCGACCGTGTCGTTGACCTTAACTTCTACCCCACACCGCAAGCCAAGGCCTCCAACCGCGAGTGGCGGCCCATCGGACTTGGGATGATGGGACTGCAGGACGCGCTCTTTAAGCTCAGGTTACCCTTCACCAGCGCAGAGGCCAAAGCCCTGTCCGCCAAGATTTCCGAAACCATCTACTACCAGGCAATCGCAACCAGTATCGAGCTCGCGCGTAAGCACGGCCCTTTCCCCATGTTTAAGGAATCCCGCTACGCCGACGCTGAGCTTCAGGTTCAGCTCGCACGAAAACATCAGGAGCAGATGCCTGAGACATCGCTCGATTGGGATCGCCTCGCAGCCAACGCCAGGCAACACGGCGTCCGCAACAGCCTGCTCGTCGCGATCGCTCCGACTGCAACTATTGCCTCAATCATGGGCAGCTACGAGAGTATCGAGCCCCAGCTCGCCAACGTCTTTAAGCGCGAGACGATGAGCGGAGAGTTTCTGCAGATCAATCGCTACCTCATCGCCGACCTCAAAAAAGCAGGACTGTGGACTCCTCAGATCCGCGCCCGCATCATCGCGGCCGACGGCTCGATCCAAGGCATCGAGGAGCTCCCGAGCGAGATTCGCGAGCTATACAAAACCGTCTGGGAAATCCCTCAAAAGGAGCTGATCGATCTGGCTGTGCAAAGATCGGCATTCATCTGCCAATCCCAGTCACTCAATCTGTTCATGGAGGACCCAAGCATCGGCAAGCTCTCTTCCATGTACATGTACGCATGGAAACAAGGAGTAAAGACGACCTACTACTTGCGCTCACGGGCTAAAACAGGGATCCGCAAGACAACCGTCACCGATGCGGCAGCGCAGGCCCCCGCTTCGGATCAGGCCGCAGCGATCGCCTGCTCGCTCGAGAATCCGGCCTCATGCGAAGCCTGCCAGTGAGGCCATCCGGAACTCACAGCTCCGTTGGCTTTCTCATCTCATTTGACGAGACACTTAGATTTAAAACCGCACCAGGAGACCCTCACCATGCTACTCAACCCAGAACTCGACCTCACTCTCCGGCCGATGAAGTACCCACACTTCTTCCAACTCTATAAGAACTCCCTCCGAAACATCTGGACCACTGATGAGATCGATTTTTCTGTCGACTTCGAACACCTGCGAGACAAGATTTCTCCTTCAGAAGGCCATCTCATTCGTCGCCTCGTCGCTTTTTTTGCGACGGCCGACAATCTGGTAGCTCACAATTTGGTGCTGAACTTCTACAAGCACATCAACTCACCCGAATTCAGAATGTTCTTGGGTAAGCAACTCTTCGACGAGATGCTTCACGTCGAAACCTACCTCCTGCTCGTCGACCACTACATCCCCGACCCCGAGGAGCGCAGACAAGCATTCTCTGCGTACCAGGACATCCCCTCTGTAAAAAGGAAGGCCGACTTTTGCTTCAAATACATGGAGTCTATCGATCAACTCGACAAGCTAGACACCGATCAAAAACGCAGGCAGTTCATCGAGAACCTCATCTGCTTCGCCGCATGCGTTGAGGGTCTCTTTTTCTTCGGCTCGTTTGCGTACGTCTACTTCTTGCGCAACAAAGGATTGCTCCCCGGCCTCGCCGCAGCCACCAACTGGATCTTTCGCGACGAGAGCCTCCACATCGACGCAGCGATGGCCGCCATCTCGGCGATCCGTCAAGAGTATCCCCATCTCTTCGACTCCGCGCTCGAGGCGAAGTCCGTCGCCATGATCGAAGAGGCACTCGCCGTCGAGATGGAGTTTTGCCGCGATGGCCTCGCTCAGGGCATTACAGGTCTTTCGCCCGCGCTCATGTCGCAATATTTAGAGTATGTGGCGGACCAGCGGCTCAGTCAGCTCGGATTTCAGCCTCGCTACTTAGCCAAGAACCCGTTCCCGTTCATGGTGCTTCAGGATGTTCAGCCGCTCACTAATTTCTTCGAGAAGCGCGTGACCGAGTATTCAAAGGGTTTTGAAAGCAACCGTGGCGCTATCGTGTTCAACGAGGCGTTCTAGAAGGTAACGCCGATCCCTCCGCCCACAAAAGGGCCGCTCAGATCGATCGCGATCGGAATGAAAGACTGAGTGAGGGCGTCCTTGTAGAGACTGCTGCCGTTCACGCTCGTGCCCGGAACGATCTGGACCGTTTTGAGATAGCGATAGCCACCCTCGAGAAAAAGCGAGAACGTAGACCCTAGATGCCAAGTCAAATCCACTTTGGCCATGCCAGTAAATGCCTGCGCCGAGTGCTCTGTGACATTAGGCGCGTCCTCGTTCAGCGCAGTGGACTGAAGCAGTGTCTGGACCGCAAGGCCTCCTAGAATCGAAAAATGGGTCGAAAGCCTGCGATCGCGGATCAAAGTCAGTTCGATCCCCATCTGAAACGGAATGCTCGAAACATCGATCTGAAAAGTCTTGAGAGTAGCAGTATCGCGCGCGAACACGCTCTTGAACATCTTCTCTAGCCTCACCACCATGGCCAAATCAGGAGTGAACATGAACGCGAACTCCCCGCCCGCATTGAACCCATACTTCAAAGCGTCTGCTTGAAAGAGCACGTTCACATCCGTCACCGAAAAAAAATTGTACCCTCCAAAACCTTTGAGCCTGAGATGCTTCTTAAGCGGCTTGTCTCTAAAGGGAGCCTCTCCCAAAGCCGCTGGACGCGCGCTCCCTACCCGTTGCTCCGGCAGCCCCTGAGGCATGGAGCCCGGCGTGCTCAGATCCGATCCTTGCGGTGGCGCTTGGAGCGGTGCCTCTTCGCTCGGTGGGGCTTGAAGCAAAAGCTGATCAGCGGGTACAAAACCCAGCACACCGTTGCTCGTTTTGACTTTATAATAGCCATCGATAGGCAGGTTGCTCACGGCGATCTGCTGACCTTTATTGAGCTTGTCGAGGATCTTGGCGTTTTTGCTTGGAGCCGCGACCACGTCGACCGTTTCAGCATCGACCAATGCTGCACGAGACGCTAAAGCCAGCTGCGGTGCCCACGGCCATCCAAGCAGAGCAACTCCCACAGCGAGCGAGAGGGCGCCTTTTCTCACCTCATCACCTGAGTGAGGTCCAGCGGATTCACTTTCTGTCTATGAATCACGCACTGCCAGTGAAGATGAGGTCCCGTCACGCGCCCGGTTTTTCCGGAAAGTCCCAGCAATTCACCCGCTTTTACCTTCTGCCCCTTCTTCACCTGGATCTTGCTCATGTGAGCGTAAAGCGTGATCACTCCGTAACCATGGTCGATGAACACCGTACCGCCGGTAAAAAAGAGATCCTTCGCCAAGACGACTTCACCCGCGGCGTCCGCGCGGATCGGCGTCCCTACGGGAGCCTTCAGATCCAGGCCTGGATGAAAACTTTTCTGAACTCCGTTGTAGACTCGCTTCGTCCCGTAGCGACTGGTGATGGGGCTGTCGATCGGAAACTTAAACGGACCATTCCAATACTTGATCGGAGTGACGGTCCCATAGATCTTGCCGATCTCCGCCTGCTCCTTCTTGATGCGCGCTAAATCCTTTGGCCGCTGAGGATTCACTCGCCTTCCGTCAACCTTGATCGACTCCGAAGCATAGTCGCCCTTGAGCACCGTGAACGGCAAGTCAAACTCATGCAGACCCAAGCGCACATGGATTTTAGCGGCGCCAACCTTATGGTCGTAAGGCACTCCAAGCACCGCCTGAAATGATGCCGCAGTTTCATCACTTGGATAAAAGGGCAGCTCCATGCCCTCGAAGTCGCCCTTTAAAGTGCTGAGGTCGGCGGACGAACCTTCTTTTTTCGCGATCGTCACGACCAGAATCGATCCGTCCATGACCTGACTTGAAGAGAGAACCGCGTTAATATCCTCCGGGGGAGCCGCGATCGATAGAGCCGGAGATGCCGGCTCAGCCATAGCCGCGACTACCGGCCCCTCCGCATGCGCACAACTACACACTATCAGTGCAATTGCAGCAGCGAACCGATTCAACCTAAATGGCGCGTACCACCTTTTGTCCGTCATGGAATGTGATCTGCAGCTCCCGTCCTGCGTGGACTTGGCTGGCGCTTCGGATCACTGTTTCTCCATTCAGAGGATCTCTCACGATCGAATAGCCTCGCTCGAGGACTCGCAACGGAGAGAGGGCGTCAAGTTTGCCCGAAAGTTGAGCGATCCATGCCCGCCTTTTTTCCATTTTGACATGGAATGCCCTCTCGAGGCGCAAAAAAAGCTCATCACATCGCTGGGCTTGCTCACGAAGTCGATCCTTGGGGCTAACGACTCGAGCCGCCACTTGCTCTAGAAGCTTACGCCTCGTCGTGAGGTCTCGAGCGATCGCGGCCCGGAGCCTTGCACGCGACTCCCGGAGCTGCCCGACAGCATCCACCCAATGCCCGGTGGCGATTTCCGCCGCAGCCGAGGGTGTCGGAGCTCGCAGGTCCGAGACAAAATCACAGATTGTGAAGTCAATTTCATGACCCACGGCCGAGATGACTGGCAACCTAGAGGCCGCCACTGCACGCGCAAGACCTTCATCATTGAAACCCCAAAGGTCTTCGATGCTCCCGCCTCCGCGCGCGAGCACTACAATATCGCCAAGATTATGGCGGTTACAGAGCTCGAGTCCACGAATGATCTGAGCAGGAGCTCCCTCGCCCTGCACGATCGCAGGCACGACAGTGACTCGTATATGAGGCGCGCGGCGCCCCAAGATATTCAGCATGTCCTGAATCACAGCTCCCGATGGCGATGTCACCACCGCCAAGCGCAACGGAAACTTGGGCAGCGGCCGCTTACGAGCCTGGTCGAAAATCCCCTCAGCCGCTAACTTTGCCTTGAGCTGCTCAAACGCGACCTGAAGCGCACCCGCGCCCAAAGGCTCGACGTGCTCAACAGTGAGTTGATAACTCCCACGCGGGGGATAGACGGTGACTTTGCCACGACACAGGACTTGGAGGCCATCCTTGAGATCAAAGGTACGGCGGCGAGCCCCCCATCCAAAGATGGCAGCCGAAATCATCGCGCCAGAATCTTTGAGCGAAAAATAAACGTGCCCAGAGGCAGCGGATTTAAAGTTGCTGACCTCGCCCTGAATCCAGACCTGCGCGAAACTCGGTTCGATCACACCGCGAATCCGTGCAGTGAGCTCAGTGACGGTCCAATGTTTGGGTTCTTTTGCAGGGATCAGCTCGGAAGCGACCACGGCGGGTGCGGGTTCTGGAGCGACCGCCTGCGTTGGCGTTGGCGGTTGTTTGGACTCTTTCTTTTTTTCCGGCGGAGCAGTTTGGGCAGAGGTTTCAGGACTCTCCGCATCCGATCGAGCGCCTAGATCTCCAAAATGATTTGAAAAAAGCGGTAAGTCTTTGAAGTCCACTTCAACCCCGTTGGCGCAATGAGCCGCAATAGCGCAGCTGATGCCTTCCTTTGAGTACGAGACGGGTCATGGGAACTCAATGAGAAATTAAAGCCTGATCCAATTACTAGTCCCTGAGTCCTGCAAACCTACTTTTTGCGGACATCCCTCCAGCCTATTTGGATTTTTCCCAACACGAGCCTTGAAGCAGCCTAGCGGACTTCCGTCTGTGGATGGGAGGGTGCGGCCGCGGTCTCAGGCCCGCGCTTATCGTTGTTGACCGTCAACTTCTTAAAGATATCAAAAGACTTGAGATTGCTCAGCGCCTCTCGAACTTGATAGTCCTCTTTTGGATTAAGCTTGCTAGGCGAAAGCTCATCGTCGCTGTCCTTAGAACCCTTTTTCTTATCTTTGCTAGCCAAAGACTCATTCTCCTTACTGTCCTTGGAAAGCAGGGCATCGAGCTCTTCTTTCTTGAACTCCTTGGCACCCATGTCCTCATCCGTGTTGACCATGTGGCCTTTGAGATCTCGCTCGCGAAATACCTCACCCTTGCGTTTGGCCTCGCTGAGCAGCTTAGGATCGAAATCGTCAAGCACTACATCGGGCATGACGCCTTTCTCTTGGATGCTCTTGCCGTTTGGCGTGTAATAACGAGCAATCGTCAACTTGAGACCCACATCTGAGGTGAGATCCACAACCGTTTGCACTGAGCCTTTACCAAAAGTGCCTTGCCCCATGATGATCGCACGGTGATGATCCTGAAGCGCGCCTGCCACGATCTCAGCCGCAGACGCCGTGCTTGAGTTCACCAAAACAGCGATGGGCAAGTCCTTTCGAGCCTGGCCTTTGCGAGCGTACTTCACTTCTTTTTGATCCTTGTTGCGCGGAATCGTCGATACAACCACTCCTTCATCGATGAACAATGACGACACCTCGACTGCCTGATCAAGCAGGCCACCGGGGTTATTGCGCAGATCCAAAACCAAGCCGCGAAGCTTGCGCTTGGACTCAAGCTTCTCGATCGCTTTCTTGATGTCTTGGGCAGCGCTCTCGTTGAAGCTAGTTAAGCGCACGTATCCGTATTCTGGCTCAAGCTCCTCGCTCTTCACCGAAGCGATCTTGATGATGTCGCGGGTGACTTTGATTTCTCGGATCTTGTCGAATCCTTCGCGGTAAACCGAAAGAATGACATCTGTCCCTTTCTTGCCGCGCATTTTCTGGACGGCTTCGACCAGGTTCATCCCTTTAGTGCTGTCGCCATCGATCTTGACGATGCGGTCATTGGCTTTGATGCCAGCCTTCCATGCGGGAGTGTCTTCGATAGGTGAGACTACGGTGAGGATATTGTCCTTCACGCCGATCTCGATGCCCAGACCTCCAAACTTGCCGCTCGTATCGACCTTCATGTCTTTGAAGATCTCAGGAGTCAGAAAATTAGAGTGCGGGTCAAGCGTCTCCATCATCCCTTTGATGGCGCCGTAGATCAGGTCCTTGTTCTTGACCTTGCCCTCATCGACGTAGTTCTGCTCGATAAAATGAAGAACTTTATTGAAGAGCTCAAGGTTCTCGTAGCGCTCCTGCAGACCTTGTTGCCCGCTTTGAAGGGTGGGCTTTTCTTTTGATTTCTCAGCAGATGCCGCGAACGCCTCCACAGGAAGCGAACCCAAACTGAGAACTCCGAACAGTAGACCGACAAAAGCACCTGGGAATCGAATCATTCGAGGTAAGCCCCTTTATAAAAGGCTAAACTAATTAGAAACCCACTGCAATGGGTTGACAGCGACATTGCGCGCGCGAATCTCAAAGTAAACAGGAGTACCCGACTCCTCCGTTAAGCCGATCGTGTCTCCAACAGCAACGGGATCACCGGCCTTCTTCTTCAGCTCGCCTAAATGCGCACAGAGCGAGTAAAAGTGCTCACCATGATCGATGATGGCCACACGGCCATAGGACGGCATGTCCCCTGAGTAGGCAATTTTTCCCGCCGAGATTGCTTTGACGGAAGCCTTGGAGCCAGCGGAGATATCGATACCTTTGCGAAAGATATAGAGACGCGACTGTGGATCAAAGCCGCGCCCAAAAGACGAAACCACCTTGCCGCCAGCCACGGGCAACGGCAGACGGCCCTTGAGCCTGGCAAAATGGCTTCTAGAAAGAACGCGATTGGCTTCACGTTCTGCTTCTGTCTCCCGCTCAAGCTCGCGCCTCGCATTGAACTGACCGATCAAGCGCTCAACCTGCATCTCGGAGGTCTTGAGTTTTCGATAGCTCTCGAGCTGCGCTATGCGCTCATCGTGTTTCTTTCTAAGAATTCCTACTTGAAGCTGGCGATTGAGCTCGAGGATCCCCTCTTGCTCCAGCAGATCTTGAAAAAGATAAGCCAATTGCTGTTTCTCGTCTTGGATTCTCGCTTCGAGCTGCTCAGCATCCGCTATGTCCACCTTGAGCGCTTCGATTTCCTTGAGGCCGCGGTCAGCGAGCGCAGCCAAAACCTTTCTTCTTGGGGCTTCGAGCTTCTCTCGCTCACTGGGCTTCAATACTTGCAGACCCACCTCTGCATCGTTCATCGTCGAACGCTCAACAGAAGTTAGAAATCTCCTAACCGCGCGCTGCTCCCTACGTATACGGTCGCTCAAAGTCGAGCGTCTAGCCTCAAGCTCGAGCACAGTCGCTTCGAGCTCTCCCAAGCGCCTCTTGCCCAATTCTCGCTCTCGGTGCTGGAGAGCCATGAGAGCCTGAATTTTTTTGATGTTTGACTGAGTGTTTTTGTGAAACTTGAGCCCTGCAAGCAGATCCGATTCAAGCTTGACCACTTCTCCTCGAAGCGTGACCAGGCGATCTGCAAGCGTGGGCTCAGCGCTTTCTCCACCAGGCAAAGCTGCCTTGCGACTCAATCGCGAAGGCTCGCTTGGGGAGCCGAGAACAGGGATCGAAGCCGCGCACGCGTCTCCCGCGCTGCCCAAGAGCTGCACCGTGCTCATCGTTAAAACCAAGAGGAGCGCGCGTCTCGGCATCCAGCGCTATCTCCCAGCCTCTGCAGCTGCCACATCGGACGACATGCCGCCGATTGCGCCAGCAAAAAGACCAACCAACATCCCACCCAGCATGAGTGCCGCAGCCCAGCCAAAAGAGGCAGAAGGCAGATCGCGCAACATCGGAGAAAGCGAGCGAACATGATGCACGAGCCAACTTGCAGCGGTCAACCAGCCCGCCGACGCGAGAAAACCGCCCAGAGCTCCGACAATCACTCCAGAAATCATGCTCGGAGCACGCAAGGTGAGCTCTGTGGCTCCCCAGATTCTCAAAACCGAGAGAGCGTCTTGATGAAGGTACGCGTTCATTCGAGAAAGATGGATCAGTCCCGTAAAAAGAGCCAAGATTAGCCCTACGCCTAGCACCTTTGCAACCCAGCGAAGCGCCGAGAACGCTCCCACGATATGTGCGTAGCGATCCTTGGAGCTCTCTGCGGATTCGATTCCAGAGACTAATTTTACGCTATCGACTGCATTGTTCGCGAGCATGCCCGAAATCGAAACGTAGCGAGGCACGATAGCTCGGGTCTCCGAACCCAGTTCCTGCAATTCGCGGCTCAGATCGGGGTACTGACCTTTTAGATTTGAAATGAACTCTTGAGTGCCCACGAGACGAATTTCAGAAATCGCCTGCGCCCCCAGCGATTGCCTCACCTGATCCAGCACCCGAGACTCGTCCTGAGACTCCACATCAGTAGCTAAATAAGCAGTCACCACCTGCTCGCCTTGAAGGCGAGCCACCACTGGCTTGAGCCCCGCCTGCATCCAAGCCAGAAAGCCTACCAGAAGCAACAAAACGCCCACCGCTGCCGCCGACGAAACTTGGCTGACCGGAGCCAACCGCCAGGGCCGGAGCGAGAGCCTCAGTAAAAACATGCAGCAGCCTCCTCGACTTGAATGCGGCCGCCTTTGAGAATTGCGCAGCGCTTACGTACGCGACGGACGATCTCGCGGTCATGAGTGGCGACTAGCACTGTTGCTCCACCCATATTCGCTTTCAAGAAAAGATCCATGAGCGACCAAGTAAAGTCCCGGTCCTGCGCCCCGGTTGGCTCATCGGCTAGCACGAGCTCAGGGGCACGAGCCAATGCACGCGCCACAGCCACGCGCTGAGCCTCGCCACCCGACAAAGCTCCTGCAAGTTTCTCACGCTTGTCTGCAAGCCCCAATCGCTCGAGCAGCTCGCTGATCTTCGCGCGATTAGGGGATGCAAGAGCTCGGCGACCCGCCAGCGAAAGTGAGAGCGCGACATTGTCAAAAACGCTGAGATCCGGGATCAGCCTGATATTCTGCGGCACGTGACCGATCGATTGCCGAATCGCTCGCAATGTCGAGGCAGACGCGTTCGCTACGTCGTAACCAAAGAGCGAGATCGAGCCGTGAGTAGGCAACTCCTCGGTGGCTAACATTCGCAGCAAGGAAGATTTGCCCGCGCCCGTCCCACCGACGACGTAGAGAAAATCGCCCTTCTTGAGCGTTAGGTTAACTTGGTCAAGGACTCGAGCCTGACCTTCGTAAGCCTTCGTGACTCCATTGAGAGATACCATGGCAAACCACTCCCGCATTGAGCTTAACATAAGATCTGGGAATAGACGCCAGTGGCGGTTTTTGGAGAATTGCTGCGTTGGATTCTTGACACCCCACTTACATCGCCGGCTTTTTTGGGTAGAATGACTAACAGTGAGCATCCTCGCACCTCGATCTTCTTATTTCTGGTTAGGACGCCGTAGGTGGCTGAATTGGGCCCGAAGTTTTGCGTTTATCGCTGCTTACACCGGCTGGACATGGGTTTTTCGACTGCTCGTGCTCACGTTCATCACCTACTTTCTGATGTCCGCGTCAGGTCGAACTCCGCGATTCGAAGAAATCAGCGAGGCATTTAGCGCTAACGAGCTGACCGTCATGGGCCTGAGCGCCGTGCTTTTCGTCTTTACGCTTCGAGCGCTCAACCCCATCACAACGACGACGACTGAGGAGATCTTCACGCCCAATCGACTGAAGTCCAACTTCTTGCCAGGCTTTGTTCACGGCACAGTCTTCGCCGCTGGAGTGATCCTGGCCTTTGTCTTGAGCGGAATGTATCGATACTTGGGTTTCTTCATCCAGTTTGACGAAGCCCCGCTAGCGGCCCTGACAGTGCTCGCACGAATGATTGCTCTTGCCGCCTTTGCATATGCGGAGGAGTTCGTTTTTCGGCACAAGACTGCGCGGTTGCTGCGTCTGCAATTTTGGGGAAAGCGCGGAACGACTTTTAGCAAAGAGCTACTCGTCGCTGTGATCCTGGCGCTTGTCTACTGCAGCGTAAAACTTCTTCAATTTGACCTAGGAGCAATGCAGCTCGTCACTCTCTTTTTAGTGTCGTTAGCCCTTTCTTCGCGAACCCTCCTCGACGGAGACTTCGCTCGAGGTGCGGGCTTTTGGGCCGCTCTCCTGATCGTTTTTCAGCCGCTTTTGAGTTTGCCTGCACTGGGGGGAGACTTTTCGGGCGTGCTCCTCGTGAAGCACCAGACTGCATCTGGAGACGACTCTTCGATGGTGCGTTTCCTTACTGGAGGAGCTGGCGGCCCGCTTTCAAGCTTCGCGTTTCAACTCCTGTTGGTTTTAGATATTTCGCGCGGGATGATTCGGTACAGAAAGAAAGTATCTACATTGCCCTTAGACCCGTAAAGCTGTTCCACCAGAGCCAAGACTCAAGTTCTCGACGCAGCCTCAAGAAAACGCTTTCAAGCCCAGCACCCCAGCAGCTATTATCCAGAGCATGCCTACTACTCCTTCACTTCCTCAAGCTGGCGTCTTTGAACTCATTTCTCAGTCTGGGCTTGTAGCCAAAATCGTTTTGACCCTGCTGTTGGGGGTATCCGTCTTTTGTTGGTCGATTATCCTCCTTAAGTGGCGAGTCTTGAGTCGGGCGCTGACCCAGAACGAGCAGTTTCTGAATGTTTTTTGGAAGGGGCAAAATATCGAAGAGATTTTTGCGAAAAGTGAGCGTTTTTCAGGCTCCCCTGTGGCGACTGTCTTTAAATCAGGAGTGAAAGAGCTCAAGAAGGTCACTTCAGACGGAATCTCTGGCGGCGCGAGCGAGAAAGTCGATAACATCTATCGCGCGCTTTTAAGGACTTCTACGTCAGAAGTGTCAGTGCTCGAAAGCCACTTGGGATGGTTAGCGACCACTGCGAGCGCGGCTCCGTTCGTGGGTCTCTTTGGAACCGTCTGGGGCATCATGAATTCGTTTCAAAGCATTGGCGCTACTGGCGCGGCCAACCTTGCGGTGGTCGGGCCCGGGATCTCTGAAGCATTGATCACCACAGCGACAGGGATCGCTGCCGCAATCCCTGCGGTGGTTGCTTATAACCACTTCGCAGGCCAAATCAAAAGAGTAGCAGTCGATATGGAATGCTTCTCCCAAGACTTTATTAACATCCTTCAACGTAGCGTCCTTTCCGACCCAAGCCTGACGAGGAAAGGCTAAGTCATGGGGATGTCCGCGCCTCGCGCCGGAGGAGCCCGCTCGGTGCCGACAACGATGGCCGAGATCAACGTCACGCCACTCGTGGACGTCATGCTCGTGCTTTTGATCGTGTTCATGATTTCTGCACCGCTCATGCAGCAAGGCATTCAAGTCGATCTACCTAAAGCGAGCGCCGGCAGCCTCGATGACGTTCCCGATCAGCTCGTGCTCGTCGTCAGTCGCGACCGCAAGATCTCAATTAACGGCAATATTGTAGAGCGCGGAATGCTTCGCCCTAAACTCGAGGCGGTCGCATCCGTAAAACCTAACGTCCAGGTTTTTATCCAAGCCGATCAGCACGTGGCCTACGGATTTATTGCACAGGTCATGGCCGAGGTAAAAAATGCCAAGATCAACCGCGTGGGTCTTGTGACGGAGCCGGGCAATTCCAACGCCCGCCTCTGAAGGAGCGAGCGTGTCCGGAGCGACGACTGCCAATCCGCTGCGAAATCCCGATCCCCCGAGCCCACCCCCTCATTCAGCTCATCAGGGATACCGGACTGCGCTCAAAAGATCCTTCATAGGGCACGCCGCTTTTATCTTATTTATATTGATTAAGAGCCTGGTTTTTCCGAGCAAGCCTGCTCCCTTTGTCCCCACTCTTCGCGTCGACATGGTGGGACTTCCCGATGTGCTCAAAAAAGATTTAAAAAGCGCCCCTCCCACTCAAGGCATGAAGGAAATCGCCGAAGCGCTCAAACGGGCTGAGCAGGACGCCAAACGCATTAAGCCGCTCAAGCTGCCCGATCCTGTCGAAAAAACCGCCCCCGACGAACTGGTGCTCAAACCCAAGGCCACTCAAGACGATGCCGCTCGATCCAAACGCCTCAAGAACGCCATGGATCGCATCAAGGCCCTTGAGCGGATCAAGGGCGAAGCGGGCGACAAACCCTCTCGTCAAGAAATCGTGAAAGGCAACCAGATCTCCAAAGGCACAAGCCTTTCTGGCGACGCCAAAGAAGCTGCCGAAGCGAGCTACTACGATCACCTCCGCGATCGCTTGCAGGAGAATTGGGCCCTCCCCGTCTGGCTCGCGCGCCAAGATCTCCAAGCCCAAGTCCAGATCTTCGTCGACGGTCGAGGTCGTCTGCGCGAGTTCCGCTTTGTCAAAACCTCAGGCAACACTCAGTTTGACTCGGCTATTAAGAAAGCCCTCGAAGAGAGCCAGCCCTTTCCCATCCCGCCACAGGAAATCGCAGGCTCCGTCCTGTCGGATGGTGTGCTCGTGGGGTTCCCGCTCTAAATAAAGTGCCAGGCACCCTTTTTAAAGAGCGGTGCCGCATCCCCCGATAATCCCACCTCTTTTCACCGGACCGATTTTAGGATGATGTCGAACACCCCGCTCAATGTACCAGGCTCCAAATCAGCCGCAGACGGCATGAACTCCACCACCACACCCTCCCGCTGCCCGGCAGGGATCTGCTGCAATATCAGATCACTTTCATTCAGAGGATTCCCCTTAAAGTACATCTGCGTGACCAGCTCATGAAAACCCACGCGCGAAACCTTGAAATGAATGTGCGGTGGGCGCACCCAATCGACATCAGCCGGGTACGCCCCAGGAATGATCGTCTTGAACCAATACTCTCCGCCCGTATCCGTCTGCGCCTCGCCCCAATATCCAAAATGCGGATCGATCGGCGCAGGATTTGGGTCCTTGCTGTTATTGTAGCGTCCCGAGGCGCACGCCTGCCAAATCTCAACGATCGCACCCGCGACAGGATTGCATGCGCGATCAAGCACCTTGCCTCGAATGTAGACCACCTGCCCATCTGCTCTTTGGGCGTGTCCGGCGACGCGAGTCAAGTCGTGCTCAGGCTGGATCTTGGATTCGCCAGGATAAAAGGGGCCCGGAGTTTGGGGCGGCGTCGCAACGCCGCACGAGGCGGCCACCGCCTGAGAGACAGGGCCGGCCAATAACCAAGCCCCCGTGGTTCCGGCACCTAACTTGAGAAATCGACGACGATCGGTAGCGAGTGATTGCGGCATAAAAAGGGTTCCTCTCTTTCACTCAAGAGGTAACTCAAACTGTCTATAAATATTAATTTTAACTGGTTATGTTATTGATAAAATAATTTTATACATCCATTCAAGGTGCGCTAACCCCGGCAAACCATCCCAGAGATCGCGCAACGCACCAACCCAAGTAATCCCCCTTTCCACCTTTTCCTCCCCCCAACTTCGTGAAAGAATGGAGGGATGATTCTTCTCATGCGCGCCCCCCGGGCTCTTTTCGTGTTCGCAGTTTTTCTCGCAGCCAACCTAGCGCCCCAACACTTCACCGAGGCCGCCAGCGCCCCCTACATCCCAGTCGGCTCAGCAAAAACAAAAAAAACCATCATCGCGTTTCCAGACATCAAGGGAGACACGGCTCTCGGCAAGCAAATCAGCGATACCGCCATGAATGACCTGACGTTCATGGACCTCTTCAAGTTCTTGCCTTCGTCCGCTTTCGTCGAACCCGCGACCGCCGGCATCAACCTCGACCAGTTCAAGCTTTCTGATTGGACCAGCATCGGAGCTGAGTTCGTACTCAAAGCTTCCGCCACCACACAAGGGCGCATCATCGTGCTCGAGGCTCACCTTTACGACACTTTTGGCGGCAAACAGGTCCTTGCAAAACGCTACGTCGCCGCCCCTTCTGACATCAAGACCCTCGCGCACACCCTTGCCAACAATGTTGTCGAAGCACTCACGGGCCTGCCCGGCATCTTCATGACCAAGATCGTGATGTCCTGCGACCGCACCGGAAAAAAAGAAGTCTACTCGATGAACTTCGACGGCACGGACGTCAAGCAAGTCACTCACCATCGCTCCATCGCGTTCGCCCCCGCATGGAGCCCCGATGGCAACAAGATCGCTTACTCGCTTTTCACGCGCCACAAGAACAACATCAAGAACATCGATCTTTACGAGTTCAACTTCACTAACGACACCGTCCGTATGCTCTCCAACCGCAAGGGCATCAACAGCGGCGCGGCCTATTCTCCGGACGGGAAACGAATCGCACTCACCATGAGCTTTCTTGGCAATCCCGAGATCTTCACGCTCGATCCCTCGAACTCTCAGGTGACCCGCCTCACCAAATCCCTGGGTTTTGACGTCGACCCGGCCTGGAGCCCTGATGGCAAGCTGTTGACTTTTGTTTCGTCGCGCACCGGACTCCCCATGGTCTTCAAGCAGGGAAGCGATGGCAGCGACCCCAAGCGCCTCACCTTCGCAGGGCGCTACAACGCCACGCCTTCGTGGTCTCCCCGCAACAACAAGATCGCGTTTGCCGGGTGGCTCGAGCATCGCTTCGACATCTTCATCATGAATCCGGACGGCACCACCATCGAGCGCCTCACCAAAGATCAGGGCAACAACGAAGACCCGCACTTCAGTCCCGACGGCAACTTCATCGCCTTTAGCTCCAACCGCACAGGCCAACAAAACGTCTACGTGATGAATGTGGACGGCACGTTCGTTAAGCGCATCACCTATGGTCTCGGCAATTGCGTCACGCCCAAGTGGAGCAACCCTCCTCGAGCGCCGCAACCAGAGACCATTCCTGAAGCTAAAAATCCCTCATAGTCATTGGCTATCTGCTGAATGGCCTAAAGACCCAAAGGCATTCTTAACTAAGAGCTCTCAGTAACGACCGCCTCTGAGCAAGCGAAGGAGAGTGGCGCCCTTAGCGATGCGCGAGATGAGGCGCGTTTCGCTCAGCGGCTTATGCAAATCGAGCTTTGTCCAAGCCACGATGCCCACACGGTCCCGCATTGCGTTTGCAATTACGCGAGTCCACAGGGTCTTGGTGTTGATTTCCATTCGGTGCACGTAAATCAGGTCTTTGAGAACGGGCACTCTGACTAGCATGCGCAAGGCGTTCAAGAAGCGTCCCGAAAAATTGACGTTCACGAACTGGCCATTCTTCATCACTTTGAGACGGAGCAAGGTCGGAAACATGATTCGGTAAGTTTCCATCTTGTAAGCTTCGCCAATATTCTTGAGTTTGAGGTCGTGTGGCGACTTAAAATAGATCGAAATCAGGAGATCGTGCTCCTTTTTAGAAATGCAGATGCCGCGCATGGCTTCGACCATCGGCACCGTGTGAACTCCGAGAACTGGAGTTACCATCTGAATGAAGAAGTCCTTCATTCGATCTACTGGCAGGAACTCTGGTTCTGCCTCAGCAGAAATCTCCGGAAGCAATTCGTTCTCAGGAGTCGCAGGACTCGTCGAACGAGAAAGCCCGTAGGGCTGCGCTTTGCAATCGGCTTCAGCATTGAACTCAGGAGCTGCTGCTACTGAGTTTGCATCAACCTCTGCGATCGTAGCCGTGTTTACCGGAGGGTGGGCTGCATGAGCTGCAAAGCTCAGCGCCACCGCTACCGTTCCAAAACCCATACCCAACAAATTAAATTGAATCATAGGATCGCGTGTCTTGCACCTCGTCACGAAGTTGTCCATTAACTTATGGTGACGCATACGGTCATTTTAGTTACTACCTTGATCGCGTTCAAATCTCGTATTGTAATTGTTCAGGTGAAGCCAGGAGGGCAAAACTTTGTCGAACAGAACGTCACACTTTCAATGGCTGATGCCACTCGCGATTCATTCGACTCTCGCGCTTGCGGCGCACGCGTCGCCCACCCTGAGCTGGGAAGAGTTCAGCAACTCTGCTTTTATCGAAACCACCCGCAACGGCAACACCTTTAGCTGCTCTGGCGTCGCGATCGGGCAAAAAGTGGTGCTGACCTCTGCTCATTGCGTGGATGGGATCAGCTCGGCCATAGTTTCAACAGATCATATTTATAAAAAAGAACACGGAACCTTCGCGCGAGTCACCGCAAACGGCATCCGCATACATCCGGGCTACAATCCGGGTCGATCGCTATTCAAGAACGACATCGCGGTTTTGCTACTCGACAACGCTCTAAAAATCGCACCCGTCGAAGTATCAGCGCCGATCCAAGCAGCCTCCTCCCCTGTCAAGCTTGAGCGCATCGGATTTGGCGGACGAAACGGTGAGAATCGACGCACATGGACCGAAGTGATTCTTGAAAGTGAAATCGACGGAACTTTTTTCAGTCTCGACTCCCTGAGTGTGGCAGGAGACTCAGGCGGCCCGCTTTACCAACGTCATGCAGGCCACCTTCGCTTAGTCGGGATTCACAGCACTGCAATCGCGGACCCGATCGGAAATCAAATGATGTTTAGGTCAGCGGCAGTCAGCATTACCGCGCACGCAGAATGGATTCGAAGCGCTTCAGGTATCACCTTACACTAACCTGGTGCGTTGCACGAGATTCTGAGATTCGGTTGGCGCTCGAAAGCTATTCCAGCTAAATTCAGGGCTCCCCATTGTGTTTCTAGTCGGAGGTATTCTTCAAATGGCTCAAGAACGCGTCGTGATCGTGAATGGTGTCAGAACTCCTTTTGCAAGAGCCCGAACAGTTTTCCAAAAAATGCCTCCCTCGGCTTTGGGTGGAGTCGCCCTTCGAGAAGTCATTGCGCGCTCCGACCTAGACCCGGCATTGGTCGAGGAGATCTACTTCGGCATCGTCAGCGCTCCCTCCGAGGGCAGCAACATCGCCCGCGAAGCGCTGTTCGACTCAGGACTTCCAGCTACGATCCCCGCAACGACTGTGAATCGCTACTGCGCTTCAGCAGCAGAAGCTGCCGGAGCGATCGCCGCTAAGATCCTGTCGGGACAAATCGATATCGGAATCGCGGGCGGCGTCGAGAGCATCAGCTCCGTTCGCGCGCTCTTTAGCCAAGAGGCTACGGATTTTTTCCAGGACTTCGCGAAAGCGAAGACTACCACTCAAAAACTATCCCACCTGAGCGGATTCAAGCCGCAGCTCCTGGCTCCACACGCTCCCGGGATCAAAGAAGCTACGACCGGACTGACGATGGGCCAATCCGCGGATCTGATGGCTCGCGAGCTCAAAGTCTCTCGCGAAGAGCAGGACAAGTTCGCGGTCGACAGCCACCTCAAGGCGCACAACGCCTGGGAGCGCGGCTTTTACAAATCTCACGTGGTTGCGGTCGCTACAACTGATGGCAAGGTGATCGATAGAGACACGGACATTCGCGCGGATACCTCGGTCGAGAAGCTCTCGACGCTCAGGCCTGTTTTCTACAAAGACGGGACGATCACTGCCGGCAATGCAAGCCCTCTGACTGACGGCGCCTCGGCTGTCTTGATGATGACCGAATCCAAAGCGCGCGAGCTCAAGATGCAGCCACTCGGAGTGATCCGAGGCTACGCAGTCGCAGCCGTTGATATTCAGAAAGAACCGCTGCTGATCGGCCCCGCCTATGCGATGCCAAAAGCGCTCAAAAAAGCCGGCGTCAAATGGGAAAACATCGATCTTTTTGAGATTCACGAAGCCTTTGCCGCACAGGTCATCTCTACGATCCGTGCCATTGAATCCAAGGAGTGGTGCAAAAACAAACTGGGCCTCGATCAGGCGATCGGGTCCGTTGATCCCTCTAAACTCAATGTGAACGGCGGAAGCATCCCGCTGGGCCATCCCTTCGGGGCCACCGGTGGCCGCGTGATTATTCAGACACTTGCTGAGCTTCGCGCACGCAAGAAAAACCTAGGCCTGATCTCCATCTGCGCGGCAGGTGGGTTGGGCTTGGTTATGATAGTTGAAGCAATTTGAGTGACGCGAGACAGAATTAATCAGGATCAATACACTCAAGAATTTTATTTTGGGTACTTCAAGATCTTTTGTTCAATCGTCTCCAGATGATGCATCCCAGGACTCTCCCTACAAAATCCCCACCTTGACGGAAAAATCCAGATCCCTTATGACACGATGCATGAATGCACGGGGATTTTGGGGTTTTGTCGGAATTTTAGGTTGCTTAGCGATTGCGGGATGCGGAAACAAAAAATCCTCTCCCAAAAGCGAAGAAGCTGCAGAACAAAAAGATCAGGACATCACGTCGGCCTATCTAACGGCGTTCGTCGGCATTTCGGCGAGTCCGCGCGCAGATCTTCGAGTGCACGAAGACGGAAAGTTCACTCTCGAAACTTTGGACGAAGAGCTCCGCTGGTACCCCGATGGGTCGAGCAAGCAACATTACGCCTACTGCAACATCCAGAGGGCAGGCACGATTCAGCTGCTGCAGCGTGAAAATCAAAAAATCATGCGCCTTAAGCTCACAGAACGCAAAGTGCTCTCGGGCAGAGCGGACGCCGGCAGATCCGACAGAGAAACCCCGACAGACATTTGCCAAAAGGCAATCGAAGTCATGGGGCAAGATGGAGAGATCGACCTGTCGATCGCAGCGCAGGCAGGCCGCCAGTTCCTCCTGACCAATCACTACGACGGCAACACGCCTCGCATTCTTTACTTTGAAAGCACTTCCGTCAGAAACGGACTCCGCGCCGATAGCATGCTCCGCGGAGAACTCGCTTTTCTATTCACTGCTTCTGGAGCCACCACAAACGTCACAGAGCTTCTCTCGAGCGTGCTGAACTCTTCTTACTCGCCGTGCGATACGAGGTTAGAGGGCAACACTTTCGGGCTCAAACCAGAATTCAGGACACTTCAAGCCACGAGTGATCAATGCAACCTCGATGCAAAGCTTGGATTTGAGGTGCTGTCGACCGGAAGACGCGTTTTCATCCGAAAAGCCCCTTCTTCATCCGAGAGCATCCACGTGGACGATGATGCTTCAGCAGGAGGCGTCTGCTCCAAATTCAAGGCGCTGCTGACTTCCACGTCGCAAGAAGAGCTCTTCGAGCTGAACGATCTGCAGGCAATCAAAGGCATCGGGCCATTGAGTGGCTTTCACTTCTGCAAAAACTACAGATAGTGCTTGTGCCAAGAGTAAATCAAAGCTTTGAGCTCAATGGCAAAACGGGATGCATTCGCGAGGCGTTCCAGAAGGATGCACCTGCGATTTTGAGGATTTTTCAAGACGCCTATGGCGGGAAGTATCCGCACGAGTCTGGTAGCGACCCCAGGATACTCCAGGCCGAAATCGCAGACGAAGCACGCAACCTCTGGCTAATCGCTGAACTGGGCGAGAGGACAATCGGCGCGATGATGTTTGCTCGCGACGAGAATCATCGGCTGGGCAAGGCGGCGGGCGCGGTAGTGGCGCAGGAGTTTCGAAAAAGCGGCCTGGGCTCGCAGCTCCTCAAGGCAGGCGTTCACTATCTCACCGAAGTATCGAGATCCACTGATGTCGTCTACGGCACCACGCGTACGATCAGCTTGGGACCATCGCGCTTGGTCTCGGATGCAGGATTCAAGAAGCTTGGGCTTTTTCCCAACGCTGTGGAGATCGAGAACATGGAGCATCTCAATCTCGATGTCTATCTTACGCCCACATCGCTTGAGTTGAGGCGCCGCAAGCCCTGTCTGTTCACCTCGTTCGCGGATGTCTACTCGATCGCTCGCCGGCAACTGGGATTGGAGAGCCCTTACATCATCTCTCAACGAGCACCCTTGAGGCTTTCGCAGAAACGGATCGCAATGACCTTGACCAAAGACCAGGCGACAGGCCGGTCTGAAGTCGCGATGCTTTTTAGAAAGTACAAGTCCGAAGGACGAATCTCAAACTCGTTCTTTCCATTTCATACGCCCAATTGGCTCCTCACATCCGAAGATGGAGGCACCCAGGTTTTTGTTTGGTACGGAGGCATGGGTCGACAAGCGGCGATCGTCGGCTATCGCTCAGACCGAGTCGACACTCATGACTTGCTCAACTCCGTAGCCTACGCGCTTCAGGCCCAAGGTGCGGCCTATCTCGAGCTTCTCGTCAACGCATACGATCCTCGCTTGCAGCAAGAGGCCTATACTGCGCGCTTTATTCCCTCTGCTTACTTTCCTGGGCTGCAACTAGCCGCAGATGGGATGCGAGACGACTACTTTGTCCTGAGTCGCACCTTTAGGTTGCTGGACTTCAATGACGCCTTTGTTCCTGAAGAAAACTGCCACTACCTTCAGGCCTATTTAAAAAGCTACTATGAGCTTTATATTCAGCCGATTCTGTCGAGCACTCGACGAACGCCGGGACTAAGAACTAAACCAACGCTCAAATCGCCAAAGATCCCAAAGGAAAATCAGTCATGAGCGGGGGCGATCGATGGAGGCTTGCCCCTTCTGGCTTTGAAGCGATCGACCGACTCATCGCAGGGCCCGCGTTTACTCCGCGCAACTCAAGCTGGGAGCAGTCGTTTGTTGCCGCCATCCGCGAAGCCTTTGTCTATCACCGCGACCATAGCCCCGAGTTCGAGGGGCATGCGAGGCTTGCAGGATTTAAGGCAGAGCAGATCAAAAGCCTGATCGATGTTGAACAGATCCCTTGGATTTTTGTCCAAAACTTCAAGGAAGCCGAGCTTCTCTCCGTCAAGCGCGATGAAGTTGAGCTCATCCTTACCTCCTCTGGAACTCGCGGCGCGAAGACCCAGCTTTTCTTGGACCACGCCAGCCTCAATCGCATCGAAGTCGCCGCATACAACGTATACCGGGATCTTAGAATCCTGGATCAGCACGATCAGTGCAACTACCTCATGTTTACCTATGACATCGAGCAAGCACCTGACTTGGGCACGGCCTGGACCGATGTCATGATCGCCGACATGCTGCCGGGCGGAGAGCGCGTCTATCTGATACGCAAAAAGAACGGCGAGTTCGAGTTTGACCTTGAGCTTGCGCTCGAGTCCTACGATCGGTTCGCCCGAAGCGGAAAGCCCCTGCGTGTCCTGGGGTTTCCAGCGTTCATGTATCATACCTTTTCTGAGGCTCGCGCAAGAGGCCTAGCGCACAAGCTTTCGCCCGAAGCCGCTCTTTGCTCTTGGATCCTGACAGGTGGAGGATGGAAGAATCACCAAGGTCAAATGATCCCGAAGTCGGAGTTCGCGAACTTCGTACACGATTTGACTGCGATCCCCACTCGCAATGTTCGTGATCTTTTTGGAATGTCCGAGCACGGTGTAGGCTACGTAGACTGCGAGCAAGGCCGGTTGCACGTCCCGGCGTATGCTCATGCCATCACCCGAGACCCCTACTCGCTCAAGAGACTTCCCGATGGTGAGCCTGGGATGCTGCATCTCTACACGCCTCTTCTGAGAAGCTACCCGTCCCTCTCGCTGCTCACGACCGACGAAGTGAGGCTCAATCCCGCCCCTTGTCCTTGTGGACGCAGCGGCGCTGGTCTCGAAGTGATGGGACGCCTCGGGCTCAAGGCTCACGAGAGTTGCGCCCTCCGAGCATTGGAGACCCTCAAATGATGTTGCGCGGGAGCCAGGTAGTCGCCATTTTTGAACGCGCCCTCAAGCGCTGGAGCGAAACCACTTCCTGGCGCGATCGCGCTTCTCAGCTCGTGCGAGAGTTCTATCAAGATAAGAATCAAGACCCGTCTCAAGACCTGGCCAACTTGGATGCGATCTCGAGCCTTCTCGATCCCAGAATGTGGCAAAGCAAAATCAAATCAGAACTGGGCTCCAATCGCGCGTTGGATGATTTCGATGAATCTCAACGCTCGGAGGCCCTGTTGGCTCTCCGGCCTCACGGTTTGCTTCTGCACATCTGTCCGGGCAACAGTTTTTTAGGTGGGCTGGACAGCGTTCTGCATGGCGTAGTGACGGGTAACCGCAACATTGCAAAACTCTCGCGCAATGCGCCGCCGATTCTCACTTTGATTGCCGAGCTCCTCGAGAGCTGTGGCCTGCCGGTGGGGCAAATTCAAACCGTTTTTTTTGACTCGGGCTCGGAAGACGAAAAGCGGCACCGTCACCAAGCAGATGCGATCGTCGTCTGGGGTAGCGAAGAGGCAGTTCGTCACTATTCAAAAGACCTTGCCCCGGGAACACGCTTCATCGAGTACGGCCCCAAGCTCTCCTTCTCTCTCGCAAGCGCCTTGGGCTGGAAAAACAATACCGCAGACCTCGATGGACTCGTGGCGGATGCCTGCAGCTACGAACAAGTGAGCTGCGCTTCGTCTCAGCTTCTTTTGTTAGAAGTTCCGGCTGAGCTCGAAGGGCTCTCGAACGATCACCCTGCAAGACTTCAGTTCAATCGATCTGTCTTAGAAAAAACAGCAGAAGCCTTTAGAAAGTATTCAAGGAGCCACCCGCCTCAACGAACCAAACATGAGCAGCTCGAGCTCCTCAAGTCCGTCGAACGCGCTAAGCTGCATTCGATTCACGGCAAAGGTGACTTTGTGAGCGGTTATCCAGACTGGCTCATCTGCTTAAAAGACTCAAATTCGCCGATCGAGCCGTCTCCTCTTTATCGCACCTGGCTGATCTATCCCTTCGAGAGGGGCAAGCTCAGTGGCCATCTTGAGCCTATTCGTCGCTATCTTCAGACATGCAGCCTGCTCTGCGACCCCACTGAGCTTCATTCACTGACCGAGGACCTATGGAGTCTTGGAGTGAACCGAGTCGTCCAACCGTGTCGCTCGACTGAGCCTATGTCTGGCGCTCCTCACGATGGCGGATACATATTGCAGAAGTTTTGCCGCACGGTCTCGCTCGAGTCTCCGCGCCGCAACCAGCATCTGTGGTATCGCGGCGATTCAGACCTCACACTTAACCGCCTAAGAGCTCTTCTAGGGGCTTCGAGCTCAGCGCCTTTTTATCGACGCCGCTTTGAAGAAGCCGGGATTCGCGATTTAAGCCTTCTCACCTGGGAGCAGTTCGAGCATCTCCCTTGGCTGCTTAAAGAAGACGTGCATCGGTATGCTCCTCCAATCAGTAGCGATCTACTGACCACTCCGTATGAGAATGTGACTGCTGCCTATGTATTCACGACAGGCGGGTCGACCGGCGAGCCCAAGTACGCCCTTTACTCCCGTGACGAATGGGAAGAGGTCACCGACATTTTTAGCAAAGAATTTGCAGTCGCTGGGCTGAGCTCACACGATCGGGTCGCCAACTTGTTCGTAGGCGGTGGCCTCTGGTCTGCGTTCATCGCCGTGAGCGAGGGCCTCGAGAAGCTGGGTTGCATCAATCTGCCCGTCGGTGGAGACATGGAGCCAGAGGCAGCGTTGGAGCTTCTTTACCGTCTTGGCGCTACCGCGTGTTTTGGCCTGCCCTCTACGCTTCTCAAGCTCGCAAACGCGGCAGAAGCCCGCACCGAACGAAAGCCCAAGCTCAGGATGATTCTCTACGGCGGCGAACACATGAGCGAGGCCATGCGACAAGCAGTGAGCCACGCTTTTGGAGGCGCTACCGTGCATTCCGGATCCTATGCCGCTGTCGATGCGGGTTGCATAGGATATCAATGCCTCCTCGCCCGAGGTGGCGTCCAACATGCGCTCGAAGGCTATTGCCACGTAGAGATCTGCGATGAGGAAACGGGTCTACCTGTCGAGCCGGGCCGTACGGGTGAGATCATAGTGACCAATCTATCGCGCACGCTGTTTCCGATCGTGCGATTGCGCACAGGGGATCGAGGCCGGGCAGTGACTGAGCCCTGCGCTTGCGGCAGCAAGGCGTTTACTTTTGAGCTCCTAGGAAGAAGCGACGACATGGTTCGCGTCTCTGGAGCCAATGTGTTCACATCCGACGTCGAGAGGCTTTGCCAGAAGTACTCCAGGCAGTTGAGCTTGATCTACCAGCTTCGAGCTTCAAAATCCGCAGATGGTATCCAAGACTGTCTTGAAGTCGTGCTTGAAACTCGCGAAATACTCTCAGAAAAAGAGGCGTTAGCACTTCAAGAAAAAGTACTGAGCAGCTACTTAGAGATCGCAGATGAGGTTCGACTATACATGAAAAAAGGCTTGTTGAATCACCTCAGCTTGACCCTGGTTTCTCCAGGCTCAATTGAGCCAAGCTCCAAAACCAGAAAAATCAAGAGAGTAGTAGACAATCGGCAACCCTGACTTCATTCAACGTCAACTCCCCAATCCCTCCAATCAGCGGATGAAAGAGTCTTTCGGGGAGATTGGGGTCTAATATACACTTTATAACTCACCCTTTAGATCCTAAATCGGCTGCTTTTCTATAAAATAGTCTATTGTTTTAAATGCTTAATTCTAGACTGTTCCGTTCCAATTTTAGATTGACGGAATCATGTAAAAACTATATTGTTTCGGTCGCCTTTAGAAAAAAGGCATAGGGATCCTGGAAAAATTACTGTAGGAAATGAGCCGGCGAGCCGCTCACTCAAGGCACACAGGAAGCCCCAGAAGGAAGTGGTAGTAAAATGTCCTCGAGACCGACCCAGCCTAACTCCCCACTCGAAAAGAAAGCCGCCCAGCTGCGACTCCTCAATGACCTCTCAACGCGCCTTCAGAGTCTCATTGACCATGAAGACTTCTATCAAGAGATCGTCAATCTGATCCAAGCTCGATGCGACTACTACTGCCTCCACATTTGGAGTCTGACTGCCGATGGCAACTACACTTTGCGCGCTCAAGCTGGAGCTTATCGTGACCATCTCACGATCGGACACAAGATCCCGGTTACGGACGGTATCTGCGGCGTTGTCGCGCGCACCCGCCACGCTTATCTCTGCAACGACGTAGCCAAAGATCCTCACTACACCAATCTATCCCTTCCGATCGACACGCAATCTGAGCTGACCGTACCCGTCATTAAAGAGGGCGAGATCGTCGCCCTGCTCAACGTCGAGAGCGACAAGATCGATGCCTTCGATGCAGATGACGTGATCACGATGGAGTCCGTGGCATCACAAGTGTCGGTCGCGATCAACAATCGCCGTTTATTGGGCGACGTCAAAAGCTTCAACAAAAAGCTCCAATCCGCGGTGGACGAGAAAACAACGGAGCTTCGCCAAGCCCACGAACGCATCCTCGAACAACAACGCCTGCTGCAAAAAGAAAACAAGGCCCTAAAAACCCTGGTAAACCAGGACCAAAAGGGCATGGATCTGATTGGCAAGGCGCCGTCAGTGATCAGCACTCTGGCGATGGTCGACAAGATCGCGCCTACGACTGCTACCGTCCTCATTCAAGGCGAGAGCGGCACAGGCAAAGAACTCATCGCTCGCCGTCTGCATCAGCGCAGCGAGCGAGGCACCAAGCCTTATGTCACGGTGAACTGCGGGGCTCTTCAAGAGTCGTTGCTCGAAAGCGAGCTATTTGGTCACGAGAAGGGGGCATTCACAGGAGCGGTTGTTCAAAAAACCGGGCTCTGCGAAACTGCCGACGGAGGCACTCTCTTCCTCGACGAGATCGGCGAGATGACCCTGGGGATCCAGGCCAAGCTCTTGCGCTTCCTTCAAGAGGGCGAGTTCTACCGCATTGGCGGCAAGCGTCCGATCCAGGTGGATGTGCGCATCGTCAGCGCGACCAACCGCGACCTTGAAGTCGAAGTGAAGGCCAATCGCTTCCGCGAAGACCTTTTCTATCGCCTCAACACGATCACCTTGCGCATGCCTCCACTGAGAAAGCGCAAAGAAGACATTCCGATGCTGGTTGACTACTTCCTGCGCAATTCACGATTCGGTGGTTCAGCGCAGCAGATCAAACGCATTGATCCACGCGTGATGGACGTGTTTCAGAACTATGATTGGCCGGGCAATATCCGGGAGCTCCAAAACACGATCGAGAGACTCAAGATTTTAGCCGAAAACAACGAGATCAAGCTCGATGACGTCCCATTTGGAATCCGAATGCCCAAGACCAAGACCGAATTGAGCGGAGACTTTGGTATTGACCTGCCGCTCGAAGACGTTGAAAAGGGTCATATTCTAAGAACTTTGGCCTATCATCACGGCAACAAGACTAAGTCGGCTCAAAGCCTTGGCATCACGATCAAGACGCTCTATAACAAACTTCACCGCTATGGAGTCATCCAGCCAGCCCCTGCCGGCGGTGATGCATACGCGGCGGAAAACTCTGGAACCAATTCCCGAGAAGTGAATATCTAGTTTAGCGAGGAACACTCATGGCCCCGAAAGCAAAAGCAGCTGCTCCCAAAGGTAAAGAAGTCAAAGCAGAGAAGTCCGATGCCAAGCTAGACGCAAAATCCGCAAAGCCGGAAAAGGCCCCTGCAGGCAAAAAAGCCGCAAAGGGTGATTCAAAAGAAGAACTCACAGAAGCCCAAGAAGGAACCGCTCCCGCCGTGGATATGGACGAACTGGAGGAGGCCGAAGACGAAGCGAAAGCGAAGGCCTCTTCAAGCAGCGGCAACGACGCAGCTCTAGCCGCTGCAAGCGGATCTGGCGAAATGTCGGCATCGTTCAAAAACTTTCGCCACCATCCAGATATGGAAAACTTCTACCGTTTTATCTTTGAGAACGACCTTCGCCACGAAGCACTCGCGATCATTGATGAGATCATGACCGAGAAAGCGGCACGCCGCGCAGGTGCTCGGCCAGGCAAATCAGCGCACTAACGCTGCCCCTGCCAGGACGTGTTAGATAAGTTTGGCTGCCGCTGTTTACCAATAGGAAACGGTTTGTTTACCAGATTCTTGACGCACATAGTCAGCGCGGATATATCCACTTCCGCATATGATTTTTGGGCACTCAAACTACCGCGACTTTCTCAAGTCGGCCTACGTCGAACGGCGTGAGCGGAACCCTCGGTTCTCTCAGCGCTCATTCGCGAAGACCCTGGGACTCTCGCCCGCGGGCTTGAACAGGATCCTAGGAGGGACCAAACAGCTCTCTTTAGATCGGGCGGTCGCGCTGGCGGAGCGGCTTCAGCTAGATGAGCGCGAATCCGAGTACTTCTGCTTGCTGGTGCAACTTGAACACACCCGCAAGCCAGAGCTGCGGGCGTCGCTACTGCGCCGGTTGAAGCCGTTCCGCGAGCAAGATCCAATTCAAGACCTCTCTGTCGATTACTTCAAGATGATCTCGGACTGGTACCACTTCGCCATCCTAGAAATGATTCAGACCGAAGGCGCAAAGCTTACTCCAGCACATGTTTCTCGCTACCTGGGGATTTCTTCGATCGAAGCGAGCCTGGCAATCGAAAGGCTGCAGCGCCTCGAACTAATCGAAGTCAAAGAAGACGGCACTGCCGCAAGACTTGCCAATCGCTTGATTTTTGAATCCAAAGTGCCGAACGAAGCACTCCGCAAGTACAATCGACAAATCCTCGAAAAAGCCATCGAGTGCCTCGAATCGCAAACTCAAGCGGAGCGTATCGTTGGCACCGAAACTTTTGCGTTCGACCCCGCAGCTCTGGGGGACGCGATCAAGCTGACGGACCAGTACCTCGATAGCATGCAGAAACTCGCTCGCGCTTCGCCTCAGAGGCGCGACGTCTACCAGCTTAGCGTTCAGTGCTTCAGGCTCAATCAACCCAATCATCAGCCCCTCTCGACAGTAAAAAAGGAAAAGTAATATGAAAATGCGAAACTCAAAAAAATGGATCGGCCTACTTCTACTCACTACGATTGCGGCCCCTGCGGCGGCACATGCAGGAGAGGGAGGCTCAGGCACGCGCGGAGGAGGAGGAGAAGTCGTGGACCCCAATCGCTACCCAAGACTGCGCGATCTGGTCGACAAAACGGTATGTGATTGGGTGGGATCTGAGGAGATCACAGCGCAAACACCTCTACTCAAGCCAATCCTTCAAGAACTAACTAAAGCCCATTGGTACCTCGCAGGAGCTTACGATCGCGAGATCGCCAAGCTTAAATTCTGCAAAACAGCGAACCTCACGCAGATCCCCACGGACGAGCTGCGAAGACTACCCATCATCTATACCCGTGACGGCTCGGAGATTATTCCTTGGTTGAGCAAACCTAAACGACAAAAGCGCATGGTCGCGATTCGCCTCAATCACCAAGTCTTTTTGGACCACGAGCTTTTTATGCGCATGCCGTCGCTAGATCGAGCGATGACATTGATTCACGAAGCCGGTCACAGCTTCATTCCGATGGAATGGGAACCGCCTTATATCTGGCGCCGCAACGAAAAGCTTCGCAGCCTGACGAAAGGAGTAGCCCTGACGTACAAAGAGCGCAGAAACTCTCAGCAGTTCAGCCTTTTCATTACCGAGAACGATGTACAGATCATCTCGGACACGACCAACCTCGATGCGGCACGTATGGGCGTCACCACTCTCCTGGATCGATCCAAATCCCCTAAAGAGCGGCTTGGAGCCATCAATTCTATAGGCATGCCCTTGCTGAATAATCAGCTTTGGGCGGGAGACCTCTACTCCATCCGATTGTTTTTAGACCCTTACTTTTCAAAAGCGCTCTCAGCGATCCATGCAGCGGATCCTCACGCTCTGAAGCAAGCCCTGAGCGTGGGACTCAATCCCTCGTTTGACTATGGAGCGGGCTCCTTGCTCTCTATCGCTGGATCCAATGCTGACCCTTCGATCCTCGAAGTTCTTCTGGATTGGTCTACACCTTCACCTAACGGCAGCACCTCGCAAACAGCTGCCATCAATCATATCCTGCTCAAGCTACTGGATAGCGAGCTGGATGGTGTTGAACTAGACTTTCTTCTCGACCTAGGAGCTGATCCCAATGCTTTGGTCGAGGCCAACGATATCTCGGGATACGTCACTCTCGAGAACGCATTGATTCTTAAGGGACGAATTGATCTGGCCCGGATTCTTGCTCCAGCCGCTTCGCAGACTACCCTGCGATCCGCATTTGCTCGACTCACTGTGCTCAACACGAAAGAGAGCAACGCCTTCGCCTCGGAGCTGCTGACCACCAAGCGAGTCAGCGCCAAAGCCATGATTGAAGGGGTGCCGGCGCTTTTCTTCGCACTACAAGCCAAAAACCCAACGATCGCCCAAGCTATTCTCGAGCAGGGAGCCAATCCTGCGCTCTTCTGGAACGGCACGAACGCACTGATGTGGACCTTAATCCAAAAACGAGCAGGAGTCTGCCCGGAGTGCATTGATGCAGTTCTCGCTGACCCTCGAACAGACGTCAATCAGCAGGACTCCAACGGATTCGTCGCATTCGACTACGCAATCGCCGCGGAGCAGTTTAGCCTAGCAGCAAAAATTGCCTCACAGCCTGGTTTTACTTACGACTTTACGCCTGGGAGCGGCCCTCGTGCTGTCAGCAACGACGCGGTGAAAACGCATGCTCGGGCCGTCAAGATCCTCAACCAGTTCGCGCTGCTCAATCAGATCCCTGCGGCAAAGAGCGTACTGGCTGGTTATCCATTTGGATTCTTCGATCTGGAGCCAATCGCCCAAAGAGCCCACCAGATAGGGTACAGCGAAATGGCAACGATCATTCGCACCGCACCATCATTCAAAGCCCGCGAAGATAGACCAAACCTCGCTCAATAAAATCAGTAAAAATAATTTTAAATTATTTTTAAATTATAAAGAAAGAAGACGATGAAAAACTTAACAAATACAAAAGCAAAAACTCTGTCTTACATCTCTAAGTTAGCATTTCTAAGCCTTGCACTCTCAAGCAGCCAAGCCCACGCTTCGGATCCGCTCGTTACCGTCACAGGCCAGATCGATGCCAAGTTCTCCATCGAGGTCCGCCCCGAAGATGCTGTTCGCGTTCAAGAGGAGCTTAGGGGCCTACCCCACCTTCCACCTGTATCTGTCGACATCAACGATCTTTTCGTAGCGGGAGACGAAAAGGTGATCCAAGACGCTGTAGATGTCATCACTGACATGTTCGTCAGTGGCAGCAAGAAACTCATCGACCTGCGCATGATTGCTTACCGAAGGGCCGCACTCGAGGGACTCATCGATCAAGAAGGAGGCAAAGATGAGATGGATGACTCGTACTCGATCAAGTTCGCTACGACCTACACCTCACTGCTGGAGCTTTTTAGCCAAGTGAACCCTGCGCTTCTCAAACTAATTGGTATGTGCAAATCCGAACTTTGCGTCACGCAGATTGCAAACGCCCAGCGCGCGCTGATTCTTCTAGGCGATCAACTTAACGACGGAGCCAACTTCCGTCCAGGTTTCGGAGACAAGATGGTTCAAAACGCTATCGAAAGTTCGTACGCAACTCTCGTTCGATCTGGCTCCACACAATTGATCACACCAACCTATGCTCATTGGGCCAACGCAAGCAGGCACCCAACCCAGGGCAGTTCGTTTATCAGTAAGGCGGTACAACCCTCTGATCAGCTCAAAAAACTCGGACTTGAGCAAACAAAGCTGCCAGGCAGGATTTACAAAACCGAAATGGCATGGCTCAAAAAGTATGTCGCCTTCAAACTCAAATCAATCGTATCTGGAGTTTGCTTTGAAGAGCCAGCTAAGAGAGACCTTTATTACACGCATGTCTTTACCTGCCGTTCTAATGAGGGGGACGGCTGGCACGCTGGAGTCTATGGTCGCATCCAGGGCATATGTCAGTCGAGAGGAGAAGAATACCGGTTCTTGATTCAGACCTTCGGTCCAGGATTGATGTATGCTATCCAAGAGTGGTTTGTACTTTCTGTGGTGAGCCCCACCCTCATCCCCGCCATTGGCACTTGGGGAGGTGCAGGCGCAAAAGTCGCTCTCTTACTTGGAGGTCATGTCTCTGCCGGAGCAGGAAGCGGAGCCTCAGTGCAAGCGACGACAGGGGCAATTCTTGCTGGTTTTGGAGGGGCTGCCGGGATCGAAGTCTTTGAAATCTACGACGCTAAAAGCGTGTCCGAATCGGGCGGACAAATTGAGCAATGGTCAATGGTGAGGTAGACCCAAAAAGACAGGCATCTAACGCGCTACGGCTTTTTTAGCTTACCGTGGGTGCCGCGTTGACAACACGCCGCAAAAAAGTAGATGTTTCCCCCATGCGGAAAATCTACCTCCTAACGCCGGGACCTACCCCGATTCCTGAGCCTGTGCTCGCGGCGATGAGTTTGCCGATCATCCATCACCGCACCCCAGCTTTTGAAACGATCTTTGAAGACGTCAAGGCTGGATTGAAACGAGTGTTTCAGACCAAGCAAGACGTCCTACTCCTGACAGCGACCGGCACCGGAGCGATGGACGCAACCGTCTGCAACCTATTCAAAAAGGGCGACGCCGTCATCACCGTGAACGGCGGCAAGTTTGGTGAGCGCTGGGGCCAGATCGCTCGATCTTACGGACTCAACCCGATCGAGATCAAGCTTGAGCCCGGTGACTCAATTGAACCTCAAGCGCTTCAAGAAGTCGTCAAAGCCAATCCTTCGGCACGCGCGATTCTCTTCCAAGCTTCAGAAACCTCGACGGGCGCTGCGATGCCTGTCAAAGAAATCTGCCAGATCGCGCGCCGAGCAGGAATGCTATCGGTCTGCGATGCGATCACGGCGGCTGGCGTGTTTAATCTGCCCATGGACGACTGGAGCATCGACGTTCTCATCACAGGCTCGCAAAAAGCCTTTATGATCCCCCCGGGCCTCGCGATGATCTCGCTCAGCGAGAAAGCTTGGCAAGCTCAAGCGCAATCAGACCTCCCCAAGTATTACTTTGACCTCGCTCGTGAGCGCAAAACCCTGCTCAAGAATCAAACTGCATGGACACCGGCAATCTCGCTCATCGTGGGACTCAGAGAGAGCCTCAAAATAATGGAAGAAGAAGGCCTACAAAACGTCTTTGCCAGGCACGAGCTCTTGGCGCGCGCCACGCGCTCCGGAGTCCTGGCTCTAGGGCTCGAACTTCTCGCGAGCAAAATGCCATCAGCCGCAGTAACTGCCGTTAAGCTACCGACTCACCTAGACGGCAAAAAGATCGTCAAACATATGCGCGATCAACTGGGCGTTACCATCGTCGGCGGACAAGACGAGCTTGACGGCAAAATCTTGCGCCTTTCGCACTTTGGCTATTGTGGCCCGTTTGACATCGTCACTGTAATCTCGGCGCTCGAGATGACACTTAAGAAATTTGGATACCCCGCTGAGTACGGCAAGGGTGTCGCGGCAGTACAACGCGTACTCGCGGAGGTTCAATGAACGTAGCAGTCGTTGGTGCACAGTGGGGAGACGAGGGCAAAGGCAAGGTGGTCGATCTGTACGGCGCCCGTGCTGAATACATTGTTCGCTATCAGGGCGGAAACAATGCGGGCCACACGCTCGTGGTGAATGGCAAGAAGACCGTGCTTCACCTCATCCCCAGCGGGATCCTGCATCCCGGCAAGATTTGTTTGATCGCGAACGGAGTCGTTTTCGATCCCACCGTTTTTTTTCAGGAAGTGGATTCTTTGGTAGCGGCCGGAGTCTTCAGTCACGCTGCTCCTCATGAAGCGGTCCGAGTCAGCGAGCGCGCGCATGTGATCCTTCCCTACCATCGGGAGCTTGACCGCCTCCGCGAAGAGCATGCCTCAAAAGGCGGCGGCAAGATCGGCACCACCGTGCGCGGCATCGGTCCAGCGTATGAAGACAAAGTTGCTCGCCGAGGGATTCAAGTCGTGGACCTGCTCCACCCTCAACTCCTCCACTCCAAACTGGAGCGCGCGGTCGAAGAAAAAAATACCCTGCTCCAGCATCTGTTCAATGCGCCGACCATCGATTTAGAGACGACCTATCAAGAGTGCCTCAAGCTGGGCGAGCGATTGAAGCCTTTTGTCTCTGATGTCCGCGGGACATTGGTTACCGCGCTCAAACAGAAACGCCCCATCTTGTTCGAAGGCGCACAAGGCACTCTGCTTGATGTCGACCACGGCACCTACCCGTTCGTCACGTCTTCCAATACGGTCTCTGGCGGAGCCATGACAGGAGCAGGCGTGGGGCCACATGCTGTCTCTCAAGTGATCGGCATCACCAAGGCTTACACGACTCGCGTGGGCACCGGACCTTTCCCAAGCGAAATGGACGGCACCCCCGAACAGGAGACCGCCGACAAGATCCGTAAGATCGGTGCTGAATTTGGCGCTACCACGGGTCGTCCGCGGCGCGTGGGTTGGCTCGATCTCGTGGCGCTCAAATACGCGGTCGAAGTGAATGGACTGACCGGCCTTGCGCTTATGAAGGCCGATGTCCTTCAAGGCTTTGATCACATCAAAGTCTGCACATCGTATCGCCTGGGCGGCACGAGTCTTTACGATCTGCCATCCTGCGTTGAAGATCTAGAACGCGTTGAGCCCGTTTACGATGTCCTACCCTGCTGGCCCACGTTTGATGCAAAACGGGTGCGAAACGTGGCCGATTTGCCCGAAGAGCTTCGCTCCTACATGAAATACATCGAAGACTCCCTGGGAGTACCCATCGTCCTCATGAGCACCGGTCCCGGACGCGAGGAAACAATGGTCCTTCGCGATCCTTTCGGCATGTAACTTTCAAGAGAGACTTGCGCCCGAGGTGGGTCTTTGGTACCCAAGGCTTTCATCCCACATGGGACGTTTTCTGTAGGTGAGTCGTTAGCTCAGTCGGTAGAGCAATACACTTTTAATGTATGGGTCGACGGTTCGACTCCGTCACGACTCACCAGAATAAAAGGCCGAATCCAATGAGGATTCGGCCTTTTCTGTTTTTGAGGGGTTGCCTGGATTTTTACTCGGGGTAACGCCCGGGTAATCTCGCGATAACGGCTTCCGGCTCAATGGTATTTTTTGCAGTTTTGAATAATAGCCTCTTTAACGGCCGTGGCTCCTGCAGCAGTGTTTCCAATCTCGTGATTGGCACCCGCCACTACCGCTTTGGCTTTTCTGTCGCTCGTGATGCTTTGGTAATACAGATTGCTGAACGGAACTTCGAGCCCTACCTCGTTAGCACCAATTAAGAATCGCATATCTGTGTTGGGATAGCTAAGCACAGCATCAGACGAAAGAATGCTGTCTTGATACCAAGTGGCTTCCATCGCCGGATTCACTGTCGGCGTGTGAGTCTGGAGGTAGCAGGCATTTACCCCATCTTGGTAGGCTCCATCATAAACGGCCCATCCCATCGAGTGGTTAGCTAAGTAGTATCTTGTGTCTTGATAAGTGGACGGAGTCGTTGGAACAAAAGGCACGCCGGGATAAAGATCCAAAACCTGGAGGCTGCCCGCAGTCCCTCGAACAAAACTCGAAGGCAATAGCGAAAGATAGGCTTGCTCCTGCAACTTGGTTAGGTAGCTGCTGCTTCCAACCACAGTGCCGCCAGTCAGAGTTCTCTGTGGCCCCATGCAGGCATAGTCAAGACGAGCCATCGGAGGTCCTCCCGTAGGCAAGGCCATATCGACGTACTCCCCTGCTCCATAGGTCGCCATGGCGTAGGACACTTCGGTTGATCCACCACTATTGCCCGAAATACAGAACGGCTTATCTGAGTTCGTAGGCTTGTGATAAGTGTCGTAAACCTTACGCGCTAATGTGGCATATCGACACGCCAGATTTTTCATCCCACCAGGTCCTACAACCCAGCCATTGCTGTTGAAGCCAGTCACAGGATGAGTCCAATTGAGTCGGTTGGCTCCACCGCTGTACCAAGCTCTTTGTACGACGCGAAATCCATCCTGCAAAAGACCCACTACTAAATTGTCTCTTGCATGTTCGGGAGGCACGAATCCTTGCTCATAGAGAGAAGTTCCACCCCCGCCGGTACCCAAAATCACAGTCCCTTTGACTGCTTCACTGGTAGGCGTATAAATCAACAACACAGCCGTCGCGTCGTACTGAACTCCAGCACACGACACATCAATCGCTTTACATTCTGTCGAGTACGTAAAGCCGGCTTCTGTAATCGTCAACGCTGGGGTTCCGGCGCAGTTGTTAGTTGAGGGCACCGAGTTATTAGCAGAAGGAGCCGGAAGAGCCCGAATCGTGGCTTCACCCAGGGCGGTGATGGTCGAGGACGAAGTGCCTGTAGAGCTAAGCGCTCCGTCGTTGGCCTTCACCCTCACTACGCAGCTAGAACCTTTTGAAGGCGCTGTATACGTCACGGCACCCGTCGAGGCATCTACTGTCGTAGCGGCACAAGTACTACTGTCATCCAAGTAGGTAACGCTATCTCCGTCAGGATCCAGCGTCGAATTCGCGGCAACCGAGCAAGTGTTTCCGGTGCTCAATCCCACAGGACGAATCGTGCATGAAACAGATGCAGGCGAGTTTGGAGCGCGGTTTGCCCCAGTAATCGTCGCAGAGGATGTCGAAGCAGAATCCAAGGAGCCATCATTTGCTTTGACTTGAACAACGCAAGTTGATCCTTTTGCTGGGGCAGTAAAAGTTGCGCTGCCGCTTGAGGCGTCAACTACAACCGCTGCGCAAGTACTACCCGCATCCGCATAAGTTACTGCGTTGCCATCGGAGTCGGCAGGACTCGCCGCTGTTATCGTGCACGCGTTGAGTGCGCTCGAGGCTGCAGGATCCGTGGGACAACTCACCGATACAGGAGACGATGGAGCCTGGTTGACGGGGCTCGAAGAGGGCGTGGGTGTAGCTGGAGAATTCCGCTGGGCACTCGACAATGAAGCTTTAGCGACTGTGCCCGTAGCTGCGCCATCGGAGGGCGCAGATACCGAAGAGAGACAAGACATCAGAGTAAGACTGAGAGAGGTGGTGACAATTCCTTGAGCAACGTACCTATAATACCCAATCTTAATACTTGACATTTTTAGTCCCCTTTATACCCAAAGCAACGTGCCGCACTGCTTAAACTGATTTTTTGTTAACTTATTTAAATTGTAACACAGAATCCGAGATATGCGAGGCGGAGGCAAAAGCCTTAGAGTTCCGAGATGTTGAAGGATATGAGAGGGTCATAAGTAGATCAAAATGGTACTCTTTATAAGTCAGAATTCATGACGACTGAAGACTAGCTGGAGGACCAGTTTCTGGGCAGTTGCAATGAGGTGGAAACTGCTCCGACCCAATGAATAAAAACTGGTCCTTCAGCCTGTTGATGTTGATCTAAAGAGTCGAATAAAATCCGCTAGAAGACCCTCTTAGGAACGCCCAAACCCGCGCAGGAACCCTCACATCGACCGCTTATCATTCAGAGCCAGGCAGAGTCAGGGACTCTTGCTGGGATGAGCGCTGAAATTCTCACCAGCAAGAGTCTGGGTAATGCGCTAAACCGGCGCCAACACTCAACAATTGCTCCACGTCCGCGCTATTAGCAACAGGCTGGAGGACCAGTTTCCGACCAGTTTCCAATGAATAGCTCAGCCAGATTTATTAAATAATTGAAATTTAAACAAAAAAATCACCCACCCATTTACTCTTCTTAACCCCGTCCAATCCAGGTACCATTTAGAGTGGGACCACTGGGATGGGGGCCCACAGCATGACACTCAAGAAATACTTGGTATGTTTTGCGCTAGCCTCAATCGGAGCCGGCTGCGTGGGGGCGAAAGAGATCGATGAATCAGCCAAAAGACTGACTCAACTTGAGCCGGTGCCCACGCCTGCTGCTACGGATACGCCTGCGCCCACGCCTCTGACACCGCCTGTGCTTGGCCCCCCGCGAGCGCAATTGGGGGCCGGCGGTACCGTTTCGCTCAGCAGTTCTAGTTTGACTGTCACAAGACCCAACATCGGTGCGACTCACGGCCAAACACAAGCCACGAGCCCAAGCTTTATCGTAAGAGGGGGAATCCATGTCACCAACCCATAGGGATTTTTTGGTTCTATGCGTTCTCGGGATTTCGATTCAGTTCGCCGCGACTTCAGCGATGGCTATTGCGAATCATCGCACTCCCCATTCTCTTAATTTTCAAGGCAACTTAGGCAACGCGGGAGGAGGCGGAGTTGTCAATGACACCAAATCCATGCGCTTAGGTATCTATGTGGGCGGCAACCGGATCTGGTACGCAGAGTATACTTCGGTGGTCGTTTCGAACGGATTCTTCTCGGTACCTTTGGGAGACTCAGCGCAGGGAGGAACAGCGCTAGATCCCGATGGCGCCGGACCTTTGAATGCCCAGCTTCCTGTTTCTCCCGAGCTCTTCGCGGCAGCCGATTCTACTACACCTGTTGAAATCGAACTTGAGATTCAAAATGGCGCTTACGAAACGCTCTCCCCTCGTTTTGCGATGAACTCTGTGCTGTTCGCGCTGAGAGCAGATACTTTGGATGGATTTGACTCGACCGAGTTGGCCAAATTGGATGCGACGGGAAGCATTCTATCCAATGATGGGACTCCAGTAATCAGTTCTTCAGGGGCGTGGCTTGGGTCATCGTCCGGAATTGTGGGCCCCCAAGGCCCCGCTGGAGCCGCAGGCCCGCAAGGCGATGTCGGTCCTGTGGGCCCTCCTGGCCCTGCTGGAGCTGCGGGCCCTATTGGCCCTCAAGGTCCCGTGGGATTAACAGGAGCTGCGGGCCCTATCGGTCCGGTTGGACTTCCGGGTCCTGCGGGCCCTCAAGGCCCCGTGGGATTAACAGGTGCCGAGGGCCCTATCGGTCCGGTTGGACTTCCGGGTCCTGCTGGACCCCAAGGTCCTGCAGGATTAACAGGTGCTGCGGGCCCCGCGGGCCCGATAGGACCTGCTGGATTAACCGGAATACAAGGTGCGACCTGGACCCCTCTGGGAGTCACCGCAACTGCTATGACCGCAAGAGGTGGAGTGAACCTCACAGTCAACGGAACTGCTGCATCAAGCGCTCAAACGGATGCCTACTACATTCGCCACACGAGCGCTGCAACCACCAACAGCCTGGCAGGTCTAACTCAAGCATTTACGCAAGTCCAAGGACGCTACCGACCTCGGCTCACTGCTCTGATTAGAACCGATGCCACTCTCACCAATCGCCGCACTTGGGTGGCGCTTTCTAGAGCGGCTCTAACAACGACTAACGGCACAGGAGCGCTCACGACTGTTTACGTGGGAGTTCGTTACTCGAGCGCTGCTGGAGACACGAACTGGCAGTGCGCCTCCGGCGATGGCGTCACCGGCAGCGTTATCGATACAGGTGTCCCTGTCTTAGTAAGCACACCCTATCGCATCACGGTTGATTGGTCAGTGGACGGAGCCCTGACTTGTACGATCAATGGTGTATCCGTTTCAAAGACAAACAATCTGGATGCGACGCAAACGGGAAATTTAGGGATCATCTCGGCGACGACCACGCTTGCCGCTACTGCGATCTATCACTACACATCGTTCCTGAAGCTACAGTACTTAGGCAACGAATAAGAACCAATGAACGCGAGCCCCACTTCTCCGTGAAGCTCGCGTTGCATTTAGAATAGCCGTTCAGCGCTCTGGCTTGCAATGTCTCCGCTCGAGCTGAGATCCACGCAGGTGATATCGCCGTCGCGGATCTCTGCAGCCGGCAAGCTCGAGTCAGCTGGAAAAATCAGCCCGTACTGATTATCGCCGGGATAATAGAAAACAGTGTAGAACTCACGTCCACTCTTGTAGCGATACTTTTTCACGTATCCTTCTTCCTGAGCAAAACTCATAAACGCTTCTTCTTTAGAGAGGATGCCACTGTAAGAGGAGACGTTCCAATTCACGGTATCGACCACCAGCTGCGCCTCATGATCGCTCAACTGGTATTCGTTCTTCACCTGAACACTGCTCACTTGAGTGAACTGTCTCGTATCTTCGATCGATTCGAACAAACAATCTTCTGCAGCTTGCGCTCCTGCGGAGCTCGCTAAAAATAAACCTAAAATCCAAGTCTTTTTCTGAAACATATCTATCTCCAAACCGTTCAATGATTAGAACGAGTGGAGCTATAGCTGCGAGTTTTCATTCCAAAAACAGAAATATATTACTAATTATATGACATAATGGAATAAATAAGAATATTTCGTTTCCTTATATAAAAATTGAGGCCCCTCTTTTGAGAGGCAATCAAAACAGCGCCGAGAATAAACCTGAATTTGTTTTCAATTCAATTCCCATTACCCCTGCCTACTGGGACGGTGGCGAAGCGGACACCTTGCTTTGAGGCTCGAAGGTAATCTCGGCAGGAACCAGTGAAGAGTCAAACCCTTGAACTTGATCGGATGGAGAAGCGTTCGAGCTAGGCGTGTCTCCGCCGCCGCGAATAGAATCGTAATCTCCAGAGACAGAGTTCTGTGTAGGCGCTGGGGTGGGCGTCGCCACCGGGGCCGAAGTCGATGGTGATGTGGGCGTAGGAGCCGGAAACAAAGACCTGAAGCTCGAGTCTGGGCCAAAACTAGGCTGCGGCTTCGGTGATGGCATCAACGAGCGGAAGCTCGAATCGGCCGGGAAACTCGGAGGAGGCTGCGAAGGATCGACAAAAACCGTCTGAGTTGGAATCGGGTTGGGTACGATTTTTTTTGCTGCATTCGAAGTCGAAGGAAGCATCGCTAGAGACCACGTCAAAAGAAAAATGAGGGAACTATTCTTGAGCATGGATTGAATTCTAACATGGAGAAAAAAGCGGTTTTGAAATGTGCACTTCTTGCTCACTTTTGAGTCTCTCCCTGCATACTAAAATAAAGTAGCTAGCCAACGCTAGCTGCGAATAGACACTTTCAGTCGTATCAACACAGCCGCCGCTAAACACACACCCCAGATCTTGATCCCAAGCAACTCGAGCGGCTCCACCATCGGGGATCCAAAAATCGGCGGGATGATCAACCCAACCATCGCGATCGCGACCAGGCTCGCCACGATCCAAACTCTGCGTGAACTCCTCAGCGCCTCCGCCACAGCAAAGCAACAGAGGGGATAAACCATCACAAATCCATGCTGCCAAGCCAACGGATGAGCGACTGCGCCGATCGCAACCCATCCGGACCACTGCTGAGCGCGAGTAAGCGGTCTCGAAAAACTCCACCACAGCGCACCCAAACCTAGAGCAGATCCAAACGATGCTAACGTGTCCGGCCAAGTGATCAGCGGGTTTACACCCAATAACCGCAAGATCAGCGCAGGAAATCCGTGATTGGCAGGACCTCGCACTGTGTACTCGCCCAGCTCCGCCCCACTGCTCGTCGCGGCGCGGACCCATTCGTGATAGAGAGTTTTGAGCGGATAGCCGTGGCTTGCTGCCCAGTACACCCCATGCGCGACGACAAAGGCGCTCAAGCTCCACAACCAAAACTTAGGCCGCAAAAGCACGCGCCATGCGCCTGCCATGATCACAAGCGGATAGACCTTGGCGCTCAAAAGAAACGCCCCTCCAACAGCTCTCCAAGTGGCCGTCTCCTCCCCTGCCCGACTCGGCGGAACCATCGCCAACACGGCAACCGTCAAAGGCAAAAAAATCTGCCCCGCAGAAAAATGCGCCTGCCACATCCACCAAAACAAAAATGCAACGCCCCAAGCAAGATGCCGCCCCACTCCGTGCCCCACCATCCAGCGGATGATGTAGGCCACACACCCCACCTCCATCAGATACCAGCTGACGCGAGCGACCTCCCAGCTCATGTAACCCAGTGGCAAGAAAAAGGGCATCGTCCAGGGAGGGTACTTGATGACGAAGCCTCGATCGACCGCAGTGAACGCATAAGGAGAGGAGCCTTCTAGAATGTGGCGAGCGGCGTCCCAGTAAACATGCAAGTCAGCGTTGTAGGTCCAGCCCACACGAAAAAGCCTGATTAAAGCCCCGACCGTAAGAAGTGCGAGGACCCAATCCTTCCAATGACGCCGCATAATACCCTGAGCGTAACAATGTCTGTGACGCATTACAAATCATGCCGCAACTATGAGACGCTCCTATCCAGGGAGACTATCCATGAGCCAAATTTGTTATTTCTGCAAACGTGAGCCGGCAGTGCAGCAATGCGAGACTTGCAAACGATGGGTTTGCATCCAATGTGGTGACAACCACAACTGTTATCGCAGAGACTGAAGTGGGTTCAGATACTCGTTTAGTTTACTCGACGGATCCTGCGATCAATCGGAAATGCGAAAAATGCAAGGAGCTCGTTTCTGAATGCACTTGTGTGCCCGAGCAAGAAGTCAAAGGCTATAAGTTCATCGCGATTCTGCGCATCGAGAAACAGGGGCGAGGAGGCAAAACCGTCACGGTGATCGATAAGCTTCCTAAGAACGAAGTCTTCTTGAAGAACCTGACGACGATCCTAAAAAAGAAGTGCGGCTCAGGTGGCACCTACATGACCGACGGCAGAGACGGCGTCATCGAGATCCAAGGCGACAAGCGAGAAACCATCCGCCAGGCGCTCACAAAAGAAGGCATTCGGTCTAAGGGCTAGGCCGAAGCAACCGTAGATGCGCGTAAAGGAAAGCTAGCCTCGAAAACATTGCCCTTACCGGGAAGACTTTCGACCAGCCCAACGTTTCCTCCGTGAAGCAGCGCGATCTGCCTGGAGATGAAGAGACCCAAGCCCAATCCTCCGAATCGGCTCGTACGCTGCGCCCTTTCAAAGGGCTGAAAGATGCGCTCGCGATCCTCCAGAGGAACACTAGGCCCTTGGTCGCGCACCGCAAGACGCAGAAGCCCATGATCGTCGCGCAAACGGACCCAGACCATGCCGCCCTCAGGAGAGAATCGTATGGCATTCATCGTCAGATTGGTTACGACCTCTTCCATGCGGACTGGGTCAACAAAAGCCGGCAATGTCGGCGGCGTCTCGACGTTCATTTTGACTCCCGCCTCTTGGGCAATCACCGTCAATCGCGAAGAAATGGTTTCGCGCACGATCGCCGCGACGTCTGTGTCAGTGGGCTCGACCATGAAGCGACCATTCTGAATTCGAGAGACATCCAAAAGCCCGTCAATCAACTCGTTCAGACGTTTGACCTGACGGATTACCATTTTCAGATAGGACTCTTGCCGCTCCTGCTGCGCCGCAATTGGCTCGTCCTTCTTCATGCGCAACATGCGCTGCTGAAGCTGCAGGATCCCGTAGATCGAGGTGAGCGGTGTCTTGAGCTCATGTGAAGCGATCGAGAGAAACTGTCCTCGCAGCTGAATCGCCGCATCGCAGGCCTCTTCTTCAGCGAGAGCCGCAAGCCGCAAAGCCGCCGCCAAAAGAAGTGCGCTCTCCCGCGGATCCAGCGCTTGGCTCGATCCCACGATCACCCAGCCGTGATCACGTCTGGCACTATCCGCGCGAGCCTCAATCCGTGAAGCGCGGCTCTCGCCACAGACGCATACCATGTAAAGATTCCGAACCTCCGACTCCGACCGCCAGGGATAGATCACGGGCAACGGCAATTCTCGAATCTGAGGAATCCCGCGCATGGCATCAGCGAAAATCGAGCTCGCTTGCGAAACTGTCCTTCTCACAAACTCGTCGATCGCGCTGGTTGCCGCCGCTGAAGTGCCTGCATGCTTGAAACGAAATCCCGACCTACCACCGGCCCCCCCCTGACCCGGGCGCTGAATCGCGACAAACGGAGCCCCTAGGAGAGTCGCCAATTGATCGGCAACCGCCTCAAGCTCGGTCGTTGTCGCGGGCCACTGAGAGACGGATTGGCAAAATACGGAAAGACGTTCGTGATCAAAAAAGTTTTCCACAATTGATAGATAACACACGGCTGGACTCGCGGATCTGCGTTAAATTTCAGGCACGTAAATTGAAGTCCTTAGAATGCGAAGTAACTTGGCTTTATCAGGGAAGTGCGTCGCGTCCGGATCAGCCGCCCCCAACACTGATGCGACCCACCTTGATTGGGGGGGGCTGGCCAAAGCCAGTCCCCCTTTATTTTTAATTTTACTAAAATTAAATAAAAGACATTTAATTGACTCTCCGCAACTCGATCATCTGCATTTCCGGCCACATCTGCTGCTCCAAAAACACAAAAACAACTTTTTGTTCATCCCTTTTACTGCTCCCACCGATAAGTTCGCTAGTATGGCTCTACCCGCCCAAGCACCTAAACCCGCAGCGCCGGCCACCCCAACGACAGGGGTCGCTCGCGGCGTTCCGCAAGCAGTCGCACCCGCGCAACCCGCAGCTGGACCTCAGGTACGTCGCCTCAAGAAAGGCGAGCTTCTCTTCGCGGAGGGCGAGACCTCTCGCGCTATGTACTTCCTCAAAGCAGGAGTCATCCGCCTCTTCAAGAAAAAGGGCGACTCGAGCATCGAGCTGGACACGGTTCATTCAGGACAAGTTCTGGGCGAGCTCGCATTTCTCGACGGCAATCCAAGATCCGCCTCGGGCGAAGCTCTGAGTGAGTGCGAGCTCGTCGAGATATCAGGACCTACTTTTCAAGCAGTACTTAATAGGGCACCTGACTGGCTCAAAATCATGCTCAAGACGGTCGTCGGTCGTCTTCGCACGGCAAGCACGCGCATTCGGCAGCTCGAACAGGCAAGCACCTCCTATGACTATTCAGACAAGGACGGAAAAAGATCCTCGCACTACGTTTACATGAATCCTCTCGACGTGCTGAAGATCTCAACTGGCATCCTGCTCGTCAGTTCGCGCAACTCTTCTCCCAGCGCCACGGGTGGCATAGAGATCCGATTCGGACTAGTTCAGCGTTACGTTAACCAAATCATGGGCGTCCCTGTCGCCAAAATCACAACCATGATGGACGTCCTCGCCCAAACGGGGATAATGACGATGATCGACGAGCCCACAGGCACCCGAATCACGCTCAAAGACCCTGACTTTCTAGAACAGATGATCAACTACATCAATGAAGAGAATCTCATTGATCCCACCAAGCGGCACGACCTCTCAGTTCGCGGATTCTTGATCATGAGTCTCATCGCCAAGAACTTGTCTAAGTACAAGAAGGACGAGGCCACAGGCTGCTCCACCGTGAACGTTGCACAGATCCGCAGCGCCGAGGTGAACGCGGCCGGAAAAGAAGCATTCAGGCTCGAGGAGTTTGTCGAGCTCGTCAACCTAGGTTACGCTACCAGCCTCGACTTTAAGTCAGCCACGGAGGCGTACACCAACGTCAAGCCCGAGGCCTTCATGCAGTCCTACAAGCTGCAGAGAATCGTGATCGCGGTGAGCGCAGTCAACGAACAGAAGAAAAAGCCGGGCGGAAAATAGGCTCTACTTCCCAGAAAGAGACGAGTCTTCGATTGGCGATGAATCTCCGGTCAGTGCCGCCACGATTACAAAATAGATTGCGATTGCAGCGGGCAACATGAAACCCATATAGGCAAACCTGAGATATAGAACCGCGCCCAGGGCCGAACCCATTCCAAATGCGCCAATCGTTCCGACACGGAAACGCGCGGCTTTCCACTCCGCGTTGATTTTTTCTTTCTCTGCTGGATCGAGCGGATTCACCGATATTGCACGGATGATCCCGATTCCAAGATCGGTTGTCAGACCTGTAAGATGAGTCGTGCGAACCGTCGCTCCTGTCGCAGTCGTGATCGCGGCGTTTTGTAGGCCGCTAGCGGCGCAGAGCAGAGCAAGTAGAAAATAATCACGCCTGAGGTGGGCTGGTTCGCCAAAAACACCAAACGCATTCCCCTGTCCCAACACGGCTACCAATATCAAGCAGAGCGCCACGCAGCTCATGACAGTCGCGTAATGCGGTTTTTTTCCTCTTCGATACGGACGATCGATCAAATAGGCAGATATCATCACGCCCATCAGAAAATAGAGCGGCACGGATAAGATCCCCAATGCGTCATCCCAACGGCCGGTTGCCGCATCCAAGCCAAAGAGCGTCGCAAATCCAGTGACGTGACTAACAAAACGTCCACAAGCGATGTAGCCTCCGGCATTCACACTGCCTGCAAGAAATGCGAGCAATAGCCAATGAAACCTGGCAACACGTCCAGGCCTGTCATGGAGACTGTGATCGAACACAACACTAGTATAGTAGACCGAGCAAACTTAGGCTAGCTCGGGTCGTCGCTTCTTCACGGCTTCGACTACAAGCTTGATATCCTGCGCGCGTTTTTTGTCCGCGACCAAAAGCACCGCCCCCGCTTCGACCACGATGAGATCCTTCACGCCCAGGAGGGCAACCAGCTTGCCCGGAGCATCCACAATGTGACCCGCTCCATCGACTGCCAAGATTTCGCCGCTGGCAGCAACGCCACCTTCTTGCCTGAGCTTCAGAATGTCGGCCATATCCTCGAGAGATGTCCAGCTGCCTAGATCGTCCCACCCGCAATCGAGCACGAAAGACACCACATTTTTGGCCTTTTCCATGATGCCGTAATCGATCGAGGTCGCGGTGAGCTGAGAATAAGCCTTCTCGACTGCCCCACCCTGGGCGTCCCACTCACGCTTCATCTCGGGCATGAGCTCGTCAAAAGCGCGCAAAATCACTTCAGCACGCCAAACAAACATCCCGCCATTCCAAAGATATCCACCATGCGCAAAAAACTCGCGTGCGCGGTCCAAATTGGGCTTCTCAACAAACGCCTCAACTTTGCACGAACCGCTCTTGGGAGGAGAGACCAATTTCAAATACCCGTACCCCGTTTCAGGCCGAGTCGGCTTCACACCCAAGGTGACAAGATCATCATGCTCCGTCGCCCAACGAACAGCCTCAGCGATAGTCGCTTTGAAGCTTTCCGGACGCGCAATCGAATGATCCGCCGGCATGACGAGCATGACGCCTTTGGGATCCCGCTTTGCGATTTCGCGGGCAGCCCAGTAAACACACGGTGCGGTATTGCGTCCTTGAGGCTCCGCTAAGATCGTCACGCCAGGAGCGCCATCAGCGCAAGCTTGGCTCAAGGTTTGAGTTGTAACGATCATGCGATTCTTGCGATCGTCGGGAACCAAACCGTCGAACCGAGCTAGAGTTTGTCCCAGCAGCGTCGGAGCTCCGGGAGAGAAACTCAGCAACTGCTTAGGCCGCTTAGAAGTGCTCTTAGGCCAGAAACGGGTACCGCTGCCGCCGGCCATGATGACCAGATAAGTAGACATGAGAGTCCTTTTGAGAATCGTTAAGTGGGGCTAACCATGAGACGCACTAAGGTGCTGAAGTGCCCATGCGGCCGTATCCGTCTTCGAGCCTGACTACGTCGTCCAGATGGGGAGTAGAAACTTCAAATACATCGCAATCCTCAACAGCGACCATTCGATGCTTGCGCCCCGTGGGTATGTGGTGAGCGTCACCCGGACCCAAAAGGATTTCCTGCATTTCGCCCTTTTCATTCTCGAAAATGAAATTCATTTTTCCACGCTGGACAAAAATCGTCTCTTCCTTCACGCGATGGTATTGGAGCGAGAGCTTATGGCCCTGCTTGATGTGCAGTAACTTGCCCACGTAGTCTTTAGTCTTGGCCCAAATCAACTCATGGCCCCAAGGCTTTTCGACCCGCGTGATCGGTTGTTTCGACATAGGTAGTCTTTGTATATTCCTAATCGGTCATTTTGGAAACTACGTACCCTTCGACCATGTGCTGCGAAACATAGCGCTTGCCCATCTGATCGGCCGTTTCCTTAGAATCAAATCCACCGACAAAAACACGATACCAACGACGACCTTTGACCTCAGCTGGCCTCAAAAAGGGCCTTAGACCCAAAGCTTCGAGAGAATCAGCCTGATCTTTGGCTTCTTCGATCAAAGGATAAGAGCCGATCTGCAGGGTAAACTTGCCAGCAGGAGGTGGACGATGCGCAGCAACAGCATCGACCTCTGGATCCCCCTTCTTGGCGGCTTCAATGTCGGCGGGATCAACCGGCAAGTGCCGACGTTCGATTTTTGGGGACTTACGGGCATGGCTATCGGCTGCCTGATGGGCACCGGCTTCATGCGCATCCGCCGTTTTGTGATCGGTGCCATGAGAATTCGCAGCCTTATGTTCACTGGCATCATGGCTATCTGCTGCAGAATGATGATCCGCACCATGGGCATCCGGAGCCTGATGAGTACTTGCTACGTGCGAGTTCAAAGTCGTCGCACCTGCATTCTTAGATCGAGCATGATCGGGAAGCTCGACCTGCCGAGGAGTATCGAGCTTGATGCCTGTGCGGGCGACTTCGTCGTGAAGCGCTTGATTCAGGGATTCATCCGCCGCTTGTTGCGCGCCTTTCGCTTGCTCGGTGAGCTCCTGACGATTGGGAACCTGATCTGGCAATGTCACTACCGGCTCAGCATCTCCGGGAGCCGCGACGTATCCCTTGGGTCCCACTCGCTTACCGAGGTGCACTCCCAAGGTGAACGCAAAAACCGCAACCATGACCCCGAGAATGACGAGTACGCCCATTTCGCGGCGGTCATAAATGAAAAATCGTTGTTTTTGCTCCATTTTCTAAAATCATATCGGACCGCGACATTCCCTGTCAATCCGGCTGGTACCGCGACCACCGCACTCAAGTCCGAGGCTCGGTCCAAGGGTCCTCTTTCTGACAGAAAACGAGCTATTTTGCGGGGGTTTTTTGGCGCAGGACTTTCAAGAGAGGTCCCCACTCTTGAAAGGAGAACGTCATGAAAACGTCGAGATCATTGGTTGCAAACGAAAGCGGTCAGGGGCTTACGGAATACATCACCCTTTTGCTGCTCATTTCGGTCTTTTCGATCGTCGCGGCTCAGTCGGTTGGCAAGACCATCAAGCGCAAGATCGAAATGGCCAATCGGCACATCGAATCAGACATAGTCCTTGAGGAGAGAAGATAGGTGCTCGCGGAGTTCTGCCTCTCCCTCATCCCAGTCATCGCGATGATTAGCGGAGTGTCGATGCTTTGGGGGTCCGAATGGCGACGGGTTCGGTGTGCGCACGACGCTTTTAAGAAAACTCATGCCGAACTGATTGGAATTCAAACTCACCGTTTATCAGGAGTCCGGGTCGCTCAGGATCAGTACGGGGTTCAAGGAGAAGCACAGTGCGGAACAATGATCGAGAAGGTCACCCTCCCGTGGCTAGACCCCGAACATCCGAGATAGGGGGTTTTGCTCACCTTTCGCTGATGATCGTCCTGATTGCCGCATCAATGGCAGGTTTTGGCATTTGGGGCGTCATGAGGCATTGGAATCATTCGGTTCAAACCCAGCTGAGATTGGATCACTGCGTGGGGTCTGAGGCCATGGAGCTCAAGGCAATGCTGAACCGGATCGAGAGCAAGAACACCCAGATCAAATTGGCACGAGCAGCGGCAGCTTCAGCGGCAATCGCGCAACAACTCCCTCTGCAAAAAGCCGCAGTCGTCGCTGGGAATGTGGCTGCAAAGCTTCAAGATCTTGAGCTTGGACGATCGAGGCTTCGGCAGGTGCAATGGATGGCCAAAAGAGGGTGTGGGGAGAGGGGAGACCTGGGGTTGCCAATTCCATCGATGGGTTGGTTGCCCCGGAGACCCCCCGATTCATTTGGCCCACAGGTTCTGGAATGGACTCCCTCACAACCCCAACGGTTGCGAATCGCTGCCAGGCATTCACCCCTGGCGGCTGCAGCGGTGGTCGAAACAGCCCCAGGAGATGTGAATGCTCAGCTTGCAGAAAAACGATGGACGGCCGCTTGGACAAGATTCTTCTGGCCAAGTCTTGATTGAGGCAATTTTATGGACATTACTGATCGCCTGCCTTTGCGCGGGATTTTTGAAGGGCTTCGTAGCCGAGTATCGGCGCTATCACGACGTGCTGTCACAAGCGGCGCACTGGCGTCCTTAAACCAGAAAGCGGCTACTCACCGCCGCAAGCTTCACGGAGTGACGCTTCTCACTCTATCAGCTGTCTTAGGGATTTGGGCGCAGGAGCTCGCGCAGAATGAGGCAATCTCGAGCTGGTTGCGAACTCATCCCCCATCCCCCAAGATCTGGCGACATGCCCTTGAAAGTCATGGCATGACCCTACTCGAGGACCCTCGCCTCCTTCAAAAAGCAAGTCGCGCGCTCCCCATACGCAGCGACCAAGAGGGCCAAGTGTGGGCCACCGCCGACCTGAACTGGATCGCCACTCTAAACAACATGTACTGCGTCATTTGCGACCAACCCCCCATCGAATGGGGGCCCCGCGGCACAGGCTGGGACGCTTTTGATCCTGTACTCGAACAAGTTGCGCAAGCAGCCGCGACTCGCCTTTCAAAACAAACAAAAAAGAGCCAGAAATCGGCCACTCCCGCCGATCCCCGAGAAATCCGGTATTGACACCGAGCAGACCCCGGAGTTTAACCGCTCAATCTATGCAAACTCATTCGATTTTAGCGGTGGGCTCTCTCGCGTTCGATACGATTGAAACTCCAGCAGGACGCGCAGAAGGTGTCTTGGGCGGGTCAGTTAATTACTTCTCGATCGCAGCATCCTTTTACGCCCCTATTCAAGTAGTGGGAGTCGTGGGCGAGGACTTTCCACGCAATCATTTAGATTGGCTCTCCAAACGCCGCATTGACGTGAGCGGCGTCAAAGTCGCTTCGGGCAAGACATTTCACTGGGTGGGGGCTTACGACACAAACCTTAACGAAGCTAAGACGCTCTCTACTGCGCTCAACGTCTTCGAACATTTTGATCCTCGCTTGAGCTCAGCGCAATGTGACGCTCGTTACGTTTTTTTGGCGAACATCGATCCGATTCTTCAACAAAGCGTTCTCGACCAGATCAAAAGCCCGAACTTGATCGCTTGCGACAGCATGAATTTCTGGATTACTGGAAAACCAGAAGAGCTGCGCAAGACCCTGAAGCGCGTTGACGTCCTCTCCGTGAACGAAGGCGAAGCCTATCTGCTCTCAGGCACGAGAAACATCATTCGCGCCGCCTCGATCATTCGCGAGATGGGACCGTCTGTCGTGATCATCAAGCGTGGAGAGTACGGAGCGATGCTATTTACCGCATCAGGAATGTTCATCGCCCCTGCCTACCCAACCTCTACAGTAAAGGACCCGACTGGAGCCGGAGATAGCTTTGCTGGGGCATTCATGGGCTTTCTGGCAGAAGCAGGTGCTTCACGCGATATGGCCAAATCCGCTCCGGACAAGTGGGACGCACTCTTGCGTCGGGCCGTTCTAGCTGGCTGTGTAATGGCAAGCTTTACAGTCGAAGACTTTAGCATCAGACGCCTGATGGGCCTCGAGAATGCAGAGCTCGTGGATCGTCAGCACCAATTGATGAAAATGATCACGATCTAAATCGACAATCCCCAATGAGCCGGTGGGAAACTTGTGAACAATCAAACCCTTTAACTGTGTTCTGAGGGGGAGTCTGCCACTTGAAGCTACCGAGTGCACAATCCGCACTGAATCGTCTCGGCGTTCGACACATTGGACGCCGGATGGGCATGGTCTTTGGGGTCACGGTGTTTCTTTCCACCTTGATCACAGCATTCTCGGTCAGCGCGCTGCACTCGGTGATTTCATCCAATGACTTGAATGCCTTCAATCACGCGCAAGCCCTTCGCGACGCAGAGCGCCTTCGAACTGTTGCTCATCAGAAAGTCAGCATAGGCCGTGGTTTTTTGCTCACGCGAGACTCCCAATTTTTTCTGAAAGCGCGACAACTCGACGAGGAGTTTCGAACTCGATACTCGAGGCTCAAGGAACGTGCGGAACCCTTTGCCTCAAGCACGAATGATCGCGATTTCTTGCTCCGAACCGAGGAAGCACAGCACATCTACGAACGCGCCTTTCAACGCGCGATGAGGATCGCCAAATCGAGCCGGGGAGATCAGCGTAAACTGGTTTCTTACTTCGACCGCACGGTCATGCCTCGCTTCGACGATTGGGATCGAAGTCTCAGAGATTACTCAAAGGCGAAAGAAAAGCAGCTCGCCGATTCGCGAATCGCAGCGCACGATGCCGCATCTCGGGCGATGAGGTTGATTTTGATCATTGGGTCTGCAGCACTGATACTCACGATCATCTTAGGAGTCATTTTTACTAGAACTATGAGCCGACTTTATGAGGAGTTGCGCCTGGCAGTTCGAGCCCGAGAGGATGTCCTGGCCATTGTCTCGCATGACCTGCGAAATCCGCTGAGCGCTGTGATGCTCAATGCGGACATGCTCGTTCGAACTCCGGAGATAGAACTCGAGAAGCGCAAGCGAATGCTCCGAACAATTCAAACCTCCTCGCGGCAAATGCGCCAACTCATCACGGACGTCATGGACTTTGTAAAAGTTGAGTCAGGCAAAGTCTCGATCAATAAGAAAGCCGAGGATACCTGCGAGATCTTGGATGACTTACTGAGCGTCTTCAGCCCCCTTGCGCGAGATAAGGGACTGAGCATTGATCACAGTGTCGCGCCGGAGGCGCGGTGGATCAATTGTGATCGCGGCAGAGTGCTTCAAGTCCTCTCTAACTTGATCGGCAATGCGATCAAGTTCACCCCACCTGGGGGTACCCTTAGGGTGGACGCGAGTGTCCAAGCGGGTGAAGCGCTGTTTAAGGTTTCTGACACGGGCATTGGCATTCCAGCCTCGCAGCTTACGTGCATCTTCGATCAATATTGGCAAGCCAAACGAGAATCTAAGCAAGGCATCGGATTGGGACTGTCGATTGCCAAGGAACTGGTCGACGCGCATGGCGGGCGGATTTGGGTGGAGAGCGAGCCAGAGCGTGGAACCCAGTTTTTCTTTACGTTGCCGCTGGCCGCGACCCATCGAGGCGCAGGCGTGGTACCGGAGGGGTTGACTACAAGAAAAGATGCCGCTGCGAAGAGAGGCATAAAGTAAGGCTTAGAAACCAGGTCTTCTTTTGAAGGAGGTAGAAATTTCGCTTCCTCCATGAAATCCTAGCCCCAACTCCATGACTTCTTCAATCTGGCTCAATCTAGGCCTTCGTCTTATCCTCGCCGCCTACGTAGTCTGGCAGCAAACCGGGCAAGGTGGCGATACCGGCTACTACCTCAGCGCGGCTCAGAACGTATGCGATGGCAATTGGGGCGGCGACATGTTTAGGGCGCCAGGAATCGCCTGGTTTTTATGCTTGTTTAAGCCTTCCGTTGGCACTTTCGTGCAAACGACGCTGCTTTGGCTTGCCGGGGTTTTGCTCATTCGTCGCACTGGCAATCAGAAGATCGGTCTGCTTTGGCTTTTTGACCCCGTCCTGCTCGCTATGAGCCTCATGCTGATGTCAGATGCGCTATTTGGGTTGAGCGTCCTTTTTCTGGGTGTTTCAATGCAGGACGTTTTGCTGAATCGGGACAAAAAGAGCGTCAAGGCTGCCGCTTATGTTGGCGTCGCGATTGCTGCCTGTACTCTCGTCAGGGTGATTGGCGTTTTTCTTGGGGCATTTTGCCTGCTGACACTGCTGGTTCTTACCCTTCGCAAGAGCTTGCCACTTAGAAAAACGGCTGTTGCTCTGGGAGTGGCCCTGTTGCTGCTATTTCCTAAAATCTACTGGAACGGGACCCACTACGGGCATTGGAAACTCACCTTGCAAGGCGAGCACTGGATCAACACCGTGGCTGCGATGGTGGAGAACCACGGTTCTGGGTTGGATCCATATCAAACAGAAGTCAAATTCCTTTCTGAGCGCCCGCACCCTGAGCCAGGCATTGGGTATCGCATCATCCTTCAGCACTTTCCGGTTTGGCTGTTTCTCACCGCCAAAGGTGTAGCTCGCGTCTTGATAGGTCACCTCAATGTTGAGTGGACTCAATTGATCGCTGGGTTCGTGCCCATTGGACCGGGCTGGTTCAGCGTGGTCTCGCATCTGCCAGGAGCACATGTAAAAGGGATCTGGCTGATTCCTTGGACCTTGGGCGTGGTGAGCTTCGCAACGTTTTGCTTGTGGGTGTATTTTTTGACTTTTAAGTCAGTGAGACAAGCGGGCCTGGATGTCTTCTCGGTTTGGGCACTTGGCTCTATTGCGCTGCTGGCACTGGTTCCGCAAGTATGGGGCGACGCTCGCTTTCGAACTGGCGTTTGGCCGCTCGTATTGCTGCTCTGGAGCTGGGCGGAGAAGAGACGGGCTCAGCAGCTACAAGTCGATGCAAACTTCAAAGGCATCCAGGAACGCTGAATGCTGTTCACAGATTCGATCTTTCTTTTCTATTTCTTGCCCATTGCGCTCTTACTTCATCGCGCAGCCTTGGCTTTATCGGGCCAAAAGACCTACGGCAATGCAGTACGCATTTTGATCTTTGGACTCACTGTCCTTTTCTACGGCATCAAAGAGCCTTGGTGGCTTCTGCCTTTCTTCACCTGCATTGGCTTTGACTTCTTCTGGGCGACCCTTTTGACACGAACGACCTCTGATAGAAAAAGAAAGGTCATTTGCTCGCTTTCCATCATCCAAAACCTGACTTTACTCGGGGTCTTCAAATACCTCCCGTTCCTTTACAGAAACGTGGTGAAGCTGGTTCCGGAGGCGAGACACTATTTCCCGCAGCTTCTTGAGAACGGCCACTCGCTTCCGTTGCCGCCGGGCATCTCGTTCTATACGTTTGAGTCGCTCAGCTTCGTGATCGACGTTTATCGGCGAAACGTCATCCCTCCCAAAAACCCATTAGAGTTCTTCGCGTTTATCGGGATGTTCCCGCGTTTCATCGCAGGACCCATTGTCCGCTATCGAGAGATGGTCGATCAATTCAAGAATTACGGGGGAATGAAAGTCGAATCCGGGCTATTTCTTTTTGCTTTTGGTCTTTTTCTCAAGTCTTGCTTTGCCGATAGCTTTGAGGTGTTTACCTCCTATGCTTTTGGCCGAGCTGGCGGAGTCGAATTCTTGTCCGCCTGGATCGGATCCATCTCCTACTCGTTTCAAATCTATTTCGACTTCAGCGGATACTCTCTCATGGCGATCGGAATCGGGAGATGCCTCGGGTTTGTTTTTCCTCAAAACTTCAATAAGCCCTATCATGCAGCGAGCGTACAAGACTTCTGGCGCCGATGGCACATGACGCTCTCGACCTGGCTACGAGATTATCTGTACATCCCTTTGGGAGGGAGCAAGAAAGGCGCGCGCCGCACCTCCATTAATCTTTTTCTCACGATGTTACTCGGCGGCCTTTGGCACGGCTCGGATTGGGGGTTCGTTGTCTGGGGAGCTTGGCACGGATCGTCTCTCTTGGTGGAGCGCGCACTGACCGAAAAACGAGCGAAAGCGGGCAAGCCCGCTTTTAACCCTCTCTTTCATCGACTTATCACCTTACTGGTTGTGCAGCTGGGGTGGGTGATATTTCGCGCCCCCAAGCTGCCCGAAGGCTTCAAGATTTTGAGAGCCATGTTCTCCCCTTTTTCAAACCCGCTGGCGTTCAATGTGGAAGGATTCCTTGCCAATCCGATGCATCTTGTCTTGGCTCTGGCGGGAATTTTATATTGCATCTTTGTCGAGCGTGGACTGGATCTGCGCGCCTTAGAAACTATGAACGCACCGACCAACCCGCAAAGAGCGCTGGCGATCCTGATGTTTGTCGTCTCCGTGATGATCCTTTTATCAGCGCCGACAGTGCCATTTATTTACTTTCAGTTTTGAGGCGGGAAAATGAAACAAGCCCTTCGATCCAACCTCCTGACTCTATCGCTAGCGGGCATCGTGCTCATCTATCACTCCGTTTCCTTATTGAACCTCAAAGAATTCGATTTCGCCCCCAAACAGCAAGTGTCGTACATTCAGCTCCGCATCGGCGAGTGGATGTCGAAGAAGTGGGAGTTCCCCTCTTTCGGAGGGCTGAATTTTGGGGAGTCGTTTGATCCTGCGTCTACTTGGATAAAACAGCGCGGCTACACTTTTAAGTATCTCATCGGTCAGGTACCGGGATTTGTCGTTGTCGGAAAGCCGGAGAAGCATCGACAGTTTTATTTAAGAGAGGAAATCTGCTCTTCCTATCCCTTCATCAGAAAAGAGACAGCCCAGAGTGGGATTTGGCTTGCGAGGTTTGTTGCTCAGATGAAAGCGCGCGGCGTGACCGTGATTGTCGTGCCAATACCGACCAAAGTCGCCATGGCTCGAGGATCTCTGCCAGCAACGCTGCCAAGCTGCCTTCTTTGGGCCGTGGTTTCGAACCACTCACGCGATTTAGAAGAAGAAGCCTACCTCAACTACAAAGCCATCGTCGACGGGGATGTTCGCCATATCCTTGATCTGTACAAAGTCTACGAAGGACGACTCAAAGCCAATCCTAACGACTACGTTTTTGTCCCATCGGATAGCCACTGGTCGTCGTTAGGCATCTCTCTCGCGGCAAAAGAGGTCATAGATCATCTGCTCGGCCTGGGCTGGAGCATTGGATCACCAACGCTGAACCTCGCGTCCTCTGTTCAGGTGTTTGGGGAGTTCATCGACTATTTGCGCATTCCTGAAAGTTACGCCCGACAGTCCGAAGCTTTGCAGTGGACTGAACCTCGCTATTCGATCGAGGTAGGCTCAAAACCCAAGCGTGACCCGAGCGGCGGTAGAGTCATTGTTTTTGGAACAAGTCACAGTGCCCGTATCCAGGACTCTCAGTGGGGGTTTGGAAAACTTTTGGCGAAAGCGCTGAGCCGAGAGCTTCTCGACCTTTCGTTCGTCGGCGCTGGCCCCATCGACAGCTTTCTAGAGTTCAAAAAGGCAGGTCACAAGATCCGACGAGAGGATCTGCTCATCTGGGAGTTTCCGATGCGCCACACACCCACCGAGCGCGATGGCGCGCCCGAGTTAGACTTTGAGTGAGGGAATTGACTGCCCCCACCACCCGGCAGCCAGCTTCGCCTCCAGTCGCGACGGGTCTTTGCCCCTTCCAGCCCAGGCCGCACGCAAGACCTCGACCAACTCCTGCTGAAACTTCGCGCGCGTAAAATCCGCAGCTCGGGCGCGGCAGTCAGCCTCGCTGAAAGTCACAGCGCCGGACTCGATGCGCATCACTGCCTCGCAAAGCGAATCAACCGTCTGCTCGCGAAAGAAAACCCCAGTCTTCTCCGTCACTGTTTCGAGCGCGCCACCCTCACCGAACGCGATCACGGGCGCTCCTGCGGCCATGGCTTCAACAGGCGTGATGCCAAAATCCTCTCTGCCCGGAAAAACAAAAGCGCGGCACTTTGAGTACAGCTCCGCGATGACCTCATTCGACAAAGGCCCAGTAAAATCGATGTTCGACCCGCCCATCTTGCGCAAACGCTTCTCATCTTGCCCGCCGCCCACCACTATCAGCGGCAGCCCCAGGCGATTGAACGCCTCGATCGCTAAGTCCACCCGCTTATAGGGCGCGAACGCTCCAACCATCAAATAATTGCGACCGGGTTGGCGCGGCTTCACAAATCGCGATCCATCGGCGAACGGATAGATCACGTGCGAATCGCGGCCATAGAACTTCTTCACTTCTTCCTGAATAAACCGGCTCAACACTACGATCTGATCCACGCGATCCGGTTGGCTCACGCGGCGATCCCAGTCTTGCAGCCTGGGTTGCATCGCACGCGCCAACAACCTCACGGGCAAAGACGCCTTGCCAGGGCCAAAGTACTCATCGAAGCGGTCCCACATGTATCGCATGGGCGCGAAGATGTAGCTGAGGTGCACTGCACCAGGAGCCTTGCGGATGCCCTTAGCCACGCAATGCGAAGTCGATATCACCAGATCATAGCCTCTCAGGTCAAAGCGCTCGATCGCGCTCGGCATAAGCGGCAAAAAGTGGCGGTACCGGCGCTCAGCGCTCGGAAGCTTTTGCAGATAACTCGTATGAGGCCTGAGTGTCGTCAGGATCGGTGAGATTTTATTGGGGTAGTAGACGAGCGTGAAGAGATCCGATTTGGGAAAAATCTCCGCCACCGCCTCCAACACATACTCGCCACCTCGCATGCCGTTGAGCCAGTCGTGGACGAGCGCGACCTTAAGCTGGGTCATTTCAGCTCGGAACGAAAGTATTCCAAGGATGCGAGCAGGCCTTCATCGAGATCCACTCGAGGCGACCAGCCGAGCTGAGTCTTCGCGCGGGTGATATCTGGGCAACGACGGCGAGGGTCGTCCTGTCGCGCAGGCAGGTAAGAGATCGTAGAGGCGCTGCCCGACAAGCGGATCACGGCTTCAGCAAAGTCCCTCACTGAACGCTCGACCGGATTGCCGACGTTCACTGGCTCATGCAACGAGCTCTCAAAGAGGCGAACGATCCCGTCCACTAAATCCGTCACAAAGCAGAAACTACGCGTCTGTGAACCATCTCCATGCAAAGTCAACGGACGTCCCGTCAGTGCTTGCATGCAAAGCTCCGGCACGACTCGACCATCATCAGGCCGCATGCGTGGACCATACGTGTTAAAAATGCGCACCATCCCGCCGTTGAGTGGCTTATAGGACTTGCCGCCGAGCTGCTTGCCCACTCCACGAATCGCAGTGCTCACGTATGCTTCGGCAAAACGCTTGGCCTCGTCATAGCAGGCGCGTGGGCCGATCGTGTTGACGTTACCGAAGTAATCTTCTTTTTGGGGATGAACTAAGGGGTCGCCGTAAATCTCGGAAGTCGACGCGACAAGGTATCTTGCGTCGTACTTAAGCGCGAGGTTAACCGTGTTCATCGTACCGATCGAATCGACGGCCAGGATCTCGTAAGGGATGCGATCAAAATCGACCGGACTCGCAGGACAAGCAAAGTGCAGTACGCCGTGGAGCCCATGCTTCTTTATAAGAGGAAACAAGTTCTCATCCAGCGGATCGCAGACATCTCTTTCGACGAGTTGAAACTCCGGGTGCTTCAACGCCGTCGCAAGGTTCTCTTTGCGGCCCGTCAAGAAATTATCCAAACCAGTGACGGCATAACCTTTTTTGAGGAGGGCCTCACTCAGATGAGATCCGATGAAACCGGCCGCGCCGGTCAGGAGCACATGTCGCATGTCACAAAAGGCTTAGCACACGTCGATAGAGACGGTCCATATGAGCACCCATTTTCGCGACGCTAAAACGATTAATAATTGCGAATCGGGAATTCGATGACACACCACGAAGATCATCCGTGGAGCCCAATGCCTGAGTCCACCCCTGGACGTCTGTGGCTTCGACCCAGCGCACTTCGTCAGGCTTAAGGTCTCGAAGTCCCTCTAAATGAGCCGGAATCCGCGACACGATAATGGGTGCCCCCAAGCAGGCAGCTTCGACTGGAGGCAACCCAAAACCTTCGTAGGTTGAAGGAAACACCACTGCACCCGAGCCGGTCATGAGGGCTCTGACTTCAGCGTCCGTCGGAGGGCCGATGAGTCGCACTCCAGGCGATTCAGTCCCTTCAAGCTGACCCGGCTTGAGATTCAGCACCAAGTCCCAAGGCTCTGGAGTACGGCACTGGTCGCGATACTTTGCATAGGCTTCGAGGAGCGTTTTAAGATTCTTGTGAGGCTTGGGATTGGAAAGGCAGAAAAAATATCGCCCCAATCGCAATGAGTGACGCTCCAGTACAGGGCCCACGAGCGCGGGGGCTACGCGCGAGTGAAAACCCGGATCGATCGCCACGTCCACGACTTCGATTTTTTCAGCTGGAATTCCCGTCCAGGAAGCAATTTCGCTTCGGGAGAACGCGGAGATAGTCGTCAAGACTTTTGCCTTCAGCATAAAGGGTCTGAGCAGACTTCGATAATAGAGGCGCTGCTTGAAGCCACCATACTGCAGATGATTGAGGTCGTAGACCGAAGAGACCCACGGGCATGGCGAGTACGGCAGGCTAGCAAAGGTCGGACTATGATACGCGGCCGCCCCTAGGCGCGACAAAACCGTGGGGATTTCGAGCATCTCTAGCGGATTCAAGAACCCGGCTCCCAAACGACATGTCGCAAATCCTTTAAACGCCTCAGGCACACTCTCGCCGTGAATCAAAAACACGGGTTCGTAAGCCAGGGGCAGTGTCTCGCGAATCTCGGCAAGACCTTGAGCCAGATGAGAAACGTATCTTCCAAACCCGTGGGGGACTGGCCCCACCATCCGACCGTCAATCACAATGCGAGGCAATGGTGCGGTCACGAGTACACCTCGGCTGCCACCGGATGCGGGCGATCGTCTTGAACGGGACGAGCTTCAAGAAAGATCAAGTAAGCCCACGACAGTGACCACATCATCTGATGCATCACTTTACCTTCCCAAAAATTGACCTGCGTGATTCCATTCAGGTGAAACACAATCCAGGCGCAAAGCAGCCCCCAACTCCGCTCACGGCCCCCGGCCAGCACTTTGAACACCCAAAAACACCAAGCTAGCCAAGCGATCGCGCCGAGCAGACCTGTGCCACCCAGGAGGTCGATCAAATTGTTGTGGGCGTGTCCCGAGAAGACATAGCCGTTGATCGGGAACGCGCTGGTCGGTAACGACTCAAAATAATAGTAAGCAGCGTCGATATTGCGTCTAAACCCTGCACCCGTCAAAGGACGCAGCTTGAGGAACATGAGATTTGTATCCCAAAGCATCCACCGGGTTTTCATTCCCAAAGTATCGCCAAATCGACCTTGCACCTGAGGCAGCTGAGTCCCTACCGCAGCAAATGCGAGCAAGGCGCCAACGGCAATGATTTGCCTGCGCCGATTCAAGAACCGAAGAGCCCAAACCAAGATCCCCAGAGGCAAAGCGACCCATAAAGTGCGTGAGTGGGTCAGCATCAACGTCGCGAACGAGAGGAGGAGAATCAACGAGAGAAGCGGCCACTTCAGCAGGGCTTGGCCCGTCAGCGACTTGCGCCACTCTTGGAGGGCCATGAAGAAAGGAAAAATCAAGATGCTCGCTGTCGAGAGATGATGTCCAAAAAACATCGTCGTATGAAAGCGATCCAAGCTCTCAGGAATAGGCTGGGGCCGCGGCCAACCGGTAAAATATTGGATTACGCCAATGATCGAGATCAAACCCAATGCAAGCAGCCAACTCCGGCTGACGAGGTTTCGATCTTTTACATCGAGCTTGATGAGACCCGCATAGAGGATCACCGGCCAGGCAAAGTACCAAGACTTTGCCATGTCCTCGCCAAAGTGAGGTACGACCGAGTTCTTACCCCAACTCAGTGGCGCGACCTTCGCCACCACTAAACTCACCCACATGGCAGTCACGAGAGCGCCCGACAGCCAGAGGTAGGTTTTAAACGCGGGGATGCGCTTTACCGCATCCCAAACTCCGCGCGGACCCCCATAGGAAACAAAAACCGCGAGCGCCAAAATCGCTGCACCGATGCTCATCATCGCCTGCGAGGTCAGCGTCGCAATGGCATATGCCACGAAAGCGGTGAGCAAAAACTTTCTTGTATCAGCCACGTATACCCTTTTTACGAGCGAACCGACAGGCGGGCAAGAGCTGGCATTGGGTGCAGATTTCTTTTTTATATTTGCGCTGACAGAGATCTAGGATGCCAAGACGGGCGAGGGCAAAGTCGTAGCGCGTAGGGTCATCACTATCCCATCGACGAAGGGAGGCAGTCACTTCGAGGGCCGCCTGCCAATTGAGACTCTTTCGCTTTGTCAGCGCGAGGTACTGACTGATTCTTCCCGTATGAGTATCGAGCGGTATGACAAGCTGTGACGCTCGCAGCCATCGTCCAGGCGGGAACTGTGCAGAGAGTATTTCGCCTTGAGCCCAGAGTCCTGGATCAAGCTCGTCCTTACGTCCCATCCATCTCAAGAACATACACCAGCGTTTACAGCAGCTCCCGTCCTCTGGCGCGGTCAGGAAGTAAGAGAAAGACCCTGAAGCTCGCGTAGGATCGATTGCATGGGCCCACTTTCTCCAGACTCGAATGAGTGCATCGAGCGCTTCGCTGATGTCGCTAGCGCGAGGATCCAGGTTCGCAACAAACTGGGCGCCCATCGAGCCATGCGCAAGCCAACTCTGAGAAAGAACGGCTCCGAGTAGCACTAAATCATCGCCCACGTTGAAGCGATGAACCCACCCATTCAATGCGCGACGAGACTCTGCGCGCCCGGATTCTGTGCTCAAGCTTTGAACCCAAAGCTTGGGTGATTGGCGGAGCCCTTCGATCTTGTTGAGCGCCTCTCCCACGGATCGGCGGATCTGTTTGACATTGCCGTAAGCGAGTAGCGCCGCGATGAGGGCAACGATTTCTTGGTCCAGTGGGTCAGAATAGCGATGAACAAACTCAAGAGGATCCGAGGAGAGATAGTTCTTTTGGTGAAAGCTCTTTTGAAGGCTTTTAAGCAAGCCGCCTAAAGCGGATGAGGGTGAATTGAGAGAGGGCATGAAAGTGAAGTGAACCTATCGCAGTGCACGGTTAGACTGCAAGATTGCTTTCGCGTCATCTAGCCGGTATTCATGAAGAAAGCCCTCAAATGCGAAGCATTTGTACCAAAAAGGAGACTTCGTATGCCCCGGAGAAAGGATATCCGCAAAATCCTGTTGATCGGCAGCGGCCCGATCGTCATCGGTCAGGCCTGCGAGTTTGACTATTCGGGGACTCAGGCGCTCAAAGCGCTCCGAGAAGAAGGCTACGAGGTCGTTCTCGTCAATTCAAACCCGGCTACTATTATGACCGATCCAGAACTCTCGGATCGCGTTTACGTCGAGCCCCTCACGCCTGAGTTTGTCGAGCGCGTGATCCAAAAAGAAAAACCGCAAGCTTTGTTGCCGACAATGGGCGGACAAACCGCTTTGAATCTCACGATGGCGCTTCACAAAAGCGGAGTCTTAGCCAAGCACGGAGTCGAGCTTCTCGGCGCGACTCCTGAAGCGATCCACAAAGCTGAGGACCGCGAGACTTTTAAGAAGACCATGACCGCGATCGGAGTCGATAGCGCGCGCAGCGCGGTGGCTCGCTCGCTGGATGATGCGCGAAAGATCGTGCGCGATCTCGGATTGCCGTTGATTTTGCGACCTTCCTTCACCTTGGGTGGCGAGGGCGGCGGGACTGCCGCGACCGAAGCTGAGTTTCTCGAAAAAGTTGAGCGGGCGTTGTTTTTGTCACCCACCCAGGACGTGCTCGTTGAAGAGAGCTTGATAGGCTGGAAAGAGTTCGAGCTCGAAGTCGTTCGCGATCGCAAGGACAACGTCATCATCGTTTGTTCGATCGAAAATTTTGACCCCATGGGCGTGCATACGGGCGACAGCATTACCGTGGCTCCAGCGCAAACATTGACCGATCGCGAGTATCAGAACCTACGCGACCAATCGATTCGCATCATCCGGGCGATTGGAGTGGAGACAGGCGGATCGAATATCCAATTTGCCGTGCACCCCAAGACAGGTCGCGTGATTGTGATCGAAATGAATCCGCGCGTGTCCCGCTCAAGCGCCCTGGCATCCAAAGCGACCGGGTTTCCGATTGCCCGCGTCGCAGCCAAGCTTGCCGTGGGATACACGCTCGATGAACTCACCAACGACATCACCGGCACCACTCCTTGCAGCTTCGAGCCTTCGATCGACTACGTGGTGACCAAGATCCCACGCTTTGATTTTGAGAAATTTCGCCCCACCGAGCCGATCCTCACCACGCAGATGAAATCCGTGGGCGAAGTCATGGCGATCGGCCGCACGTTTGAAGAATCGCTCGGCAAAGCACTCGCGGGCCTTGAGACTGACTCGCCTTGGTTTAAACCTCTTGATCGAATGAAGGATCTGCCTGCTCCTCCAGCGGATTGGAAAAGTGGACCTCGATGGGATCTCATCGAGATGGCCACTCCTCGTCGAATCCTGGCGATCGGGGATGCTTTGAGGCAGGGGGCGGATCCAGCCGAAATCGCGAGGCGCTCGCATATTGATCCGTGGTTTATCGCACGAATCGCCTCGCTGCTCGCAATGGAGTCCGAGATCAAAGCCAAGTGGCCACCGACCGCTGAACAGCTCCGCGCGATCAAGGCGCGAGGCTGGTCCGATCGAGCCCTATCCGAAATCCTGGGAGTCACAGAAGAACAAGTCCGCCTGGATCGCGAAAAGCTCGAGGTTCACGGCGTTTTTCACTCGGTCGACACCTGCGCCGCCGAGTTCGAAGCCAAAACACCCTATCTTTACAGCAGTTATCGCAGCCGACCTTCGAGCGACGAGTCCCGCATCTCTTCGCGCCCAAAAGTCATGATCTTGGGTGGCGGGCCCAATCGTATCGGCCAAGGCATTGAGTTTGATTACTGCTGCGTTCACGCCGCTATGGCGCTGAGGGCGTCGGGAGTCGAGACTATCATGGTCAACTCCAATCCCGAGACCGTGAGTACGGACTTCGACATCTCCGACAAACTTTACTTTGAGCCCCTCACCCCTGAGCACGTGCTCAACATCGCGCGGATCGAAAAACCCCTGGGCGTGATCGTCCAGTTTGGCGGCCAAACCCCGTTGAAGATCGCGCGCGCGCTCGAGCGGGGCGGGCTCAAGATCCTTGGCACCTCGGTAGCCAGCATCGACATGGCCGAGGACCGCGGCAAGTGCGAGGAGATCGTGCGAGAACTGAGGCCGCTGGGGCTTGAGCAGCCCGAGGCGACGATCGCGCGCACCAAGTCCGAGGCGATCGAACGAGCCAACAAGCTAGGTTACCCCGTACTGGTGCGACCCTCTTACGTATTGGGCGGCAAAGGCATGCGCATCGTCCATGGCGAGGCGGGACTCAGGCAATGGATCGACGAGGCCCTTCAGATCTCAGAAAACGCGCCGGTCTTGATCGACCGTTTTCTCGATCGTGCCACCGAAGTCGATATCGACGCCATCAGTGACGGACGCGAGACATATATCGGCGGCTTGATGGAGCACATCGAAGAAGCCGGCATCCACTCTGGGGATAGCGCTTGCTCTTTGCCAGTGGCCACTTTGTCGGTCAACGTCTGCGACCGGATTCGAACCTATACGCGCGAGTTGGCCAAGCGGCTCAACGTCGTTGGCTTGATGAACGCGCAGTTCGCGATCCAAGGCGATCGCATCTACCTTCTCGAAGTCAATCCCCGCGCCTCGCGTACCGTCCCATTTATCAGCAAAGCTGTGGGCAAACCTCTCGCCAAGCTCGCTGTCCAGGTCATGCTCGGCAAGCGATTGCACGACTTGGGCATTCGCGAAGACCTAGATCTGGGGCTCACGACATTTAACGTAAAGGCCCCGGTTTTCCCTTTCAATAAATTCCCGGGCGTCGACGTGCTCTTAGGACCCGAGATGAAATCGACGGGCGAGGTCATGGGTCGAGGCCGCACCTTTGCGGGGGCCTACGCAAAAGCGATGACGGCGGCCGGTATGGCATTGCCGCGAGGAGGAAGTGTCTTCTTGTCGATTCGCGACGAAGACAAAGCCGAAATCTTGCCCATCGCCCGCGGTTTAAGCGAATTAGGTTTTGAGCTCTGGGCAACCGCAGGAACAGCCCGATTCCTCAATAGCTATGATCTAGGCTGCAAAGTCATCAATCGCGTGCGGGACGGATCTCCCCACTGCGTGGATGCGATCCGCGCCGGAAATTTCTCACTTGTCATCAACACGACGTCTGACGAACAGGCTATCAAGGATAGCTTCTCGATCCGGCGAGCAGCGCTCGAACGCAAGGTTCCTTACAGCACCGTCGTCTCGGCAGCGCGCGCGATGCTGGACGGAATCCGCGAGGAGCGCAAGGGACCGCTAGAGATCTTGCCGCTTTAGTGTCGAGAATCCTTAATATGGGATAGCCATAAATTCAGGCTATGCCATATTAGTCGCATGGGGTGGATTCGCAAAAACTGGGGCCTTACTGCTTGCGCGCTCTTGAGCCTGTTAGCTCTCATCAAGCTACTGCTTCAGAAAGTGCCGGGCCATTTTAGAGTTTTCTCGGGCGCGGGCAATGCGATTTGGCATTTGCAAGATCCCTATGCAAACGATTTTGGAACCCACGTTGGATACTACTTCTACTCTCCCGCTTGCGCGCTGATGGTTTTTGGCCCCATCTCCGTGCTGCCCGAAAAACTCGGGATGGTCATCTACATGGGAGCATCCTGGGCCGTCTTTGTCCTAGGAGCCATGAAGTTCTACCAAGCCTTTGGAAGAGCCGCGAACATCGACTCCAAGTATAGACACTTCTTTTGGATGGCCGTGGCCGCTCAGCTTTTTAGCGGCATCTTGGCCAGCAAGCTTGAAGTCATGATTGCCGGCATCTTGCTGCTTTCTATCTCGCTTCTATTCACGCGCCCCTGGCTTGCAGCGACTCTGCTTGCAATGATCTTGAATTGGAAATTTCAACCCCTTCCTGTCGCAGGCCTCGCCCTGCTCTCATGGATCCTCATCCAACGGGATATCAAGCTTCCCGCTACTTTCGCTGCCGCACTTGGAGGATGGTACCTCCTGCCCTATCTCTTCATACCTGCGCAGACGTTAGCCCAGTTTCAGGTGACCTGGATGACCAGCTTTACGAACTTTCTCCAAGACTCGGTCCTCAATTTTGAGAATATCTTCGCATTCGTGAATCATGCGACGGGACTCTCCATTAGCTTGAGTGCCATTCAAGTCGTTACCGGCGTTAGCGGAGTTGCACTGGCCCTGTTTACGGGACTTTGGCTACTCAGGGAGCTGGGACAAGAAGGCGTGATTGGAAAAGGTGAGATTCGAGACCGCCTTCTCCACGGAGGACTTCTGCTCTCCGCAGCTCTTGGATCCATGTTCATGACAGTGTTTTCGCCTCTCGGGCAAAACAACGCGATGATCCTCTACGCCCCCCTGCTTCTCGCGGGCTTTGTTTGCCTGGAATCTGCAGAGTCCAAAGCGAGCCGATATCGATGGATTGCTGTTTTAGGGATCGCATGGGCGATAATGACGCTGAGCTATTCGGATCTCCTGCCGCGCGGCCTACGTGATCAACTCCGTCAGCTTTCTGTCAAGCCCTTGGCTTGCCTGATGCTTGGGATCGCAGTCGCGCTCGAAGCTTGGTGGAAACGCGGGTACTTCGCTCGCGTAGCTCCCGAGTCGGCCCATGCATTGCCGGAAGGAGCGATCCGATGAACTGCTGGAAATGCGGAGCTTCTTTGACCGCCTCCGACTATGGCCGACAGGACAGCTGCGCAAAATGCGGCGTAGATACGCATGCATGCCTCAATTGCGTGAACCACCACCGCTCTTACAACAATGAGTGCATCGAGTCTCAGGCCGATCGAGTCGTTGACAAAGAGAAGTCCAACTTCTGTGACTGGTTCAAACCCCGCGCAAGCGCTGGAGAAGGCGCGCCATCAAAGGACGCTCTCAAAGCCGCGGCTGAGGCGCTTTTTAAATTAAATAAAAAGAATTGAACTCAACCCGCGGTAAAAATTGCCGATTTCGCTCATAGCGTCGTTCGTCTAGCATCATAAGTGGGAAACTTACCTATGAAAAAAACAGATCGCTTGAGCTTATTCATTCTCCTAGTCGCAGTCCCCGTCTCGATGCAGACCTGGAGCGGGTGCTCTTCTCAATCCGCGCAACAAGACCCCGCGGCAGGCGAAGAGATTTCTGCAAACCCAGACCCTGCGCTAGAGGACGCGCCCACTGCGGGCACGGACCTGATACCGGGACTCGACCCAGCCCCTTCGGATCAAGGAGCTCCAGTCAGCGAGAAACCGCGCAAGAAGGCACGCAAAGGCGGCGTAAAAAAATCCAAATCAACGCAAGCCAGCCCTTCCGAAAGCCCTGGCTTATCTGCCGCGACGACAACGCCTCCGAGTGAGCCTCCTTCGAACAGCGGCGGAACCCCTGCTCCGGCACCAGACGCTGCAGCAGAAGCAGCCACCGCCGCAGCCGCAGAAACTCAGAGACAAGCTGAGGCCGCGCAGCAGGCCCGCTTGGCAGCTCAGGCACAAGCAAATGCAGCCGCGGAAGCTACGCGTGATCCCGCCTCTGCAGGTAGCGACCAGTCCGCTGAAGAAGACGCAGGCATCTTGGGCACGGTGATGGCCAACAAAACCATGATCGCTCTTGCGATCTTTGCCATCGCTGCACTAGCTGGCGGCGGGATGTGGTTCAAGCAACGCCAGGCGAACTTGGGTTAATGCTTAGAAGGTTCCAGATCCGGCGGTAGGACTGCAAGACGAGGCGATGTAGATGCCTTTTGCGGCGCCTATGGCTGCTACCTTGTTGCAATCATAGCTCCACTTCTTGAGAGCGTGGTCAATAAGCCGATCCATAAATGATCCTTCTTTGATGCCAAGTCGCTTTAGCTTTTCGAAGGTGAGAAAAACGACTTCACGAAAAACCCTAGGATCTTCGCCGGGAAAATACTTTTGCTTAGCAGCAGCATACCGCTTGTCGAAGGCTTGGCGCTTTTCAGGAGTCATTTTCTGCTCAACCTTGAATTTATATTTTTTTAGAAAATCATCTGCCTTTGCATTGTACTTAGCCCGAAGTTTGCCGGGCTTTTTGCCGGCGCCGACACCTTCAGCGCCCTTCACTGGCGAAGTTACCGACTCATCTCCCTCTACGCCTCGAGGACTTTGAGAGGTCATTTCCGCCACCGCTTCGGCCGCATTGCGAAGTGTCTTATCATCTGGCAATGTCTCACCTTTAACCTGAGGCGCACTTTTAAGTTCACTGATGATGGCATCTGCTCGTTGAGAAAGACTCTCCATTTCCGTACCTTGATCAACTCTGGCGATCTCTCTTGAGCTCCTAGCCGGCGACTCGCCAACCCTTGCCGTACCCGCACCACTAGTCTCATCTGGGCCTTTACCAGGGCTATTAGCAGTGTCTGGTCGATCGAGACGAGCTCCTTGCGAATCGCGAGTCACAGAGCGACTTTCTAGAGGCACTTCAACTTCCTTTCCTGTTTCTGCTAACAAGATGGCGGCTCTCTCCTTCGCCCCTATCATCTTTTGGACATCTGGGTTGACTGGGCGAACGTTTCCCTCACTAAAATCACTGAAAGGAATAACGATCTCCCGGGTTCCGCCGCCAGGTAGGTCCTCTTGGAAACGGAAACCCTTAGAGAATACCTTCGATTTTCCAAATTTTCCGGATGCAAGCGCTGGCGCCCGCTGACCCGTTTTAGGATCTGCTTTATCCTCAAATATGAAGCGCCCCTTCTTGGATTTGCTGCCTCCTTTGGGTGTGAATTCGAAAGTACTGTCCTGCAAAGACGCCACTTCCTTCCTCGACATATCAACCATCTGCTCTTTTCCTCGCGCAGCAAAAAGTGAGGACATGGCGGCAGCATTAAAGAGTCCGCCCATCGCCTGGGAGCAGCTTTCTTCGTCTCCGCCGTCTTCGACGTCTCGACACGCTTCTAAGGCTGCATGAGTAGACATGCCAAGCGATCCCACCATGACACCTTTGTCGAGGCCTTCCATTCCGAGCCGCAGTACCCGCTGAGTTTGTGGAGTGAACTTTTCAAACGCTTGAGTCGCAGTTCGAGCTGCTTTTTGCCTCAGTGTCGCTGCTTTACCCGCCTGCGAAGCGGTATCGGCGACTTCAGATGCCACCTGAGCGGCGCCGCTTGCGCTCTTAGCTGCCGCCTTAGAGGCAAGGGTTGCGTCCCCTGCGGTGCCAGCGATTTTAGCTGCAGCTTTTGCTGCGCGACTAGACTTAAACAAAGTAGACAAATGAGAAGCGAATGGGATCACGTCAGAGAGAACTCCTGCACCCGCCATCACTTGCTGAAGTCGGACCGAACTTACACACCCTTCATAGATTTCAAGCTCCTCTGCCACCGAAGGAGGAAGTCCTTCCTTATCTCCGACCCCTGTTTGAGCTGATTTCTTAATCGCCGCAGCGAGTGCTCCGGCTCTTTGATTTTGAATCTTATCTCTTATTTTTCCACAGCTGCTATCAGCAGGAAAACGGGCAGCATCGAGCGCGCTAGCTGCTGCTCCAAAGCTTAAAGCCATCATTGCGCCTTTAAGTGCACCGAGTGGAGCGAGGGTTGTGGCGATATCTGCTGCTGCCCATCCCCGCTTGTTTTGAAACAATCGGCTTTGCAGCAAGCAGTACCCTCGAGAAAGCGGAGCATAGGGGGTGTGTTTCTGACCTGGCTTTCCGAAAAAGACATCATAAACGTCTTTGTTGATCGTTCCGCTTTCAGAGTCTACAAACACCAGATCTTCAATCAGGTCGATCACATCCGAGCTGTCCATGTCCAATGCGCCCGATTGGATTCTAGGCGTGAGCGTATCAATCTTAGCTATTTTTTTCTGAATACCTTCAATTT
>JACCDG010912719.1_pt1 | contig 78824 bp, 73 predicted proteins | sample 7442471 | NCBI WGS metagenome assembly JACCDG01 (sample SAMN15323444, study PRJNA562643) | freshwater metagenome | isolation source: river surface water | place: USA:Blue River Watershed | collected 2017-08-17 | reverse complement strand
TGATAGGTAAAGTGATCTGTAATTCGAAAGCATGTGCCGCTCGATCTGGATAGTGAGGTTTGAGGCGCTTTAGCACAGTTGACTGATTCGGTAATTATTAAATGTTAATTGATGAAATAAAGACTAGGTGCGCGAACGTACCCCCCCCAGAACACGAAGGTGCGTCCTGGGGCCATTTGAATATGCAATTTTTAAGGATTTCCAGCACAAGTGTTATTGCTCGTGCACATCATTGATCCGCAGCAGCTGGAGTGTTTGTTGCACCACTCTCCCGCATTTGAGCATCCCGTTGGGTTATCTACGCAGGTGTTTGAGATGCTACACATAAGTCTACCGCAGCAGTCGTTGTTGGTTGTGCACCACTGCCCGGTGCCTGAACAGCCGATTGGATTTTCAACGCAAGTGTTTGTGCTACCACACATGAGTCGGCCACAGCAGTCGCTGTTTGTCGTGCACCACTGTCCGGCGCTTGAACAGCCAAATGGGTTTTCAACACAAGTGTTTGAGCTGCTGCACATGAGTCTGCCGCAGCAACCATTGTTAGTGGTGCACCACTCTCCCGCATTTGAGCAGCCCGTTGGATTCTCGATGCAGATGTTCCTACTTCCACACATCATTGATCCGCAGCAAGAGTTGTGATCGGTGCAGTACTGTCCTGCGTTGGAGCAGCTTAAACTTGAGATAGGAAACGTTTTTAGAAAATCCAATTCGCCGGCCGAGGTGTTGATGACTGGGAAACAAAGGGCGATAAAAATAGGCAAAAATCTAGAGAAGAATGGACGCATGATGACTCCTGTTGATGTGTTTCTCAGGGGCATTAGCAAAAGATGTTCCCACGAACTCTGTAGCGATTTGACTGCGCTTTCTTATAAGGATTTTAGAATACCCCAACTTCGGGATTCTTTCGCACCTCTCGGTGGGTTCAGTATGGCTCTACGGTGCAAAGAGTGCGGCGTGTTATTTTGTTACCTGCGACCACGCGGGCTTATGCGGTCTCTTTCTCCGCCACCGCTATTACCCGAACTATCTTTTCGACTTCTAAGTCGGCTGGCGTTTGCGGATCACTTTTTTTCGGAGTCGCCTAGATACCCTCGCTCATCGGGGGAGGAGAATTGTTGGAGGACTCCTGAAGTTTGACTTCTGCGGGAGCCACTCTATGACCGGGTCTTCCTAACCGTCGTGCATCGCTTTCAAACACGGCACGCTCCACTTGAACCGCGCGGTTGCGGTCTCGGGCCTGCCCCAAAACGTGGTTGTAGAAATCGAGTGCACAGCGGTGATTAAAGAGTAAGTAATTTTAAAAAATTACTTCAAAGTTGCTGAACAAAACACTAATGCATCCCAAAAAAACGCCGTGTTTTTAGGAAAAAGCGGGGAGTCAGACAGGTTGTAAAATAATCTTCCTGCTAGTTTGTTTGTCTCAGCAATTGAAGAGATGAGCGGATTTTCAATACCGATTTTCGAGAATACACGCGATCCAGACTCATACACCTTGCGATTCTCTTGATCTTCATTCTGGATACCATTTAGGCAATCTTCTTTCGTTTCTTGTGCTCTTGCTGGGCTTCCCATAGATCGTGATTGGTCTGTAAGTTTATCCAAAACTCGGCTGAGGAGCCGAAAGCGTCCGAAAAAGCCAGTGCCGTCTCTGCTGTGATGCCGCGCTTACCATTAATGATTTCATTTACCTTTGCGTGTGACCATCCCAGGTGGGCTGCTAATTTAGTTTGGGAAATACCCATGGGTTTAAGAAACTCTTCGGAGAGAATTTCACCAGGATGAGTAGGTTTTCTATACTTCGGCAACATGATTAACCTCCTAATGATAGTCTACGATTCGCACATTTTCTGGACCTGTTGAGGTCCAGCTAAATACGATCCGCCACTGGTCGTTTATCCGGATGCTATGCAAGCCCTTCAAGTCTCCAGACAATGCTTCCAACCTGTTTCCAGGAGGAATGCGAAGGTCTTCCAGCTTTGCGGCAGCGTTTAACTGGTCAAGCTTTCGTTTCGCTGTGGCATGAAGATTTTGATCGAGCTTGCGAGCTTCTTTCGAATTCTTTCCATCAAAAACGTCCTGGGTAAGCTGTCCTTTGATAGAACGAATCACTGTATCACTATATCGATTATCGATATATGATTCAAGCTGAATAAGGGTTTCCGAAAAATGTACGAATTAAGGTGGGATACATAGGGAGACGCAGTCACTGTGATTTCAATATCTTGCAGATTTCCCGTTTAATAATAAGAACCCCGATCATGTAACTCATTGAAATTACAGGATCGGGGTAAAGATGGTGGAAGAAGACTCGCGCCTTCAACCACTTTGAAACCATTGTACTATTTAATTAACGTCCACTCAACGTCCAGATAATCCCATGGAATCTCGTGAAACCTCAGATGATACGTGAGGAATCATCGGGATGAGCAGGCCAGTCTTCAGCCACCCAGACCATGCGCATGGAGACTGTCCTTAGCTGCATCCCGAACGTAACTCACGGAGTCCAAGACCAGCGTAATCAAAGCATTGATAGAAGGCTGTCCGGTGACGTACCTCAATGCTTTCGCCAGCCCCACACGCGAGGAGTAGTCGTTCGTATTGATGAGATTCGATATGGCAAGCGTTCCGGCATCAAATGGCCGCGCCTGAATCGAATCCAACGCTGCGTCGCGGACATAGCTGACGGTATCGGCATTGAGCCTTAACAGAGCCTCGTTAGCTTTTGCCCCTTGTGCAAACTTCAGAGCTTTTGCCAGGCCCACACGCGAAGAGTAATCGTTAGTGTTGATTAACGAAGGCACACCAAAGTTTCCGAAATCGTAGTTGCGTCCGTTAATTGATGAAAGAGCGGCATCTCGCACATAGCTGACGGTATCCGCATTAAGACGCAGAAGCGCCTCATTTGCTTCCTGGCCGACTACGTGTTTCAGCGCTTTCGCTAGGCCCACTCTCGATGAATAATCGTTCGTGTTAATTAGGTCCGAGACTTCAAATGCGCCAAGATCGCAGTTTCTGCCGTCGATGGAGTCAAGGGCAGCATCGCGGACATAACTAACGGTGTCTGCGTTGAGACGTAGCAATGCTTCGTTGCCATTTTGTTCCTTTGAATACTTCAGCGCCTTCGCTAAGCCCACTCTTGAAGAATAGTCGTTGGTATTGATGAGAAGAGAAATATCGAAGTCCGCAACGGTAAGTGCTCGACCGTCGATGGAGGACAGAGCAGCGTCTCTCACATAGCTAACGGTATCTGCATTGAGCCTCAGTAGTGCTTTGTTGACTTCCGAGCCGCGTGCATACCGCAGCCCCTTGGCGAGACCTACCCGCGAAGAATAGTCATTGGTGTTAATCAAAGCTGAGACATCAAAGCTACCGAAGGTATAGTTGCGTCCTTGGATAGTAGCGAGTGCAGCATCTCGCACATAGCTAACCGAATCAGCGGTAAGGCGAAGAATCCACTGGTTAGCAACGTCATCAGTGTAGTTGGCCAGAGCCTTGGCGACTTCCTGTCGAATAGAGTAGTCTTGGTAATTTCCTAATCGAACCAAATCGGTGCTAGGCCCGAAAACGGAACCATATTTGGTGAAAAGGGAAACGCCACGACGTATCCAGAAACTTTCGGAAGTAGCCAAGAGGAAGTCTTTGGCTGCAATAAGATGCTCGGTAGCCGCTTCTTGAGTAGGCTCCAGCGAAAGAATAGAAATTGCGAGTTTGCCTCGTAGCGAAGTATCCGAAGACGCCGAATACTCGGAGCGGAAAGCCGCCGCTACAGGCTCATTACCATTCCAAAGGCTGGCTACGTTCAGACCAAGGTCAACGAACAGCGTCTTATAATCTGCATTTGCAGCAGAAAGCTGTTCTGCAAGATGGCCCATGAAGTATTGAGAAATGTGGGAACTTCTAAAACGATTAGAGAGTCCAACGCTCGTCCAATGATAGAATGCGCGGGGCTTGGCTTGAGTGCCGTAAGCGGCGGCAAACTCGGCTTCGTTTGCGAACGACCACTCTTGTGGACTTGCGACCCGTTTTACTGCGAGCGTTTCTTCCAGCTTGGCTATCCGTTCAGCGGCAGCCAGCGCCGAAAGCTTCGTTTCGGCTTGGTCTGCAAGATCATTCAATCTGGTCGTAGATGAGTTCGACGCGACATAGACTTGAACAGTCGATGTGCGAGGAATGCCAGCCTGTGCTGGCGTTTCAATACGGAATAAGTAAAAGGTCTTTCCAGTGTCTTTATATCGGCCTACTTTTCCACTTAGCTGGGTATGGTTTGAGCCTCCGTATGTCGAGATAATGGCGCTAGAAACCAGGAAGCCCGATCCTTGGCACGCAGGCACCAAAGAGTCTGAAACTCCGCACTCTAAAAACTCACTTTCAAGTGCCGCTTTTTCAGTACCAGTAAGAAGGGTGGTGGCAGAGGCGTCGAACTGGAGGGCCTTTACAAGACTTGTTGAGACGGGAGTGGCATATCCGCCGGAGGGTCCGCTAGGTTGAGGACTTACGGGTTGGGGAGCAGATGGGCCTGGGTTTTCGACTGGCCGATTAGGGGTTTGCTGAGGTTGGGTAGAGCTTCCGGCATTTGACTCCTTCGAGTCCGATGACGAACAGCCAGTTCCTACTAAAACAGACACTGCGGCTAGACCAGCTAGCCAAATAGAACGATTACCCATAAAGCCCTCCCAGGATTTTGGGCGTGAATACCGTCGTAGGTGCGATGAGTCAAGGTTCATCTGGCTGAACTAAAAAGCCTTTTCTAACCAAATGTTCCGTTTATTTCGGTGTTTGCGCAATGTGGGTGTTCCCAATCTCCAATCCTCAAAAAGCTGATCCAGCCGTTTGATTTGGGAACATCCTGGTAAATACTGTTTGTTAAATATTGAAGTTCCGAACGGGTAATCGGGATTCCAGTATAGAACGGCCATTGTCCATGCCGCGCACACGCGATTGCGCCCGCATTTTCTCTAGATGCCAGTTCCCAGGGATAGTCCGTTTAAAGCGCCAATCTAGCCCACAAATAGACCGCCAAGTACCTGCGTAGCCCTCATCGAACTCCCCATAGGCGCACTTACCTTGAGTTCATGAGCATCATCGACTTCGAGAAATTCAAGGCATCAAAGTGGGAGCCCAACCACAAAACATACCAAAACCCACGGATCATTGGCGCTGGTGCTTATACGATCAAACCGTGCTTGCGACCGCATGTTTGCAGAACGAGAAGCGAATGAACCGGATTCGTGGTCATCGCACGTTGCCGGCACTCGTCGTGAGACTGCAGTCGCTGTGCGCTCAAGAGAAAGTCGTTAACACCGAAACTCAAGCTGCGTGATGAAATGCGGGCCACTCAGCTGAGAATTTCAACTGACTGAGGGACGAGGCCCTGAAGAGTACGGCGGGGGTGCTTGTGGACTCAGATCGGTTTGAAGTCCGCTAGCAATCAGTTTTTCAGAAGAGATTTTCCCAGGGAATTAAGCTCATTTGCTGGTCTTTGTCCAAACTGCCAAAACCGCCTATCAAGTTGAGCTTCACTTTGACGTCATTTTTTTTTGCTACTTCTTTCAATGAAACTAGCAAAGCAGCGTCCCGAAGGTCATACTTTTCTTTGCCCGTAAGTTTGTAGGCTTCAATATCTTTGATGCTATTTTCCAAAATAAAATGAACTCGATGCCCCTTGCTGTTTCGATAATATCGAATTTGATGAGCATCATTCGAACCGTAACTTCTTTTCGCTAAGAACTCCGTTAAAAGCGCCGATTCTAGCTGAGCCTCAAAAGACCCCTTGAAGTAAGAAACCATACTGGGATCGGGCAAGAAATAGAGGGTCTTTCCGGTTCCTAAGGAAGAAGGTTGGATAGGGTGAACGGCGAAGATCTGAGCAAGCGCTTTGAGATTGGCCTCAGCTTTTCGAATCCCGACCTTGAGTCGATTCGCGATGGAGGCCTGAGTGGGCTCCTCAAGGTGAGGAAGAACTTCGAGGATGCGGATACAGAGATCCGGATCCGCTTTGATTCTCTTGATCTGAAGCACATCTCTTTCACACGTAAGCTGGATCCACTCTTCGAGCTTTGAGACTCTCTCTTGTTTATCCCTGATCGCAAATATGCCAGGAAATCCGCCATTGCTAAGAAAATGAACTAGATCTGGTCGGCCAATAGGAGAATGATCAGAGAATGGGAGAGACAAAGTCTCGGCTAAAGTGAGGGTAAAAATCCTCATTCGACTCACACGGCCAGTTAGGCTCTCGTTCACCAAGGTCTCTCGAGAGAACTCCGTAGATCCAAGCAAGATAAACTGACCTGGTCGCTTATCGCGATCCACTACGTATTTGATCTGATCAAAAACAGCGGGGGCCTTTTGAGCCTCGTCGATCACGATGACTGCGGACTCGGCCTGAACCCTCAGCTCCTCGATCCAGCTCTCCGTTCGGGTTTGCGCTTGCTCTCGGATCGGGGCCCGATCCAAGGTAGTGTAAATCTGATTTTCTAAGAGCTCCCGTGCGAGCGTACTTTTTCCACTCTGCCTAACCCCTTGGAGTGTAACCACGGGAGAAAAGCGGAGCTTCCTTTTAAGCTGCTCTATTGCATGTCTTTTTCGAAGGGGTCGCATTCTTCTATATTATAACCATTCTAATTTATGCATTCAAATATCATTTTTTGGATAGGTTATAATCTTGAATAACGGCGCTGCTAAACACCTGCCTCACTCTTTGAAAGTGAGCAAACAGTAAAGCCCAGTAGTTTCAATAACTAACAATACCATCCAGCTAACACACCGCTTGCTTTATCTAGTCTCACTACTAAATCTTAAGAGAGGGATTAACCCATGATGAGACAAACTCTTGTTGTCACTATTGGAACTCTCTTACCCATCAACCTACACCTTCCGCGAAGGAGAAGGCTGCGTGCGTCGCCCGCGAGCCGGCGATAACCTTACATCATTGCTGAGTCTTACTTCACGGCAATAGACTTCGACAGGGTTGGCGAGAACATCGCCAAAATGGAAAAAGGTATGAGACTCGTGGGAGTCGAAGTTGCCTCGATGAAAGCTGCAATCGCCTAAGCAGACTTCTTCGACTAGCGCATCATTACTATCCTTGAATCGGACAAAGAACGCTTTGTCCTCATCCATGCAGTGAGCGATCATCTGCACAGGCCCCGGAGCCGCGATTGATGATGCGCGAAAGCACGTTGACATCAATATTGCCACCGCTCACGAGCCATCCTATGAAATCTTACATCACTTCAATATACAAGTCTCATGGGTGCACGTCACCGCAGGGAGGGCAACTCCGCAACTTGGAACCTTAAACGATAGGTCAATGAGGCGCGTTTGAACTTGATTGTACTCCCGTATTGCTTGAAAGAGCGCTTCCTCGTCTGTTCGCTGCGTCGAGTATGCCAAGAACTTGTGAAATCGATTGCAGGTCTTAAATCCTAAGCCTGCTACTTTGCAGTCCAAATCATATTTACAGCTCTTGTAGGCTGAAAGATTCTGTACTTTATTTAAAAGACTTTTAGACTGCTCGGTGAGCGTCGCGACTAGTTGCTCTTTCCTTTCGAATGAGCTCTTAACTTCCGACACATAGTCCCGCCTGGAGTCCCAGTAAAGCAGGAGGGCAAAAACAATGATCAATGAGGCAATGCTGAGAGTGAGTTTGTGTTTTGAGGTCATCAAGAAATTTTAGGCGATAATCCGAACTCCCTGTAGAGCCGAGCATGCGCAACTTAAGCATACTGTTACTCACTTTAATTTCAACTCAGAATTAGTTTCCGAGTATTTAGCCGCTACTATTTTCACTATCTGAACGATCTCTGTTCTGCCCGCTTTCGCAAAGCGAGGGGGGTCTAACCAACGTCATGCGTTCAAGTTGACTTGCGGGTACAGTCCCTGCACATACCGAAAAACTCTAGCGAGTGCCTCACTTTAGTGTAGCCCAACATCTCGCCGATCGCGTCAAGCTTTGGCAGCGCACAATCATCGAGGCTATCGACCTTACGGCAGCTCATGCAAACGATATGATGGTGGTGCTCATCGGGATGAGCTTGAAACTCATATCGAGAGATGCCATCGCCGAATTCACTTCGCCGAACGAGGCCGATCTCTTCAAAACTGGCAAGATTTCGATAAAGCGTAACACTGTCTAAATCGTCCTTAGGGAGTGCCTTCTTGATCTCATCTTTGCTGAATGGGCCATGGTTCTCGATTAGAAAGCGCAGAAGATTCTCTCGATTATGCGTTCGCTTAAGGCCAAAGGAGCGCATCGTAACGCAAGCCTCCTCCAACGAGGCAGCGTAGTCATTCGATGCATGCGCCAAAGCATTGGATCGCTTCCTAAGATTGATCTTGCGTTTCATCTTCGTTCTTTGCCGTATCAGAAAATGTGAGCTATCGAAACTTCAATTGAAGTCAGAACTTCACTTCATCTCAAGATGAGTTTCATGATGACTCAGATTCTGGCCCGAACTCCTACAACGACGTTGCTCCCAGGAAGAGGCGCTATGTCTTTTACAAACGAAACGTGGTTTCTCGCTTCGACGTTGAAAATGTTATTGAAGCGACCGAGAAGACTAAATTTCCCGAGTCCAATTGAAAAAGGGACCTCCGCACCTAGATTAAAGACAGTGTAGGCGTCGGTGGGCAACTCATTGGGCGCGACGATACCTTGAGCTTCTGAGCGCTGAACCTCCAGCTCCGTCGAAAAGGCGCTCGTCTTATATGCTAGAGCCACTGTTTCACGCGCTGGAGTGATACGAGGAAGATTGGTTGAGTCAGAGCGGTTCAATCCACGAACCCAATCCAACGCAAGTTCGAGCTCGAATGCGCCCTTACCTAGTTTCCACGGAAGACGTTGCCGGTACTCGATCTCAGCCCCAACTAGCAACGCCTGAACAGGGCGATAGGCGAAAACCGGAAGCCCAGAGTCTGCATCTGTGTCGCCCGTAGGAGTAAGCGCAACAAAGCGATTGAAGTCCTGCACAAAGGTACTTACGCGACCTTCGCCGCTCTTGGTTCTGTGACGTAGCGATAGCTCGAGCGAACGACCGATCTCGGGCTGAAGACCGCGATCTCCTGACTCATATATCCCGGTCGCCACGTGCGCCCCGTTGGCAAACAATTCCTGGTAGTTCGGCGCTCGCTGCGTGACCGCTGTATTAAGTCCAAGCGAGAAAGCGTCATCCAGGCGATAGAGAAGACCTGCCGATACGCTAGGTGTCCAGAACTCACGTGACTCGGCTTGGCCGAATTGCTCTGAAGTTTCTGAGGCCACCCCTGACCTGTCAATTCTCGCGCCGAAAGAAGGAGTGAAGCGCCCCAGAGGGAGCTCTTCGTAAGCGAATAAGGCATAGGAAGTATTAGTGGTGGTTGGCAAAAACGCTTCCTCACCCAGCGCACTAAAGAGAGAGTACTGCTGTTGAAATCCGATGACGCCCTCTACCCCACCCAGCGGAGCATGCTTGAGATCAATTCGGCTTTCCGCGCCGCGGTTCGTGAAGGTCGTCGCGACGTCTTCGCCTTCCAGCTCTTTATGTTGGTAATATGATCCTGCGCCCTTAAGTCGTGCCGACTGAATGAACCCATCACCCTTGAGCTCGGCACCAGTGTCAAGACGGTATCGGTGGAGATCGATTGTCACGTCGGGTTCGGCAACCGTACCGTATTTCGTAGCGAGGGAACTAAAGGATGTGCCAATATGGCCGGAATCTAGAATATAGGACGTTCCTAATGCAGCATTGTAGCTATTGTTTGAACTATTGACGACTTTATCTTGACTCTCTACTTCTCCAGCTGCCAAGGGCTGAGAAGCCCGCAGTCGTTCAGAACGCGCAAGCCCAGGAATGTGATAGCTATCCGCTCCGCGCAGTGCCCCATCCGCATGGATCGTGAATCGCCCTACACTGCCTTGAGCGACCAAGCCGCCTGACCTGCCTGTATCAGTCGAAGAACCTCTAGAATCAAATACTACCTTGGGCTTGGGCTCCAATCGCTCCGGAATGCGACTATCGACCACATTTACCACGCCTCCAATTGCATTGTTGCCATAGAGCAACGAAGCTGAACCACGGACCACCTCGATGCGCTCCATGAGTAATGGATCGCTTGAAACAGCGTGATCAGGACTCGTGCCGGACGCATCGAGCACTCCAAGGCCATTCTGAAGGATCCGGATCCGTTCTCCGTCAAGTCCTCGAATAACGGGTCTACTGGCATTGGGCCCAAAGAAGCTCGAGCTCACCCCAGCTTCGCGCGACAATGTTTCTCCGAGGCTAGTTTGCTTTTTCTTCTCAAGCCTCAGACCTGAGAGTTCCGATACAGTTGGAACGTAATCGTTGACAGAGTTTTTCTTGGCAGTGGGCTGCCCCAGGACTGTGATGTCTGGAGTAACCACGTACTCAGCAGGCTCGGTCTCGCGGCTAGAAGAGGGGGACGGCTCTACTGGCTTCTCTTGGGAGAAAGCTTCCGTAATCGTAAGCGAGCTAAAGACCAAGATAGCCGAAATCATCCGGGGCGACGTGTCCATTTTCATAATGCGGATATAACATCAAAATCATTAAATGCAACACAGTTGCGTTTAATGATTTCATTTTTTCAACGTCTTTTAGATAGAACAAAGCTAAGCGGAACTTGAACCTTGAGCGCCCGATTCATTCCTGATGGAAGAGGCGGCAGATAAGAGAGCTGAGCTAAAGTATCCAACGCCGCGTGGTTCAAAGCATCAAAGGGACACGGAGTCATTAAATGGAATTGATTCACTTTTCCGTCAGGAAGAATTTCCATCAACACAACCACACGCCCCTCTTCACCGCGATAAACGGCTTCTTCGGGATAGATTTTGACCTCATCGACCTTCTGGACAATCAAAGAGACATAAACTTGCAGGGCAGAAGCTGCAAGCGCGCCAGATCCGGAAGAAGTCGCATCTCCGAAAGCCGAGGAGGCATGAGCTTTTTCGTTCAATCCTGTCTCCGATAAAGACGGGCTTATTTTCTTACTGACGATGTCTTTCTGCGAATGAAGAGGAGAATCGTTAACTCGCCTGGAAGCGCGTTTGACATCAGGACGATGTGACTTAGTAGACCTCTCGGTCGAACCGCGTGAAAGGTGAGAGACCGTTCCGACAAGCTCGATAGGAGTAATGGATTCACGGGGGTTGGGCCCTTGAAACTCGACTCCTAATAAGAGTATTCCAGCCGCATGCACGAATAAGCTTGCCACCAAAGGGGAAATTGCCACCAAGAACCGCTTTCTATACAGCGTGCTGTGATTGCAATCGGATAAGAAGACCTCTCTCTCGGTTGGCAAAATAGCGCCCCACTTCAAAGGGAGAGATAGCGTAAAATAGCCATAAATGCAATACCATTGCATTTGCGTAAGCCTACCTCATGCCTAATGTACATCTCCAATTTGAACAGACTTCTCCTCTGCGTGACTATCTGACATTGCGACGCTCGATTCACTCGCATTGATAGAGCTAAGGCAGGTCCAGCTATTGGCAAGCCAGGTCTCTCACAAAGCGCGACAAATTTAATTCATCGAAACTTTCCCATAGAAGGACTAATCGAAATCGAGCGCCCGATACGACAGCTACCCCTAGCCACGAGAAGAGCACTTGCGGAGACTCGCCGATCAAGCTTCAAGCGACCAGAGCCGGCTCTCGAATTCAAAGAATTCTGGCCTGCGTTCGGCAATCGGACCTGAAACCTACCCACCTCTCCTGGTAAACCGGTGTTACTTCACCCGAGAGTTTGTGTCTTAACACTTCAATTCTATTTAGAAATGGCTTCGAATGACGAGCTTCATTTTCACGAGATATTTTAAGTTGAAAAGTTGACTTAATAGACATACTAAACAACCAACTAAAATGGTTTTATATAAAAGCGAGTCCTCTATGACATCAAGATTTAAGCCCTCCCTTGCCCTGCTTTTGCTTATCGCCTTCATCTCCCAATCTCTTGCATTCGCTGATCCCACCCCATGCAACAGATCTCCAACCTCGTGCCGACTTGAAGCGGAGATCGCTGAAGAAGTTCGCAAAATCGAGGAGATTGAACTCGAACTGCATAGGGTCATGCCAGGCTTACACGGACAAAAACTAGCTCAAGAGATATTGATTGGTGTGAGCGCAATAGGTGCAGGCCTCATCCTTTTACTGCCTACTAGCAAAGTGTTAAATCGAGCTGAAAAACTTCACGTCTTAAAACAATTAGCTGTGGCGACGGGGGCATCTGGAACTGCGGCCATTGTCCTCAAACTAGATCTTCGCCAAGCCGAGGCCATTCTTGCGGTCATCGAAGAGAGAAAAGTTCATCTCAAGAATCTCCAAGACGCTTTGACCGATGAAGTTCTCGATCAAAGCGAGACCAACTAATGACGAAATGGCTTCCCTACTTACTTCTGTGCTTCGGACATTTAAGCCATGCCAGTGAGCCAATGTTGCTCACAGAGAATGAAGTTTTTCAAAAAACCTACACAATGTGCGCCCAAGCAGAGTACCTTGAGGTTCTAGACCTAGCCCTAGAAAGTGGAAAGGACCTGGTATTAGAGGTCCGGATCGCCAAACCGAGTCACTACCTCATGGCGATGGTTCGAAACCCCGGATTTCTGAGGGCTCTCGAGAAGTGCTATGGCAAGGATCAAACCAATCAGCATCTCTTCCTGGCTTCTCTTGTTGCTGCAGATCTCGCCGGAAAAGCAGGCGGAACGGCTGCTGTACTGGGTGTTCTCAAAGTACTCAAAAGCGCAATCACTTGGCTTCAACTCAGCCGACCAGCGGTAGGAATCATACTGCACAAAGCAAATCACTTGCTCCGCATCTCGTTTGCATTAGCAATTGGATACCAGGCATCCGACATATACTTAGAGGCGAAGCACGAATGGAAGCAGAAGCTTGAGCGCAACCTCATCTTGGCCGATGTAACCAAACAGGTCGAGGAAGGAATCCTTACAAAGGAACAGGCCGGGCCTTTGTATTTCGAATCTGCAATTCAAAAATTGAATCAAGACATCGTTCAAGTTGAGCAAGAAGTCCTAAGCGAGCTTTACCACCAGCGCGACTTGAGCCTCGATAGTTACTACAATTCTTTATCCGACACAGAACGCGAAAATGCAGAGAAAAAGATCCTCCGACTCGAGAGCAAAATTGAGATGGTGGCCAATCAATCTTATTCATGGTGACCTTAAGAAAGCGAGAATGAAAAAATGAAAAAACACCTATTATCTCTTTGTTGCCTCGGGATCCTCTGGGGACTTTACCTCAGCCCCACACGCCTCTTTGCAGACTCGGGAGCGCCAAACGCCTACCAACCCACAGTTTTTGAATCTATAGATCAGGTTGAAAAAATATACCGAGATCTGAAAAAATATAAGCCACGCTGTGCCTTCTTCCACCCCAAAGACGCAACCATCACCACTCAAGATAGCCTACATAGGGATCACAACGTTCGGAGCATGACTGCTGCTCTATTCTACACTAAACGGTTTCGAGAGACCTTCACTCGTACGCGCTGGGACTATAAACTTACTTTTAGCTCTCCTATCGTACCTTTTCAATACTGGCTTAATTTGGTGCCGTTTGTCTATGTGGGCACAGAAGAAATAGCCTTAGACACTACCAACTTTAGATCTCCCACAAAACTTACGGACTGGATCTACTATGCGACGAGTAAAGCGACCACTCGCACGGATGTCCCCTTTCAACTCAGCCGCGAAGAAGCTCAGTGCAGGGTGCTCAAGCCTGGAGAAAGTCCGTATAACCCTATTCTTAATGCCACAGAGTGGTGCTTGATTTATAAATTTCCGATGTTTAATATCAATGATGTTTTGAAATCATTGCCACATGGACTACCGCACATTCACGTACCTTGGACTCGATTCAATTCATACACACTCGCCCAATCATATAATAAAATAAATTTCGGGTGTATAGAAGACGTCGAAGAATAGGACTGAAGGCCGGCATTTAGGCCACCACAATCTGTGCAATTGCTCATAAATATCCGAACGGAATGTGGTTGGGAAACTGACTTCATGCAACTTCCCGTTTGAAGCGATCACTTTTAATTTTTTAGACTTATCAAATTCTGCGAGTCCGCTCAACGACGGCATCAGTAATGCCTGAGTCAAAGGTAGTTGGCGTAGCGCAATACATTGAAGCATCCGCTTTCATAATCCGATGACACCCACTTTAGATACGCCGAATAGGCTGTCGTTGGAAAAACCCATCTTTCACCACCACATCTTGTGGCAACCATCGCAATCCCTCGGGGGACATCTGGAGCTAGCCCTTGCACACTTGCAGACTGGACTATCATTCGAAAAGGCACGTTTCTGCGGCCTCAATAGGAGATTTTGACGGCAGAATCCCCTTCGTTCGCAAATACCTCCTCGTCAAATGCGCTCCCAAAATGAGCGCTTCGCAAGGTTCGTGTGGCAAACCATTTGCCACACTTTGTGTCAAAATACATAGCGCAACGCACAACAGATCGATATACAGCCCTCCATGAACGCGGGCTCCACAAAATATCAATCGACTCATACTCATCTCGAAGAAGAGGTAGGTGACCTTGCTATCTGGCTTCAGCGAGAATTTGCCAGTAGGTTTCGACGCAACCCGAAGTACTCATTACGCTCGTTTGCAAGGCTTCTGAAAATGGATGCTTCATCAGTATCACAGCTTTTGTCCGGAAAAAGACGAGCTTCGCCTAAACTGATCATCAGGCTTTGCGAGGCACTCGACGCCTCACTTTGGGAGAAACAGAGGCTACTCAAGTTTGCCGGAGAAAGAGCCAGATCGAAAGATCCCACTCTCACTGACAATTCACCGAGTTTTCATCAGCTCTCGTTAGACGCATTCTCGGTGATCTCCGATTGGCATCATTTTGCGTTACTTGAACTCACTTTCACTACAGGCTTTAAAAGCAATCCGTCATGGATCGCAGGCATTTTGGGAGTACCGGTTACAGAGATAAAAAGCGCCATTGCTCGTTTAAAACGCCTGGGATTGATCGAAGTGCGAGAAGGCCGCTTGGCAAAAACAAACACCTACATCACCAATGGGGTGGCGGGAGTCGATACCAGCACAGGGCACAAACAACTCCAGAGGCAAGTGCTCCAGCGAGCCTTGGATGCGATCGACAATACCCCTCCTGAAGAAAAGGACATCACCTCGATGACCCTGGCTATCGACGTCGATAGAATTCCAGAGGCAAGAAAGATCATAAAAAAGTTCCGCCGAGATATTTGTCAGTTCCTGGAAAATGGAAAGAGAACGCGGGTCTATAATTTGGGCGTGCAATTATACCCAATTTCTAAATGCACGTTGAGCAAGGAGTAAGAAGTCATGAAGAAAAGTATTCTATTTTGGTTCATATCGATGTCGACTGCATTGCCCTTTCTAGAGGGCCCCGCCTTTTCGGGGAGCGAAGGAGTTGGAGGCGGCACTCCAAAGAAGATCGACAAAGCCGTAATCGAGCTTCTTTTGCAAGGTGATGGATTGAAGAACGCCATTCTTAATTATGTGCGCACGCTTCAAGTTGACCAAGTGAGCGATCCCTTAACTCGCTCAACTTTCCAGCGCATGCTCCGGGACGGGGCTCTTCAGAAAGACATTAGCACCCCCAAAAACTATACCTTTGGTACCTCATGCAAAGACGCGTACTCCGATGAAGTTCCGGCGTCGGCAAAGATCGGGGACATCGGTGGCGAAATCTGCTTTGACGTTGAAAAGCTAGCCCAAGACTATGCAGCCCTGAGCTCAGAGGAGATGATGATTCGACTGGCGAGCCTGGCTATCCACGAACATGTTCATCACTTTCAGCAATTGTCCAATTCGCCTTCTGAAAACGAAGACGAAGCCTATCGAGTATCAGCCTATCTGCAACTAACCGCTAAGATAGAGCAGATTCCGCTGCTGAAATGGTCATTAGAATCTCAGACACTCAACTTGATCAACGAAACGCTCCTCGCTAACCCTTTTCTCGGACACGTTCCAGGTTTTGATTGTGACTACGAGTCCTATTACCAGGTTTCGCTGGCTCCCTCGGGGTGGCTAACTGCCACACAATACAAGCGGACTACTGGAGGGGATGTAACCTCAGGGTGTCGCGTGAATGACGAGTTCGAAGTTCAATGGGTCACTCACTTTTTGCTTCGCCAGGTGAAGAGTGTATCACTGATGGGAGTCGAAATTGGCCAAGAGTTTGATCGTGGAGTAGGAGTCGTCCTGAACTGCGCTCAGGACACTCTCTGTATCATGAACCCTAAAGGGACCCTTCTATCGAATGCCACAGTTGTTGGTGTCGCTCCAAATCCAGAAGCGGTCTCTCTCTTGCTCAAGGCGCTCAATCATCTCATTCAGACTGTAGAAAGAACCAATTCGTCAAAGTCCGAATTCTAGCAATTAAGAAACAACTTTAATGATTCTTCAGGAGTTTATATGAAAATCAAAATTGGATTGTCCTTGGTACTAACAGCACTATTCACCAGCGTCGCCTTTGCTGGGCACTATTTCGAAACGGATTGCTTGCCCGGTAGGAGGGCAATGAGAGAGCTTCAGGAAAAAAAAGATGACGTTATCTCAATCTATGGCGGCATCACTATTTACCATCAAAGTTGCCACAGTTGCCGTGGCGGAGGCGTTTTCGACGATTACCGGGGCGCATACTGCAAGATGACTTACGACAAAGGCCGCTAGCAGCGGACAGTTTCCTGCGCAGATATCGCATGAAAGAGTGACCCCTCCTTCTAAACGATCGTACTATAATGGCGCCCTATCTTGACACAGTACGACTAAGCGGATAGTGGTCGACCCTGAGGGGCATGTTCGTATGGTCATTGCGGGGCTAATTCGTCAAATTTCACTGTTTTCCATCATCTCTTTTTTTGCAGGGCTTTGTGCCTATTCTCATGACAGACCCTTGCTTCCTGGCGATCCACAAATGGGCCTCAATGCCTTAATTAACGACAACATGGCGGTGGGGCCGGGTCTAACCACGCTTTCAGAGAAAGAATGGGACAATCTCTGGCTGGTATTTCCGGAAAAGTTAAAACAAGAAGTTTTAGCTAACCCAGGAAGAAAGCATCAAATCACAGCTGAGCGCTACGGATTTGTTCTCGCTCCAGAGATTCACGTTAAAAGGCCTGTGGGCTTTTTTTCGAACCCAAAGAAATCGGATAAATGGGAAATGAACTGCATGGCATGCCATGCGGGCACCGTACCCTCGCCCACCGGTCCACAATTTGTCATTGGTGCGCCCAATAACAATTTAGACTTGATGGGATTCATGCAGGATCGCATTCGGTTAGCGATTCATTATCCGACACGATCAAGTTTTACACTTCAGGACTTTGTTTCTATCCCTTTGTATAAGAAAATTCTGAATGACAATCCCTCAAATCTCACTCGCGGTACCTTCAATGTTTGGCGAACTGCTGACATCTATCTGAACTTAAGAAACCCAGACTTAAGCCTAAACGCCATCAACCTTGGCTGGCTCCTGATTGGAAAAAGTGTTTCGTATGGCAGCCAACCTGCTGACATGGATCCGCCCACCTGGTGGAACACCAAGTTCCGCAATCGACTTTGGATTGATGGGTTTGCACCTAAAGAAGCCAAAATGAACGCGCTGCAAATCATGCATCCAGAGAATCCAATCGGTGAGATGGAGCAAACGTTCGTCGATGTCTTGTCATTCATTGAACAGATCGAAGCCCCACGCTATCCATTCCCGATTGTCACTTCTGCAGCGGAGCGTGGTAGAAAAGTTTTCCACAACAAGTGTCATCATTGCCACGGCAGTTATGAGAATCAAGTTGTGGACTATCCCAACAAAACAATCCCGTTAGAACAACTGGGCACAGATCCAGTGCGCTTGCTCACGGGACTGTCCACTGAATATAAGAGAGCCGTGAAGGACACTTGGGTAGCTCAAGGCGGATCAGGAGATATCCGGGACAAGGCAGATGGCTATATGGCGCCTCCGCTCACAGGAGTTTGGGCATCAGCCCCCTACTTTCACAATGGGTCGGTGCCAACGCTTCATGGCGTGCTGTTTCCAGATCAACGACCTAAGATTTGGAAAGCTAATCACTCTCGCTATGACGAGGCCAAGGGCGGACTCCTAGTCGAAGAATACACCCGCGAACAAATGGCATCCGCAAATCGTTCCGAAAATGACTCCATTGAAAAGCGCCGATATTACGATACCTCGTTGAATGGAAAGAGCAATGCGGGTCACACGTTTCCAGCGCGATTGAGCATTGAAGAGAGAATGGATTTGCTGGAGTTTCTCAAGACTCTTTAGGTCCTCAACTCATAGGGGTACGAGGCATCAGACCCAAAGAATGCGCTGCCTTGAGAGCCTCGATTTAAGGGCTCGAGCGAAGCCCTCTGAGAAACTCGGAGTCGGTCGACAGAAGAAACTGCGTTTCGGGTTTCAGGCTCTTCTTATAGGCGTCCATCGTCCGAACGAAATCATAGAACTTCCGGTCCTGTGACATGGCTCTCGCGTAGATCTTGATCGATTCGGCTTCCGCTTTGCCGCGCACTAACTGGGCCTTGCGGTAAGCTTCAGAATCAATGCGCTGGAGATCACGACTCGTCTTACCTTGGATCTTGGCCTGCTCGCCTTTGCCAATGGATCGAATCTTCTCTGCGACCCGCTTGCGCTCGGAGATCATACGCTCATAGACTTTCTTCTCGACGCTGGCCTCATAGGCAATCCGCCTAAGCTGCACGTCGATCACCGTTATGCCAAAGTCTTTTAGTTCCTCGGCAGCTTTCTTGGCGATGAGGCCGCTGAGATTCTCGCGTCCCGTCTGGATTTTCTCGATCTCGCCCGTAATTTCTTCTTCTTCAGCTACCAAGATCGTGCCATCAGCTACTTTCTTTTGTGCTTCTTCGGCGCGCTTCTGAATGTAGTCTAGAATGGAGTTGGTGTTTCTCACCGCTTCAACCAAATTGTGGTTCGAGATCGTGTCGCGTGTGATGGCGTCCAAGATCGCGTCCAATCGAGCTTTAGCGCCTCTTTCATTCTGCACGGTTTGAATAAATTTTAAGGCGTCATGAATTCGCCAACGCGCAGTGGTGTCCACTACGATATACTTTTTATCCCGCGTCGGGATCTGATTAGGATACCCGTCCCAAGTCAGGATCCGCTTGTCGACATACTGAACATTCTGGATGAACGGCAACTTGGCATGAAGACCCGCTGAGGTGACGGGATCCCCGACGGGTCGGCCAAATTGCGTGATAATGGCCTGGCGCCCTTCCGGCACGATGTAAGCGACTGAGAGGGAACCTGCGAACACGACAACGACGAGTACGGCGAGCAGAGCAATTTGAGTAGGTTTCATTTATCAGAGTCCTCTGCGAGCTTAGCGTTCGTGCCAAATATGGGCAAAACACCTTTGATTCTGTCATCTACGATCGTGAGCTTTTCGAAGCGGCCAAAAAGCTCTTCCATGGTCTCGAGATAAATTCGTCTGCGAGTCACATCAGGAGCGTGGCGATACTCTTGCAATGTTAAGGTGAACTTCTCGCCGTCTCCTTTGGCGCGGTTCACGACAGCGGCTGCGTATCCTTCGGCTTGCGAAAGCGTCTCTTCGGCCTTGCCCCGGGCTTCAGGGATGATCTTGTTGTAGGCTTCTTCTGCCATGTTGATGGCCTTTTCTTGCTCCTGCTTGGCCGCATTGACCTCATTAAAGGAAGGCTTGACCAGCTCAGGAGGATTGACGTCCTGAAGTTTGATCGTGACGACACGGATTCCGAGGTCATATCGATCAAGCACTTCCTGAGTCAGACGTTGGGCCTCGGTGGCGATCTCGACACGTCCTGTGGTCAGGGTTTCGTTCACCGTCCGATCGCCAACCACCCGGCGCATGATCGCCTCTGAGACGTCGCGAATATTTCGTTGTGGATCTTGAGCTTGGAAGAGAAATTTGCGGGGATCGGAGATCTGATATTGAACGATCCACTCGACATCAGCGACATTGAGATCGCCTGTCAGCATCAAAGATTCTTTGGCAAAGTTGTCCTTTTGATAAGTCGTTGCCTCATTTGAGGAGGAATCCGTAGAGCTTCTAAAGCCAAACTCTTCTTGCAATACGAGCTTAGTCCGAACCTTGACGGCAGTGTCGATTCCGAAAGGGAGCTTGAAATGCAATCCAGGCGTGGTGGTTTCGATGTACTTGCCAAGACGGGTGATCACCGCTTCTTCGCTGGGCTGAACCGTGTAAAAGCTAGTGAACAAGGTAACGGCCAAAAAAACGCCTCCAGCCGTGAAAAGGACTAAATGCAAATTTTTCCGGATCGTATCGATGATCCGCTTGAACTCATCCGGAAACTCGTCGAACGGATTGCCCCGACCCCTGCCACCATTTTGTGTGCTAAAGCTCATATCGCCAACCGTACCTAGTGATCTCTAGGTATACAACCCAAACCCACACTGCTAGAATGCATCTGCATGAGACTCGCATTCATTCTATGGTTTTGCCTGGGCGCTCTCGGTCTAGGCCTTGTGACACTTGAGGCATCGCGCCGTAAATTAGACATCGCAGGCAGATGGTATGTGCTGGCGGTGTTGTTGGGGCCGATCTTCCTGTTTTTTGTATTGCCGCTTTGGCTGGGGAAGTGGGGCAAGCAGGTGGATCGGATAGATCGGTGAAACGTAGTCTGAGCGCGTCGAAACCGTTATACCTGAACGGAAACCAGCTTAAGCCCCAGTATGGATCCAACAAGCGTTAGTAAAAAAAACATCCTGCCAAGCGTCGCAGGGTCCCTAAAAAAACTTTTTAGTTTGATTGCAAAACGGGCGACTTGTCCGGAACAAAAACCGAGTATATGCCCCGCAGATCACCCACGCGAAAGCCGTGTGCTTTATCTTCGGGGTACTTCTTCTTGATAAAAGCAGGCCGTGCATCTGCAGAACCATGACATTTAAGACAAGCCTGTTGCACAGGTATTCGTGCAGCGACAAGGTATCCATTGGATTTGTCGCGCCTTGAGCGTTCTACCACTCTCCAAATCGATGGATCAGATTCCATGACCTTCAAAATGGCTAATTCTTGAGAATTTGGCGCGCTCTTCGGATTTCTATACTTAAGGGACACTTGACGGGCCTCGAAAGAATTTGCCTTGGCCCAGGCCAACAATGATTTGCCAACCGGTGCGCAAACCTGTGCGAAATCCGACTCTGTGATGCCAGCTGCTGGCTTTGTTAGAGTAGAGGCCAACCCTTCACGCATCGAATTCAACGACTGTAGATAAGAGTCAATTTCAAGCTCCCGCACAAAAGTAGTTTTCTCGCTGTGACTAGGAACCAACGTTTTTAGTCCACCGGACTTCAGATCAGCAAAGCCACCGATATTTCGCGCACGATATCCGTGGGAAACGAGAAACGAAACTGCATGCTCCGATCGTGTTCCTGAGCGGCAATAAACCAGGAGCTCCCGATCTTTAGGTAGTAGTGCAAGTAACTTATTTTCTGCCTCTGATTCCTGCCGCAATGTCGAGGTGGGCAACCAAAATGCGCCTGAAACCATCCCCTCGACAATCTCATTCCATTCGCGAGCATCTACGACTACGGCGTTGGTCTCTCGAACCAAGCGCATCACCTCGGACACAGCAAGGTGCTCCGCAAAAGCGGCCACTGGCACCAAAAAAGAAACCGACATTATTAAAATTAGACTCCAATTGTATTGGAGCATGTTGACCACGAATCTACTTAAAATCTTCATATCAAGACTCCTTCAGGCGCTCTGGATGCGGACCTCAATAGACTCGCCCACTTTGATGAATGCTTCAAGATCTCGTCGAAGAACGAAGCAGTTCATCCGGCCCGTAAAGGTCGATGCATCCGCCATGCAGTACTTTAGGGACATCGCTAGAAGCAAAAGCGTACTGGCTAGTGCGACATTCATAAATATTTGCCTAGACCGCTATGATTGCCACCTATGTCTTGTCTAAACTGGGTTATTATTCTTATATTAATGCATTGAATTAAAAGTGCGAATGAGCTCGCCATCTCAATGGCAAAATAGGGTCTAGTTGCTGCATCTAGCATTGCGCCTAGCTTTCAGTAATACACCCTATCGCGTCTTCGACTTGTTTGAGCACGTCGCAACCATTATGCCTGAGCGGAAACCAGCTTAAGCCCCAGGATAGAACCAACAAGCGTTAGTAAAAAAAATATCCTGCCAAGCGTCGCAGGGTCCTTAAAAAAAACAATTCCAACAATGGCCGTTCCCACGGCTCCGATTCCAGTCCAGACGGCATAGGCGGTGCCGAGCGGAATTGACTTCATGGCTTCAGATAAAAGCGAGAAGCTAATCGTCGCTGAGAGCAGGAAGAGTCCAACGTAAAGCCACTTCGAGAAATCCTCGGAGAGTTTCATGAAGGTCGTAAATCCCACTTCAAAAACGCCCGCCAATACCAGTGACAACCATGGATTCACAGCAAACCTCCTAGCTCAAGGGCGACGAGTTTCGAGTCTCAAGGCTCAAGCGTTGTCGAACGCCGCCTTCAGCTTCTTGATGTCGAGTTTTATCATTTTCCACATCTCGTCCATCACAGCCTCTTTCTTGGCTTTGTTCTGGGTGGTGTTCCATTTGTCGAAATCGGCCGGACAGATCTGCCATCGAACGCCGAACCTGTCGATCAACCAGCCACATTGCACGGGTTTGCCTCCACCGGCCGTCAGCTTTTTCCAATAGGTGTCAATCTCTCGCTGAGTTTTGCAAGGAACGACAAACGAAACTGAATCATTAAAAGGCATTTTAACGAAACCATTCAAGAGCATAAGCTTTTGACCCAGGATCGTGATGTGCGCGGTGAGTACCGAGCCCTCCTTGACGCCTCTGGGATTACTGCCCCAGTAAGAGAACTTACCGACTTTGGTACCCTTGAATACCGATCTGTAAAACTTCACCATTTCGGCTGCGCTTTCATTAGACCAGATGCAAGCATACGCTTTCAGCATGATGAGGATCTCCCTTCGCATGAGCATAACTCAGCGATACGATTTGATCTACACCCCGGACCTCAGATGTCCTGCCTCTTTTGACATCGAGCACGAGTGCTCACCTTTTTTTGATTCCAGGCGACTGGATACCTTTGCGATGGATGAGATGTACAACGACATCCTCAAGACTTGTCAACCAACCGACATGCGTTGCATTTGCAGATCGCATTTATCTGCCGGCATCAATCCGCTGTCGCTTCTACCTATTGATCTAGATCCATTTGGATGCCCTTAGTTGAGTATCATCAGATTACTTCACCTCTTCACCGGTATAGCCGCTTCTCGCGTCTCTGCTGTGATTGGTCCTTTTCCGGTTTTCGAGAAGATTTAGCATGCGGATTGACGACCCTCCTACCTCAAGTGAGGTTGCAGAACGAGCATAGTCCAAGGCCGTTCTGTTAAAGTGGTCCACTAGTTCGAGCTCCAAGCCTGGTATCTTGAGAAGGCTTTTTACCACCGGCAAGCATAGCGCCCGGGCAGCGTGCATCAACGCGGTTCGACCCTTCTTGTCTTGGAGATTGACGTTCGCGCCGTTCTCTAAAAGAAAACGGACAACTTTTGGATAGCAGTTCCTTGCGGCGTACATCAGTGCCGTTGTGCCATCGCCAGATTGGCTATTGATCTCTGCTCCATCGCTCTTTAAATGCTCTTTTAGGGCTTCCAAACGATCTTCTCGGGCAGATATTCGAATGGAGGAGTTCAGCACTCTTCTTTCTACTGTCCTTGAAGTTCTAGAACCCACCTTGGTCTGTTCACCAGAGTTTGCCACTCGAGCGAAATGACCTAGGAACAACGACGCTAAACAGATGACCTTCAAGTAATCTGAGATAATTTTTCCCATAGTTTCTGCACGTCTTCCCGGCCGAGTTCGTGTTCCTGTATTTTTTGGTTTAGCCATTCATCCGCTTGATCCATGGTTTCTTTCCCGAGACGAGTCACGGAAAGAACTTTTTTCCTTAGATCAGAGCGATCCTTCCCCAAATAGATAAAACGTTTTCTCTCGAGGCGCTTTAACGCCTGAGTCAGCGTCGCAGGCTGAATACCCACTGACTCTGCCAAAGACTGCGCGGTGCTGATGGGTTGATCGACTAAACGCTTCAATATCGCCCATTGAGTGAGGCTTAGGCCCGCGTTCTGTTCTAGCTTCTGACCCAAATGCTGTACCGTCACACCGAGGCGAAACATCAAATAAAATGGATTTCGACTGACTGGAGACTCTTGCAATTGCATATCCTATTTTCTGTTCCTGCCCTGAAACTCGAGGATGATCTTGATCAAGCGATTGATCTCAGATTGTGTATGTATGAAATACTTGGCTTGAGACCAGCTCCGGTTCCCCACTCGAATGGTAAGAATCCTCGAGTCATTCAAACCGAAGACATCCTCGTCAGTGAGGTCGTCTCCGATATAGAGCGCAAAGTTTGCCCCACACTCTTTCATGAGTCGGTCGAGCGCAATGCCTTTGTGCGGACCTTCTGGAGGCACGACATTAAAAACCAACTTACCGAAAATAACCCTAGGAGCTCCCTCCAACAACTGAATCGCCATTTGAATCGCCTTTCTGGCGATCTTTTTCTTCCTTGACCTCCGGTAGTGAACCGCCAACGAATACTCTTTGTCTTCGATCGAAATACCTAGATCCTCGGCTACGGGCGCTAATTGACTCTCAAGCGCGACTTTCCAAGCCTGTGTTTGTACTCTTAACCCGGAGACTGGCGTCGTCCGCGGCAGCCCCTCAAGGCCATGGTTGCCAATCCTGTACTTTACTTGGGATGGAACCCTGGGCTTCAAATCCGATAGGCTTCTTCCCGAAATGACCGCTGTCTGAACGATAGAGCTAAGCTTTGAGAGCTGGTCATAGGTCTCTTCAGACATGCCGGCGTCGTCAGGCCTCTCCACGATCGGAGCCAAAGTTCCGTCAAAGTCAAAAGCATAAAGGGTATTTGTGAACCCTATCGATTCAAGGACCTGAAGGCTTGCACCTGAAAACAAGTAGTTCAACTTAGACTCTCCCTTCAAAAATACCAAGACTACCCTCACGCAACCTGCCCATAAGTCGGCTTTTTTTTCTAATTCGAGCAGCATCCATGAGCATCTTGCCTGCCCAACGAAACACATTGAACTCCTTGATCAAGGCCCGCATGCTGCGCATTCGATCGCGCTGCTCGCTCTGTGGCATCGAGAGTGCCGCCGCAAGAGCATGGGCGCATTGATCAATATTGTAAGGGTTCACAACGACCGCTTCAGGCAACTCACGAGAAGCCCCCGCAAACTGGCTCAAGATCAGGACCCCTCTCTCATCGTCGCGCGCAGAGATGAACTCTTTCGCCACCAGATTCATACCATCGTGAAGGCTGGTCACCATGCAAAGGTCAGCCCCTCTAAAGTACTCAAAAACCTGCTCTGGTCCATGATGCTCGATCTTGAGTACAATAGGTTGATAGCGCTCTTTCGAGAACTTTTTGTTGATTCGACTCGCCAAGCTGCGCACATCACTCTCTAAATGCTGATACTCGCTGATGCTCGAGCGTGTAGGAGCAGCAATCTGAATAAAGCTGAACTTCCCGATATACTCAGGATAAACCTCAAGCAGCCTTTCGACAGCAAGGAAGCGCTCTAGAATACCCTTGGTGTAGTCTAGTCGGTCAACGCCGATGCCTACTAAGCGACCCAAATCCATGTCGTTGGTCTTCCTAACCGACATTCGACATTCAGCGATGGGCCTTTGAAGACTGGCCACTCGAGATGGCCACTCGATCGAGATCGGGTATGGATTGACAGCGGTAAGCTTCTTTCCATACGAGATCGTGGAGGTTTCTCTGTCGATACGACCTTCTAAGAATCGATCGATAGAATCGATAAAATTGTTGCAATGAAAACGGGTGTGAAAACCAAGAATACTACTCCCTAGTAGTCCCTCCAAGATCTCTTCTCGCCATGGACAAATCCCAAACGCCTCAGGATTGGGCCAGGGAATGTGCCAGAACGTGATAATCGTAGCCCGTGGCAACCGCTCCCTAATCATCTTTGGCAAGAGTGCGAAGTGATAGTCTTGCACTAAGATCACCGGGTCCTCGGTGGTCGCTTCCTCTACCACCGTGTCCGCGAACTTCTGATTGACCTCGAGATAATGCTTCCAGTCCTGACTACGAAACGTAGGTCGCGTGTGAGCGATATGACAAAGTGGCCAAAGTCCCTCATTTGCGAAACCATAGTAGTAGCCTTCTTCTTGCTCTTTTGTGAGCCACACGCGTCTGATTTGATAGGAAGGAGAGACAGGCGGAACCTGCACATGGTCCTTTGCGTCGACCACCTCGCGATCGGCGCTTCCGTTTCCATGGGCGATCCAAGTCCCGGAGCAGGCCCTCATGATAGGCTCAAGCGCAGTCACCAGGCCACTGGCCGGCACTTGAACCTCAATTTTCTCGCCCACATGATTGTGAATATAGGGCTGTCGATTGGAAACTATCAAAATTTCGTCACCGGCGAGCTCATGGTGCAAAAGCTCCTTGAGAGCCTGAGGAGTCCAACTCATTTGCCCCTCGTCTCGAACCGCACGGTCTCGCTCCAGATCGCGCACCAAACTTCTCAGTTCCTTCATGATGGGGCGAAGCTCGGGCGATGGGATGCTTGCTGCAGACATGGGCTTAAGCAACCCTTCTCCTTTCATCATTGCCCGAATGCCCGATATCCAGCCCTTCCAGCTCAACTGCGCCACGAGCACTGTAACCAGCGAGACTACGACCCCAAGAATGACAAACAAGTAAAACACGTACTTCTTGGTGGTAGCGCTTCGACGACTAACAAAACTCATATCGTGCGCCAATACTAGCTCTCCCACTACGAGAGAAGGCACGGCATCGCTGTGAATGAGCCTTGAGCTCACATGCACGGGCCCGCTGGGCAGATCGTGAATTGCTTGCTCCGAGTCTGCGATCTGGCAGGGAATAGAGTCGGGAAAGGTAGCCGTCTTATAGACTAGCTTGCGGCCTAAATCACAAAACCCGATCGCATAGAGCCGCTCATCCTTGGTGATTCGCTCAAAAAGAGACACGATCTTGACTCGATCACCTCTCTCCAGCAGCGGAACAAGTCCCTCGTGGATAGTATTGGCTATCAGTTCAGCTCGAATATCCAGATCTCGCACAAACCATTGAAGTGTAAGTCGATCTACAAATGGGACCAGTCCATAAGCAATCCCGGAAAGCACTAACATCAAGGGAAGTATGAACCGAAGAGAAAGTCTCATTAGTAAATCCTAATTTAGTTTGCTAACATAATAAATACGGTAATCAATAAAACTTCTACCACTTGCTGACGAGAGGAGCTCCTTCTGTATCCGTATGGACTCATTGGTAACTGCCAAGCATCGGCTTTGATCAATCAGTCGGGATCGATTGATTGGCTCTGTTTGCCAAGACCAGATAGCCCGCCGGTGTTTGGACGACTCTTAGATCCCGAGGGCGGGCATTTTTCGATTATCTCAGATGAGGAAACTCAGACAGCGGACCAGCACTATCTCCCCAATACGAACGTGCTTGTCACAACGGTTCGACATAAGGACGGAAGCGCTTATCGAATCACGGATTTTTGTCCCAGGTTTAATCAGCATGGCAGAACTTATCGACCTGCATCTTTTTTTAGGATTCTAGAGAAGCTTTCTGGGAGTCCACTCCTGAGCGTCCGCTGCAGCCCTGTTGAGGGCTGGAGCAAAACGCCTGCAACGCCCATCCGCGGCAACAGCCACCTTCAATGGAGCATACGAGGCGAAAGCCTAAGGCTCACGACCAACATGTCGATGACCTATTTGTGCGAGGAAACCCCATTCGTACTTGAAGGCCCTCTGTATTTCGCCCTCACTTGGGGCCTTGGGATCGAAGACGACCTTTCAAAAGTTAGCCAGCAGTTTTTAGAACAAACGATCGAGTATTGGCGAACCTGGGTAAAGCACTGCTCGATTCCGACCCTCTACCAGAAAGAAACCATCCGATCTGCTTTAGCTCTCAAGCTTCACTGCTATGAGGACACAGGAGCAATTCTTGCCGCGCTGACCACAAGCCTGCCGGAGGATCACGGTGGAGAAAGAAACTGGGATTACCGATTCTGTTGGCTCAGAGATGCTTACTTCGTTTTATCCGCCTTCCGAAACCTGGGGCATTTTGAGGAGATGGAGGGGTTTCTTAAATTTCTCCTCAATGTTGCCCATCACCATGAACACTCAAAAGAAAGACTGAGACCCGTCTACGCTTTGGATCAAACCCTTCCGCTGCCCGAGGTCGAGCACTCCAACTGGGCCGGCTACCGCAACAGCCTACCTGTGCGAAGCTGCAATCAGGCGGCTGAGCACATTCAGAACGATGTTTACGGGGAAATGGCGCTAACTTTAGCCCCCATCTTTCTTGACGAACGCTTTCATCATCTCCGAACCAAAGATCACGAGAACCTCATGGGCGACCTCGCGAAATTTTGCGTTCAAAATATTTCGATGCCTGACGCTGGACTTTGGGAGATTCGAAATGGCTGGCAAGAGCATTCATTCTCAAATCTCATGTGCTGGGCAGGAATAGACCGCATCTCAAAGATACAGAGCGCTGGCTTCCTTCAGGGCCTTTCGTTGGACTTGGCATCGGCAAAGACCTTGGCAGAAAAAGCGATCAGGGCGTCCATCGTAGATGGATCAGTTCGAAACGGACCCAAAGACCCGAGCTTCGATGCCGCACTTCTGCAACTCCCCATTCTGCGTTTCCCCGATTCCGCGATCAATCGATCCACCGTTCAGGCCATCCATCAAGCCCTTGCGTTCGCAAGATCCGATCAAACCACTCACTTCCTTCATCGGTATCGACGCAGAGATGATTTTGGACACCCCCAAGCCGCATTCGTCATTTGCTCGTACTGGTTAGCACAAGCCTACGCTGCGCTTGGCGAACATCAAATGGCCGCAGCCACCCTCAAAGAACTCGAATGCACTGCAAACCCTCTAGGGCTGCTGGCTGAGCACTACCTTCCCCATTCAAGGGGGCAAAGCGGCAATTTTCCCCAGGGATACTCTCACGTGGGACAAATCAACGCAGCATTCTCGATCAGCCCACCGTGGGATCACGTATTATGAGGAGATCCGCATTTGGTGATTCACTTCGTGTTTCGCTTCTGCTTGCTTTAGCGGCGCTAACTGGTTGTGCGTCATCTCGTCACGCGCATCAGATGCCTGCAGCTGACACAGCGATCCCTTCCTCTGTGAATGCCACACCTGAATCAGTAACAGATGAAATTGAAGAGCAAGACCCAGAGCCTTCAAAAGAACCTACGGTTTCAAGCCTTACCCTCATCACAAACGAGAAAATAGCTGGATGGATTCAATTCTTCGCCACGATGGATCGCGCGCGCTTTCAGCGTTTTCTGGATCGCGGCCAGAAGTATCGCAAGATCGTCGAAGACGTTTTGGTCGAGAATGACTTACCACCTGAGCTTTTTTTCTTGGCGCTCATCGAAAGCGGTTATCAGACTCACGCCACTTCCTCCGCACGCGCTGTCGGCGTGTGGCAGTTCATGCCCAGCACGGGACGTCGGTATGGACTTCAAATCACAAGTCAAATAGATGAGAGAAGAGACCCCATCAGGGCAACAGAAGCCGCAGCCAAATATCTAAGAGATCTTTACAACATTTTTGGATCTTGGCCGCTGGCAATGGCTGCCTACAATGCGGGCGAGTATGGCGTGATTAGATCCATTCTAAAGGGCAAGAGCCGAGACTATTGGACCTTGGTCAAAATGGGAGTACTCCCTAAAGAAACATCAGATTATGTGGCCAAAATGATGGCCGCCGCGACTATTGGAGCAGATCCAGACAAATATGGCTTCACACTCGCAACAGTCGAGAACTATCCAGAACTCGAGGCCATCGGCATTCCCCCTCGAACTCACCTTTCCGACCTAGCCAAGCACTCAGAGCTCAGCCTTGAGAAAATCCGAGAGTTCAATCCCCACCTCAAAGGAAATAGAATCCCTAACCACCCTTCTCAGTATGAGATTTGGTTTCCCAAAGAAAACGCCGAAAAACTTCACCCGCATCTAACCCGGCTACAGAAAAGCCCAGCGCCGACACCTCAGTGGGTGAGTCATGTGGATTCGAAATCGGAGAGAACTCTTCCTGAGAGAACCCTTCATCGCGTCAAAGCTGGAGAGAATCTAACCATGATAGCCAAGCGCTATGGCACATCCACGGGTTATCTAGTAAAGGTCAACTCGTTAAGCTCGTCTAGCCGGATTTACCCGGGCATGAAGCTTCGGATTACTTCGCGAACCTATCAGCCCCAAAACATTGTTCGGTACCGAGTGAAAAAAGGCGAGAATCTTGATCGAATCGCACGTAAGTTTGGCCTGTCCGCTAGGCAGGTTCAGGAAGACAACTCGCTCAAGAGAAGCCGCATCGTTCCCGGTCAAATCTTAGTAATACGAAAGTGACATCAAAATAAACTCCGGTGGCTGCATTGAATATCGAGAAGTGATTTCGAAGTGAGTCAAGGTCAGCGTGAATTAACTCCATCTCGTACAAAAGAACAGGGACTCTCGCTCCAGGCAGCAGCACCGAACGACCAGGTCGTTGCCGCACAAAGGACTGAGCGACTTCTCCATCAAAGAGTCCATTAGAACGATTTGGAAAAACCCTGTCCAGGGCCAACTCCATAGCGGCGATGGACTGTGATTGCATCTCCGCATCAGATTCATCGCTGGGTGCTAAGTCAAATTTGATTGCAGCAACCCGCGGAGGTCCGTTGAGCTCCGTCACCTGGGCCTCATACACGACCCCACTGCCTCCTTTGCCCAAAAGTCTAAGAACTTTATAACTCACCCTGCCCTGCTGTGAATTGATCACCGTACCCGGCGGCAGATTTTCTACCGCCTTGACCAAAGGGGATCGTAAGAGCAGTCCCAGCGTCAGAGCTAGGGATAGACAAAAGACATTCTTCAGATGCGAGAAATCGCACATCTCTTACCTATCGGAGGCACAAAAAACTTTCGTTATTTATTAAATTTTATCCGTATCCATTCACTTACTACCCCAACAAGCCAAGAACGTGACACCTCAACAAATCAGCTCTCAATCTAGGCAGCGTCAACAACGGATCGCAACTACTCCGCGAGTGATATTGACGCCAGAGGCGACTCGGACACACAAAATTGACTCGATCTTTTGCGCCAACCTGCCGAAATGATACTAACAAGGGAGCGTGATGTGCCTCAAATCTTGCTGGTAGAAGACTCAGAACCGTACCAGAAAGTCGTCATTAGATCGCTTAGCCACTGCGATGTGCGGATCGCGGGCACCGTCGATGAAGCATTAGCGATGCTCGGCCAATCCGAATTTGACCTCATCTTACTCGACATCAGTTTACCTAAGCGCGATGGATACTCCCTTTTGTCAGAGCTCAAGGCCGGCCCAAGCGGAGAAGTCCCGCCAGTGATCTGCCTAACAGGAAAAACAGATGTGACAGACAAGGTCACAGCCTTTAGCCTTGGAGCGGATGACTATCTCGTCAAACCATTCGACCCTATCGAGCTCCGAGCCAGAGTTGACTCCAAACTCTCAAAAAGAAATCGAAACCAGCAAAAAACTGCGACCATACACGCTGGCAATATCGAGATCGACTCGTCCAGGCACCGTGTCTTCATCAACGAAAGTGGAAACAAGGTTGAGGTACTCACTACTCAAACTGAGTTCAAACTGCTCGCATACCTAGCGAAGAGCCCAGGCAGAGCCTATACGCGAGACCAGCTTCTGGTAGCCGCCTGGGGTGAAGACGCCGATGTCCTTGACCGGGTAGTCGATGTACACCTCTGCTCCCTTCGAAAAAAACTGAAGAATCAGTCTCACTGCATCCAAGCAGTCCCAGGAATTGGATACCGTTTTTCCGCCGAGGCTAGATCCTCCGGAAGGAAAGCTGCCTAAACCTTGAGCCGATCCAAAGATGAACTTAAAGAGCCAGCGCTACATGAGCTCGAACACTTCTTTCATGTCTGCCAAGACATGATGTGCATCGCCGGCAACGATGGCTTCTTTAAGAAGGTTAATGCGGCTTTTGTCGAAACTCTTGGCTACAGCGAAGAGGAATTAATCTCGATACCGTACGTCCAGTTTGTCCATCCTGACGATCTCAAGGCCACCGAGCGCGAAGCAGCTCGACTATCCGCCGGGGAGAAAACCATCACATTTGAGAATCGATATCGGTGCAAGAACGGTGAGTACCGTTGGCTATCTTGGAAGTGTACGCCTCATCGTGGTGCACTATACGCCATCGCTCGCGATATCACGTCTTACAACGCTATTAAGCAGGCTCTTCATGAGAGCGAAACGAGAATGAAGACCATTCTCGACAACGCTCCCGTCATCTTCTTTATGGTCGACTCAAGCGGAAAGATCCAGGTGACCTCAGGAAGGAGCCTCGCCAGGATAGAAGAGAATGCGACTCAGATAGAAGGCCAGAATATCTTTGTAGGAATTGAAAAAGAGGAGCCTGGGATCTCAGAGTACTTCAAAAAGGCTTTGGCCGGAGAGATCACGTCTGCTCACATTTCCTTTAGGGGCGCTACCTTCGATGTACGCTTTGCACCAGTCTTTGACCAGAACGGACAAATTGTAGAAACTGTCGGCGTAGCAGTCGACATCACGGAGCAAAAATTAGCTGAAGCGCAGCTGTCCGAAATTAGCAAACGCATCATCAGAGAAGAAGCCGAGCAAAAGTTTAGAGAGACATTCGAACATGCCGGGATTGGTCTCGCTCACGCTCAGCTAGACGGGACTTTGTCACTCGTCAACGACGAGCTTTGCGCGATGCTCGGATACGAGAAAAATGATCTCATCCACACCAATTACTATGAGCTGCTTGGCCCTAGCGATGTTCGGACTTCAGAAGTACAAAAACAGGCCCTTGCCAACGGAGAGGTGTCCAAGATCGTACGCGAAAGACATCTGGTCAAAAAAGACGGGTCTCACTTCTGGGCACTAGTCACAGTATCGATTGTGCGCAATGAACAGAACGAGGTCAAATACTACATTCTCGCCCACAAGGACATAACCAAGAGGAAAGCCATCGAAGCCGCGCTCAAAGAGAGCGAGAAGAGTTTTCGGTGCCTGGTAGAAGCCATTCCTCAAATTGTTTGGACGGCAACTCCCGAGGGTGTGGTCGATTTCTACAACCAGCGCTGGTACGATTACACGGGGCTCAACCCTGAAGAAAGCAAAGGGGGAGGATGGGACTCAGTAATCCATCCAGATGACCTACAAGAATGCTTAGATTCATGGTCAAAAGCCGTCGAAACCGGCGAAAGTTACGAAGCTGAATACCGATTTCTCAACGGCAAGAACAGAACTTACCGCTGGCAGCTTGGACGAGCGCTTCCGCTCCACGACGAGAACGGAAACATCATCAAATGGTTTGGCACCTGCACAGACATCGATGATCAAAAGAGAACCCAAGAGCAACTTAGACTGAGTCTTAGGCAAATCAAGCGGTCATCAGAGGAAAAGACACGTTTGCTGACCAACGAGCGCGTAGCTATCGAAGGTTCTAGGCTCAAGTCGGAGTTTCTGGCCAATATGACCCACGAAATACGTACTCCGCTAAACGGAGTAATTGCCATGGCCAGAATGCTGCTAGGTATGCAGCTATCCAAAGATCAAAAGGAATGCGCTGACATTATCGTTCGATCAGCCGACGACCTCCTTGCCATCGTCAACGACATCCTGGATCTCACTAAGATCGAAGCGGGCAAGATGAGCATTGAGACCGTCAACTTCGACCTTGTTGAGCTGATTAACTCCGTGGTTAACATCATGTCTGTATCAGCTCGAAACAAGGGCATCACGCTTAGCTGCACTTTTTCTCGAGAATGCCCTCGTTTTGTCCTAGGAGATCCAAGCCGAATAAGGCAGGTCCTCAACAACCTCATCCAGAATGCTGTGAAGTTCACCTCTTCTGGCTCGATCCAAGTCAAAGTTCGCACGACCCACTTGGGCGACTGCACGGAAAGTCTCACTTTTGAAGTCATCGACACAGGGATAGGCATCGAACCCTCAGCCCTCGGGCGGATCTGGAACAGCTTCGAACAGGCCGATGCATCGGTCACGCGCAAGTATGGCGGGACAGGTCTGGGCCTATCGATCTGCAAACGCATCGTCGAACTCATTGGCGGGAAAGTATCAGTCGAAAGCCAGGCAGGCGTGGGATCCAAGTTCTGGTTCGAAATCCCGCTGAAGAAGGGACACGAAATTGATCGGGCTCGAGTCAAAACCCTGCCTCGGGAGCTGATAGTTCCATCACACAAGTCCAAAAGTTCAACTCGCATTCTGGTGGCCGAAGATCACTCTACCAACCAAAAGGTAATCAGGAAATTAATCGAAAAAATGGGTTATTCGGTCGACGTCGTCGCCAACGGAAAAGAGGCAGTGACCGCGGTTTGCCAAGAATCATACGACGTCGTCTTGATGGATTGCCACATGCCGGAGATGGATGGATTCACAGCGACAAAAACGATACGTCAGAGCAGTAACACAAGAGTCAGCTCTGTTCCTATCATCGCCCTCACTGCCGACGTGTTGAGAGGAACTAAATCAAGGTGTCTTGAAGCAGGAATGAGTCATTTTCTAACCAAGCCAATTGACTCCAAGCTCTTAGCTTCAACACTCGACGATCTCCTTACAACAACCTCCCAGCCCATCAGTGCCCCGCCGGTGATAGACCCTGAAGCCATAGAGAAGCTAAGATCCCTAGAAACTCAGGGCACCCTGTCCTTCATAGGCGAACTGATTAGCGATTTCCTGAAGAAAACGCCGGCACAGATCCGAAAGATTGAGATGGCAATTCGCAAACTCGACCATAAATCAATCGAAGAAGAAGCCCACTCGCTCAAGTCAGCCTCTGCAATGATCGGGGCGATTCGGCTATCCGAAGCTTGTAGAGAACTCGAAACAATTGCAATAGAACAAGGGCCCTTGAGCGAGCAACACTTGACTGAATCCGCTAAGTCGCTAAAGAAGACTTACCTAGAAACTAAGCTTCATTTGCGCAAGATTGTCTCAAACAAGGCAGCCTAACCAGCTAAGCCACCGCTTCCGCATCTTCCTCGACTGGAGGAAATATTGAGATCAAGCGCTTCATGAGTTTAGGCTCGATAAAAGCTTTGCTTGGATCATTGACTGCAAGGAGATTGAGCTCGCGCACCGCTTCGGCCGGGGTTTTGCGCGGCCGCCCAGGAACTAGAGCCGTAAGCTCGTCAAAGCGATCGGCAAAAGCGAGAATTTGGGCCTCCTCACAGATCCGATTTCCTCTGAGCTGTTTAGGAAACCCATCCCCATTGAAGCTCTCGTGGTGCTGCAATATAATCTTGTGTACGAGCTCGGAAACCACCATTTTTCGCTCCCGAATCATATCTATCGCAAACTCCGGATGGCGATCATAGGAGTGACGCTCGAGGGGAGTCATATCTTCGCGTGACTTCTTTTGAACTTCGAGCGGAACTTTAGCCAGACCGATGTCATGAAGAAGACCAGCTAGCGCGATCTCCTCGGCGTTCTTGAATCCCAACCCGATGGCAAAAAGCGAAGCATAGGTTGACACATTAGAGGCGTGAGAATAGGTGCCCAGCCCTGATCCTACAGCAGCCAACACTCGCTCATACCAACTGCTTCCGCCACCAGATGCAACGTAGTTTCGGACGATTAGCTGGCAATCCTCCAGAGCTTGCTTGGTGCCCTCAGTTCCCGTAGCTACGTCGCTGAACAATCCCGAAACTAAGTCTCGGACGGAGTTGTGCAACCGCTCAGCCCGTTCCGTTTCACTTATCTCGCTGCTTGACCCTAATGCTTTGAGTGTTTGCGCAGCTTGCCTGTAAACTTTTGGCAAGTCTGCGGGAGACACAAACAAGGAGGTCATATTATGCTTCTTGAGACGCTCCATGCGCTCTTTTGCCATAATCGAACCACCTTCAGAATACTTGACGTGCTTGTTGTTCGCAGCGAGGTAAACGAACGTGTCAAACTCGAGCACGGTCTCCGGCTGAAGGTCCAGGAGCTTGACGGATCTAAAGACGCGGCCGCCTTTTTTACGCATCTCCAGAAGCTCATGGAGGACCCGAAGCATCGTATCGTAGTCTAGCGGGAGGAAGAAGACATCGGTCAAACCGTTCTTTATGAGTGCTTTCCTCTCGGCTTTTGCGCCCTCTTGGCAAACCAAGTAGATCGGAACGTCTTGATATTTCATTCTCAATAGCTGGGCAACCTCTGCCATCGGCGGTCCGTCAGCCTTGCTCTCGCACAATACACAAGCAGGCTGCGCAACATCGATCTCCATCAGTTGCTCAAGGTCAATGGGCGCGGAGATGAACTTAAATTCACCTATCGCCTGCTTCACTTCCGATTCGATCTGCGCCGACAAGCCGACTGTTAGACAGATCCAATCGTCTCGTTTAGTCTCCTCCGATGACATAAGCTATTTTCCCATCAGTTTCTTGTGGGCCTGCTCGATTTGAGCCTTGAGTGAGTCAGACGTAAAAGGCTTGATCACATACCCACTCACAGCGTTCTGCATGGCCTCGACAATTTGATGCTTCTCAGCTTCTGCCGTCACCAGTATGAAAGGCATCTGCTGAAAGCGACTGTCCTTTCGAACTCGTTTGAGCAAATCGATGCCCGTGCAGTTAGGCATGTTCCAATCCGAGATCACCAGACCAAAAGAAGGCTTTGCGGCACAGAGGGCCTCCCAAGCCAAGGTGCCGTCAGCGGCCTCCGTGAAGCTCTTGAATCCGATGTCCATGCAAGCCTTCTTGACGATCTTTCTCATCGTTCCCATGTCATCTACTATTAATATTGAAATATTAAGATCAAACATATTTGCTCCTATATTGGATAAAAAGATCCCCAACTCAAATCGGATCGATTCCAACCTCGATATGAAATGAACCCACTTCCGTCTCAAACGGAATAATGAGGGCCGGACGCTGGGACAGGTGATTGATTTTGAGACCCCAACCCGTCGCAACACTAGGCAACGCCTTCTGAATGGTATGGCCTTTTTCGTTGAGAACACGTTTGGCCTCTCCAAAAATGATGTTCGTCAGTTCAGCAGCGCCATCTTCTAGATCTTTATTGATTGTCTCAAAAGTCTCACCCAGCATCTTACCCATGACTCCTAGGAAGGTCTTCTCTGGAAAGCACAAAGCGATGGAGCCATTAAAGGCTTTGCTAGTTACCCCTATAATGCCGGCAATATCTATTTTTGGAGCCCCTTCTGCCTTTTTATCCTTCAAATACAGCTTTCCCATCTTTGCCTCCAAGCTGCATTGGACCTTGAGAGTATTGATGGCCCCACTCACGAAAGGATCGACGAAACTTGCATCTAATGTATAGCTCACGATGTTTTCCTCCCGGACATACTTATATTCTCGTCTTGAACCATTAGCTTTTGGTGCGTCTCTGATTAAGAGATCTAAATCGGTTCAAAACCGCTCCCAAACAGGGGCAACCGATACTGAGAACGTAGGAAGGGAAACATCAAGTATGAGCCACTTAAAGCATCAAACAACAGTCATCTCTTTATTGGTCGCCGCCCTTCTGCACCCAAATAGTGGCTTTGCAAAGTCCTTTCGCGAACTCAAAATCAAGCACCACCCTGAGACGTCAACCGACACGCCAGATACTGTGGTGGCCCCAAAAAAGAAGAAAACCCGTTCCCGAAAAAAAACATCAACTTCAGCCCATGTCGACTCGGACGAGTTTGTGAGCCGCGCTCCCGCGAGTGCTAAGCCCTCCCGTTCTGCTGTCATTGAAACTCACGCCGAAAGCCCCGTCCCTGAAAGCCCGCAAGAAGAGGAGACCCGGCTTACCAAAAACTGGGGTGGAGCCAGAAAATCTCTCTCGGATCGTGGTCTAGACCTCAGCCTGGTCTACAAAGGCGAGTACACTTCGGTTCTCTCGGGTGGATTGAGAACCGGCAACGAGTACCTCGGTAATCTCGACCTCAGAGTGTCTCTCGATCTGGACAAATCTGTCGGATGGAAGGGAGGAAGCCTGTTCTTGTATGGATTGGGGAATCACGGTGGGAACCCCTCAAAGATTGTTGGTGACGCTCAGCTCACGAGCAACATCGAGACCAACGCCGACACATTTAAGCTTTACGAGGCCTGGTTTCAGCAGTTCGTATATGAAGAAAGACTATCGGTCCTGGTAGGGCTCCACGACCTCAACAGCGAGTTCTACGTCACCGACTCCTCAGGTATGTTTTTGCACAGTACGTTTGGTGTCGGCCTAGAACTCTCCCAAACAGGCGTTAACGGATCATCAGTGTTTCCAGCAACCGCCCCTTGCCTTCGATTAAGAGCTGAGCCATCAAAATCGTTTTACCTCGAGACTGCTCTTTTCAATGCGCACTCTGGCCTGGTTTCTGAGCCGCACGGAACGCAAGTGCGGATGGCATCCGGCGACGGACTCCTGGCAATCACCGAGGCCGCTTACCTCCGAGGAAAAGAAGACAGCCAACAGCTCCCAGCAAAGTACGGGTTAGGGTATTGGACCTACACGCGCACGTTTGATCATTGGACCAGTAAACCAGAAGGCTCCGCGGATGCGCTCCAGGGGATCAGCAACGGTTTCTACCTGCTCGCCGACCAAGGCATTACAGAATGGGCATCAGTTTTCTTCAGATACGGTGTCGCATCCACAACAGTCAATCGCTTTGGATCAAGCTTGGCAACCGGCTTTCTGCTCACGGGCATCATCCCTCACCGCTCTAAGGATCAATTTGGGTTCGGTATCGCACAAGCGACACAGGGAAACGAGTACAAGGATTCACAAACTGCCCAGGACATCGCCGTCCTAGACTCAGAGACGACCTACGAACTGAGCTACCGAATCAATGTGATCCCAGGAGTCGCGATCCAGCCTGATTTTCAATACGTTGTCCACCCAAGCGCAGACCCAAGTATACCAAACGCAAAAGTGGGTACCTTACGGTTCGAGCTTTCATTCTAAGAAGGAGTATTTATGAAAAAGAAGAAAATTACTCTCACGCAAAAACTCTGGATACTCTGTGGAGCTCTGTTAACCCAGATGCTCATTGTAGCCGTACTAGGAATCTGGAATCTCAATTTAGTTGCCGAAGAGCTCCATGATGCGCGAGATGTCGACCTACCCGCTATTCGAAGCACAACCCTCGTTGACATGCTTCACGACGGAATCAGAGCCAATGTCTTTCATGCCATTATATCTTCTGGGACCAAAGATCAAAACGAGATCAAGGAAGTCCGAGGCGAATCGATTGAGTTCGCAAAAAACATCAAGAAGTATCTCGAGGATCTCGGAAAACTCCAGCTCGGCCAAGCAGTAAAGCATAGCATCGGAGCTGTCGCGCCCAAGCTAGATGGGTACGTTCTGTCTGCGCAGGAGATCGTCGAGCAAGCTCTCGCAGGAGATGCCGAAAAGGCCATGAATGCAATCCCTGCGTTTCAAGAGAAGTTTGAAGCTTTAGAAAAGGATCTAGAAGTTCTCGGTGAACTAATCGAGAAGGATTCAGCCGACTCTGCAGAACGAAGCCAGGTGGTAACTAAACGCTCATTCACCATCTCCATGGCACTGGTCCTCTTTGGACTTATCTTTGGGATGCTCCTCTCTACGGCTACTATCACGTCACTCACGAGAACTCTTCGTGAAGTCATCACCGGCCTGGCTCAAGAATCAAGGCAAGTAGCTACGACCGCGGATAGCCTAACCAGCGCAGCCGTAGGCCTAGAACGTTCGACCACCCAGCAGGCTAGCGCACTCCAAGAGACGGCAGCGTCGGTCGACGAGATCACCGCAATGGTCAAAAAGACCGAGGAGAACTCAGTTCAACTCAAAGACACTGCTCAAACGAGTCGCGAGTCCGCAGTGAAGGGACAGGACGCTATTCAGCAAATGCTCGTTGCAATGGGTACGATCAGAGAAAGCAACTCTCAGATCATGACTCAGGTCGAAGGAGGCAATCAGAAAATCGCCGAAATCGTCAAAGTGATCTCTGAAATTGAGACCAAGACTAAAGTCATCAATGACATCGTATTCCAAACTAAGCTTCTTTCATTCAACGCCTCCGTCGAAGCAGCACGAGCTGGCGAGCACGGCAAAGGCTTCGCCGTCGTAGCCGAAGAAGTCGGTAATCTCGCGCAGATGAGCGGAAACGCTGCCAAGGAGATCTCCTCAATGCTCTCCAGCAGCATCGAGAAAGTCAATGCAATCGTCCAAGACAGCCGCAGCAGCGTCGAAGGTCTGATTGCCGATGGCAAGACCAAGCTGGATTTTGGATCGGAGGTCGCACAGCAATGTGGATCGACGCTCGAACAGATCGTGAAACAGGCATCAGAAGTCGGAACCATGGTGACCGAGATTGCGACCGCAATTCAGGAGCAAACGCAGGGTATCCAAGAGATCTCCAAAGCGATCGACTTGCTGGATCGATCCACGCATGAGAACTCCAATACGTCAAAGGCAACAGCCGCCAACTCGACCAGCCTCCAAGGCCAATCCAGGACGCTTGGCGATATAGTGGGGGTCCTCGAGGCCATGGTTGGGACAGGTACAGCGAGCGTCCAGCCAACCGAGGAGGTGACTCATCAAGATGAGGAGCCCTCTCAAATCACGACCACCAACAAAGCGGCCTAAGTCGCTGACTCGACCAAACTTTTGGACAAGGGTGTTTTATGGATGACGATTTTGAGAAAGAGCTCAAAACAGGTTTTCTCGAAGAATCCACGCAGCTCTTGCTGGATGCTGAGCAGTGCTTTCTCGCCCTCGAGGCTAACCCCTCAGATCCAGAGTTGCTCGACAAGATATTTAGATTAGCCCACAACCTCAAAGGAAGCGCAAAGGCCGTCGGTTTCATGGAGGTGGGAGAGTTTACACATCAACTCGAGTCACTGCTGCTCAAACTCAAGAAGCAAGAAATCCAGGTAGACGCCTCGGCCGTCACACTCCTACTCAAATGCAACGATCGCCTCCAGAAGGTCCTAGGCGACCTCAAGAACGACTTAGGCGCAGCGGTTGACTGCAGCGATCTCATGAGAGAGATTTCAGACCTTCTGCAGGGACAAACGACTAGTGCACCGCCTGCTCCAGCAGTCGAGTCGATAGAACCTCCCAGCCCCACGGAGGAGGAGACCCTCACGCCGACAGAGGTTCAACAAGCGCTCTTGCCTAGCGGCCCAATACAACCGGAGCCGATATTGGCTCCTCCGCCTCCAGAACAGAACAAACCAAAAGCCTCATCCGCCCCTGCTTCAAAAGACGAGAGCATTCGAGTGAGCTTAGCCAGACTTGAGAAGCTCATGAACAATGTTGGCGAGCTCGTCATTCTTCAAACCGTGCTCAATCAGCAGCGACTCCTGATGCCCTCACCCCTGATCCAACGCACAGTCGTGCAGCTTGCTAAGATTACAAAAGACATCCAAGACATCTCCATGAGCCTGCGGATGATCCCCCTCAAGCAAACCTTTCAGAAAATGCAAAGAATCGTACGGGACACCTCACGAGACCTCGGCAAGGAGATCAATTTTGAGATCACAGGTGACGAGACTGAGATCGACAAAACTGTGGTCGAGAACCTAGGTGATCCGTTGGTTCATCTGGTTAGAAACGCCGTTGATCATGGGATCGATTCGGTCGAGGAGCGCCTCGCACTTGGGAAGCCCGCAGCCGGAAGTATCTCGCTTTCGGCGTTTCATCGCGGCAGCCAAATCGTCATCGAAGTGCGAGACGATGGCAAGGGTCTAAATCCCGAAGTTCTTAAGAAGAAAGCGATCGAAAAAGGCATTGTTCATCCCAATCAAGCCCTCACCGAGGAACAATGCTACCAGCTCATCTTCGCACCGGGTTTCTCGACCAAAAGCCAGGTGAGTGATATCTCTGGCAGAGGCGTCGGAATGGACGTCGTAAAAACCAACATCGAGAAGCAGCTCAACGGAGAAGTTCAGCTCGAAAGCAAGCTCGGCCAGGGCATGTGCGTTAGGATACTGCTACCTCTTACTCTGTCCATCATCGATGGCATGGTCATTCAATGCGGTGATGAACGCCACGTCGTGCCGATCGCGCAAATTCAGGAATCGATCAAACCCAGTAAAGAGGAAGTCCACGTCTTCGCGGGAGTTGGAGAGATCCTGAGCGTTCGCGGCACCAATTATCCGTTGTTCAGGCTGTCTAACCTGTTGAACCGTAAAGTGAAGGCGAAACCTGCATCCGAATGCATTGCGATCATCGTACATAGCGGAGGTTCACCTTTCTCAGTTCTCATCGACGAAATCCTAGGCCAACAGCAGGTTGTCATTAAGCAGCTCGGCGAAGAACTCAAGGGACTCAAAGGAGTGAGTGGTGGCGCTATCCTGGGAGACGGGCGCGCGGCGCTCATACTCGACCTCAATGAATTAGTGGGCCAAGCGCTTCGAAAAAGCTCAACATCCCAAACGCTAAGAGGTGCAGCATGACCGAAAACGAAACGATCTCTGGAGAAACACAAAGATTCCTCTCCTTCTTTCTCGCAAGCGAGCAGTATGCGATCCCCCTTCTCTCGGTCAAAGAAGTGATTGCAATGCCGGAGGTTACGCCAATTCCAAATTCCCCATCGCACTTCCTCGGAATCATGAATCTCCGCGGCCAAGTGATCTCGGTCATTGACCTTAGAAGCAAGTTTGGCATCAAAGGAGACACTACCCAAGAAACAGCTGTCGTCATTTGCGACTTAGGCACCGTTTCGTTAGGTGTCGTGGTGAGCAAGGTTGATAGCGTTCTCTCCCTCACTCCAAAAGACATCCATCCTAAGCCAGACACCCCAAAATCCAAGAATGCCGACTCGATTTTTGGAGTGGCAAAAAAAGGCGACCAACTGATTCTCCTGATTGAGATCGACAAAGCGCTGGAGATTTCTGACTACACTACGCAGAAGCCGTCAAAGTCTGCGTAACGGAGGACCTATGCTGACTCGTCTCCCATTTAGAACCAAGCTTCAGGCTGTCCTCCTGACCAACGCAGCAGTGGCCATGCTGATCATGTACACGGCTAGCCACTTCAACCAAGCTGCGCTCCAGTCCGGAAAAGAAGCACAGATCAAAAGTGCTGCAGAGTCCATAATCGACAAGATCGATCGCAATCTTTTTGAGCGCTATGGCGACGTCCAAGCCTTTGCTCTCTCAGAGTCCGCAAGAAGCCAGGACCCCGACCGAATCCGAGGCTTCATAGACGATATGATGGCCGCTTATGCTCCTATCTATGACGCTATGATTGTCACCGACGCTACAGGTAAAGTCATTGCCACAAACGGGGTCGACAAAGCCGGCAAGCCATTGAAAACTGCGTCGATCGTCGGAAAAAACTATTCCAAACAAGCATGGTTCAAAGCCAGTTCGAAAGATCAGGCAAAAGATAGAAGAACGTTTGTCGAAGACCCCTACCTGGATGAGGATGTAGCTCGCATCACTGGCACCGACGGTTATGTCATGAGCTTCAGCGCACCCATTTTGGACAAGAGGAGCGGTAAACTCCTAGGTGTCTGGAGTAATCGGATGAGCTGGTCCGATGTTGTCGAAGCCACCGTCAAACAGGAATCTGAAAAGCTCAAGAACGACCGTACTCGTGAAGTCGCGTCTTTTATCTTAGACGCAAGCGGCACCTTTCTATTCCATCCGCTATCCGCAGAGCACGTCCTAAAATCCAAGAAAGACGGATTCGATCTATCGCGCCTCAGCTCTGCTACGGATACTTGGGTAAAAAATACGAAGTCGGAAATTCCTACCTACAAGGGCGAAACATTAGAAGCGACAACTCTATCAAAGGGCTACGCTTCCTATCCGACCCGTGGATGGTCAGCCATCATTCAGATCCCGGCTTCGGACGCGCAAGGGGCCCGCAACATCTGGATGTTGGGCATCGCATTTCTGGTTCAAATCGCTGGAAACCTCGCAGGATACCTGATTTTTAAAGGGATCGCGGCGCAAATGTCTTTAGCTATCGCTCGCCTTGAAGTCGAGTCTCGCCTTGTTAAGGAAGCCTCGGGCGCTATCGCCATGTCATCTACTGAGTTAGCTCAAGCTACTGCTCAGCAGGCATCAGCCATTCAGGAGACGGCCGCCTCAATCGAACAAACCAACGCGATGATTAAGAAAAGCTCGGAGAGTGCCAGTCATGCAAGAGTTGCAGCAGGACGAAGCCGAGAATTGGCTGCCAGCGGAAAGCATTCTGTTTCTAGCATGAGCCAAGCAATCGGAGAAATCAGCGAAAGCAATACGCGAATCATAGATCAAATCAACGAAAGCAATAGAGAGCTCTCGGAGATCGTTAAAATGATCACGGAGATTGGAGCCAAAACCAAGGTGATCAACGAGATCGTCTTCCAAACCAAGCTCCTCTCGTTCAATGCCTCCGTCGAGGCGGCTCGAGCTGGCGAGCATGGCAAGGGTTTCTCAGTTGTAGCCGAAGAAGTCGGAAATCTGGCGCAAATGAGCGGAACCGCTTCTAAAGAGATCTCTGAGATGCTCGGAACAAGCATAGAACGAGTCGAGCGAATCGTTTCGGACTCAAAGAGCAAAGTCGAGAAGCTCATCTCAGAGAATCAAGCTAAAGTAGAAAAAGGATCCACCCTATCGCAAGAATGCGCGCACATCCTCGAAGAGGTCGTCAAGGATGTCAGCGAAGTCAGCGTGATGATGAACGAGATAGCCAGCGCTTCTCAAGAACAGACCCAGGGAGTCAACGAGATCACCAAAGCAATGAACGAGCTGGACCAAGTCACTCACAAAAACTCTTCTAACTCGCAGCAAGCGTCTAGTTCAGCCGGGAAGCTAGGAAATCAAGCCAATGAGCTCACTAAAGTCGTTGCCCAACTTCAGGGTGTCCTGAGTGGCCGAGGAACCTTGGAGCCAACGCCTACTGCATTAACTCCAGTCAAAGTTGAGCGCAAAACTGAACCCTCTAGTCCTCAGGTCTCTCAACAAGGCAAAAGTAAAGTTCTTGCTTTTCAAAGAAAGAAGAAAGCAGGTCCGATTCAGATAGCTCAAGTCAAGCCTTCTCAGCTCAGCCGAGTTGAGAACAAAGAGACTGTCGCTTCAATTCCGTCAGAGAACGACCCTCGCTTCAAAGATATCTAAGAAAGCGGTAAATTTTATGAAATCTGCAGCAAAGTCAACCTCTGACGCCGAACACATTGTGACAGAAGTCTCTAAGATCGTTCATGCGAAAGCGGGCATTCAGCTTGGGGACAAGCAAAAGACTATGGTTCAATCCAGAGTCGCCAAACGCATGATCGAACTAAACATAGCGGACACTGATTCGTATCTCAGTTACTTGAGCCAAAATCTAGAAAAGGAGACGGAGGCCCTCGTCTCTCTTTTAACCACGCACCACACTTACTTCTTCAGAGAGTTTGAGCATTTTCGGTACCTCGAAGCGAACGCATTGCCTGAAATCATCAAGAAGGTTCGAAGTAGCGGCCGAAAAAAAATCAGAATATGGTCAGCGGCCTGCAGCCGGGGGCATGAGGTTTACACGATCTCGATGTTCCTTTCTCACACATTGGCTCGGCTCGCTCCAGAACTGAGCTATGAGATTCTTGGCACCGATATCGACCCAGCTTCTGTCGCAGTGGCTCGCAACGGGGTCTACCATTGGAACGAACTCAAATCGGCTCCTTCCGTCTATCTTGGAAACCACTGGGCCAGGGGCACGGCTGAGATCTCCGACTACGCTAAAGCCAAGCTCAGCATCAAGGAACCCTGCAAGTTCGAAGTCGGAAATCTGTTTCAACTCGGATCCATAGCTAAAGCACATGAGCCTTTTGACATTATATTTTGCAGAAACGTTTTCATTTACTTTAATCCTACCCAGATCAAGGAAGTCACCTCGCAACTTCTCCGCATGCTAGCACCTCACGGATACCTGTTTATCGGCTTGTCTGAGTCGATTCGTGGGCTAGGTACTGCTTCGGATTGCGTTGGCCCCTCGATATTTAGGCACCCTGCTCCGCAAATCGCTCCTGCTCAGCAAACCGAGCGAAACGCACCATCCAAGGTGATACCGATCCCAGTTGCAAAGCCATCCGAAATATTGCGTGTGCTTTGCGTAGATGACTCACCTGTCATCATCAAGGTTCTAGAAAAAATTCTGCAGCGATCGCAGGGCTTTGAGATTGTCGCGACGGCTGCAAATGGAGTCGAAGCGGCAGAAGTCCTGAAGAAGACAAAAGTCGACCTCATGACTCTTGATATCCATATGCCTGTGCAAACGGGCCTAGAGTATTTGCGTGCCAACTTTGGACCCAATCACCCACCTGTGGTGATGATCAGCTCCGTATCGAGGGAGGACGCCGAGCTCGCCATCAAATGCTTGGATGCAGGAGCAAGTGACTACATAGAGAAGCCCGCACTTGCCAACCTGAAAGAAAGAGCAGATGAAATTCGAGCGAAGCTCTGGATGGTGCATCAGTCCAAAGCGCCTTCTCAATCCAATAGTCTTGCTAAGTCGTTCGCAAAATCAGCATCCATCAGCGATGCGGACAAGAAAATTCGCGTCATCCTAGCTTCTCCCGGCGACAAAGCAAAAATAGAATGGCTCTGCAAGCAATGGACACCCACTCAACCTCCTGTCTTGGTATTGTTTCATCGTGACACGGCTCTAGTTCCTCAGCTGGCGACAGAGACCTCGAAGAGCTTATCAAGAAAAGTAGATTTTTTTGGAGGAGCAGAGGATTTTCTGAAAACTCCTCTGCGTAGCGGATCCATCACTTTCTGCGACGCCAGCAAGGGCTTAGGAACGCATTCAAGTCGTTTTCAGAAACCCACCTGCTCGCTGCTAGCTTTGGGTAGCCCCTCCAAGGAGGCTGTCGATTTACTTATCAAGAGCAAAGAGGCTCAAGTACTCGTAGAGCAATCCATTCCGGGAGTCAGCGCAACTGACCTGACTCCTTATACAAGCTTTGGATATTTGTCGGACGAGTTTCTAGCCAAAGCCAAGGTGCCCAATGGATGATGTCTTTGACCCAAAGCCAAGCCAACTGACTCAGGTCGAACCCGATCGCGTGGCACGTTTAAGTGTCCAAGGCTCTGGATTTGCTTTAGTCGGCTGGGACCCAAGCAAAGAACAAGCCTTTGTCTGGGTCTCTCCAACTCCTAGCCTGATACAAATTGCGATTAAGAGCTTCTCCGCATTCAAGGGGATGCAAATCAAAGCCATTGGATCCGAAGAGCTTATCAAACAGATCTCAATGCTTTTCTCCCAAATCGAAGCCAAGCTGAGCGCTCAGCTGGTAATAAAAGGCAGCGAGATTATAGAAGCCTATTTTTATGGAAAAACGGGGAGACTCAGGGCGTCCCAAACGACTCCCTCAACTCCCCAAAATCAGCAGAAAGAGACTGAGAATAGAAAAATACGCACGCTCATCGTTGACGATTCAAGAACGATTCGGAACCTGCTCACAAAAATAATGGCCAGCGATCCGATTTTTGAAGTAGTCGGTTCGACCGGAAATCCCCTCGAAGTGGAGAGCCTGATCGCTACAACAAAACCAGACCTCATCACTCTCGATGTTCAAATGCCTGGGATGGACGGGGTCGAGCTTCTCGAGAGATACTTGCCCAGGTTTCTCATTCCCACCGTGATGATCAGCTCTCTCACACTCGCAGAAAGCGATCAGATCCTCAATGCGCTTCAGATCGGCGCCGTCGACTACATACAAAAACCTTCGATTGAGGAAATCAGGGAGCACTCCGCTGAAATGCTTGAGCGACTCAAGACAGCAGCCAGAAGTCGAGTCATACCTAAACAAAAGGAGGGACAAGATCGCGTTCGACTCAAGGAAGGCGAAAAAATGGATCAATCCAAATTCATTGCGATTGGATCCTCTACGGGCGGCACAGAGGCCCTTCAAACCGTCTTAACTCAGCTACCGGCTGAGATCCCTCCTATTTTGATCGTACAGCACATCCCTCCAGTGTTTTCAAAGGCGCTCGCTTGCCGTCTTGATGATCTCTGCCCATTCGAAGTCCTGGAGGCCGAAGATGGCATGGCTATCTGCCCGGGCAAAGCACTGATCGCCCCAGGCGGAAAACAGATGAGGATTGATAAGCAAGGCTCGGGATGGATTGTCCGCATAGAGGACACACCCCCCGTCAACCGTCACAAGCCATCCGTGGATTACCTATTTGATTCTGTCGCCACGCATCTCAAGACAAGGGCCGTCGGCGTCATCCTCACCGGAATGGGAGCGGATGGAGCGAAAGGGCTACTCAAGATGAGACAGACGGGCGCACGCACTCTGGCGCAAGATGAAGCCACCTCTGTTGTGTTTGGGATGCCTAAAGCGGCAATTGAAGCGGGAGCAGTCGAGGAAGTCGTCCCTCTCCAGCAAGTCAGTCAAGTGCTAGCCAATTGGCTGACCAAGAAAGCCGCGGCCTAGTCTCTTTGGCAGAAATCCTTAGATCTGCCCTTGAATCAGCATTCAAAATGACGAATAGAACTGTGTCTCGCACCTTCCATTCCACTGGCTCTCAATGAGTGGTTTAGTCTTCGCCAAATCAGCATCAATATGCGCACTCGGATCAAAGCCTAGAACGCGAGCCATTGCGTAACCTAGACTTCCTGCCCTGAGCGCATAGGCAAACTCCACACGGACTTTCGAACGTTCTAGCTCAAGAGGCTGAACACTCACTTTCCCTGAATTAAAAATCGGAGATCCGGGAAGCGTCTGCCAAGAAATCGTAGTGCTCGGTTTCCATGACAATACATGCGCCTCCCAACGGATAGGTATGCCGGCAGGACCTAAAGCCTGCCAGAGAAGATTGCCATGCTGGCTGATCTCGACTTTTCGGATAAACGACATAAATCGAGGGTAGTTCTCTAGGTTTGACCAAAACTCAACAACTTCGTCGACGGGAGCATCAATGATGATCTCTCGAGTCAATCGTATCGTGGGCGACAAAAGTGTCCCTACGACTTGGGTCAAATCTCTGTTGAGAAGCGCACGCAAACCCAGACTGATCCCTGCGAAGCTTGCAAGTTGCCTAGTGATGCCCTTATACCTTTGGCCGACCACAAGGGCGGCTACGCCCGCAGCTCCCGCAGCGATTCTTGCTTTCGGGCTCCAATGGATAACCTCATAGTGAGGCACATAGCCAAACTCAGTTCGTCGCTTTTCTTCTGTGGGCTTCATAGCTCTACTGATTCTGTGCAATCCATGTTCCGACCCAGCACAGCGCACGCGTAGAGCTACGAACGCAACTCATCTACAAGTCTTCAAAATGGCAGAGCACCTGAGAATTAAGCTACGTTGGACATCGGCCGGCTAAATGTCTCGCCTTTCGCTTGCTCAGGGGACAGGATCTTATAAGCCTCTGACTTCTCGCTGGTTGCTGTGTCTGCACCCAGATGAGCCGCTAGGTTACAGATCAACGCCGTCATGAACATCACAAGACCAAAACTCCCGTACCACTGCTGTTCATAGACCCCAACCACTAAGGTTACTAGACTGACGAGTCCAAAAACGGCCATTCCACCAAGAAAAATGAAAGATTTCTTATTCACATTCTTCATATGCTTCCGTTGCTTCCCTTTTAAGCTGATCAAGACCTCTGAACTCTTAACCAAAGATCCTGCCTGCTCGATCAAGACCTGGCTTATAAAAGGACTCTAACGTCTCTCCCAAAACACGAAGTCCATCCACTGCGGTGAAGATCCCCACGACTTTGCCATTGTCCTGCTGAACAATGGTGCATCCGTATTTGTGCTCGGCCATCTCTAGAACCACTTGATCCAATGGGGCATCAGGACCAACCGTATAAGGTTCGCGGGCCATGACTTCCTCTACCTTCAAAGTCGCTGCGCCTGCAAAAGAGGTGGCGAGCTTCAGATCTCGATCCGTCAAGAGTCCAATCAGCTTTCCACCCTCCTGCACAGGAAGGTGCCGAATGTGATGTTCGCGCATCATCGATAGAGCGGCCTCTAGCGATACATCTCTATCGATGGAGTGTGGCATGGCGGTCATGAACTTCTGGATCTGTGGCATCTGCTTCATAAAATTTAATCTCCTAACGAGCCACAAAGCAGCATCCGGACCAAGCGCTCTCGCACGCAGACAGAGTCAGCAATCTCCCTGTAACTGCGTAGTTTTCTGTCCGCAGAGAATCAAATGCGGATCAGCCTCAGTCTTCGCATTCTGAGACTTATTGTCTCGACTTTCGTCATTCTTGTCCCACATGCCGTCAAATATTTGCCTCAAAGCTCGCAACCCAACTAGAAAACCCGTTGAGACGAATTTGTCCGACTGAGGGACAATTTGTCCGGAGCAAACCACGCAACTCGCTTGGTAACTCATCTACGTGCAGCCCAGGGTGGCATCCAGCTTGCGTTAGCTAATCTCGAAAAAGGAGACCTTTATGAGCAACAAAAGCGTCAATGAGAATATGAGCACCCACCTGATCACGATCGGATGGAATGAGAAGATGGAAACCGCCTACAAACGCATGCAGACAAAGAAGGTCCGTCATCTCCCTGTCACTAATGAAACAGGCGAGTTCATCGGCATGCTCTCAGACCGAGATGTTCAGCGATCCATGATCTCTCAGATCAAGAGACCCGCAGGACGCATCGTTGCGGACGAAAGCATCGAGTTCGACCAAGACAGCCGAGTCCGAGACTATATGAGTTGGCCAGTAAAATCGGTGGACCAAAGCACCGACCTTCGTCTCGTCGCCGAAAGAATGGTCCTAGAGAAAGTGTCTTCTCTTCTTGTCTACAACGCGGGCAAGCCCGTGGGGATCGTCACCGCTGAGGACCTGATTCAAGTGCTCATCGAGTTGCTTTCGGATCCGGGGACACCCGCTCGTTGGACGCTAGATCAAGTGATGGAAGGAACCTTCAGTCAATTGAGCAACACGCTCGTTTAGACGGGATTCTCATGCCTATTCTTTACTCAATCGAGGGACTAGCGACTCCTTACAGTGTACCTGCGCTGCCCCCCACCTTTGCGACCGTGCTCGCATCAGAAGTAGGCAATCAGGATCTTACGGATCGAAAAAATCTTACGGTTCGAACTCGAGTCAGAGGAGTCGCACGTGGATATGACTCCACACCTCCTCATCGAACGAGAAAACCCGTACTGATGGCAAGCCAAATCATGACGGCGCCAGCAGAATGCGTTTCACTCGATATGACACTTGGGGCCGCAAGCGAGATCATGCGGAAAAAACGATTTCGGCACCTCCCTGTTGTGTCTGACACTGGAAAATTGACGGGGATTCTTTCCGACCGAGATATTCTCCGCACAAGCTCCGATCCATCTCAGTTGGCGCACCTCCATATGTCATCACGGGTGCTGACTTCGACACCCGAAACTCCTATTCGAGAAATAGCTGAAGCTCTGCTCAAGAATAAGATCGGGGCTCTTCCCATCGTCAACGAAGATCATAAAGTCGTAGGCATCATCACGACGACAGACATCCTAAAAGCAGTCGTCATGAATGCACCCCTAGAGCTTTGGGCCTAGATCCACGTCTCAGCTCAACGCTCGCAACAATAGCGCGCCTCGCAGTGCTCTTCAGAAGATCGTAGGGTCCCCACCCCTGCCGACTCGACTCTGGCAATTTCAAAAGAGAACTAGCTCTGGGGTCAATTTTTGGAACTCTGGCTTCGCATGAGTTTCGTCCACGCAAGGAAAGCTCATGCTGAAGACAGGAGCAAGCCGGGCCATAAAGTAGCCTTGCGGACCCTGGCTGCCTTTTTCAAAAAACTGGGACCCATCAGGCAGCACCACTCGCACGACAAACGCAAGAGCATCGTAGGCCTCGGCACTCCCGCGCGAGCCTAGGCTAACAGTAACCTTCCCGCTCCAAGTATAGCCACTGATAGCGCTCATCTCGACTTCGGCAGCTCGTTGCCACACCCTTGTTCCTTGCTGAGACCACTCACCGTTGAGTCCATAGCGCAAGTAGACCTGAGTGCCCCAACGGAGCTCCTGATTGAGGTAGGTGACATTGAAGTCGCCGGCCGTCGCGCTATAATAGCCGCAAGAATGACTATACCCACGGCCATGAACCGCTACTTCAGCGGCAAAAACCGAATTTATTGTGAGCGCAGCTACAATGAGAGAGGCGGCGTAAGAAAGGTACATCTGAATAAACCCCGCTGAGAGAAGAAGCCTACGCCTAACTCGCTACTGAGCATGAGGTCAAAACTAATCTTCTGCTACCCAATCCCCGGGTTCATCACGCGGCTGTAGTTTTCCTGTAACGTCAGCACTTCGATCGGATCTACATAAGGAGGTAGTCCGGCCAACAAATGGGCTTCAGAGTCCTTGAGCTGCCAAGACACCTGCCCTCTGGGAAGCTCGACGACCAACACATTGTGGGGAGCCACCCCAGCTTTTATGCCTTGAACCACTGCGAGCTGTGCGATCAGGCCAAGGCACATGTCGCGCTCGGTGAGGATGACTTCCTTGGCTCTCACCAGCCGAGTATTCTCGGCCTCCATCTGGACTCGGGTCTCATCGATGCGATCCAACTTCTCGGTGACTGTCTTTCCGTAATCTAGGACAAACCTCTGGAGACGCTCTACTTCCAAGATCAATTTAGAAACATTCTCTAAAGTTGGCTTGCCTCGGATCTCATTCAGTTGGTCTTGCGTCAGCATAGATCCATTGTAGCTGCTGCACCTTTTAAAAACCACTGGATCGCGGATTCACCCGCCGATCAATAGGGAAATCAAAAGTCAATTTATTGCCGCTCTAGTGATTAACAAAACTAGCAAATCAAGAGAGTCGAACTCAATTCTGCCTAAAGCAAAAATTCGATCGGCACTTCGACCGTCACTCGATCACCAGAGACAGAATCCGGTATCGGCTTATACCTTTGAACTCCCGCTACGGTCTCAAGAGCCGCCCGGTCTAAACGCGCAAACTGAGAGTGAGCTTTGAGCTTAACTTCTCGAATCGTCCCATCACGCAATACTTCAAGCGCGACCAGGACAGTGCCGCTCTCCCTCATGCGCCGAGATTGAGGTGGATAGACTTTTCTGTTCTCGATCAGCTGACGCAAACCCAATAAATAGTCATTGAGGGGATGCGTTTCACCAGCTTGAAAGGAGCGACTAGAAGGGAGCGCACCCTCTTGAGAAAGATGCCCCTGAGACACGGGCTCGAGCTTCTTGCTTGAAGCCGAGATACCTGTCGACGAATGAGTGAGTGACGGCCGGAAGATTTTTCGGACTGACTTAGGGCCAGGAGGTACTGTGGTCAACGTGACGACTGCGTGGGAGCTCGACGATGGCTTCGCAGGATTCAACGCCATATAGGCTGAATTAAAAACCACAAAAAACAAAAGCAAGGCAGCGTGAACCGAGAAAGACCCTAGCACAGGCAGCAATTTGCCAGCTGAAAGTTGCGCCCCATCCATCGCATCGGCATTTGCCATTCTCACCAACCTATCAAAAGTGAGACTGGGTATCAATTTATTTGACCGAGATTCATTCTCCCTATAAAAACTTTCAAATTCTCTCGTTCGGCTAATCAGAGCCGAATTGGATCAAAGGAGTTGTCGAATCCGGCTCCTAGGCAAGGCAGCAAGTGTTCTCTCGAAAAACACTCTTCAAAAAAATCTACAAAACCCACATTTATGCAGGGATTTTTGTAGCTATTCACTTCGTTATCTTCTCGCTCTCAGGACTAGTCCTCCTCTTCGAATCCGAGATCCAGGGGGCACCGAGAGTCATCGATTCAGGATCCGTTGCGACTCGCGACTCACTGCCTCATCAATATTACGCACTGCTCCTAGCGACCCTTCAAAAGTACCCCGCTGACCGCCCTTTAGCGATGTTTCCGAACGAGCACTCTGCAGGCACAGTCGAAATCCGCCTTGGAAAAGACGGTTCTCAGCGATTGCGGGGCGCGCGACGGGTTTCTTATGATTTAGCATCTTCAAGCGAGCAGCCCCAGGCCCCTACTGCTTCCTCTGGGTTGATTGATTGGACCCTTCGCTTGCATCGCGAGCTTCTCCTGGGCTCAAACGGAAAAATCTATGTTGGCATCGTAGGGCTCGCCTACGTCTTCATGCTGCTTTCAGGGTTCTTTCTTTACGGAAAGTTCATGAAAGGCAGATCTCTCGGCGAGATTCGCGCTCAGCAGGGATTTCGAAAAGTTGATCTTCACAAATTCGGGGGTGTTGTCACATTTGGCTGGGGACTCGTTGTGGGCATCAGCGGCGTTTTTCTTGCCTTCAACGGCTGGCTGATCAAGTTTTTTCAGTATCGCAGCCTTAAAACTCTCTCTCAGCAATATGAGAGCCATCCCACTTCGGCGGCCGACACGCTCACGAACTTCGCGCAGGTTATTAAATCCGCACTTCTGTCCAAGACAGATGCCGTGATCTCGTACATCTCCTTTCCTGACACTGAATTTGGGATCCGCGGGCACTATCTGGTACTTGTCAACGGAACCGGCGCAATAACAGGAAGAATCAGCGAATTGGTCGTCGTCAACGCGCATACCGCGAAAGTCGCCCAGATCGTCGAGCTCCCCTTCTATCTAAAAATGGTTCTCCTCTCCGAGCCCCTGCACTTTGGCAACTATGGCGGCATCTATCTCAAGATCGTGTGGGCAATCTTTGCACTGGTCTCACTTGCAGTAGCTCTACTGGGAGTCACATCTTTTTTTCGGAGACAGAAAAAGAACAGAGCTTCAAAAACCTCAGTCGCCTTCTCTCCCTCTGCGCAAAAGGCCTCACTCCTCTCCTCAAGATACCTCGCACCAACGTCAATTGCGCTCGGCACATGGATCGCACTGTGCTTGTCGCTCTTCAGTACCGGCACACCTGCGCGCCTTGCGCTAGCTGCGCTTCTTGTTCCGATCTCCATTTTGATCTTCGGGAGACGCCATGCTTAACCAACGCTCACCCCTCAGATCGCGCGCAAGACTCAACGCCTTCGCGTTTAGCGAGACTCAGGCCATTTCGCTCACTCTGAAACAGTTGCGGGCAGGAGGCTGAATGAAAACCGATCCCTACTTCGAGAAGCAGGCCACCCTGCACTCTGCAACCTGCTTTCTCAACTCGCTGCTTCGCGAATCGAAACACCACCAATTCTCGGATTCGCCATCCTTCCCTCAGATTACAGTCCCTATCCATGCCAATGCGGCAGTCATCTTGCCTTTGCGAAAACACTCGGAGCTCGGACGCCATCAATACACGGGCACTTTTTACTTAGAAATCAACCAAGACCGCACAGAGATTTCCTTCTCAAGACTGGTTGAGTTGCTTACTGATTTTTTTAGAGCCGAGCTCTCCGCCGACCCTGTAAGCATCAAGCAATTCAGATCGCGCGTGTTTACGAGCTTGAACACCATTCAAAAAGCACTCATCAGTAGAGGGCCCTCGACTTCAAGCTCTTCTCTCCATTTCAAAGACACCGAGCAAGCCCTGCTGATCGGACATAACTTTCATCCAACTCCAAAAAGTCGAGATGAGTTTGACGAGAAGGATCTACTCAACTACTCGCCAGAGTTTGCTGGCAAACTGAGATTGGATTGGCTGATGGCCGAGCCATCGATTCTCTATCAAAAGAAGTCAGCATGCTTCGAAGATCGAGAATGGACCGAAGCGCTGGCACGAGAAGATCTCGCCGACACCGCTTTGTTGGACAAGTACCTATCAATCGGATTCACTCCGATGCCGATGCATCCCTGGCAACTCAAGGTTCTCCAAAAAAACCCAGCAATCAAAGCGCATTTCGACACCGGGAGACTCGTCGTCATAGGTACCTCCAAAAGCGATTGGTATCCTACGTCCTCGCTTCGCTCCCTTTACAATCCAAGCGCTGAATTCATGCTCAAGTTCTCAATGAGCGTGAAGCTCACCAACTCGATTCGCCATCTCTTGCCACGCGAAGTGGACCGGGGCCTACAGCTTGCGGACGTTTTGGCGACTCCAAAAGGCAAGCGATTTTTAGCCGAGAACCCTCAGTTTCACATCATCACTGAGCCTGCCTCCCTGTCTCTTAGAGACTTAGAGGGAAACGAGCTTCCAGAGACGCTTGTTGTCTGCCGCCTGAATCCATTCGACTCGGTGGGCGCTCAAGGCAAAGCGATGCTTGCGACCCTGACCCAGGATGCAGTCCTCGGAGGCACGCCTCTGCTTCAAGCCCTGTTGAGGACTGATCTACAAACCTCTTCACCTTCAGAAAAAACAAAGAAGTGGTTTGAAGCCTATCTCAGGACCACAGTCAAGCCTCTGTTACTCGCTCAGGCCAACTATGGGATCATCTTAGGAGCCCATCAACAGAATCTCGTCCTTCACATTGAGGATGGCTATCCGACTGAAGCTTACTTCAGGGATTGCCAAAGCGCAGGATACACAGAGCGTGGATTTGAGAACTTCGCTCCTGACGTCTCCAGCATTCATCGCGAGAACGGAAACATCGTGGACGAGAAAATGGGCTCATGCCTTTTCATCTATTACGTTGTTCTAAACTCGACTTTTAATGTCATCACCGCCCTTACCCGCGATGAATCGGTATCGGAGAGCGAGCTATTGGCCGACCTGAGGCTTTTCTTGTCGAAGATTCTCGATGAAGGGGTCCATGACGACACCTACATCAAAGCACTGCTCGAACAGCCAACTCTCATGCACAAAGGAAACTTTTTCTGCTCGTTCAAGAACATGAACGAAAATACAGCCCATAATCCCCTTTCGATTTACGTCCCTGTCGAGAATCCCTTGCAAGGAGCCGCATTGTGAAACTTCATCCGATCGATAAAAAAACCTACCAAGCGCCGCACAGCCTGCAGAGCTACTCGATTCAATTTGATGGCACTCGCTGCCAAGTCTTGAGTAGCGATTCTGACTTGGTCTTGAACGTGACCCATCCGACTCCCAATGAAGTCCAGCTCACGCTTCAGACACGAGCCGTCGATCCCACGCCTGACATGACTTGGGTCACTTTTTTTGATTTCTTCTTCGGGCACTTCAACGAACTTCAGAAGGTCACGCTCACAGGGGTTGATCCACGCACCAGCACTTCCTTTCTCTCTCAGTTCGAGTTTGAGAAAGGACTTATCCAAGTCTCTAGAGCAGAATTTTATCAGCTTCCTGCGGCATGGCATAGAACGACTCAGTATGCCCCTCTCGTCGAGAAATGGACCCTCACCCAAGATCGCGCCCATCCCGTCCGATCCAGGACCCAAGCCCCAGTATTCTACCGCCGATATGTACCTGCGATCGGCAAGACGATCACTTTTAGGGCGGTCGATGTAGACAAGGATCTACTTAGGTTTCATGCCTGGCACAATGACCCCCGCGTCTACGACCTTTGGGACCTCAACAAGCCGATCGATGAACTCAGGACCTATCTCGAAAAAGGGCTCCGCGATCCGCATCAGATCCCGTTGATCCTAGAGTTCGATGGCACTCCGATAGGCTACTTCGAAGTCTACTGGGCGCCTGAGGACCGATTGGGGCCCTACTATCCATCCGAGCCTTACGATCGCGGCTTTCACTTCTTGATCGGCAACCCCGAGTTCTTGGGAGTTGCGAATACCGGCGAAGCCGTCCGATCCATCATGCACCTTATCTTTTTAGAGGATGCTAGAACGAGGCGGGTGGTTGCGGAACCAAGGGCCGACAACAAACGCGTGCTCAAGTACGTCCAACTCGTTCCGGGATGGAAGTTCATCAAGGAGTTCGATTTTCCGCACAAGAGAGCGGCGCTCTTGATGGCAAAGCGTGAGGATTTCTTCATGGGCGGGGCCTTGTGAGCTTGCGGCGCACCCCCACTCAAATCTGGCTAACTGCCAACCAAAACCTAGTCGCCAAATCCATCGGCGAGCTCTCTTATGAGCAGATCTTGATCCCCGAGCGCTTGAGCCAATCATCCTCGAACGGTATCTATTCTTCCTATACGCTCCAGCTCGCATCCGGCGTCTCTTATCGATTCGAAGCTTGGTTAAGCATCTGGGATCATTTGAGAGTCAAGCCTTCTTCGATCAAGCGCTTGGTAGCCAAGAAGGAGCAGCAACCCCGTGAAGTTCTCGATGCCGGCCAGTTTTTTCTGGACGCGCAGACTGAGCTGAACATGACAGATATCGTGCTCGCGAACTTTCTCGAGGAGATGCACTCGACGCTCTATTCGGATTCTAAGATCCTTGAAGCCAACCAAGATCTCTCAGCTCACCAATTGAGTGGCTGGGATGGCAATGCGGTTCAAGCCGTGCTGAATGGACATCCCAAAATTCTCCTCAACAAGGGGAGAATGGGATGGGGCCAAGCAGAACTGGCAGCCTTCGCTCCTGAAAGCGGCTCTGCGTTTCAACTCTTCTGGCTAGCTGCGCGCCGATCCAAAACGACTTGGGGCAAGAACTCCAAGCTAGAATTCAAAGACGTGTATTTGAACAGCTTGAGCGAGGATAGCTTAAGCCAGTTTGAACGGACTTTGTCAGAACAGAGCGCTTCTCTCGACGACTACGTTCTCATCCCTACGCACCCGTGGCAGTGGGAGCGGATCATCAGTGTGCAGTTTAGCGGAGAAGTCGCGCTCAACAACCTGATCCCGCTAGGGATCGCCGGCGATCATTACAAGCCTCAGATCTCGATCCGAACCCTTTCGAACGTGACTCGTCCCGAGCAATGCGACCTGAAGCTTCCGATCAGCATCCTCAACACTTCGGCTGTACGGGGCATACCCTCGCGCTACATCGCCTCGGCCCCTGACGTCGCTGTGGCAGTCGCAAGTATCTGCGATAAAGACCCGCTTTTAGCTCGATCCAACACGCGCGTTTTAGAAGAATTCGCGGGCGTGAGCTACTTGCACCCCTCCTTCTCGCAGCTCAAAGGCGCTCCCTATCGCTATCAGGAGACCTTGGGCGCGATCTGGAGAAAAAGCGTCGAGTCACAGCTATCGGCAGACGACGAGATCGGTGTCCTTGCAGGCTCTCTTTCACATCAAGACCCAAGTGGAAACTCATTGATCGGAGCCTATATCGAGCGGTCGGGGCTCAGCCCCACAAATTGGCTCAGATGCTACTTCAAGGCTGTCGTGATCCCTCTGTATCACTTGCAGGTCAACTACGGTCTGGGCCTCGTGGCCCACGGACAAAACGTGATTTTGAGGCTAAAGAACTTTGTGCCTCATGGGATGCTGCTCAAAGATTTTCAAGGAGATCTGCGCGCTTCGGATGAGATTGATTCGAGCAATCGCCTGGCGGCGCAGGCTGCTGAGCACTTGGATAAGCTTCCTCCCCACTACTTGATCCATGACCTCGTTACAGGGCATTTTGTGACAGTTTTGAGGTTCGTCTCCGAGGTGATGCGCGAGTCCGACGGGCTTTCTGAAAACGAGTTCTACCAGGTTCTTTCTGAATGCATTTGTGAATACCTAGCCACGACGACCCGAACGAATCTCGACGAGCGATTGAACTTGCTCGGTCCCAAGACCAAGCGCGTCTTACTCAATAAGGTTCGTTTTAAAATCGGGTATGCCGACTCGGCCGAACGACCTCTGCCTCTTTTGGGCACTGACCTAGCGAACCCACTCTACGCAGGAACAAAAGGAAACGAGAATGGATAAGACGCATCACTTAGTCGGCATCGGCGTAGGGCCATTTAACCTGAGCCTGGCCGCGCTCTTAGACAAAGCGCCATCAATTCATAGCGTGTTTCTCGAACGAAAAGCCCAGTTTGATTGGCATCCCGAGGTCATGTTCCCGGACTCGAACATGCAAACCAGCTATCTTAAGGACCTTGTCACACCCGTAGATCCAACTAGCCGGTACTCATTCCTTAACTACTTGGCCGATAAGCACTTGCTTTACCCATTCCTGAATACCCAAAGAAGCATCATCTCGAGGCGTGAGTTCGAGCAGTACTGCGCCTGGGTCAGCCAGAAACTCGAGCGCAGGTTGAGATTCGATGTCGAAGTGAAGAGTGTGGCATTCTCCGGCGGCTCATTTGCGATCGAGACTTCTCAGGGGAGCTTTGAGAGCGATCACATCTGCATCGGCACGGGACTCTCTCCCAGGATCCCAGACTGCGCGCGACCTTTGCTTGGACCCAGGGTCTTTCACGCAAAGTCCCCACATCTTGAAAAAATGAGCCTCGCAGGCAAATCAGTCGCCATCATTGGAGGTGGCCAAACAGGCGTCGAGGTCTTCAGGAACTCGATTCACGGAAAGTGGGGTCGCGCAAAAGAGATCCATCTCTTCACGCGAAGAAAAAGCCTAGAGCCGCTCGATGAGTCAGCCTTTACCAACGAGTATTTTACTCCTAACTATGTCGACGCATTTTGGAGCCTAAACCCTGAAAAAAAAGCCCATATCGTGAGCTCGCAGAAGCTGGCCAGCGATGGCAACACCCCAGCTTACTTGGCGCAGCTTTACAACGACCTCTATCGCCTCAAGCACGTCGACCAAGATGCGCGCCCCCTGCGGATTCTAGCGTGCCGTAAGCTTGTGAAGGTCGTCGATACCTCCGGTCGCCTCACCCTGGGCATTGAGAATGCCTTTTCTGACACCCAAGAACAGTGGCATGCCGACGTCGTTATTCTTTGCACGGGCTTCGAGAGCCTCATCCCCAAAGTCCTTGAACCCTTGTTTCCCAGGATTCCGCTCGACTCGGAAGGAAGGTTCAAGTTCAAAAAATCTTATGCCATCGAATGGGAAGGTCCATCAAAAAACAGAATTTACGCCCTCAACTTCAGTCGTCACAACCATGGAATAATCGATCCCCAAATGAGTCTCATGGCCTGGAGATCTGCAGTCGTAGTGAACGACCTGATCGGAGAGCCACTGTATGCCACAAACCAGATACTCAAGAACTTTGTCGAATACGAAACCCTCGAAACGCAAAAGGAGCCGATGTGAGAGGTTCAACTACGACCGCTGTCGCCACCCTTGCCCTGAGTTTCTTCGCAGCCGCTTCTCATGCAAACCAGGTGATAACCCTTGAAACCATCAAAGTCAGCGGAACCAAGGAAGAGAAAAACTATTTCGAGAACCCTGAGAGCATCTCGATACTGCAAGAGAACGAGCTCCCAGGAACGGGGCGCGAGAATAATCTACAGATCCTCAATGCTGTGCCCAATGTCGAAGTCAACAAAAACGGCGAGTCCTTCAGCATTCGTGGGATCAATAACACGGGAGTTACGGGATTTCAGAAAGACAATCTTTCGAGCATCGTCATCGATGACTTGTTTCAAACCGACTTGGCCATCCAATCGGGAAGTTTTGACCTCTGGGACATGGAGCGGGTAGAGATCCTGAGGGGCGCGCAATCCACGAGCCAAGGAGTCAACTCGTTGGCCGGCACAGTCCTGCTCAATCACTACCGACCTAGGTTTGTGAACGAAGGAGGCGCGAAGCTTGGGCTTGGAACCTTTTGGCATCGAGAAGCGGGCGTGTTTGCCAACCAGGTACTGATTCCGTCGAAGCTCAGTCTGCGCGGGTCCTACGGCAAAGAAATCAACAATGGGTACATCACAAACGTTACAACCAATAACGACCACTGGGGACGCTGGAATAAAGATCGCGCTCGCCTGGGCCTCCTGGTGAGCCTCTCTGAGAAGGACTCGATCACATTGGACGGCAAGTTCAATCGAAACGACCAGGGAGGAACCTACACCCAAGGGGCCGACGCATTCAAATACGAGGTCGCAGAGAATCAGGACTTCAAGACCACTACAAAAGGCTTTCAGTTCGGATCAACATACTCCAGGATACTCAATGACCAGCTTAAGAACTCTCTGCTTGTGGGTTACTCGAGGAGCGACCAGGACTCCTCGAGCGACGCCGACGGGACCACTCAAAACACCGCTGGCCTCCGCCTCGAAACCCACGACGATCATTATGCGAGCGCCGAGAACCGGCTCAATTTTAAAAATGAGAATCTAAGCAACCTACTGGGATTGCACGCTCATGACTTCAATCTCTCCGACTTCTATGACTTCAATTTGCTTTTCCCCCTCGCTGCCACGATCTCGACGCCAGTTGCGGTCAAGCAGGGGGTAGATCGGACTCGCAGAACCTTAGCTCTCTTTGATTCGTTTACTTACCGGTTGGTCGGACCCCACTCAATCGTGGGCGGAGCCCGAGCCGAATACGTTCACTCTCGTTACGGAACATCGGTATCCGGGCAACGGACTCGTGATTTAGGGGCGGCGACCAACACCGCGGTGGACACCTATATCTCTCAGATCTCGGGCTCCTATGAGGGCAGTCGATCCAACCTAGTCGTGTTGCCCAAGCTAGGTTACACTTTTGCGACCGATAGGCACTTTGCCGGCTTGATCTACACGCGTGGGTATCGAACGGCTGGCGTGAGCATCAATCGCCGCAGAGCGAGCGCCGTCGAATACGACCCTGAGTTCACCAACAACTACGAAGCCTCCTACAAGTACTTGGGCGATGCCATTCAGATCAGCTCGAATCTCTTCTACATCGATTGGCGAGACCAACAAGTTCAGGTGCAGCTTTCTAACGACTTTTACGACTCCCAAGTGCAGAACGCGGCCAAGTCTCAGGTTTACGGCGCCGAGCTCGAAGGCAAGGTTACGCTCGGCTCCAAGCATTTTTCAAGTCTCGGAGTGGGTTACGCCGACACGAAGTTCAATGAATTCACGACTCGAAGCGGAAGCTACGAAGGCAAGCAGTTTCCATTTGCTTCAAAGTGGACTGGCCGGATTTCTCACGAATACAAACTCACCGACAGCTTAAGCTTTCTGGCCGTCCTGCGATATCTCAGCGACTCCTACTCAAATGCTGAAAACACTCGCAAATCAGAGAGACAATTCTACCTGAATCTCAGCACCAAATACTCAATGAGAGAATGGTTTGTCGAAGGCTACGTCAACAATGCACTGAACGGTCAATATAGGATTTTTGATGGCACACCCACCAATCCTGCCTCTCCTTATCAAGCCAGCTATCATCAAACGAGCTTACCCAGGGAGTTCGGGGTTCGAGTCAGCTACTACTGGTAAAGAACAGGTTATTTCTTGAGATAATCGCAAGCGGCAAAAATCACGTGCCGATGATCATGAGGGGTGAAGCGCAGGCCTTGTGTAATTTGATCTTGGCGCTTTTCGATCTCGCTGTCGTGAAATTCAAAAATTCTTCGACAATCCAGACAGACGATATGGTCATGGTGATGATCGTCGGATAGCTCATAAAGCACCTGTCCATTGGGATCATGCGGACCTTCTTGCAAGATTCCGCTTTGGACCAGCACAGGGAGATTGCGATACATGGTGGCCTTGCCGATTTCTGGATGTCTCTTCTGCAACCTCGCCAAAAGCTCAAGCGCGGTGAAGTGGCGAGCCTCACGAATGATGGTCTCTAAGATTTTCTCTCTGGCCTCACTGCGGTTGAGTTTCTTTTCCTGGCAATAGTGATTGAGTTGCCCCACCGCTTTCTTGAGGAATGCAGTGGTTTCTTGAGCTGACTCGTTCTTCCGAGGAGCCGGCCTACCGCAGGGCAATATCCGTTTTGTCGGCATTACCGGGATGATTACCTATTTTTCCCAAGACTGCCTATAAGAAAAACGGCGACCCTTCATCAGTGATCGCCGTCTGTCTCAAGATAGAAGCTGAGTACTTAAAGGGATGACTGAGCGGGCCTGATCCGACCCTTCACTACAAAGTTGACGCCCACAACTTGAGCGGTATCGCCGCAAAGAGCCTGAGCTCCCACTCCTGGCACCATGAATGCCAAGTTATGAGGGTGACCGTAATAAAGGTAATCATTGGCTGCAAATGCCGCATCCAGCAAAGCCTTTCCGGCTGCGCACTCAGAGCCGTCTGCGGGAGCATAGGCCTTGGACTCGACTAGTCGGCTTGTGCTCGCTGCATTGTCTGCGAATAGGATGGCGTTATATCGACATGCTTTTCCTTCTTCTTCGAATGTCGCCTTGATCAGGCCATTATCCAAAGTCATGTCCGTCGTGATTTGCTCAAAGACCACATTGAGGGACTCAAAAGCCTGAGGACGCGCCACGGCTGGAGTGAAGGCAGCGCAAATGTACTTATCGAACTTAGCTATCCATTTCTCGCCCGCCAAAACTAAGTCGCCAGTGTTAGCGAAGCTCGAAGTAGGCAGAATGGAAATCAAGAGCGGCAAAAGAATCTTTTTCATGAGTACCTCCGAAATTGGGATGGATGATTTACACAGTGAGTTGGTTCAAAGCCCATTGTGAGATGCTATTTTTCTAGCCGGAGGGCAAAAGACGGTCAATTAAAATGAGACTGAATCTCATTTTATAAGTTACAGGACAGACAACTCGCGTTAAACTCACTGAGCGCGCTGGAGAAGCACTGGATAAAATCGCGCGGCGCCTTGCGAATGGACTTAGGCACTGGTCTTCATTGATGTCTGAGCCGACACAGAAGACACACTGATCTTATTTAAAGAGAAACATTAGCATTTGGTTAGGTCGCCCCCTCTAACCAAACTCTGACTGTTCTTTGCAGCCTGTTCTCCGATAAAATGGATAACAGAATGAGCGCATTTGCGAGAACCCTCGAGAGCATAATACACGTCGACCGACTCAGCCTGCGTTGGGTCGCGGAGAGGCGCACCCCTTGGGTCAACCTCCTCATGCGAGGCTTTAGCCATGCCGGAGATTGGCAGACATGGACAGCCCTCATTGTCGTAGCCCTTCTTGCTGGCGCACCCTATCGTGCACTCGCAACTCAGATCCTCCCCAAACTCCTTCTCACGCTGACGATCTGCTACACGATCAAAGCCGTTTCTAAGAGACCTCGACCGACTGAGGCCATGAGAGACTTCTCCTCACTGCTCAAGAATCCCGATCCATACTCATTTCCCTCCTCCCACACCGCTTGTGCCTGGGTCGTCTGCGCGAGCCTAGGACTGGCCTTGGGTTGGGGTTGGCCGATCTGGGCCCTCTATGCCTCTACGATTAGCTACTCTCGCATTCATGTTGGTGCGCACTACCCGCTCGACGTCATGATTGGCACTTTTCTAGGTATTGCCATCGCCTGCTGCTTCTAAAACAAGACCCTTCACTGTTATGATTTGGTTAGGTATAGAGACTAACTCTATCTATCTGATATTAAATAAATTTTTTACAGCTAACAAAGAAACTACGCAGAACAAAAACTTGAATAATTAGATCAAATATGTCAATTACTACTCCATTGATTGGAGTTACATATGAAGTCGCTATTTTGGTTCGTCCTCGCCTCTTGCACTTTATCTCTTGCTGCCCAAGCTGCTGAGAAGCCGGATTGCCTAAAAGAAGCCCACTCGCTTGGCCAAAGCTGGGGGTATCAACTCACTCTGCGCACCAATGACGTCCAGCTAGATCCTACTTCCATCCCTGCCGCCTACGCAGAGGCTGCCGACCTCCGCAAAGACCTCCAGTGCCAGGACGCTGAGTCGATGCTCGACTTCTGGAATCAATTTGAGTTGGGCCTCAATCGCGGAAAACAACTCGCACGCAAAAGCATCAACGAGTGGGTCCTTATCCGCACCCAAGAAATCAACGACTTTCGATGCCCTGGCAAAACAGCTACCCTTCTCACCTACACCAAAGACTTCAACCAGAATGGCGAGCTGGAACAAACTGAAAAAATCGACTTCGACCGCATGATCAAGATCTTGATCTGCGGCAAAGAAGTGAGCTCCTACATCAATGAACTCCCTGGAGAGAAGTGCCAATTGGGAGGCATGATCACTCGCAAAACCGTCAATGGAGATCAAGTGAGCGTAGAAATCGAATGCAAAACAGCGTTAAAGACTTTTAAAGAATCACTTGGAGACATGCACCGCTAAAACGAGGCCACAGCCTCGTGACATTGAATGCCATGAATCCATCAATGCGAAATGACACATACGCTACTTCCCGTCATGTAGTGTTGCGTCCCATTGGCAATGCTGTTGGTAGAAATACTATTTGGATCCAGAGTGCAGCTGAGTGTTCGATAGTAGGGCGGACGAATACTGTAAACTTGATTTTGCAAGTTGTCGAAATTTGCATTGAGAAGTCCCGTTAAAGTAACTACACCCGCAGGAATACTTGCCAAAGTCGGCGTGTCTACCGCGACGGTCGTAAGTCCCGTTGTACAAGTCGTCGTCACAGCCCCTGACGAAGATCCTGAATTGCAGTTGGTAAAGGCGCCTAACCGAGTACTTCTAAAGTCCAGTTGATCCTGAATCCCAAATTGGAGAGGAGGCAGACTTTGAGAAGGCAGAGGCCCTTCACACACGTAGCTGGCCAATGGATAGAAGCTGGACCCCGAAGGGCTAAACGTTACTTTTCCCATCTTACAAACCAGATGAGAAAAGTTACTGACGACAGTTGAACTGCTCAATGTGGAAATAATCGAGTCCAGATTACTGTTGAACCCGGTCCATGCCGCCTCCCAGTCTTGGGAGACCCCAGTGGTTCCTACTAATTCACCCCTACAGGAGAATCTTCCATTCAACTGCGTCGCTGCAATTGAGCAACTTCCAAAGGCGCCACCTCGAGCAGTTCGAAAAGTGCTTTGGATGAGATTGAGATCACCTGTACTCAACGAAGTCGGGGCGACCGTCATTGGGTCAGTGAGTTGATTGTAGTTGAGCAACGCCGTATCGAGGTACGCCTGGTAACCCGCATCCACAGTCGCATCTGTGACCATTTGATTGACAACCGCGTCGAACGCGACACCATCATAAGCCGTCGCTGCAACGAAGAGGTCTCTCAACGTCGTCTTTCTATTGAGATACAGATAATAAATCAGGGCCGCAGAATAGCGATAAAATACAAAGTCGCCGTAAGCGGCATGCACAATGTCGGGTACGTGCATTCGGTTACTTGGGTTTCGACCATGACTGGCCAGAAAATCAAAAATAACTCTCCGAGGCAGGACACCTTGTCCCGCGCTTGAACCCGCAAAGAACTCAGCCACTCCCTCATTAAACCAGGTGAGGCGATTGTCGTCATAGATGGGCGAAACACCCCAGAAACCTGGAATGATAAATCTGTTAACTAAGTAGTGAGTGTACTCGTGTCGAAACAGGTCTTCCAACGTGAGGTAGCTTTCATAAGTCGTTCTTTGATACGTAAAAAAGGTACCGGTACCCTCAATATAAATACCTCCATTGTTGGTGCCTAATCCAAATAGGAAGTCTTGGTAATCTTCATAATCACTCCGAGTCCCGTAGATGTACATTTTTAGTGTAGGGTTTAGATCATTCGGAAGTGGGACAATGGCCCCAGACAATCTACCAAACTGGGCCTCTACCTGCTTCGAAGCGTAGTAAAGAGGCTGGATCACACTTAGACCCAGTGGTGTGTTCACGATCAACGAGCCATCATCAAAAGCGTATTGACTAGGAAACAACTGCGAAATCAGATCGTTGACAACCGTCTGCTTACACAAGATGACTTGATTCGAGAGTGTCACGCAAGGACTGTAAGCGGTGAGATATTTGACAGCGGTAATATAAGGGATATTCAAATAGGGCTGGGTGTTGATCACGTCGGTCAAGGCAATAAGGGCCGTAGATGACATGGTCGGTACATCATTGTAGATAGAACCCAAAACCCAAATAGCGCACCTCTGAAGCCAAAGATAGGGAGAGGTAAGATTCGAATTGACCGCGAACCAATCCAGAATCGTAACGAGGTCGGCGTCAACCAGAAGCCTAAAATCAGGAAGACTCCTGTTTGCACGAGTAATCAAGTAACAAGCGTTGTAATAGGCAGTCAGTTGCCACCAGGAGTTGAATCGACTCGTGTCGGTCTGCATGTTTCTCAGAACAGATTTGATTTGATCGTAGAAGTGATGACCAAGATTTGAGTTATCCACAGCATCAAGCCAATTGGCAAGCACTTGACCCTGAAAGTTACTGGTCCCCGAAAGCACGACCGGATTGTTAATTACGTCCTGTAACGACCGCGTCAGGGTCGCAGCCATCTGAGTCGCATCAAATGAATAACCGGGGTGATAATATTGATGATAATATCCAACAGCTATGTAGTGCAGAAGGTTATCTAAATAGGCGTTATTGACGTTACTATTTCGCGACGCCACGCGATCGATCTCTTTGATCACGGCGGTCATATTGGCTTCTGAAAAAATGGCCGGAGTTTCATTAGTAAATCTATACAGAAAACTATTCATGCAGCTTTGATCATGAGTCTGCACCCAAGTCACCATATCCGCTGGTGACAATCCAGAAATCACCACTGCGTTACAACCAAGCCAGGCGACGGGATCGTCCTCGGGACCAGGCTCACCCACCACCTCCGAGTAAAACATCGAAGGGGGCGGGAAAGGTAATTGGTCTACTCCATCGCTTTTTTGCCGTGGCCTATAGTCTTTGTTGCTCAACGGGTGTTGGTTCCCGTGATTGACTGAGCTGTACTTGGGTAGTGCGCGGCGAGGAATACTAGGCGCATCCCCTGTGTCGTCACTTGGAACAGGCAAGTCGAGTGCGATCTCGTGAGTCATTTCTGGAGGGGCAGGCGGTTTCGTCAATTTGACGTCGGACAACACCGCCCAACTCACATCTGAAAACAGAAAAGCGCTGACCGAAACAAGGGAACCAACTTTTTTAGATAATTTCATTACTAATTACATCGGCAAAATGTAACTAGTATTTGAACTATTGTTTGAACTATTTCATGAAAATTTCTTTACGCAGGAGACAATGCCGGGCAGATCCGGTCCCGCAATTGCCTCCTGCCTCGATACCAGTAACCCACTATGGGAGCAGTTTCAGAACTTCCACGCTCACAAGTCGGGTCTTGAGGGCAATCGCGCGACGAGGCTGGTTAGCCGGGCACTGAGGAAGGTCACCCAGACCGCAAGGACGACGCCAATCTTGCGCATTCTCCCAAGTAGTCTTTGATCCCACACTCAAACTGACTCCAAAATGCCGGGAGATGAAGCCTCGATCGCGACCCAAGGATCCGATTGAAAGAAGAGGCTCGAGTCCAAGATCTCTCTTCTTTACAAGAAACGAAGACTCAAAGACTTCGCCAAACTCGGCATGAGGCTTCTTGTAAGAGAGCACAACCAAAACCTGTCCCGTCTGCACATAGACCTTCTGACAACCGAACTCGAGGTTATCGTAGCCCGAACGCCGATTCCTTGCGACGCAAGCTTCATCGATGGAGACCTTCTTGTGATCTTCGACGCGCGCGATTTCGACATCGTATGCTTCGATGGGCAGATGCTGATAAACCGTGCGAACGACGCCACTCACCCCTCCGGATCCCGTGCTTTCTGCATAAGCAACCGCCGAAAGAGACATGATGAGGCAGGACACCAAAACCGAGCTTGCAAGAAACGACTTCACAAAAAGACTCCCTATAAATTTGAAAATACAACAGAGCGCACAAAGGACTTGTAATCGAAATATTCAGATACAGTCCTCGTCTGCACGGGCGCTCCTTGATTTCGCGAACCCTAGCAAATAATCGAGATCAGGAGTGTCAGGAGATCGTTTGACCCCATAATTAGCTGAAATATTTAAACAATTATGATCCCACTCCAGTAAATTACCGCTGGATAAGCAGCGAGCCAAGCGAAGACGAAGCGATTCAACCCAAGAACGGCTGCATTGGCGACATGAAAAACAAACGCTAGAATGAGGAAAACCAAGCAGAGCTCCCGGTTCAATAGAGCGATTGGGAAACTCAGCTCAAAAATCATCAGGCCCCACGATGCAAACTTCATCAGCGTTGATTGGCCGGCCATGCGCTTTACTACAGAAGGAACGTCATAGTAGGACGAAGTCAGAAACAACCCGAGGGCGCGCCCTTTTCTCCAATCCGAGATCCTAAGTTTTGCAACACCCGCAACAAAATAAGAGAGACAGGCCTGAACAGCGACATATCCCAAAGCAGCATCGACCAAGCTGGGATGATCGCTCATACTCGTCACACACAGAGCGACGAGCACGATCAACGTCATGTAGTCACTGCCGCCATTAAAAGTACCTCGCCAACGCACGCAAACTAAAAGGGAGGTAAAAAACAAAGCGACTATCCATAACGACTGAGGACTCCACATCACCCACACCGCGCTCACTAAACGAAGCGCCAACACCCAGAAAAACTGGCGATCTCCCATAAGCACATCAAAAGCCAATCGCATGAAGCCGGGAAACCGCACATAATCATCGCGCAAAACGATCCAATCCCAGATCCCCCCAAGCGTAAATGTCTTTCGAATCTGAAAGAACTCCAAGGTCTGCAGAAACGCAGCAAATCCAATCAATCGAGCCATCCAAGCCAAAGCCTGCTCAGGAGCAAAAAACTCTGCCATCACTCAACCTGATGCTCTTCAGAAATCAACGCATCCTCGATCCACCGAGACTCGAGACCGGGAGTCACACGACCCACTTTGAATTGATAAGCAGTGCCGATCGGCTCCTTTTGAATCTGGGATCGCACCAGACGAGCAACCAATCGATAAGTAACCGTTTGAGAAAAGCCTTCAGATCGCGTCTCATCCCAGTCTTCAAGATCACTCATGAGGCGCTCAACCAGGGAGTTGCAGGCCATACGGAGGTTGCCTTGCGAATCCAATAGTAGGTTAGCCAGGCCCCGACCTTCACGAAAAACCAGAGGTGACCAAGGACCGAAACTGGTCTCACCCATAGGCTTCACTCGGTAAACCAATGCTGGAAGATACTCGATCTTGTCGAAGAATCTCCAAGAGGGAATAAGCACTCGAAACAGCTGCATGAAGAGCATCTTTTAGATTAAACCATACCGACTTCGATCCGCAAAGCTCGCAGAAGTGGCGCTAGGCCGCGGTCCGACCTTGCTTGCGCAGCATCTTGCGCCAGCGTCGCTCACGGTAGCGCGCTTTAGAAACTTCTAGGGAGATGACGTTCCTCGGGTTAGGAGGCAGCGCCTCTGGCACCCATCCTCGGCCGGTCTTGAGTAGCGCCTTGACCCACCTTTTGAAGTCGCCGAGCATAGTGGGTTTCTGAGCGCGCGTCGCAAAGCCCATGGCCTCGATCGCTTCAATGACCTTGCCGATAGAGTTCATCGTCGCTTTGTCATTCTCGTAGAACTGGATTCCATATCCTTTGATGCGGGCTTTTCCGCAGTGAACAACTTTTCCCTGCACTTCGATGATTCGATTGAGAAACGCGAGCTCGACCTTCACGGTGTCACCCAGTGCGAACTCAAGATTCGTTTTGACAAAAATGCCACCCTCAGAAATATCAATGACGAGGCACTTCTGCTTGCTCACAGGTCCACGAATGCGAGCGGTGAAGTTCACGAGAAACCGCGGCTTTACCTCCCACCAGCGAACACGAGGATTGAAGTACGGCGCACGTACCGCGTTCAGCAAAAAGTAGCTCACGAATGCGATATTGCATAGGGTAAGGACGACAAGCAACGGAACCGTCAGAATATTTGGAAAGAGTCGCCAGGTCTGAAAATTAAGATAGAGATCAACCAAAGCGACTGTCAGAAAAACAGGATAGCTCCATTTTCTGATAGAGAAAATCGCGAAACTGGCAAATGGGTGACTCAATGACAGGTAAGCGATCTCCCACCACGTCTTATGCTGATAAATAATCTTCATGTAACTGTTCATGTCGTTATTCATCAGCGACGCAGAAAGCATCGCGCTTCCTATCGGCGATAGGAGGTAAAAGACTGCAATCATAACGATAGGCCACGGACGTAAAAGCATACCTTTGACTACCTATCGGAAAACGGGGGAAAAACTTGAGAGAAAAAATTCTGTCAGCACCGCGAAACCAGAACCGCCAAAGTTTCAAAGTGTTCGGTTTGCGGAAAAAAGTCGTAGGGCTGAAGAGACTCTACTCGGTAACCCTGGGTATCCAACACCTTTAGATCTCGAGCTAAACTCGAAGCACTGCAGGAGAGATAAACGATGATTTTAGGACGCATACACTGAAGCAAGGCGAGTATGCTGTCTCGAGCTTCTGGAGAAAGCCCCGAACGAGGAGGATTGAGGTAGAGCGCATAGGGCTCTCGGATCAGCTTGAGAACTCGGGGATCCCTCAATCGCTGCTCCACTCCTCCCACAAAGGCCTCATGAAGGGATCGCTTCCCTCTCAGCAGTTGAGCAAAGCGAGCTGCCTCCTGAGAATACTCGATCCCAATCCAATCCACAGTGTCCGGGATCAACGAAGACAACTCACCTGTCCCACAATAGAGATCTAGGACCAACTCAATCCTCTCGCGCAAAAGCGCCTGAACCGCACGTGATCGCGCTTGTTTAAGAAGACCCTGCGCGACTTGCCTAAAAGCTCGAATCGGGTGGGTACCCTCTGCTGATGGCCCAACGATCGCCTCGATTCTTTCATGGCCAAAAATCTTCCTGCCCACTTGATTGTTGCAATGAAACCAGACTCTATCAAACGGCGGCACTAGAATCGATGTCCAGTCCACATCTCGAATCGGACCAAACTCTGGATCCCTCGAAACGACCACTAAATGCGGACTGCCGACCCAAACTCCCACCAATGAGCGCTCTACAAATTGAGGCGCGCACCGAACAAGTCCCTGCGCGAGGCGCTCGATCATCTGTTGAATCGCGGGCACGTGCAGCGGACATGTGTTCCAAGATACAAACTCCTTGCCCCACTTAGAGCCTAGTCGAATACTTCGAAACATCCCAAATAGAAGCTCTCCCTGATCAAACGAGCTTCGAAGCCAGCTTTTCGATCGATACTCGATTCGCTCCGACGCAGGGGCCGGAACGATCTCTTGCAGCACACCCAACCATGGTTCTAGCTGAGTGCGCGCCCAATGGCGCTTGCGCTCTAGTTGCGTGGGATAGTCGATGTCCTTATAGTGACAAGCCCGGCAAACCCAATTGCACCCGGGATGCTCAGCAAGAGGCGTCGTTATCCCTGGGAGACCTGGCATGACTGCTCCTCAGAGGTATGACCCACCCTATGCCTTCTCTGCCGCGCCGGAATCCCGCGAGCCAAAGGAGAGGCCTCTGCCTTTTTAAAATACTCCGTCACTCGCAAAAAGACGGGGACGTCTCGCTTCACAGTACTGCAATAGTCCTGTGTCAAAGCCTCGCGAACACGCCCTGCATCCATCGCGCGATCCTGTGTGAGGTAGATCCAAACCGACTCTACCAATCTCAACAGCGCCACACCATGCCCCTCAGGGTGACGAATCGACAAGAAATCAACGAGCTCCTCAAACTCCGCATAGAGTGAAGGTCGCTCTCTCAATCGCGATCGATCATGCAAGAGCGCAAGCACTTGCTTAAAGTTTCCGCTATTGGCGATCAGCCCCCAGAAGTGAGCAAAACGCCCAATTCTCTGCAGCTGATCAAAACTCATCGTCCGAGTCTGAAGCACCTGATAAGGGGCATGCTCTGAATAAATCATCCCCCACTCCTGATCGTGTCGAACGATGGGCGTGCCCCGCAGACGCTTTAGAATTCCGACTTGAATCTCGTGCGGTGCCAGCTCCGCGAGCGCATCGAAACCGTCGGCAAAACTTGCCACTGTCTCGCCCGGCAGGCCCGCGATCAGGTCTGCGTGCAGGTGCGCTCCCGTTTCAAGCGTGAGAAACGCGAAGTTATCCCGGATCTTCTGGTACTCGAGCCTGCGTGAAACGAGTTTGGCGACTTCGGGGTTCCAGGTTTGAATTCCAATCTCAAGCTGGATCGAGCTCGGCGGGAACTTACTCAAAAGCATGCGCAACTCAACTGGCAGGCGATCTGGGACCATCTCGAAGTGCAGAAAAAGACCCTTCGAGATCCGCTCTAAGAAGAACTCTAGAATCCGAATACTCGTCGCTGCACTCAGATTGAAAGTGCGATCCACGAACTTAAACTGCCTCGCTCCTCGCTCGATGAGTCGATCCATTTCAAGCAGAAATCGATCGAGCTCAAAGGCCCGCACCGACTTGTCGAGCGATGACAGACAGTACTCGCACTTGTAGGGACATCCGCGGGATGCTTCCACATAGATGACACGATCACGGATATCCGAATCTGAGTAATACTCATACGGCAGCGAAAGAGACTGAAGCTCTGGCAAAGGTCCACTGATCCACTTTTGAGCAGGCCAGCTCCCCTTCTCAAAATAATCGCGACATACCTCGTAAAACAACAAGTCAGCCTCACCTTGAATGGTGAGATCCGCGACTTGGCAGATTGATTGAGATGAGGTCTCGAAACTTACCTCAGGGCCACCGAGCACTACCTTAAGATCCGGCTTTAGACGCTTGAGAATCGACACCAACTCGGCTGTTTGACGCGTGTTCCAGATATACACGCTAAGCCCAACTAATGCGGGCCTCTGCGCAAGAATCGAAGCCGCCACGTCGCGCGGGTTCTGAGCAATCGTGAACTCAAGAAGAAGGGCCCGAGACTGGTACTCTTTGAGATTGGCGTAAAGGTACCTCAGCCCAAAAGAGCAGTGCGAGTACCGGGCATTGAGAGTGGCCAAAACGATAGATGTCATCCGAGATGGAGGCAGGTAACACCAACTCACTTGGGCTGTAAAGACGAAGATCTAACCCACGTAATGAACCGTGAGCAAGTCGCGGTTCTTAGCGCCGGGCCCAGCCCCTTCTCGCAGAATGTCCGAGCGCAACCCATGCTTCTTTCCCGTCGATCGCAACGGTTTATCTACCCCTCCCCCATTCGCAGGCGCATTTGAGGCCATCTTCCTAATGTGAGGCCAAAGCATCCAGCCCACCAGGCACACAGCAAGCAACCAAATCATCCAAACAAGAAACGAAGTCATTCTCCCCATTCTATCGGCACTATTTACCGCCTTTAACCAGGCAAAAACGCCATCTCATGTTCTTCGATAGAGGCGCCGATGGGTTCTATGAACCGTCACAAGTCAAGCGAACCCTGATCAAGGAAGAGGAGAGGTTTCATGACCCAGTTTTATAAAGTGACCGCATTGATGATTGCTGTTTTGGCCGTTAGCTCGAGCGATGCTCTCGCATTTGGGCGCTCATCGGGAGGTGGAGGGAGCACAGTGCCTTCGACCCATCCGTGCTCAGTTGCCCCCAGAGCGCAAACCGATGGCACCGTGAGGTTCGAGCTCTCCGCTATGAATCAATTCACAGAAAGCCAGAAAGAGAAGCTTCGCGAAGCCGCTGCGGTCGCAGAGCGAGTGATCAATAGCGATGAGTTCAGGGACAAAGTGATCAACTTCACCTATAACGGCGAAAAGCACTTTGTTAGTACCGACCTGAGCAATGAACAAGTTTACGACACCCTTCTGGCCGCAAAGGAAACCTACACCGGTAATACGGACAGCGTCGCTCAGCTCTGTCTCAATATCTACACTCCGCCCTTCTACAAGAAGTGGAGTGTCGTAGGCTATACGACCCCTGGACAGCCTGACATCTACATGAACAGCTACTACTTCAACTCATTCGACGCAACGGAGGTTGCAGGCAACATGGTTCATGAGTGGACGCATAAGCTAGGCTTTGACCACGACTACAACCGCACCGCTCGCAGGCCCTATTCAGTGCCTTACGCCATTGGTGCCATGGTGGGCGAGCTCGCTGATCTAGCCCACTGAGCGCTTGCCCGGGCCATCCGCTTTGAATAGGATGGCCCCATGCGAGTTCGCCCGTTTTTGATCCCAGTCCTCTCGCCCTTCTTGGCAGGCTTGTCGACGCGTCAGAGCGTCGGCAGGCCGCTCAAGCAAAGGTTTGCCGCGGATTATAGGACTTCAGTGACCCAAGGCCTGACATACTTTTACTTTTCCCGATGAGCGCTTCACGAACCATTCACTGCGCAGATGCTCTCAGTTGGCTCGAAGCCCAGCACTCTCCCATGCAAGGGTGCTCTTTTATTACATCCATGCCTGATGCGTCCGAGTTCACACAAATGACGCTCGAACAATGGAAGCAGTGGTTCACTCGAGCTGCCGAGCTTGTGCTCTCCAAATGTCCCAAAGACGGCGTCGCTATTTTTTATCAAACCGATATCAAAAGAGACGGACAGTGGATCGACAAGGGCTACCTCTGTCAAAAAGCCGCTGAAAAAACAGGCCATGCACTCCTTTGGCACAAACTCGTCTGCCGCGTACCTGCAAGCCAGGTTACTTTTGGCCGCCCTGCTTATTCGCACCTCCTCTGTTTTTCGGAAGGAGTCAAAGCGGAGGTTTCGCGCTCAACCGCCGATATTCTGCCCCACGCCGGCGAAGTCACCTGGACCCGAGGGATGGGTGTACAGGCCTGCTTGGCAGCGTGCCGATTCGTCCTCGAGAACACGAGCACCCGCACGATCGTTGATCCGTTTTGCGGCCACGGGACGGTGTTGGCAGTGGCCAATCAACTGGGGATGGACGCGATAGGTGTGGAGTTGGGCCCGAAGCGGGCTCGCAAGGCTAGGACGCTTCGCCTCGATTCAAACTATAAAGTATGGGTGGCTACCGAATCGGATAGAGCTATAGATCCGCGCCAAGATAAACTCAAACCGTAGAGATTTCTATCCAGCAATCACGAGGCTCTTAGTTAATTTTGCTTTCGCTCTCTTCTGCGATCTCAGCATACATGTCTACGTAATGCCTCATGACCCGACTCACGTAATCCTTGGGCCAGATGTGCCGCTTGAGCGCGCGCTCGACGTTTCTTGCGCCCATATTGTAAGCCGAAAGATAGAGACGGCTGTGGTAATCAAATTTCTCTCTGAGATAGTCAAAATAGGCAGCACCCAATTTGATGTTGGCTACCGGATCATAGAGCATCTTGTTGCCCTTCCAAGGTAGATTGTACTTCTTAGCAATCCATTTTGCGGTGTTTGGAAGAAGTTGCATCATACCGATCTCACCGTCAGCGCCCTGCGCTCTAGGATTGAAGCTGCTTTCGCTCTGGATCACGGCCGTGATGAACACGGGGTCTAGATCATAGCGTTTGCTTTCCTTCAGTATCGTCTGAGCAATCGAACGGCATATCTTCTTGGGCATCGGCTTTTTTCCGATGCGAGCAGAGCGGCAACTCCACTCGCTGACTTTGGCACTGAGCTCCGTCCAAGTCTCGCCAGATTTTACGACACTGTTTTTATAATACTTACCTAAAAGTTCTTTAGCGTGCTCGAGGCGAGTGTCAACCGGAGCTTCATCTTCGTTTCCAGAAACTACTTCGACGTTGGAGATTTTGGCAGCCTTAGAAGGCAATGCTTTTTTTAATTCTGACTTAGCCTTCTTTAAGGACTCAGCGGCATTCGCCGCCTGTGGCTCGCTTTTCTTGGCATGCGCGGTAGACCCACAAACCAGGTGAGCTAAAATCGAAAGTACAGAAATACTCAGCGAAACACGCTTCATACCCCTAGATAGAGCAAGGAGCGGGCCGCTTTCAGTTAGGCTGTTAACCCATTAAATCATTGAATTTTATGTATTTTTTGAGCCCCTAGTCATTGCAACCTGCGCTTCATTCGTCACATTGGATCACACCTGTCAAAAACATAGCCACACACGGGCCTCTTTCCTTTTTTTGTATGAGCTAGAGTTTTTGGAAGTGGAAACGGGAGTTTAGGTAACCCGCCTTTTGCAGGATCTTGAGAGCGAAGTAGAACATGTCTTTGTAACCGTAGGCTTGCCATTTGAGACCCTTGATCACGCGATTAACGCCTTCTGAAAGCCCTGTGGTGACCTTATGCTCGAAGTAGTTCCAGAACCTGGGTTCCTCTCGGATGGACTGGATCCATCGCCATACGTTCCAGGCTCCGGCATCAAAGGCCCATTGATAGATCTCAGCCATGTGGATCTGGGCTTCGCCCCGGTCCGCACAATCAAAGAGTTTGTGAAAGTGCTCTTTGATGACCTCCAGTCTGGCGATCTTCTGATTGGCCGCCATGACTTCATCAATATGCCGCTGGTCGGTCTTGGATCGGTTGGCCGCCTTGGTGAGAAAGACATATTTATACTTACCTCGCATCAGCGCCTCCATGCGCTCAGCTGTTTTACTCTCTGGATCGATCTGCTCATACTCGTACCTACGGTCCTCATTGAGGGCTTCGTTAAATTGCTGCACGAGATGGAAGCGATCCCATACCACTGTGGCGTTGGGACAAAACTGTTCGACAGAGGCGCCATAACCCCGATGCTGGTCGGTGGCGACGACTCGGATCTGTTCACAGCCCTTTTTACCAAGAAGCTCAAAGAACTCGTCTAAAGCCTCTTTCTTGCGACTTTGGGAGACCCAGATCACTCGATGAGTCTTGAGATCGACAATGACGGTGAGAAAAAGGTCATCTCGATTCTCATCCTCTTTCATCTGCTGAGGTGAGCGAGCGTACACTTCGTCTACGGCGATGTGGGTGACTTTGGGAATGCGATACCCTTGCAGCAGACGCGTGAGGATAAACTTATCGACCTGATAGCAGGTCTCTTTGTCCACGCTCTCGAGCCGGCTCACGGCCAGTACAGAGGTCTCTTCGCTTAAGCGAGAAAGCCACCAGGCCAACTCCATCGTGACATGCACGGACGAGGGGCAGAGAAACTCCACTTGCTCGGAGCGCACTTTGTTGCACTTGGGGCAATGGCGCTTCTCGCGGTAGAAACTCACGCTTACCGTCCAGCCCATCATGCGTAGGTGCTTGGCACGAACCACGTAGCGGCTATTCATGGCTCCCAAGGGGGACTCGCACCGACCACAGAGATGCTGACGCTCGGCGTTTTTGTTTAAAACGATCTCTAGGTGGCGTCGCGTTCGCCACTCTTTGAGGTCTGCTACATCAAATCCTTGAAAAGAACGAAAGACTTGGGGAAGGTAAACCTTGGCTTTAGATTCCATTCTCAGCTCCAGGGTGAAGATTTTTTTTGTCGAAAACCATTCAAACCGAAGAGC